>Ga0307378_10013946_pt1 | contig 10136 bp, 17 predicted proteins | sample UN1MG_FD_202238 | JGI IMG/M metagenome (GOLD analysis project Ga0307378, IMG submission 202238) | Soil microbial communities from Risofladan, Vaasa, Finland - UN-1 | ecosystem: Environmental > Terrestrial > Soil > Coastal area > Acid sulfate soil | place: Finland: Risofladan, Vaasa | collected... | reverse complement strand
TGACTATTTAGGTCGTGAAGATTTTAATCTTTATAAGTACAACACAAAAAGACGATACCCCTACACAGGAGTTCAAAATTTAAAACCAGGCAGTTATGACGTAGGTTCAAACTTTACTAAACCAGGCGAAAATCGTGATGTAGCTACTCGTGATTACGCCGGATACACAAGAAATTTTGGTTTTATTTATATTCAAAAATTACTTGAAATATCTCAGTATACAGACAACGAAAAAGTGTATTCAGACCCTAATCTTATTTACTGGAGACCTCGGTGGTGTAAACACATATACGCTAGTTTTTGGGATCTACAAAACAGATTTGGTAAAGACATTATCGAACCAGCGTGGTTAAATCAACCTTCAGACGAGCCTATGGACGGCGCTTATTTAAATCAGTTTTACACAAACATGGAAAAACAGACAAGTTTCAAGTGCCGAGAGAAAAGACTTTCATGGTGGGAAAAATTCTCTCCTTCTAGAGACACTACACCGGTACACATGCTGTACCCAGACATGAATCCCACGCTCGTAAAGGTTTTAAATTTTGACACGCTTAACTCAGGGACTACGAACCCTCTGAGCCCAAGTGGGTTTGAGATGTTTGAAATTGATCAATACAACCCTTTTCTCCCTCCTGATCCAGAGACAACACCAAAAATTGATGGGGGTCAGTACCTCAATGGTGTTTTGGTTAGTGGCGCTAGTCTTACCTACGACGGCGGTGCTTACGTAAACGGCGTTCTGATTCCATACCCGTCCTTCCCCTCAATAACAAACGGAGGTACTTACTAATATGGCTTCTACTCCTGTAATCCTGCTTCTTAAGCGAACAGGTAATTCTTCAGATAGACCGAACACAGTAACAGTTCAAGCTGGAGAACCAGCCCTTAGCTTCGGCGGAGCTGATCCAGGACTTTATTTCAAAGACTCTGCTGGTGCGATTAGAAAGGTTGGAGGTAGTCATTATGGAACTACAGCCCCTAACTCAGCTCCAGTAGGTTCAACAGGTAACTCTGTAGGCGAGCTGTGGACACTTAGCACAGGCAGTTTTTACCTACAAGTCTGGACCGGATCCGGTTGGCAGAAAGTAGGAGCTGGTTTTGCTGACATAGCTGGTCTAGCAAACACCGCGACTACAGCTACTACAGCTACTACAGCTAATGTAGCTTTGGAGTGTACTGGCAAAGTATCCACTACTTTTACAGGAGCCCTCCCAACCGTGGGAGTAGCTGGGAGTTTAGCGTTTGATACCGGAACAGGTACGCTGTACGCATCTGACGGAACTACCTGGGTAGCTGTCTAGTAGTCTCTCAGAGTTGATTTAAGCATCCACGAGGCTTTAAACAAGTGCCCACAGATGTTTGCGGCTTCATTTTCTATGTCTGGTGCCCCTACATTTCTTGCAGTTTCGACTAAGTCTTTAGCTAAAAAGCCTCCATTCTCAAGATTTTTTGTATATACAATCAGGCTTTCCCTTGCGTCATAAGTTTTTACTAGAGGAAACTTTTTGTAAGCATCCATAAGTCCGCACTGACACATGGGCATGCGGTAATCCATGCTTCGTACCTGTTCTGAAACAGTGTCGAAGTCTTCAATGTGCTGGTTGTACTGTTTCTTCAGGAACTTATGTACAGCCAGAAAGTAAGGAGCCTCTAGGTTTAGGTGCAGCAAGTGCGCCTGGGTGTTGAGTTGATAAAGGTAAGAACCAAAAGAGACCATCTGATAAACCAAATTATCAGCACTGGCCTCTTTCGTGGTAATGACTTCTTCTAGCATTACTTCTTGCTTCGGAACCTCAGAAGCGTTCTGAAAAATTTCAGTGATACTAGAAGAGTTCATTAGATCTAAATTACGGAACAAACCTGAGTTTCTTCTACTTTAGCCTCTTCTGGTTGTGCGTTTAGGTAAGATTCCAACGCATCTTGATTTACTCGATACAAAGACTTAGCTCCATTGGGTTGCAAATTTACAAAGATTTCTTTAGGCCATCCGCCGCTCTGATTAGCTTCTGTAAGGGCAATCCGCTTACGCACAAAACCAGCGGAGCAGTTCAAGAGCTTTGCGGTTTCAGCAATAGTCAGGAATTGTGTAGGTTCCATTAAAGGTGAGGTTGACAGTGTAGTTAACGATAGAAGGTTAGCAGAGATCTGTATAAAGCAACTACATGATCACCGTTTTCACAGTCTTTTTACTTTTTTCTGCAGTAAAATGTTGAGACGTAGACGAAAGACTCCGTGGCCATACGCATCGCAGGAGAAAAATTCTCTGGGTACAACAAGCCGCGTAGAGACTCAGATGGAGGCAAGAAGTTTGCAGTAGCCGCAAAAGAAGGAGACACAGTTCGCCTAGTCAGGTTTGGTGACCCAAACATGAAGATCAAAAAACACATACCAGCTAACAGAAAAAGTTTTAGAGCACGTCATAACTGTGAAAACCCTGGAAGTAAATTAAAAGCACGTTATTGGTCTTGTAAAGCTTGGTGAGCTTTGCCTTTGTTTTTTGGTTTGAACTAGAGTGGCTTTAGTTGAACTAACCAGAGATGATGAGAGAAGATCCTGGCGAGAGCATTGTCATTAGCCTGACAATGGAAGATGACTTTACTCTCACTCGGCTGAAGAACAAAGCTAGTGTTTTACGAGGAGATGCCCAAAACAAGTACCTTTGGAAGACAATTCTTAGGTTTGTTTGCCGCGAACGCGCTTATAAAACTGTTATCGATGACCTTGGTTTAAATGTAGATACTAATGTAGATATATTCGCTGAAGAAGATGACTGAACTTATCAGCCCTAACGCACGTAAGTGGCTTAACACGATTTCTTATGCGGAAGGCACGTGGGATGAAAGTAAAGGTGCTCCTACTTACGACGTAACTTTTGGTTATCAAAAAATAAATGACCTTTCTGGTCACCCAAGGAAAGTTGTTAATTCCGGTGGACACAGCAGCGCTGCAGCAGGTGCTTATCAATTTATGCCTAGTACTTGGGATGGAGTACAACGTTCTCTTGGGCTCCCTAACTTTGGGCCTGAAGCTCAAGATATAGCTGCTTTAAATCTTATTAGAGCACGAGGTGTAGATCCCGATACAGCTCCTATTGACAGAGAAAACCTTTCAAAACTTTCACCGGAGTGGGCATCCCTACCAACTAAAAACGAAGTTAGTTATTACCCAAATCAAAGGGCTAAACCTTCTAATGCGTTGATTAAGTTTGCGTCTACTTTTTTTGGACCAGCTGCTTCGGAGGAAACTAGTACTCAACCCTTTCTATCACAACCAGATTCAACTCAACAACGCGATATACGAAAGTATTTTATGCTTGATCCTACTGGTACCGTTACTGAACCTAGTGTTGATCAGAATGAGAAAGCGGATTTCTCTTATGAAGATAAACTTTTTGATCTTTTTCTACAAGAAGCAAAAAATAAACAAGAACAAAATAAAAAACTAGAAGAAGAAAACAATCGTTTAATCAATCAAGCTAACGCTTCAAAACAGGCAGCCGCTCTCCTCGTACAGAAAGCTATGTCCAGTTTCGCTACACCTAAGTCCGTAATCTGATTTAAACTTGTGAGGTAGGTAGAGCAACCATGGACTCTTTTAACTTTGATGGTCTTGTCGATACAGGAGGCTTAGGTGTTGACTTTGGTGGAGGCAGTTTTCCTACATATGATTTCGGCGGCTTTGGTACAGGCAGTTTTCCTGTACCTGACTTTGCTGACTACGGCATTGATTTTGGTACAGGTGGAACCGAAGCAAAGAAGTCGGGAGGCTTTTTAGACACCTTGATCGGGTCTGTAGGAAATCTTTTTGGTGGAGGATCTTTGCCTGCTGATCCCTATGCGGGTTCAGAAGTTTCTCGTAGCTTTGGGGGACCACGTTCTTCTTCTTATGTCGGCAACACTCAACAGAGAATGAATTCTTTGTTAGCAAATGCTATAGACTCATTTAAAGAACCTAGATCTGTAATTTAATAGCTATGAGCAACCCAGTCACTAATTTTTACGTACCCGAACCTGGTTTTACTTACGAAAACGTTTTCGGAGGTAATGGCCCACAGTACACGCCTTATGATGGTGCGTTCGATCCTGGGGGTAGTTATTCCTTCCCTGAAGGAACCACCATTGGTATTGCAGATGGGTCTCAGTTTGATTTAAGTGGAACAAATTTTACACCTGGTAAGGGGAATAACAGTTTTCTAGATGTTTTGGCTGGTAACGTCGGCGGTCTCGGTGCCGACATAAAAACCCTATTTGGCGGTTCATCCTCAAAAACAGGAGTTGATGCGATTTCTGACTATGTCAAAAAGTCTACTGATACTCTTAATAAGATAGCTGACAAGACAGAAGCCAAAACAAATTATTACGCTGAACAAGTGTATCCAGGTCTTACAGGATTGACCGGAGAGGAAGCACTCAGTAAATACTATGACGCTTTTTCAGACACCATCACGCGTGTAGAAGATCGTGGCTTGAGTCAACTTGCTAACAGACCAGAAATTGATCAAGAGTACAACAGACTTTCTGGAAGAGTAGGAAACATCCTAAATAACAATCAGTATAATTTGGCGTCTCAAGCCGGTGGTTACGGAAACATCGTAAGAGGAGAAGGCGTTGTCCAAATGGATCAAGGGCGACTTGATGCGGCAGGCGATCGACTACTAAATGCCAAGTACAAGCAAGCTTACGACTATGGGGATCCTCAAACTTCTAAGTTTATTTATGGCTCCGACAACACAGCTAACGCTATTGGTAAGTACTACAACAATAGTGGCGATGTAGCTGGTTTGATGAGCTATGGCGCTGTTGGTTGATGGCTCAGTTAAAGCCAAACTCACTTGAAAACAGAGCTGAGTCTTTTGTTGAAAGGAAATACAACCAACGAGAAAGACAGACTCGCACTCAACGATTTGCGGGGGAATTGTTCGGCAAAACCTTAGCCGAAAACTTAACAGCTAACAGAGACAAAATTAAACCGCAAGAGGCTCAGCCAGAAATAAAACTTGGTTTTGCTGAAAATGATGGGTTCGGACCTGACGAATCGTGGGCTTCTGTAGACCCTATTAAATATAAACCCTTCCCAGAGTACTATAATAAGTATCAAAAGTACTGATTGATTCTTCGTACTTGTTTTGTTTTGGTAGGTAGTAAATAAAACCAAATACTCTTGCGTTTACAGGTTTAAGATTTTTTTCTTTAAGCAGCTTCGGTCTTTCTGACATAACACACAAAGGAAAGTCAAATTTAATTTTTTGTGTGACTAACATAGCAACTTCAGTACTTGTAAGAAATACAATAGCTTCGTCAAATTCTCTCCTTAACCACTTTGAGTAGCAAAGCTCTAACCACACTCTCTGCGCTGACTTTGTAAACCTAAGTTTTTTAACAAATAACCTATTGTCTGGGGGTTGTTCTTTACCTGCTAATAAATTTTTTGGCGGATATAAAAATATATTTTTAGCGTTCCACTCTTGTTTTAGTCCGTTTTCTTTCCAAGAAAAATAGTTGTCTGCTTGTACAACCGATTGCGCTTGTTTGCTGCTAGCAGGGTCTAGGTTTATGGAGCCACCAAAAAAAGCCGTGGTAGTAGCTATTAGTTCTGGAGGTGATACGTAGTCGTCTTCAGAAAATAATACCGTTTGATAGTTCATCTATGTTTTTATTTGCCTCCACGGGATCTATCAGATGTACAGCTACCTCTGAATCCTGGATCATCGCTATCAAAGCTAGTTCGTTGTCATCTTCTTTTTGAATCACTTTAATAATCAACTCGAACAGCTCTTCTAGTTCTCTGTTCATTGACTCTTGAGCAACGGCTAGGTCGTTCTCTAGGTCTTTTACTGTCAGATAGTTAGACAACTCTGGTTGTACTGGGTTAAAAACTAAAACACCTTTCCCTACTGCAGTTTTGTGCTCAAAGTAAAGTTTGATCATGTCTGCAAGAATCGTTCTTACGACCCCTGCAGAAATCATCCTTTCTTTTTCCTCTCCCTTAAACAGGGTTTTAACGAGGTCTTGTGCTCCGCGAGAAAGATTAACCATTTTTAAAATTGTTCCAAGCAGAGTGGATAATACTGTGTATGTCGTAGAGAAACTTAGAGCTGTTCTTCTCTACTGGATCTATTTTACAGAAGTGAGTACCTTCAACAAGACCTGTTTTACCGTTACTGACTAAACCCTGGTGAATTAACTTATCTAAAGTTACACTGGGGATATTGAGCCTTTGGGCTACTACTCTTTTACTTACAAAACCAGAAGTTCGACGTGCTCCTGTGTTTTCTGAAGCTAAGAGTTGTAACGAAACATCAATACTTTCTACAGCCACTTTGATTTGTTTGATTTCTTTAATAATGTCCATTGGTAAAAAATGATGAATTTTTTAGGAGCCTTCTTAACCACCTGATATCAGGTAGTCAGAAACTTGCGGCGCGTCGGAAACGATAAAAACGAACACGCACTCCTAGTTTGGTTTTGTGAGACCGTTCTTACTCACAAGACCACGTCAGTATAGTAGCAGCTTGGCTTTTTCGCAAAAATCAGTAGGGTCTTCCACAAGAAGCTCGATAAGAGCAGTCAACTTATTGTTCACATCAGTTTCCTCTGACGTGTTTTTAATTAACCAAAATTTATAAGCGTTGAGCAAGTACATGTGTGTTTGTTTTGCTTTTAGTGCTCCTGTTTTCCATCGATCGCATTCAAAAGATGAACTGTGTCGAGACTTACCTGTTTTCATTTCCATGTTTCTAATTTCTATTTGAAGGTCTATGTCTTTGATGGTAAATTCAGTCGAACTAATTTGTGCTTTACAGCTTTTAATTGTTTCAGGTGGTTTGTTGTCGGAGTAAATCCAAGCTGGGAGGTTAGGAATCATAAATTCTTTGTCCCACAGGCTGGGTTTATTCGTCTCTGTCGAAGAGGAGTGAGAGTACTGAGGAGATCTGTAAGTCGTGACGGCCATTTAAACAAAAAAGAGTGTGGTGTTCAAAACGAACCGGTTTGATAATTTCTAATGGAATAAGTTCGTTTAATTTTGATCTTGTAGCAGAGGACGACTGTCCCGATTCTGAAGCAAGCTCATTGATGCTAGCAGGCTGTATTGACTTGAGGTCCATGATTAACCCGTTGTGACGCTCAATAGCTTTTTCTCTCCTCTGATTTTGTAAATAGTAGAAAGGCATAGATTAGTTCCTAGTTTTTCTTGCAGCACAGTTTTTGTTGCGCTAGCAGAAAAACCTTGAATTTTAAGTTTGACAATAGCTGTTTCTACTTTTGATGTGACTTTGAGTCTTGGTGCAGATCTGACACGTAGATGGTGAGGGTTAATGCAGTTGTTATTAGAGCACACAGAACACACAAAGTCATCGGGTTTAAGATTTACTTTATAAAACATCTCGTAAGCGGCACGTTCAGTCCTCGTGGTTCTTTGATCGTTCTCGCTGTAAAGCCAACCAGCATCCTCTGGGTACTCCAGGCAAGAGTCAGGAGAGATCAGAGACCTGTTTCTCTCTAGCCATGCTTTAAACAAAGCTGACTTGCCTGTGCCAGCGGCATCTAGCTGGTGTCTGCACACCTCACAAGCTTTGACCAAGTCGTTAGGCAGCCGAACTCGGCCTCGATGAGTTGCAGGGACAAGGATTGGGTCTGATCTACCGCACAAACACCTCCAAACAGAAAGTTCTTCGTGGTGCTCAACACACCAATGGCCTTGAGTCTCAACTGAGATAGGAGTTGAGACAGGTTCGGTGAGTTCATCTGTATCAATATCGAGCAGACCCAAAAGGCTCACAGCTCGTAGGTTTAACACCATAAGAAAGCATGCGCTACATGAGTACTATACACTCTTTCGAGGTTTAGGAGACTTAAACGCTCACAAAGCTTACAGAGTGCTCCAGCCCTCACCTATTAGGTAGTAGGCTCAGATTTTCAAAGTTTAATTTCTTTTATTAAGGGAGATCCAGCAACAAAGCCAGACTGAGACAAAACAAGATAAAAAAAATTAACAAGGTCTGGCTAAGTGTTTAAAAAAAAGTCACGCTACCCTAATTAATTATTTAGTTAACTAATAAGATTATTATTTTAATATACTTACAAGGATTAAATGAGTTATTTTTTTGTTGCTAGGACCACCATGAGAAAACTTTTTACTTGAACGACAAGAAAACGGTAAACCCGTGGAGCACAAAAAATTAAAAAAAAGTGTATAATTTAGTCAGCTGCATAAGCTTCATGTCTGAGGTCACCGATAAATCACTAAAAAACATTTCTTGGTCTGCCCTACGCGTAAAAGCTCAGAAGATGGGTGTGCCTGCCTGGAAGCTCGCTGAAGAAATGACTTTTCATGTTACTGAAGACAAAGTTGCGATCCAGGGTTTATCTAAAAGTTGATCTATATTTTTTGATCTCTCGGTTAAACTATGTAGCAAGGGAGGGCTTGAGTTTTAATGCCAGAAACTAATATCCCGCCTTGTCTTACGCATGGTGCTAGACCTAGGGCGCTTCATACCCATGATTTTGCGGGTATCATTACAGTATTAGACCTACTCATTGACACGGTAAGCGGTGTGGGAACAGTTTCTTACTCTAGATGTGAGTATGGTTACTCTTATAACTTTGAGGGTGTTGTACGCGCACTAGAGGACTTAATCACAAGTATCAGCGGCATTCAAGGTGGAGGCGGCGATGATATTGCAGCTGGTTCAGGTATTTACTTCACAAGCAGCGGCGACTACACAGTTATTAATGCAACTGTTGTTTCTGCGTCCGGGGTATCTATCTCTGCAGGTTCAGGTATTTATCTGAGTGAAGCCGGAACAAAAGTCAACTTAGATGCTGCTGGTGCAGGTTCAGTAACAATCCTGTATAGCGGCAGTACAGCTGTAATTAGCGGAACCGACACTCAAGGCGGTGGAGGCGGAGGCGGGTCTGCGGTAATAGTTTCTGGGGCACCAGGATCAAGCTATTCGACTGGATCTTTGTGGTACGACACAAATGAAGGTCGTCTTTTTGTTTATGCAAGTGGAGCGGAGGTATCTAATCCTGACTGGTATCAAACCAATGCGGAAGCAATTGCACTTAAAAGTGACACACCACCTTCTGGTACTGGTGAAAACTCTCCTCCTCGTGACGGAAGTATTTGGTACAACACCCTCATGGGTTCGCTATTTGTCTATGACATGACAACTAGCGGATGGTATGAAACAGGACCAGAACGTTCCTTTGCTTATGGACCAGCCGCACCTGCTCCTTCAACGGAAGGTGCTGGTTGGTTAGACACAAACACAAACGTTCTAAAAGTTTGGAACGGATCTTCTTGGGAGAGTATTAGCTAATGACCAAAGGTAACCCCGAAAGCTTGATTGAGACGAAACCTAAAAAAACTCGTCAAGGTCAAGGACAAAACAGCAAACCTAACCACAACAGAAAAAAACTTCGTGGCCAAGGAAGAAGGTAGAATAGTAACTACTGACTAGGTCGATATGTCGATTGTTTCGCTCCGCACTAGTGAGAATATAGATGCAGGTGATGCTGTCTACGCAAGTGGAGCTGGCTTAGCAAGTAAAGGAGATGCTTTAAATCAAGATAGGGCCAGTCTTGTTGGTGTAGCTTTAACTTCAGGTTCTCCCGGATCTCTAATACAAGTAATTAGTGACTCTGTATATACCTCAACAAGTACATTTGTTCCTGGAGAAATACAATATTTATCTACAACTAGAGGAAAATACGATACTTATGATGCTGTTTCATCTGGTGTAGGGCTTACTGACGCCGAAGGTTTGTATGTAACTCATGTTGGTCGTGCAATAACTACTAATAAAATTAATATTGAATTAACTAGACCTGTTTTTGTCGAAAACCCTGTCGCTATTTTTATGTTGGAGGACTCAGGCTCGCCCATTATCGATGCTATCCTACAAGAGGATGGCTCTACAATTAAGCTAGAAAGTTCTACCTGATTATGGCTAGTCAAAAGATATCTCAGTTTTCAGCAATTACCGTTTTAGCTAGCGGTGATTATTTTCCTGTAATACAGAGTTCTGGTACTAGTAACAAACGCGTAGACGTTGGTGTTTTAGATGTTCGCTATGCCGCAACTGCTAGTGGTGAAGTAGCACACGAAGCTTTAGCCTCTGGTAATGCAGC
>Ga0307378_10013945_pt1 | contig 10136 bp, 7 predicted proteins | sample UN1MG_FD_202238 | JGI IMG/M metagenome (GOLD analysis project Ga0307378, IMG submission 202238) | Soil microbial communities from Risofladan, Vaasa, Finland - UN-1 | ecosystem: Environmental > Terrestrial > Soil > Coastal area > Acid sulfate soil | place: Finland: Risofladan, Vaasa | collected... | reverse complement strand
GATCTGTTTCTGATGCTGATATACCTCTGCGAATCTTGACAAACATTCAGAAATACAATTATAATGGCCAAATAAAGAGCATCAGGGAAGAATCCTTGCTTTGTAGCTTCTTAAAATGTTAGGATACTGATGGCAGGTGACCAATTATCACACTCCGCAAAAGCGGCTTTGACCGAGCGAGTCAAGGAGCTAACGTGTCTTTACGGGATTGCTCAGATAGCCGGCCAGCCAGATATATCGCTGGAAGAAATTATCCAACGCATTGTTGAGTTTCTTCCTCCTGCCTGGCAATATCCCGAGACCGCTTTCGCGAGAATAATTTTGGATGGAATTTCGTACACGACCAAAGGCTTCCGTGAATGCCGTCAGAAGCAGGTAGCTGAGATTATTGCGGGTGGAGTTCCAAGAGGTTTTGTTGAGATGGTTTATGCAGAGGAAAAGCCCGACCTTGATGAGGGTCCGTTTCTTAAGGAAGAACGCAATCTAATTGACGCCGTAGCCGGACAGGTAGCGTTAGTTGTCGAACGAAGACAAGCAGAGGAGGACAGATTGAAGTTACACAATCAACTTCTGCATGCTGATCGGCTGGCGACAATCGGGATGCTTGCCGCGGGAGTAGCTCATGAACTAAACGAACCGCTGGGAAATATTCTCGGATTTGCACAGTTGGCAAAGAAGTGCCCGGGGGTTCCGGCCTCAGCCGAGCAGGACATTGGAAAAATCGAAGCCGCTTCTTTACATGCGCGGGAGATTATCCAAAAACTCCTGGTTTTTGCCCGACAAGCCCAACCTAAGAAGACACGGATAAACCTGAATCAGGTGGTGGAAGATGGGCTTTATTTTTTCGAAGCTCGGTGTGTCAAGGAAGGTATAGAACTTGTTCACCTGCTTTCGGCAAATCTGCCTGACATCACAGCTGATCCGGCGCAAATGAACCAGCTTCTGGTCAATTTGGTTGTCAATGCCCTGCAGTCAATGCCTGGAGCAGGCAAGATCACGGTTCAGACACGATTTTGCGACCATAACGTTTATCTGATTGTTGAGGATACCGGAGCTGGTATGAGCAAGGACGTTCAGGACAAAATATTTGTTCCATTCTTCACGACCAAGGATATCGGTCATGGAACGGGTTTGGGTTTGCCTGTTGTATATGGAATAGTAACTTCCCACGGCGGTTCGATTAATGTTAACAGTAAAACCGGCTGTGGTACTCGGTTCGAAATTCAATTGCCGGTGGCAGAGCCGGAAGATACGGAGGAAAGTGCTTAATATGTCGTCTTCTCCCAAGAAAGAACGCATTTTGATAGTGGATGACTCCACCACGACATTGGAAGTGTTGCAACGAAATCTCACGGCGGCGGGCTATCAGGTTTTCACGGCAACCTGCGTGGCTGAAGCAATTGAAACTCTTGGGGCAACGCGATTGGATCTGGTCATCACTGACCTCAAGATGCCCAAGGTCAGCGGCCTCGACCTCGTGCGGCATATCAGGGAAAACTTTAAGAACACTGAAGTAGTGATGATTACCGGCTATCCATCAATTGAAGGAGCAGTCGAGGCGGTCAAGACCGGTGCTGAAGAGTTTTTACCCAAACCCTTCACCGACGAAGAGCTTCTGTCCGCGGTTCAGCGAGTGCTTGATAAACTAAAGGTTCGCAGGTCCGGGCAGACCGGTCCGGACCAGGTGGTTCCTGTGTACAGGGATTTTATCGGGGACTCAAAAGTAATGCACGAAGTTTTTGTCGCCATAGGCAAGGCGGCGTCCACTTCGGCCACTGTTCTTATTAGCGGCGAGAGCGGTACAGGAAAGGAATTGGCGGCCCGGGCCATCCACTACGGCAGCGCCCGGTCTTCTGCGCCTTTCGTACCTGTGAACTGCGGCGGGATCCCCGAAGGGCTGCTTGAAAACGAATTGTTCGGGCACGTAAAAGGAGCCTTTACCGGCGCAGATGAATCCCGGGCGGGCTTCTTTCATGCCGCGGACGGCGGCACGATATTTCTCGACGAAGTGAGCGATATGAGCCTGGCCATGCAGGTCAAACTCCTTCGGGTACTGCAAGACAAGCAAGTCTGTATGGTCGGGTCTAACAAGGCACGAAAAGTGGATGTAAGGATTTTGGCCGCGACCAACAAAGACCTGCGCGGTTTGGTCAAAAAGGGAGTTTTCCGCGAAGATTTGTTCTACCGGCTCCATGTCATAACCATATTGATCCCGCCTCTCAGGGAAAGGGGCGAGGATATCCTGTTACTGGCCCGTCATTTTGTAACTAAGTTTTCAGCCGAATTGGGTAAGTCGGCTCCTCGCTTTTCCGATAAGGCCCTGCAAAGTCTCAGAAACTACAATTGGCCGGGTAATGTTAGAGAGCTTGAGAACGTAATCCAGCGCCTTGTGGTAATGACTGAGGAAGACCTCATTGAGGTTCCTGATTTGCCTTCTCTTATGCGTTTCTCAGCCCTGCGAAAAACGGGATTCACAAGAACCCTCGCGGAAGTGGAGGCCGAATACATTAGCAACGTTCTTGCAAGCGTGGACGGCAACAAGACCCGTGCCGCAGAACTCTTAGGCATCGATCGCAAAACCCTGCGAGAGAAGCTCAGGAGAATTGAAAAACCCTCTTCCTGAAGTTTTGAGTGCCGGCCAAATCCTCCCCACCGGTTCAAAATGCCCCGCCGATTCCTTCCATCCTACTCAGATGCAGCATCGTTGCAAGCGTAACCTCACAAAAAGAGCGGTTTCGTGAAAATCCTGCTTTTTTTCCAATTAGGTGCGCAATTCTCTTTTAGCCTCGAACAGCCGGCTGCCTGTAAACCTCTGTTTGTTTACATTTTGAGACGACTGGCACGGCTTTTGCTCTTGTGTGGACGGTAGGAAAATAGATTAAGGAATAAGTCATGTCAGACAATATTATATATCGCGGTTTATGCTCAACTTGCAAGCATGCTCCGACTTGCACGTTTCCAGGGGATCTTCAAAGGCCTGCGTTTTATTGTGAAGAATTTGAAATTGAGATCTCCCCTGCAAGGAAAACTTCCGAAGACGGCACATCGCAGTCGACGACATCTTCCATCGCCGTTGCTGAAGACTCATCCGGATTAATTGGGCTGTGCAGCGACTGTGAAAGCCGCCAAACCTGTGTCTTTCCGAAACCGGAAGGCGGTATCTGGCATTGCGAGGAGTACCAATAGGATGGAACAGACTGCTATCTCGAATAAAGAGAATATCTGTGCGGAAGAAGAGGTAGATTTGAAAGATGTTTTAAGAATCCTGGAAAAGCATAATGAGGACAGAGGCGGGCTAATTGCCATTCTCGAAGAAATCCAGGCTGAATATGGGTATCTTCCCGAAAAGTCGCTTAGAATAGCAAGTGAGAAAACGGGCCGACCTTTGGTCGATGTATATAGTGTTGCCACGTTCTACCGTTCGTTCAGTCTGAAACCAAGGGGCAAACATCTTGTCTATGCGTGTGTTGGTACGGCCTGCCACGTCCGAGGCGCGCCAAGAATTGTCGAAGAGCTGAAGCATCAGCTCGGAATCAAGGCAGGAGAAACGACTCCCGACAAGGAATTTACGTTAGAGACGGTGAACTGCTTAGGTGCCTGTGCTCTCGGGCCGGTTGTTGTGATCGACGGGCGCTACTTCTCAAAGGTCAGAAAATCAAGGATTAGCCAACTATTAGAGCAAGCTCGGAATGGATTTGGCAAACTTGATATACGAAAGGATAAAGGGATCTTCCCAATCAATGTAAACTGTCCCCATTGTAATCACAGCCTAAATGACGAGACCTTTGAAATTGACGGCCACCCATCAATCCGGGTGACCATATCCTGTGACCACAAGCAAGGCTGGCTCAGGCTTTCCTGCTTGTATGGTAGTTACAATTTTGCTTCCGAGTTTGACGTCTCCGCAGGCTCGGTGGTGAGCTTTCTTTGCCCGCATTGTGTCGTGGAATTTCCCAGCACATTGGACTGTTCGATGTGCACCGCGCCGATGGTGCCGATGCTCGTCGATGGCGGCGGCATAGTACAGATTTGTTCGCGCCGTGGATGTAAGAACCATATGTTGGATTTGGTATAAGTTAAGGTTAATAGAAAGGGAACCCGCGCGTTTGACGTGAGGTCGCCGCGCGGTGCCGAAATGCTGAGATTATCTTCTATAAATGAGCTAAAAGAATTACAGAGTGTGCTTTTTGACACCACTGACGAAAGCATTCCTTGCATAGTTATTCCCACAGGGACGTGCGGACAAGCCAGCGGCGCCAATGACCTTATTCGTGTGGCCAAACGCGAGATTCTGGCAAAGGGCCTGACAAAGAAGGTTCGTCTCCGCATCAGCGGATGCCATGGGTTCTGCCAGATGGAGCCCTCTGTACTTGTCGAACCCCGCCGGGTGTTTTACCCGAGGGTCGGCCTCAAAGAGATGGAACGTATTGTAGAGGCCGCAGCAAGGGACAAAGTGCTCACAGATATTCTTTTCGCAGACCAGGAAACGGGCAAGGCCATCGAACGGCAGGATGATATACCGTTCTTTAGCAAACAGGTGCGCAGGCTTCTTTCCTGGAACGAGAAGGTGGATCCTATCCGCATTTATGATTACATCAAAGCTGGTGGATATTCGCTGTTGGCAAAAGTACTCGCCAAAGGCAGCCCCGTCTGGGTGGTAGAAGAAGTTAGACGTTCGGGATTACGCGGCCGCGGCGGGGGCGGCTTTCCCACAGGGTTGAAATGGGAATTACTGGCTAAGCAATCCAACAACGGCGGCAAGTTCCTCATCTGCAACGCTGACGAGGGTGACCCCGGTGCCTATATGGACCGCAGCGTCCTTGAGGGCAACCCACACAGCATCATCGAAGGAATGATAATCGGTGCCTATGGGACCGGCGCTGCAGAGGGTATAGTCTATGTCCGCAACGAATACCCAATTGCGATCAAGCATTTGAATATCGCGATAAAACAAGCACGAGAGCTTGGGCTTTTGGGTGAAGACATCCTCGGAACCGGTTTCTCATTTGATATCAAACTGGTCAAGGGAGCCGGCGCATTTGTGTGCGGTGAGGAGACGGCGCTGATACGCTCTGTCGAAGGGAAGATGGGTGAGCCTCGCCAACGGCCACCATTTCCTATACAAAAAGGTATTGAGGGCAAACCTACAGCAATTAACAATGTTGAGACCTGGGCGAACATTCCGCTTATCTTCAGACTTGGAGCTAAGAAGTTTGCGAAAATAGGCACTGAGGGCAACAGCGGCACGAAGATTTTCAGTCTGGTCGGCAAAATCAAGAATACCGGCCTCGTCGAAGTACCGATGGGAATGACTATCAAGGAAATTGTCTACGATATCGGCGGCGGCTCGGCAGGCAAGGCCAAGATAAAAGCGGTTCAAACGGGCGGGCCCTCCGGGGGATGTATTCCTTCCGACATGTTTGATTTACCCGTTGATTACGAAAGTCTGGCCGATGCCGGCTCGATTATGGGCTCAGGCGGCATGATCGTTATGGATGAAAACACCTGTATAGTAGATATCGCCAAATACTTTATGAATTTCCTGAAGGACGAATCCTGCGGCAAATGTTTCACCTGCCGAAAGGGTATACAACGAATGTACGAGATTCTCGACGATATCTCAAGAGGTAAGGGAACACTCGAACACTTGGACCTCCTGAAAGAATTAGCAGAGGCCGTGAAAGATACAACGATGTGCGGCCTGGGGCAGACGGCGTCGAACCCTGTTCTAAGCACCCTCCGTTACTTCCAAAATGAGTACCGCAGACACATCATTGATAAAAAGTGTGATGCTTTTGTTTGCAAAGATTTGGTCGGTGCACCATGTCAAACCGGTTGCCCCCTTGGTACCGAAGTCTGGCGCTATGTGGCCCTCATTGAAAAGGGTAAATACGAAGAAGCCTACAAAGTTATCAGGCAGGTTAATCCGTTCCCGTCGGTTTGTGCCCGGGTTTGTGGCCGCAAGTGCGAAACGAGATGTAACATTGCTGCCAGTGGGGGCCAGGCTATTGCTATCCGGGCAATGAAGAGATTTATAACGGACCGCGTTGACCCCTCCGTTTATAAACCTGTCGGAACTGTTCCTCGGGGCAAGGGTCTTCACAGGATAGCGGTTGTGGGTGCAGGTCCTGCCGGCCTCTCGGCTGCTCATTCTCTTTCTCTGCTCGGTTATAAAGTGACGCTCATCGATGCAGCCGATGAGCCGGGTGGAATGCTGATTAGTTGTATACCTGCTTATCGCCTCCCTCAGGATGTGACACGCAGGGAAATAGAACTGCTCCTTGATGAAAACATCACCCTCAGAAGCGGGACCGCCCTGGGGCGGGACATAACCATCGACGAATTATTTAAGGATGGCTTCGAGGCAGTATTTTTGGCAATAGGGGCGGATAAAAGCTGGCGGTTGGGTCTTGAAGGAGAAGACACTCAAGGGGTATATCCATCAATGCAATTCCTTAAGGCCTTTAACCTGCGAGGCGAGGAAATGGCAAAAGGGCACGTGGCCATCGTTGGCGGCGGCAATTCCGCTGTGGACGCCGCAAGAGTGGCTATTCGTCAGAAGAAAGTCACAGGTGTAACGCTGCTCTACCGCCGTACCTCCCAGGAGATGCCTGCTTACGCCGAAGAAGTCGAAGCGGCTCTGGAGGAAGGTATAAGGCTTGAAACATTAGTCTCGCCTACAAGTATCCGTTATATCAAAGCTGCCGAGGCGGAGGGAGTCAAAGTTGAAACATTCGTCCAGCCGGTGAAAATAGATGCGAGAAATGGACACCTGGCCGATATCAAGTGCGTCAGAAACAAACTGGGTGATGTTGACTCAAGCGGCCGACGCAGACCTGTTCCCATACCTGGTACTGAGTTTACTATTGCCCTGGATACCTTGTTAGTAGCCATCGGCGAACGTCCGGATAGCGATTGCCTTGCTTCTATGGGCCTGGAGCTTGATAAAGGCGGCAGATTGCGAGTTGATGCAAAAACTCTTCAAACTAATCGTAAAGGTGTGTTCGCCGGGGGCGACCTGGTGACGGGTCCGAATACTGTTGTTAATGCCATTGCCGCAGGAAGAAAGGCGGCGAGAGTTATAGACCGCTATATTCATTGCAAAGAGCTTATTGAGCCACCTAAGGTACAACTACCTTCGGTTTTCATAGAACCTGCTGTGGTCGGCGATGAAGAACTTGAAGATGCGGAAAGAGTAGAACCTGCTACACTCGACGCCGAATCAAGGAATAAGAACTTTGCGGAAGTGGAGAGACAATTGTCTGTTGAACAGGCAACCCTCGAAGCCCACAGGTGTCTTAGGTGCGACCTGGAGTTTACACAGCGTTCGGAGAATGAAGAGGCCGAGTGTGCAGCAGTGGAGGAAAAGTCGGCGTGATTAAATTGAAAATAAACGGTTTGGATGTTTCGGTCGAGAAAGGCAGCACCCTGCTGGACGCTGCAAGATTCCTGGGATTTCCTATCCCGACACTGTGTCATATGGACGGGTTGTCACCCTATGGGGCGTGCCGGCTGTGCGTGGTGGAGATTGGAGAAGGGCCAAAGGCAAAATTGGTCTCCTCGTGCACCTACCCGGTCGAGGAAGGACTCAAGGTGCGAACAGCATCGGAGCGGGTATTAAAGGCACGTAGAATGATATTGGAGCTGCTGTTGGCTTCTTGTCCTCAGTCCAAGATAATCCAGGATCTTGCTTCCGCACACGGAATACGCCGGCAGCGCTTCAGGCAGGAGCATGAGGTTTGTATCATGTGCGGCCTGTGTGTACGTATGTGTGAAGAACAGATGATGGCCAAGGCCATCGGTTTTAGAGGGCGCGGTGAGAACAGGAGTATCGGCACACCTTTTGATATCAAGTCGGATGTTTGCCGGTTGTGTGGCGGCTGTATGTATGTTTGCCCAGCCTGTCAGCTCCGCTGCACATATACCGAGCCGGAAAAGGCAATCTGTGGAGGCTGTGCAAATCTAAGCCCGCCCTGCGTGGAGAAAGAACAGTTTAACGATATGATGTGCTACATGAGCCCGTGCGTAGCCTGCGAGATAAAGAAAGACTAATAAATTTAAAGGAGCCAGATAAAATGTCACTTACGCTTTCAAAGATAAATGCTTCTGCTGCAACTCTAACGAAGAACAGGACAGAAGGTTCGATTGTACCGGCCTCGGGTATGTGTGTTACATGTGTGGACGGCTGTATCGGTATGTGTGAGATAGGCAAGAGTGCTTATCGGGGCCACGAAGTTATTTATCCACAACCTTTCGGGATGATAACAACGGCCGCTGAGAAAACCTATCCGGTAGATTATTCGCACTTCAACATCATGGGAACCGCCGTCGGGGCTTATGGAATTGAGGCCGACAGCGACAAGGCCATCTTTCCTGCCGTCAATCTGGAGGTTTCTTTTGGTCAGGATAAAGGTATAAAGTATCGCTATCCATGGCACATTGCAGGAATAGGTTCAACAAACATTGCCAGGAACAACTGGGAAGGTCTGGCTATTGGTTCTGCTCTTGCAGGAACCGGTCTGACTATTGGCGAGAACGTTGTTGGAATGGACCTGGAATCTGTTATCAAGAACGGCCGGGTAGTCGATACGGCCGACCTCAAACGCCGCGTGAAGCTCTATCAGGATCATCAGAGAGATGGTTACGGCGCTATCATCGTGCAGGCAAACGTTGAGGATACACGGCTGGGTACACAGGAATATGCCATCGAGAAGCTCGGAGTTGAATGCGTTGAACTAAAGTGGGGCCAGGGCGCCAAGGATATCGGCGGTGAAGTGAAAATCAAGGACATCAAAAAGGCCCAACTGTTGTACGAGCGTGGTTACATAGTCCTGCCGAACCCGACTGACCCAGATGTTATCAAGGCTTTTGAACGAGGTGCTTTCAAAGAGTTTGAGAGACATTCGAGGGTGGGAATGGTCACCGAGGAATCATTTGCCAAGCGGGTGGAGGAGCTGCGGAATGCCGGTGCCAAATACGTCTTTCTCAAGACAGGGGCCTATCGGCCGGCAGACCTGGCGAGGGCGGTTTCATTTGCTTCAAAGTACAAAATAGACCTTCTAACCGTCGATGGTGCAGGCGGCGGAACCGGTATGAGCCCCTGGCGAATGATGAATGAGTGGGGTATCCCTTCTGTGCATTTGCACTCGCTATTATATCAGTATGCCAAACGTATCGCCGACAAGGGCCAGCATCTGCCTGCACTGGCTTTGGCTGGTGGCTTTGCTTTTGAAGACCAACTCTTCAAAGGACTTGCCCTTGGCGCACCGTTTGTAAAACTGATTGGCATGGCCCGGGCCCCGATAGCCGCAGCCATGGTAGGTAAAACAATCGGACGCACGATTGATGAACTCCAGATTCCGGTGTACATCGAACGTTTCGGTAGCTCAAAAGATGAAATATTTGTGACCGCCAGTACCCTCCGCAAGGAACTGGGGGACAAGAAATTTGAAAAGCTCCCGACCGGTGCCCTTGGGCTTTATACTTACTACGAACGCCTTGCCCAGGGCTTACGCCAACTAATGGCTGGTAGTCGCAAATTCACTCTGGAACATATAGCCAGGGACGATATAGCAACTTTGACGCGTGAGGCAAAAGAGGTCAGTGGAATTCAGTATGTTATGGATGTGGATCAAGGAAAGGTTGAAAGAATTCTTGACAGTTAAAGTTGCGTAGACTTGTGCTTTGCTGCTCCAATTGCTGTTACAGCAGCGAATATCCTGGAGTGACTTGGGCTGGCTGTTTATAAAAAGAAACAGCAATATAGAAAATATAAATTGGACTAAGACAGCCATCGTGACGAGCACTAAGGTACTGTTGATTTAGTCACCGAGTCTGAAAATGTCCACAAATCTCCCCTTTCTCATGAACAGCAGAATGTCTTTGTTATTCGATAAATTCATGTCACCATTTTGTCTCCAAAGATGCAGAATCTGGTGACCCATAAAGAAGCCAAACATTGGATTCTTGCCGAAAAACGAATATTATCAAGAAATTTTCAGCAATTTTCGGATTCAATGTCTGCGGAAAGAGAAATGTATACATCACGTAAATTGTTGTAAGATATATTCTTATATTTCACTTAACTTAAACACCTCGGCACATGTCTCCAGAATGTCTCCATTTTGCTTAAATCT
>Ga0307378_10013942_pt1 | contig 10137 bp, 9 predicted proteins | sample UN1MG_FD_202238 | JGI IMG/M metagenome (GOLD analysis project Ga0307378, IMG submission 202238) | Soil microbial communities from Risofladan, Vaasa, Finland - UN-1 | ecosystem: Environmental > Terrestrial > Soil > Coastal area > Acid sulfate soil | place: Finland: Risofladan, Vaasa | collected... | reverse complement strand
TGCCAGGTGCTTTGGGGTGTAGGATATGGGCTGGGAGTAATCAACGGGATGTGGCGCTTTGGGCTCTCCTACAATCTTGCCACATTCGCCACAAAACCTCTTCCCTAAGTGTATTGCTGCTCCGCAGCCGGGACAAGTCAATTCTAGCTTAGCCCCACATTCCTCGCAGAATTTTACCCCTTCGCGATTGGCAGCCTGGCACTTTGGACATTTCATGATTTGCCTGCTAAAGAATAAATTTGAAATAGCCCTCCTGCGTAGCTAATAAAAGAGCAATCGAAGTGAATAGCAGAATAAAAAATCGAGAACGCATGATAACTCCATAGAAAGTCGCAGAAGTCTTATACCACTGGCTAGATTCTTTGTCAATCATGACAGATCGTGCTCCATAACCAAGCCCTTCTGGAGCACCGCTTTAACTAAACCCTCTCATGCTCAGTTAACGTACTAGTGGGCAATCTGAATGTAAAATGTTGAGGCGTATTGTATCCACTCCTATACAAAAGGGGGAATCCTGGATTCTTGCTTCTGCATGTCTCGGCAATCAGTTCGGCAATGGTCGTTGGGTTGCGCTGCTCGTTTCGTGGTCGTTGTTCGGCTTGAAATTAGGCCCCGGATCGGCTGGAGTTTGAGTTGCTCTGGAGACTTGCTTGCGTCTCCGAATCGAAGGCGTGCATGTTAGCCATATTGAAGACGAGTTCGATCTCTTGTCCTGGCTTTGCCGGCGTTCGAGCATCGACCCGCGCCAAAAATGATTTGTCGTCGCTTAACATATGGAGGAAGAACTCGTTCCCCATTAACTCAGTAACATCCACCTTGGCACGGATTGACGAGGCGATTATCCCCGGTGCCATGTATTCCGGAGAATGGATATCTTCTGGCCGGATGCCAAAGACGATTTTCTTATCTAGGTATTTATTCAATATGCCTACTTTACCCTTGGGAACTGGTACCTGGAATGTCCCTGCATCCAGATAAATACCATCCTGACTACCTTTCACAGTAACATCGAAGAAGTTCATCGCCGGACTTCCGATGAATCCTGCCACGAACACATTATCTGGCCTCTCGTAGAGGTTCTGCGGTTTGCCGACCTGTTGCAGGAAGCCCTTGTTCATCACAGCGATGACCGTGGCCATAGTCAGGGCTTCCACCTGGTCGTGGGTTACGTAAATAAATGTAGTACCCAAACGCTGGTGGAGTTTACTCAACTCGGCACGAGTCTGTACTCGCAACTTTGCATCAAGATTGGAAAGGGGTTCATCAAGCAAAAAGGCGGCTGGTTCGCGTACAATAGCCCGGCCCAGTGCTACTCTTTGCCTTTGGCCTCCTGACAACTGGCGCGGCTTCCGCTTGAGCAGGTCCTCGATTCCCAGGACACGTGCTGCCTCTCTTACTCTTCGCTGTATCTCGGGTTTGGGTGTCTTCCGCAGGCTGAGCCCGAAGGCCATGTTGTCATGCACTGACATGTGAGGATACAGGGCATATGACTGAAATACCATAGCTATGTCGCGGTCCTTAGGAGCCACATCGTTGATGAGGCGGTCTCCGATATAAATTTTGCCGCTAGTTGGTTCTTCCAAGCCAGATATAAGCCGGAGCGCAGTAGATTTACCGCAGCCTGAAGGCCCTACCAGGACCAGAAACTCCTTGTCCGGTATCGTCAGATTCAAGTCGTTGACTGCAATAGTCTCACCAAATCGCTTAGTGACATGTTCAAAACGCACTTCAGCCATAGCAGAATCCCCACTAATAATCAGATTCAATTGCCCTTGAACCAGAGGCCCAATTTCAATTCTATACTTCCTCCAGTCTTAAGTAAACCACTGCTACCCTTTCACTGCTCCTGCCGTGATACCCTCCACGAAGTACCGCTGCAGAGCGAAGAATATGATGAGCGGCAGAATCATAGAGATGAAGGCAGCCGCCGTAAGTAGCTGCCACTGAGTGCCAAAGGAGCTGACCAGGTTGTTGATGGTTAGGGTCATCGGAGCTTTGCTTGGGCTCTGAAGGTAAACCAGGGCTACCAGCAGGTCATTCCACACCCAGAGGAACTGGAAAATTGCCAGTGAAGCGAGTGCCGGAACAGATAGCGGCAAGATTAGCCGGAAGAACACCCGCATATTAGAGGCGCCGTCGAGATATGCCGATTCCAGCAGCTCTCTCGGCAAAGCACCAAAGAAGTTCCTAAGTAAGAAGATAGCCAGGGGTAAACCATAGGCCGTGTGTGCCAGCCAGATACCGGGAAAGGTGCCTACCAATTTTACGTCAGTGAAAAGGCGCAGCACCGGAATCAGCGTCACCTGGATGGGCACCACTAGAAGAGCAACCACAAAGATGAAAAGAGCGTTCCGCCCTGGGAATTTCATCCAGGCGAAAGCAAAAGCTGCGAACCCTGCCACCAGGATTGGTATGATGGTGGCTGGAATTGTAATTATCAGACTATTCAGGAAGCTACGCGCCATCCCGTTCTGCGAAAGGACAGAGCTGTAGTTGTCAAGGGTGAACTGGAAAGGTGTCTGAAAGGCCGTCCACCAGCCTGTCGAACCTACCGCAGTAGCAGGACGGAAAGAGCTGACCAACAGGCCGAATGTGGGGGTCATCCAGAGCAGGGCAGCGCCGATCAATATGATATGTAGAGGCAATCGCGAGATTAATCTCCTCAAGCTGGTGAGGAACCTTAAGAATATGTGCGTTGTACCTGATGATTCTTGCACCATGCTCATCGAGTCTCCTCCTGGGTTCTGAAACGACGGATACTAATAAGCATGATGGGTATAATAGCTGCCAGAAGTATGACAGCAAGAGCTCCCGCCTTGCCGAAATCCTGGTAATTGAACATCTCTTTGTACATGAAAGTGGCAACGACATCGGTACCGAAGTTGCCGGACGTAATCACCCACACGATGTCGAAAGTCTTGAGGCCCTGGATGATCAGTGCGGTGGCTATAACTGCAATGGTCGGAGCGAGCATAGGGAGGATGATGCGCCTGAATATCTGCCATTCGCTTGCTCCGTCTACCCTGGCCGCCTCGATTACCTCCGTGGATATCCCCTTTAAGCCGGCGGACAGCACCACCATAGCGAAGCCGGTCCACATCCAGACCCCTACCGCTATGATGGCAAAGTTGTTGGTATGAAACGGTGTGGGAAGGAGTGCATCAGTATAGGGAATTTTCTGCTGCACCAGCCAGGCTGTAGGTTGGAGGCCGACCTTTGTGGCGATTTCGTTGAACAGTCCGATTTGATTGAACCCCTCAGGTTTATAGGCGTACATGAACCTCCAGATGACAGCGGCAGCTACGAAAGAGATAGCCATGGGGATGAAAATGATCGCCTTGGACACTGCCTCATACCGCACACGGCCCGAAAGCACTGCGAAAAGCATGCCAAGGCCGACAGCCAGCAGTGTAAACAGGGAAAGCCATAGGACGGTGTTGAGTAGGGCATCTTGCATGGACGGGTTTGTAAATACGTACTTATAGTTGTTGATGCCAACGTAGGCAGTGGAATTTGCGTTCATGAAGCTTATGCGTAGGGTATCAATGACGGGATAGATGAGGAATACTGAGACAAAGGCGAACGCTGGCAGCAACCACAGCCAGGGTGATAGGCGCCCTCGGCTGTTGGTGCCGCGCCATCTGATTTGGATTCTGCCGAAGAGGCGACTCCAGACGGTAGAACGGTGGTGGTCGCTCATTACATAGCCTTATTTCAATGCTATAGCGGGGCAATCCCGTCAATCATTTTACAGGGTTGCCCCGCGCTTTTTTGGGCAGCAATTCTTTATACTCTTATATCTACTTTACTGATAGGCAGTCACAGCCACGGATTCGATGTTCTGCAGGATGCTGTCCAGTTGGTCTGGATTCTGCAGGTAGGAAAGAACGCCGCTCCACCATGCTGTCTGAACCGCAGAAGGCATGCTGTCGCCGGCACCGAAGCGGAAGATGGCGGCAGTGCTTAACTGTTGAGCCGCTCGCTGAGTGATAACGTCGGGATAGTCACTAAGCGGGACCTGATTATTGACAGAGGTGAAGCCACCGCGCTTTACCCATATGTCCTGCGCAGACGCGGTAGACAGATACTCGACGAAGGAGCGGATAGTCGGATTATCCTTGAACGCTACCACCAGGTCTGCGCCGCCAGTCACCGCGCCTTGGTAAGCAGTGTCAATGGTGGGGAAGGGGAAAAAACTGTAGTCTTCCCCGGCCACCAGACTGGGGAACTGAGTAGCGATGAACCCTGCTGTGAAGTCCCCCAGATGGTCCATGGCTGCATGGGGTGGTGTCTCGAAGGGCAAGTACGTGCCATCCTGGAAATTGGTTGCCAGGACTGCAGTAGCCCCTCCGGGAACATAACCGGGAGTCAGGCAGATCTGCCCGAACTTCTGCCAGACGCCCTTTATTCTGGAATCCGTCCACGGGATCGAGTGGTCGACCCACTGGTCGTAAACGTCTGGGCCGTACTCATTTAGCATGATCTCAGCCATCCAGTCAGTGGCCGGCCAGCCACTTGCCGCACCGCTTTCCACGGCTACGGACCATGGATAAGCTGGCACTGTCTTCTCAGCTACGATCTGATCGGAGAGGGCTATCATTTCATCCCAGGTCTGCGGAATAGTCCAACTGTTGGCTGCAAATGTTTTGGGGTTGTACCACACAGTCCCCTTGTCAGCGGCTTTCACGAAGATGGCATAGAGGTTCCCATTCACAGTGCCGAGGTCGACCCAGCCCTTGGCGTATTGCTGGTTAATCACCGTCATATCGAGGAAAGAGCTCAGTGGTTTCAGATTTCCGGCTTTGGCGAACTGCTGCATCAGCCCCGGATTGGGTAGTATAGCAACATCAGGTGGATTGCCTGCCTGTATGCGAGTTGTAAGGATAGCATTCAGGTCGCGAGTACCGGTGAAATTCACGGTACCGCCAGTCTGCTGCTCCCATGGCGCAACCATGGCCTGGAAACTGGCCAGCTCTTCCCCGCCCCAGGTCCCCACCACTTCAACGGCGCCAAGCGGCGCTGACGTGGGAGTCGGCGTAGGCGTTGGAGCGACCGTTGGCGTGGGCGTTGCAGTGGGCGTTGTCGTACAGGCAAAAGAGCCCAGCAAAGCCACGACAACCAACAATACCACCCCCAACCAGAGCTTGCCGCGATGTAATGGAATCTTTCTCACTACGGATACCTCCTTTCATTATGCTGCCCGAGAGAATCGTAGCAATTAAAGCTTACAAAGGCAATAAATATATACTTGAAATATTAAATAGTTGTGTCATTTTTTGACCGTCTGCCCCGAGTTTGACAAGCTGAGCCTCCAAAATGTTACAACTCTTTAACATTCTCTCAGTCACATTTAATGACTTTGTCATGGTAATGAGAAATAATATACGATATGAAGACTGGTGAGTCTGTGGTCAAGAAGAGGCCAAGGGCAGCAGCCTCTGACGAAGCTTTCCGGCGGCTGCGCGATTGTCAGCGGCCGAAGCTCCACTAGGAAAGGAGGAACACATGAATCTAAGGTCTCCCAGGCGGTATCTCTTCGCTATTCTCATCCTTCTGGTGTTCAGCTCGTTCTCTTTGGTATCCTGCATGGGGTCGCAGGGCACCCCGGCCAGTACGTTCTATGATGCAGGGGCCAGCGATCTAATCATGACCGGTCCTCAGTTCGGTCAATACTTGCTGTTCCGCTTTGATACCAATGCTTCCGAGCATACTCTGACAACTCCAAGTGCAGCGGATATCGTCGCCCAGTTCGCGTCTCCAGTTGCGGGAGAGGTGTCCATCATTGCGGTGGTGGCGGACGGCAGCCACATGGTTACAGTCAGCGATGGCACGAACGTTACGGTCAAGCCCAGCGCCTCGACCGTTGCCGCAAACAGCACTCTCACGATATTCTGTGAACTTGACAACGTGACCAAGGGCAACGAATCGGTGACCCTCTACTAGTCGGGGCGCTGACGAATGCAGCTGCTTCCAGGCCGGGCAGACAATAACAGGCTTCGAGGTCTATATATCGGTATCAGGGGTAGTAAAGAAATAAGCTGAATGTGAGTGGAGGAGGGAAGACATGAAAACACTGGGGAACCTGGCAATCTTCAAAAATCTTAAGGAAATCGTTAATCCGGAACATAACGCCCTAGTTCTCTGGGACTGCCAGAGCGGGCTGGTCGACTACATCTTCAACAAGGAAGTGGTTTCGGAGCACCTCTCAATACCCTCAAATCTGCTACAACTTCTAACGGGGATTACCGCCCTCGTCAAGACCCTCCCCCTCACGAGCCGATGAGTGGAGCAAATGAGGAACGATGGCTCAGACAAGTCTTAGAGCATTTGGCCAACAAAGCTGTACTTCGGGGTTAGTTGCTATGGATCACCCACCACCGCCCTGCAGTGCTGCTATTCCCTGGCATTCCCGTGGGGAATCTCTATTGGGAAATTCCGTATTGGTGAATTTCATCCGTTTTATCATCTCCCGCCTCCTCGGCAGCTACTGTAACTACATTCGTACATCTAAATCGCTGAGAAAACTCTGAAAACGGTGCCCCTGGCCCCCCATTTTTGCGGTATCTATTTATGGTATCACGAGGCTATTTGTGCGCCAATTTGATGTGGCAGATAAGGGTCCTAATACCATAACATCCTTTGTTTATTGGCTGACTATTAATTGAGCAGATGATAGCTTGAAGGTCAATCGTGTGAGGAAAGCTGATTGGTAGTAATGCTATATTATATGTCGCCAGATGTTAACAAATCCGCGCCATTCATATATCCATACATGGCGCAAGTGTAAATGGCAGGTGAAACATATGAATCAGGATAGAAAACCAGTCTTTATGGGGCATCTAACGCTCGAAAACCACTTGCTTTCGCAGACTCGCCATTCCGTGAAATGAACCAACGAGGCTGATTGAAAGTCAGATGGGCTCATGCTACCCTCTGGGTAGACCCAAAGTCCTGGTAGCGATAATCTGCCTCTGGATCTCCGATGTGCCACCGGCGATCTTGTAATGCGGCGATTCTTGGTACATGTGCGCAAACCAGCCGTAAAGCTCTGCCCATTTTGAGTCTGAGTTCAGCTCACCGTAGTGTCCCAGTATCTGCATACCGGTTTGGGCCAAATCGTACACCGTCTCGGTGCTAAGCAACTTGGTTATCGCTACCTCGGTCAGGGTGAACATCTTGTGCACCTGCATCCAGGAGAGGCGATAGGAAAGAACTTTGGTGACAGCGAACTTCATCTCCATCTCAGCCAGCTTGTGTCTGATTAGGCGGTCAGTTGCCAGTGGTTTGCCATCGCGTTTGGTCGTCTTACAGTATTCAATCAGAAGCTCTAGCGGGCGATGGAATCCGCTGATGGTGACCGCCCTCTCAAAGAGTAGCGCGGCTCCTATGATGTAGAATCCCTGGTTCAGGTCACCGACCAGGTTTTCTTTAGGGACACGGACATCGTCGTAGAAAACCTCGTTTGAATGATAGCCGGCCATGTCGCGGATGGGTCGTATGGTGACTCCCAGAGTGTTCTTGAAGTCCACTATGAGCAGTGAGATACCCTTATGCTTCTTGGGGTTCTCTAAGTCGGTTCTGACCGCAATCCAGCCGTAGTTGGCGAAGTCAGCCTTGGTGCTAAACATCTTCTGGCCGTTGAGCAGGTAGTAATCGCCTTTATCCTCTGCCTTGAGGGCGAGTGAAGCAAGGTCTGACCCTGACCCCGGCTCGGTGTAACCCATGGAGAACTCGACCTCGCCGTGTGCTATCTTTGGCAGGTATTTCTTCTTCTGCTCCTCGTTGCCGTATATCAGAAGTGTAGGCCCTACTACCATCGCACCGATGACGGCGAACGGCGCAGGGGCGAAGGCATAGGCCAACTCATCCTGGATGACGTAGTTGTCCAGTGGAGAGGCAGCCATGCCGCCCCACTCTTTGGGATACAGGGGGCAGAGCCAGCCTCTTTCTCCCAGCCCGTGTAGCAGTTTCCAGGTGTCGGGGCTGTATGGGCGGTCGAACTTGAAGTCGGTTTTGCTTTCCTCTGTGACCTCCTTTTGTAGGAACTTTCGCACCCCCAGGCGCAGGCGCTCTTGCTCTGGCGTAAAACTGAAATCCATTGAACAGTTCCTTTCTCAAGGGATTTCCTTTTATGTAACCGGACCCGTCCTGACTGCTCGATTTGTCCGTTGGCGGGCTTGCCCCATCAATTTCTGAGATTGCTATTCCAGAACACCTTCTTGGGCTAGTGCCGCCATTCTGTCCCGGGATAGGCCGAGCAGTTCACCGAAGACGTAATCATTGTCCTGGCCAATCCTCGGCATGGCGTGGAACCGGATCGGAGTCTCAGAAAAATGGATGGGCTCAGAAATGCACATTATTGGCCCGGATTCAGCCCACTCTGACCCGGGCTTTCCAAATTCGGGAACTATGTATTTGGTATCCTTGTAGTATCCGCGGCTTCTCAAATGTTCGCTCTGTGCCAGATCTTGCCCTTGGGCGACAATGCCTGCAGGTACTCCTGCTGCCTGCATCATCTCCATTACTTCAGTAGCATCACGATTGATCGTCCACTCCGCCACCAAACGATCCAGCTCGTCAACATTTCTCAACCTGTCAGTGAGGGTTGCGAATTCGAGACGCTTTGTCCAGGGTGGATTGCCGATAACGCTGCAAAACATCAGCCACTCAGTGTCGGAACTGACGGCGATCAGGCACCATCTATCATAGCCGAGGCAGGGATAGGCGCCGTGCGGAGCAGCGTAAGGGTCTCTGTTTTCCATACGGACCGGCAACACACCATTAGCCTGGTAATTCAGGATGGCGGGTCCTGCGGTTACAACGCCGGTGTCGTTTAAGGCGCATTCTATAACGGTTCCTTTACCCGTCCTCCTGCGTCTGTCAAGCGCACTTACCACGGCCAGTGCTCCAAACATTGCAGTATGAAGATCGGAGTACGGAGGATCTGTAGAAGCAGGCATATCAGGAGTCCCACTCATCTGGGCCACCCCCGAACTGTATTGGGTAAGCATGCCGTAGGCCCTGTAAGCGCTGTAAGGGCCCGTCGCACCAAAAGCGTTCTGCCACAGAATAATAAGGTCCTTTTTCATTTTTCTGAGGCTTGGGAAGTCCAGACCCCAGCTCTTGAGTGTTTCAATACCGAGATTGGTCATGAAGATATCGCTTATACATATGAGTTCCTTCAAGATTTTATGTGCCCCGGGCTTACGAACATTCAAGCTTGCACTCTTCTTCGTTACCAGCCTATTTCGTATGATGAGGCCTGATCCCCACGGGGGTGGCAACCACGATTCGTCTATCGCGGTATTGCTCTGAATTACAATGACTTCGGCTCCCATCGAAGCCAATACACGCGCGGTGGTAGGGACAGCTGCATAGAGCGCCAGCTCAACTACCCTTAAACCGTCGAAAATCCCTCTCGTTACCGGTGTTTTCTCCATTTAGATCTTACCCTGTCTTAAATAACGCCTGCGGTGCGTAGCACTTCCAGATCATTGTCATTGTAGCCTAGCTCACCACTATAGACTCTCTTGTTGTCCTCACCAAGCAGTGGCGCCGCCTTCCGCGGCGGCGGCATATCGTCACAGTAGATACCTTCTCTGGGATATTTCATGGCACCGACTACGGGATGGTCCAGTTCCACCCAGAAGTCTCGTGCCGCCAGTTGTGGATCGACAAGCAAGTCGGCAACGCTGTTTACCGGGAGAACTGCAATCCCTCGTTTCTGCCCCTCGTGGAATAGTTCCTGTGCGGTGAACCTTCCTGTAAAATCCAGTAATAGCGCTTCCAACAAATCTCTATACTCATAGCGAGCCAGAACACCACCCTTATACTTATCTTCCAGGAGTTCCTCATTGCCCGTTACTTCGACCATCCATTGGGCCAGTGCGTCCCACTCCTTGGCACGTACAACATATATTCCGATCCAACCATCCTTACAAGAATAAAGACCTCCCGGGAAGTTGTACTTGCTTGTGGGGCCCTGTCTGATGATATTTTCCTTGAGCAGATGCCAGCCAGCCTCCTGGGTATTCTCACTACAGTAAACGTTCAAAGTTTCCTGCATCGAAATGTCTATATATTGTCCCCTCCCTGAGATAGCGTCACGGTAATAGAGAGCCGCTACAATCGCCACGG
>Ga0307378_10013940_pt1 | contig 10138 bp, 11 predicted proteins | sample UN1MG_FD_202238 | JGI IMG/M metagenome (GOLD analysis project Ga0307378, IMG submission 202238) | Soil microbial communities from Risofladan, Vaasa, Finland - UN-1 | ecosystem: Environmental > Terrestrial > Soil > Coastal area > Acid sulfate soil | place: Finland: Risofladan, Vaasa | collected... | reverse complement strand
GCCGCGCGCTGGCCTTGACAATAAAATCTCCCCAGTGCACGTTAACTTTCGCTCGCGGAGACCAACCATCGAACGCCGACGATTCACGTCGCGGAACTCGGGTCCAGCGCCGCGCGCTGTCCTTGACAACAGAATCCCCCCGGTGCACGTTAACTTTCGCTCGCGGAGACCAACCATCGAACGCCGACGATTCACGTCGCGGAACTCGGGTCCAGCGCCGCGCGCTGGTCTTGACAAAGCGGGACCCGTCTGCTAGGTTACGCCGTGGGATGAAAGCCAACCACGAACCCCTCCGCGACACGGGCTTGCTCCAGGGCGAGCCGTATCTTTCCCCCACTGCGCACCAATTTTTCACGAACTCAACCCCACGAGGGATTCCATGGAGCTGACACTCGAGCTTGAGCGGTTGCAGGGCGACGTCGAGCGGCAGGTCGCGGAGCTCTCGGGCCAGGTCGTCGCGGAGTGCTACCAGTGCGGCAACTGCACCGCCGGCTGCCCGACCGCCTACGAGATGGAAATCAAGCCGAACCGCGTCATCCGCTACCTGCAGCTCGGCTTCGGCGAAAAGCTCCTGAAGGTGAACACGCCCTGGATCTGCGCCAGTTGCGAAACCTGCTACACGCGCTGCCCCAAGGGCGTGTCGGTCGCCGCCGTCATGGACGCCCTGCGCCAGATCGCCCGGATGCGGGGCGTAAAGCCTCCGAACCGCGACCTTCTGACCTTCGAGCGCCGATTCCTGGGCACGGTCCGGATGCACAGCCGCCTGTTCGAGGCCCAGCTCGCCGCGACGTACAACCTGACCAGCGGCCACTTCTTCAACAACATGACCAAGCTGCCGGGCCTTCTTTTCAAGGGCAAGCTCAAGCTCTTCCCCCAGCGGGGGACGAAAAAGGGCCGGCAGGCCGTAAAGGACATCTACGAGCGGGTGCTCGGGATGGAGTCAAGGAATTAATCGAGCCTGGGAGGCTTCGTGAAAATCGCCTACTACCCCGGCTGTTCCAACCACGGCACCAGCCGCGAGTTCGAGATGAGCGCCTTCGCCGTGTTCAAGGACCTGGGCGTCGAGCTGGAGGAGGTGCCGGACTGGGTCTGCTGCGCCGCCTCCCCCGGACACCACCACTCGAAGCTGCTCTCCGTCTCCCTGGGGGCGTACAACCTGTCGCAGGCGAAGCCGCTGAACCTCCCGGTGCTGACCACCTGCGCCGCCTGCTACTCCCGGCTCTCGGCCGCGAACTACGAGATCAAGCACGACGAGAAGCTGGCGGCCCGGGTCGCCGAGGCCGTCGAGGAGCCCTACGACGGATCGGTCGAGGTCAGGCACATCGTGGACTTCCTCGCCGACGACGTGGGGCTCGAGGAGATACAGAAGAAGGTCCACCGCCGCCTGGAGGGCCTGAAGGTCGCCTGTTACTACGGCTGCCTGCTCACCCGGCCGCCGGATTACGCCGTCGTGGACGACACCGAGGAGCCGCGCAAGATGGAGCGGATTCTCGAGAGCGTCGGCGCGGAGCCGGTGGACTGGAGCCACCGCACCGAGTGCTGCGGGGCGGCCTTCCCCTTCAGCCGGGTGGACATCGTGGAAAACCTGGCGGCCAAGATACTCGTGGCGGCGGATAATGTTTCGGCGGATTGCATCGCCGTGGCCTGCCCCATGTGCCACGCCAACCTGGACATGCGCCAGAGCGGCGCCGGACGCATCGCCGGAAAGAAGCTGCGCATACCCATCGTCTACCTCACCGAGCTCATCGGCCTGGCCTACGGGCACAAGCCCCGGGAGCTCGGGCTGAACATGCACCTGGTCCCGACCCGGTCGGTATCGGCCAGATTCTCCTGAACACGATGAAGGGTCCGGTCTTACAGATAGTGGTATTGCTAGTCATACTCGCCGGTGCCGCCGGGGCGGCGGTGAACTATACCGCGCCCGTTCCTATGGAACCCCTCGAACCGCCGGCCTACCCCCCGGGGGCCGCCGAGGAGGGGTTCGAGGGGGAGTGCCGCGTCAGCCTCCTGATAGACGGGTCCGGCGAGGTGGGCGAGGCCTGGATCGCGCAGTCCAGCGGTCGGGAGGACGTTGACCGCGCCGCCCTCGAAGCGGCCGAGGCCACCCGCTGGAAACCGGCCACCCTGGAGGGCGTTCCCGTCTCGAGCCGGCTCACCATCCCCTACGAGTTCGAGCTGGGTGTCCTGCCCGGCGACCCGCTGGGCCCGGCGCTGGCCGAACCGGCCCCCGAGCCGGAGAGCTCCGAGCCGCTGGTCGAGCTCAGGCCCCGGTCGCCCATTTCCGTGGACTACCCCGGTGACGGCTTCGCCGTAATCGGTCTCGAGGTGGACGACGTGGGGTTGGCGCTCGACGCCTGGCTCATCCGTTCGAGCGGCCAGCAGGCCGCCGACGACGGGCTCCTGGACGCCGCATACTCGGTCTGCTGGGAAGGCGCGGTGCCCGGGAACGGGCTCGTCCGCGGGGTGTACGTCCACGATTTCCGCAGCGAGACCGTCGCCTCGATGGTCGAATCCTCCGAGGAGGTCCCCTCGGAGGAGCCGAGCGCCGACGAGAGCGGCGGGGCCTGCCGATTCGATCAGCTCAGGCTCGGCAAATACGGCGAGAGAGTCCATTGATCCGGGATAAACTGGCCGCCCATCGGAACCTCCTGGCCGCCGAAAGAACTCTTTTGGCCTACATCCGCACCGCCCTGGGATTCGGGGCGGTGGGGTTCACGATGCTGAAGTTCTTCGGCGAAACGCCATTCTTCCAGGTCCTCGGCTGGGTTTTCCTCCCCCTGGGAGGGGTCCTCACCGCCGTCGGCATCATCCGGTACCTGCAGAGCCGCCGCATCATCGCCCGTCTCTACCACCAGGAATCGGAACGGAAGAAGCCGGACCTCTTCGAATGACTTCGCCGAAACACCGTTATCCACGCCCGACGCGATTGAAGGAGAACGTTAAATGGCCCGCAGAATAGGCGTCTTCGTCTGCCACTGTGGCAAAAACATCGGCGACACCGTGGACTGCCCCCGGGTGGTCGAGGAGATGAAGGGCATCCCCGGGGTGGTCTTCGCGGCGGACTACAAGTTCGTCTGCTCGGCCCCGGGCCAGGACATGATCGCCCAGGCGATCAAGGAGCACGACCTGGACGGCGTGGTGGTTTCCGCCTGCAGCCCGCACATGCACGAAAAGACCTTCCGCTCCACCGCCCAGTCCAGCGGCCTGAACCCCTTCATGGTCGAGGTGGCCAACATCCGGGAGCAGTGCTCCTGGGTCCACACGTCGAAGGAGACGGGCACCCCCAAGGCCGTCGAGCTGACGAAGATGATGGTGGAGAAGACTTTCTTCGACGAGCCGCTGGAGCGCATCCGGGTCCCGATGACCAAGCGGGCGCTGGTAATCGGCGGGGGCATCGCCGGCATCCAGGCCACCCTGGACATCGCCAACGGCGGCCACGAGGTCATCCTTCTGGAGAGGAGCCCCTCCATCGGCGGCCACATGTCCCAGTTAGATGAAACGTTCCCCACCCTGGACTGCTCCCAGTGCATCCTGACGCCGCGGATGGTCGAGGCGGCCAAGCACCCCAACGTGACCATCATCTCCTGGGCCGAGTTGGAGAAGCTGGAGGGCTTCATCGGCAACTTCAAGGCCACAATCCGCCGGCGGGCCCGCTACGTCAACACCGACCTCTGCACCGGCTGCGGCCTGTGCCAGGAAAAGTGCCCCGCCCGGATGCCCAACTACTTCGAGGCCGGTCTCGGGGTCTTCTCCGGCAGCTACAAGGAGGCCTCCGACGTCCGGCGGGGCGCCATGACCAAGGCCATCAACTCCCCCTTCCCCCAGGCCGTGCCCAACACCCCGGTCCTCCACCCCGATTACTGCACCTACTTCCAGACCGGCAAGTGCAAGGTCTGCGAAAAGGTCTGCCCCACCGGGGCCATAGACTTCGAACAGCAGGACGAGATTCTGGAGTACGACGTCGGCGCCGTCGTGGCGGCCACCGGCTACACCCTCTACGAGCTGGGGCGCCAGCCCGAGGGCGGCCTCTACACGGGCTACGGCGAGTACGGGTACGGCGAGGACCCCGACATCATAGACGGCCTCCAGTTCGAGCGCATCGTAACTTCCTCGGGACCCACCCTGGGCCAGCTCAAGCGGCCATCGGACAATAAAGTCCCGAAGACCATCGCCTTCCTGCAGTGCATCGGCTCCCGCTGCCCGGAGAAGGGCATCGAGTACTGCAGCAAAATCTGCTGCATGTACACCGCCAAGCACACCATGCTCTACAAGCACGCCGTTCACGACGGGCAGGCCGTGGTTTTCTACATGGACGTGCGCGCCGGTGGGAAGCGCTACGAGGAGTTCGTGCGCCGGGCCATCGAGGAGGACGGGGCGCTCTACCTGCGCGGCCGCGTCTCCCGCATCTACCGCGACGGGGACAAGCTGGTCCTCAAGGGGGCCGACACCATCGCCGGGGAAGAGATCGAGCTGGCCGTGGACATGGTCGTGGTCGCCTCTGCCATGATCCCCCAGCCCGACGCCAAGGAGCTCGCCCGCAAGCTCTCCATCAGCTACGACCAGCACGGGTTCTACGTCGAGGCCCACCCGAAGCTGCGGCCCGTGGAGACGAATACGGGCGGCATCTTCCTCGCCGGGGTCTGCCAGGGTCCGATGGACATCCCGGACTGCGTGGCCCAGGGCTCGGCCGCCGCCTCGAAAATCCAGATACTCTTCGCCTTCGACGAGCTGGAGCGCGACCCCGTCGTCGCCCACGTCAACGAGACGACCTGCATCGGCTGCTGGGACTGCGTCAACGCCTGCCCATACCAGGCCATCACCGAGAAGGAAATCAAAAACCGCGAGGGGGCGGTGCTGCGGATGGTGGCCGAGGTCAATCCCGGTTTGTGCCAGGGTTGCGGTCTGTGCTCGGCGGTCTGCCGTTCCAACTCGGCCCAGTTGGCCGGCTTCAACGACAGGCAGCTCTACGCGGAGATTCAGTCCCTGTAATTACCTCAACTTATATCAAAGGAGCTAAGATGGGTAACTTCACAGAGAAAGAAAAACAAGCTGTTTGGGAGAAAGGAACAGTCGTCAAGGGACACAACAAAGATAGAGTCCGTAAAGATAAATGTGGGGCTTGGATAAGAAGGGAACGATACGGAAGAAAAAAGGGAGAAGTCAGAACAAGTTTTAGCTGGGAAATAGACCACATTGATTGTAATGAAGAAAATAACGAACCCTCAAATCTAAGACCATTGCAGTGGGCTAATAACAATGACAAATCAGATAAGAAATTGAAAGGTTACGTCACATCATCGGGGAATAAAAACGTTGACAGCAAGCCAAAGGACGATGATTAGGGCTTGATGGCGTAACTCAACGGACGTAGGGGCGGGTGTCCACACCCGCCCGCGGGAAACCTCAGAAACTCCCCACCCCGCGAAGGGTACAAGGAGCGAAAACGTGGCCGAGAAGGAAGCCCTGACCACCAAGACCGCCGACGAGCTGGTCGCCGAACAGACATCCACCCCCCTGGAGAAGATGGAAGAACCCGAGCCCTCCGAGGGGAAGTGGGAGCCGCGCATCGTCGCCTTCGTCTGCAACTGGTGCACCTACCTGGGCATGGACCTGGCGGGCACCAGCCGCATGAAGTACCAGCCGAACGTCCGCGTCATCAAGCTGCCGTGCAGCGCCCGCATAGACCCGCTCTTCGTCATCAAGGCCTTCGAGAACGGGGCCGATGGCGTCCTGGTCTCGGGCTGCCACCCCGGCGACTGCCACTACAACACGGGGAATTACCACGCCCGGCGGCGCTGGACCGTCTTCCGCGAATTATTCAGCTTCCTCGGCCTGGACCTACAAAGGCTCCAGTTCTCCTGGGTCTCCGCGGCCGAGGGCGTCAAGTGGGTCAAGGTCATCAACGAAGTGACGGACAAGGTGCGGGAACTGGGGCCGAACACCGACTACCACAACCTCTCCAGGTAGGGACATGGAAAAGGAATTGCGCGAGCTGGCGAAAAAGCTGCTCGAATCCGGCGAGGCCGACGTCGTCATCGGCTACGGCAGGCACCACGACGAGCGGCGGCGGGCGCCGGTCTTCGTCACCGACCCGGCGGACGTGGAGAAGCTCATCTTCGACGAACGCTGCCTGAACAACCTCGCCGGGTATCTGAACAAGCGCTACAAGCTCCTGGGGGCGGAGTTCTCCAAGCCGGCGGTCGTCTTGAAGGGCTGCGACGCCAAGGCCGCCGTGGGGCTCATCCAGGAGGCCCAGCTCGACCCGGGGAAGGTCACCCTCATCGGCGTCTGCTGCGAGGGGGTCGTGCCCGATTACGATTCCGCCGACGGCGAGCGCCCCTTCAAATGTGAAATCTGCGACGTCCACCGGCCGAGGAACACGGCCCACGTGGTCGGCGACCTCCCCGAGGCCCCGGCGCTCACGGAGTATCGCCCCAGCGAACGGGCCGCGGAGCTGGCCGGAAAATCCCGGGAGGAACGCTACGCCTTCTGGCGCGAGGCTTTTTCCAAGTGCATCCGGTGCTACGCCTGCCGCGCGGCGTGCCCCCTGTGCTCCTGCGAGCGGTGCATCGCCGACTCGAACCAGCCGCAGTGGGTCCCCACCTCGGGGCACGAGCTCGGGAACTGGAGCTGGAACATCGTGCGGGCGTTTCATTTGGCCGGGCGCTGCATCGGCTGCGGCGAGTGCCAGCGGGCCTGCCCCGTGGGCATACCGCTGGACCTCTTGAACCAGCACCTGCGCCGGGTCGTCGCTGACCGCTTCGGTTACGTGGCCGGCCTGGACCCCGAGGCCCGGCCGCCCCTGACCACCTACAACGAAAAGGATGCCGAGGAGTTTATAAGGTAGCGGTCGCGGGGATGACCGCGCCCCACGCTGCCGCCTCAGACCAACGTCATCTTTACCAGAGGAAAGCCATGCGCGAGGGCAAGCTGAGGGAACTGAACGACCTCTTCCAGGCGCTCACGGGCGACAATTACAGGATCATTGGTCCGAAGAAGCGGGGCGACGACGTCGTCTTCGCCGAGATCTCCTCGATGGAGGACTACGAGGCGGACTACGTCTGCACCGCCAACTCCGCCAAGGACTTCATCTTCGCCCGGACGGAGCCTATTCTCGCCTATGATTACGACGCGACCGAGACGCGGGTCCGCGACCTCCTCCTCGACGTGTACCCGCCCACGGTGATTCTGGGCGCCCGTCCCTGCGACGCCCGCGGCATGCAGAGCCTGGACGCGGTTTTCGCGGGGGAGTACGAGGACGACTTTTATTTGAAGAGGCGCGCCGCCACGATCATCGTCGCCGTGAGCTGCACCGCCGCGGACGACGCCTGCTTCTGCACCTCCACCGGCGGACGGCCCGACGGCGTGGAGGGGGCGGACATACTTCTGACCCCCCTCCCCGACGACGGCTACTACGTCGAGACCGGCAGCGCCAAGGGTGAGGAGCTTCTGGCCAAACACGAGAAGATATTCGCGCCGGCGCCCGAGCGCGCCCTGCGCGATCATGCCATCGAGAAGGCCTACAAGGACCTGCGCCACGACCTCACGGAGGCCCCGGAGCGGATCAAGCCCTGGCTCGACGATTTTTCCAACTACGACTCGGAGAAGTGGCCGAAGATGGCGTTCCGCTGCCTCTCCTGCGGCGCCTGCACCTTCGTCTGCCCCACCTGCCACTGCTTCGACATCGTGGACGAGGGCAAGCTGGGCGCCGGCGAGCGCAAGAAGAACTGGGACGCCTGCCAGTTCGACCACTTCACCCTCCACGCCTCGGGGCACAACCCGCGCGCACGTCAGCCCCTCCGCTGGCGCAACCGCTTCACCTGCAAGTTCAAGATTTTCCTGGACAAGTGGAACCTGCCCGGCTGCGTCGGCTGCGGGCGCTGCATCCGCGTCTGCCCCGTCGGTCAGGACATCACCGAGGTCATGGCCGCCGTGGCCGAGCTGGGGGAATAGGCGCTCCGAACGTGCCGGTTTCGGCTCGAAACCACGGCTCCGCCCCTCCACGATCAAAGACCGGTCGGGACTAAGGGTCACGTGACGGACACCGCTCACCGCTTGGCGATCGAAACCCGCGGCCTGACCAAGTTCTACAAAAAGACGCGGGGCATCGAGGACGTGGACCTGGAGGTGGAGCCGGGGGAAATCTTCGGCTTCATCGGCCCCAACGGCGCCGGTAAGTCCACCACCATCCGCACCCTGTTGTCCCTTCTGTACCCGACCCGCGGCGAGGGGAGGGTCTTCGGCCTGGACATCCTCCGGGACTCCAAGGCGATAAAACGGCGCGTCGGGTATCTGCCCGCGGAGGTAAACTTCTACGACCGTCTGAAGGTGGGGGACCTTTTAGCTTACTCGGCCCGCTTTTACGGGGTGGTTGACGGGAGGCGGACGCGGGAGTTGGCCGAACGCTTCAAGGTGGACCTGGAGCGGGACTTTACCGACCTCTCCCTGGGCAACAAGAAGAAAGTCGCCATCCTGGCGGCGCTCATCCACTCGCCGGAGCTGCTGATTCTGGACGAGCCGACGGGCGGGCTGGACCCCCTCATCCAGGCCCGCCTCACCGAGACGCTGCGCGAGGAGAACGCCCGGGGGACGACTATCTTCTACTCCTCCCACGTTCTGTCCGAGGTGCAGAAAATCTGCGGCCGGGTGGCGATTCTCAAAGGGGGCCGGGTCGTCGGCGTCGAGGAAATTTCATCCCTGCGCCAGAAGCAGCTCAAGAAGGTCCGCCTGAGCTTCAGTAAAACCCCGGAGCCCGGCGCGTTCGACCTGGAGGGCGTGCACGAACTCGAGGTGAAGGACCGCGACTGCCGCTTTCTCTTCGACGGGCGCATCGGGGACCTCCTCGCGCTCCTGGCGGGGATGCCGGTCAACGACGTGACCCTCGAGGAGCCGGACCTCGAGGAGGTCTTCCTCCACTTCTACAAAGACTCTGAAGACGAATGAATACGAATATATTTCTCATGGAGCTGCGCCGGCACCTGCGGGGGATTCTGATATGGTGCGCGGTCCTGGTCGGCCTGAACGCCTTCATGATGCTTTTCTATCCCCTCGTCATCGAGAGCGGCGTCTTCGAGCACCTCAATACCCTCTTCTCGAACCCCTTCTTCAAGGGGATGCTGACCACCTTCGGCGTGGACATGAAAAGCATGACCAGCGCCCTGGGCTATTACGTAACCTACAACGCGATCTACACCATGCTCCTGGGCAGCCTCGTGGCTATTCTCCTGGGTTCGGGGCTCCTCGCCCGCGAGGAGAAAGAAAAGACGGCCGAGTTCCTGCTCACGAAGCCCGTCACGCGGGGCGAGGTGCTCAACTCGAAGATGGCGGCCCTGGGTGTGCTGATCACCGGTCTGAACCTGGCCGTGGTCCTGGCCGGATTCGTCCTGTTGGCGGTCTTCACCGACGCCCCGTACGACGTCGGCGCCTTCCTGACCGTCTCGTGGCAGACTTGGCTGCTGATGCTGGCCTTCGGCGCGGTGGGATTCCTCGTCGCCGCCCTGGCGAAGCGGGCCCGCGCGGTTACCGGGGCGTGTCTCGGAATCGTACTGGGGTTTTACATCGTTAGCGGGCTCTCCCGCGTTTCCGAGTCCACCAGGGCCTTCGGGTTTATAAGCCCCTTCCGCTTCGTCCAGACCGACATCATCGCCGGGGCGTCGAGCGGGGGCTGGTGGAGGGCGGCCTATTTCATCGGCCTCGCCGCGCTCTGCGTACTGGGCTCACACCTCGTTTATCGGCGTAAGGATATTTTGCTTTAACGCGTCAACCGCCCGAAAGGACGGAGCACATGCCCAACGTCTACGCGCCCCAGTTGGCGGAAATAAAGGAAATCGCCCAGGAAACCCCGGACACCCGGACCTACCGGCTCGAGTTCGCCGACGAGAAGCTCCGGGACGAGTTCACCTTCGAGCCGGGGCAGTTCGGCGAGTACTCGGCCTTCGGCGAGGGGGAGTCCACCTTCTGCATCGCCAGCTCCCCCACGCGCAAGGGCTTTATCGAGTGCACGTTCAAGGAGGTGGGGCGCGTCACCGGCGGCCTCTCGCGCCGGAACGCGGGCGATCCCGTCGGCGTCCGCGGCCCCTACGGCAACCACTTCCCCTACGAGCTCATGAAGGGGAAGAACCTGCACATCGTGGGCGGC
>Ga0307378_10013938_pt1 | contig 10138 bp, 11 predicted proteins | sample UN1MG_FD_202238 | JGI IMG/M metagenome (GOLD analysis project Ga0307378, IMG submission 202238) | Soil microbial communities from Risofladan, Vaasa, Finland - UN-1 | ecosystem: Environmental > Terrestrial > Soil > Coastal area > Acid sulfate soil | place: Finland: Risofladan, Vaasa | collected... | reverse complement strand
GCGACCATCAGCACCGAAGCGGAGTCCAACGATCGACTGCCACAGCTTGCGCATCCGGCCGGTCATGCAGCTCGAAGCCACGCGCCGATGAACCGCTTGTTTGGAGAAAAGAAACTCTCCATTCGTGCACAGTGGGAACCCAGGTTTCGCCGAAGCTAGATAGGCGGCACTACGCGCGAAAGTTTCTGCCTCCGCCGCAACAGTCACCTGGGGGGCGTATGGAAGATCCGTGAGCCGCTTGTATATCGCCTGCGCGCTCCTGAACTCGCCCCACGGTGTGTAGTCGTGAGTGCTGTCAAGATTCGGAAACAGGTTGGTCGGACTCACCGGCCGTGATATCGAGGTGCCAGTCGTGGGTAATGCACGTAGATCCCACAGACCCGACCACATGCGAATAGTGCATGGTTGCTGCCCGTCAATCTGTACCTTCTTGTAATTGCCTACAGCTGTGACAATCACAATCGCATTAGCAAGATCGAACCGCTGCACCAGCGGCGCGCCGCCCGTTTGACGTGATTGCTCCGATAGAAATTTAGCTTTCTTCTTAGCGAAGCTTATCCATTGCGCAGCTGAAGCTTCGTCACCAGTCAGAACAACGATGACGCTATTGGGGTTGCCCTGCTGCTGGATAGTCATCGCACACGGCGGTCAAGCACAATCGGTTGAATCTGTAGCTTCGACATATCGAGATCCGAACCATCGACGTTCTGAATTTCGAACACCCAGTTGCGAGCGCGAAGGCCGCGCCCTGGCGACGCACGTAGCGTCTCGAGCTGCTTACCGGCGATGTTGCGCGGCGGTACTTCGAACGCATAGGTGTACACCTGGCCGTCGGCATACACCTGCAAGTTCACCTGTCCATCGGTCTCGGCATCGAGATAGACCGCGAACACGCGCTTCTTCTGGCCCGAACCAAGCTCGCGCTTGCCATCGGTTACGAACATACCGATCTGCTGACCATCGTCGGTGTCACCAGCAATCTCGAAAATGCCATCTCCGAATGCGCCGTAATACTTACCGTTGACGAACGCAAACGAATTGAAATCAGGCCAGGTGTACCTCGAGATGCCGTTGGTTTTGATGTTGACGAGCCACGCTTCAGTAAGACTCTCGGCTTCGAGATCAACGATGAGAACGAGAACTTCCTCGATGAGATCTTCGTTGAACGTAGCTTGGGAGGCGATAAGCTCCGATGCTTCCGCCTGCTCGATCAACCCGCCATCTCCGTAGGTGTCAGTGATTGATTCCGATGCTTCAAGGGCCTCAAAAATAAGAAGCGATTCGATGGTTGCCTGCTCATCGATGAAATCAGCTGCCAGGGCAGCTTCAACTATGAATTCAGTTGGCGCGCCTGTGAAGATGTCATCAATAACATCCCCAAGGATGATTTCATCCTCAGGATCGTCAAACTCATCGTAAATGATTGGTACGTACGGCGCCGCACCCACAGCAGCAAGCATGCTGTGTGAAACACCAGCTGGCAGTCCGGTACCCCACAAAACGAACTGCCCAGGTGCACCTGTGAGTACTCGCATTTCATGCGAGACACCAGCTGGCAGTCCGGTACCCCACAGTACGAATCTAGCCATGGTTAGGCCTGCGTGTCGGCTACACCGGCTTCATAATCAGCGGCTCCAGCCTGCACCAACTCCACAGTAACTGCATCATCGGTTGCGTAGAGATTATTCAAATCAGATCTGATCAGGTACAAGCCGTCCTGAGACGCAACCATTTTGGCGCTCTCACTAGCTCCACCAGGTAGAAGGAACGCGAGATACGTCGATTGGTTGTCGTCAGTGAAAACGAGCATGCGATTGCCATCACCTACGATCGCGCCGCGATCACCTGGCACGCCACCTGGTCTGATACCCGGAGCAACAAGGGCATCTCGTTGCGCCGCCCCGCCTTGAAGCTTCTCATTCAGGAGTATTCCTGCACCAGCATGCGAAATCATCGCAAGCTCGCCGAAAGCCGTTGTGAGTATCACGGGTGAGCCAATTTCGTTACTTGCATCGAACGGAACACTGCCCATGACATAAGTCATAACACCGCCGCTAGTTGGATTGCCCGCACCGCCAAACGGCGCCATGCGCAATCCATCACCCGATACGTCAACCGGCGCACTCCACGCTGCAAGCGTCATCGGACCGGTGATGAGCCGCCCATCACTTGTAAGCGCAAAAGCCAGTTGCGACGCGCCGCCGCGATTGTCAGGGTACGCTCGCCAGATGAATTCGTTTCCTCCCACATCGAGAACAAGCGTATGCACAGTCCAGGTCGCTCCGCCATCAGCCGATTCTTCAACCGTGTTGTCGAAGAAAGTAGCCGCCAACCGTCCTGCGCCACCAGCTCGGATGAACGCACCGGAGAAAGTACCAGTCGTTGCACCGACGTTCACCCAAGCCGTGTACGGCGCAGGCGCGCTCCAAATGGCGCCACCGGCGTAGACGAACATCGTCGTGTTGGCGAAATCGATGATGGCTCGGAAATCAGCTCCAACTGGAGCGATCGTCGCAATAAACGCCCAAGGCCCTGAAACAGACGCCACCGACTTCCACACTTCCATGTTGCCACTAACTGAGTTGCTGATGATGGCCCAGTAATCAGCGCCGTCATCAGCCATTGCGGCGATGAAATCGCAGTTCACGTTGATCACTGCGTTAATCCACGACACCCCATCAGTAGTGCTGTAGGCGTAATCCGGATAACCGTTGTTCGAACCTTCCGGAAGCCAGCACAGCAAGTTGGTAGTGACCGAGCCGTAGAAGAAATTCGGTTCGAGGCCTTCGCTACCAGCTGGGAAGGTGTGCGCTAGCGTCCATGCACCGGAGGCGAAAAGCTTCTGATGAATTTCCGTTGTGATAGAAAAGTTGTAATCCGACTGGCCAGTAACATCATGCGTCAAACCACGCCCGTAGCCAGCCATGTATTGGAAACCAGGTGTGGCGGTGTCGAGCCCTACAAGAGGAGAGGCATGATCAGTGAACGTGAGCAAGTCCAACGCAGGTACGATGACGCTCAATCCACATGCAAAGCGCATATCGGAACCATCGCTGAAACACCCAGCAGCCCAGTAGTAGCCCTTCGCACCGAGCAGCTGGTTGGCAGTGCCAGCAACCCACGGTATGTATGGGCTGACATTGACAAGACAAAGTTCACCAGCCGTTGTGCCCAGGATGACCCCGGAGCTAGCGTTGTGCATGAGTGAAAGCGAAACCCCGATTACCGTAGCGTCCTTCGTACGCGTCGTGGTGAGCGCAAACGCACCAGCTTCGGTGGCAGCGTACTCAAGCACAGCTCCTGTGTCACGACGAAGCAAGTGCACAGCTGCAGTGACAACGACAACTTCCGGATCCTGATCATGTACCGCCGCCATGACGTCATATCCCAACGCCACCACGAGTACCGCTGCAGTAGCTGCGTCAGCCGCGTGGTACACCTCACCGATCTCTGTGACGATCGTGTACGACCCGTTGCTCCACGGAATGACCAGTCGAGGGATGTCCGTCACCCCGTGGTTAATCGGGGTGATTGCATATCCAGCCATATCAACCCCCTAGGTTAGACGCCTGCGAGACCGATTTCGATCGAGATCCGTATCTGGTCGGTTGCAATCGGGTTACGCGGAACGGCGAAGGCCTTGGCATTGATCAACGTGCCACCGCCGATTCCTTTCGCTGACAGCGAAATCATGAATCCGCCATACACCGTAATAGATGAGGTGAAGGTGAATTCTGCTCGCGCTGCGGTGTTGTTGATCAACACCGGTGGACCTGGATTCAGCACACCAGCATAAGCCGGACGCGTAGCCTCGGAGTATTCCGTGCCTTCTGTCGCATCACCCGGATATGACGCACCGGTATCTGCTGCCAGCGGCGCACGGTTGGCTTTGTAGATCCCAACGAAGAAATTCGGAATCTTCGGAATGCTCGAATCGAGCGCCGAGCCAAGCATGTATGCCAGTCCCTGATCGACGATCAGATTGCGCTCACGTTCTTCCCAGATGATCCGCCCTTGGCGAATGTGTTGGGTGTGCCAAATAGCCTCCATCCGAAGGCCTTCGGTAATTCTCTTTTGCATTGCGTTCATTGCGGCGTACCTCTCACGAGTTCAGCATCTATGAAATCGGAAGCGACGAAACTGTCTTGTCTGCCACCACCACCAGTAACTCCCACCAATTGCTTGATGCCATCCTGAGCGCGCCAGAAAGCCCGAGACTTGGTGTATGCCTTCGGGGAAATCGCATCGTCCATTATGTTCTTAACTTGCCCGCCTGGCCCAGCGATCACAAAACCGCGATCGGAGAACCACGCTACGTTGCCTTCGATGTTGTCCACAGCGCGAATCACCGAGTTCGGTACGGCGCCGTAATCAAGCACTTCACGCTGACCTGCGTCTTTCGCACCAGCGTTGGGGAGAAAATAAGTTTTGTCGGCCGCGATATACAGCCCATCGGTCGTGTCGATCATCATCGTCACGTCGGATCCGAACCCGTAGAAGTTCGTAGCGCGCCGCGTGATGCCGTAATAGAAGGGCTCGGAAAACAGCACAAACCTACCGATCGCGACGAACATCCGTCCGTTGAAGTGCGTGACGTACTTGCCTGCCGACATCGGCTCGGCGCCGACGAAATTACGAAGCCCAGCTCCTGAGTTCGTCAGCGACTTCGAAAGCGAAACCGAAGCCGTGCCCACTGGCAGTATGGTGTGCGTGTAGAGCTGCTCGCTGTTCCACTCCGAGAGGTAGATAGTGACGTCGGTGATGAGCGGCTCGGCTGGCGTTGGAATCGTCGATACGAGGATCCCGCCGTTCTCAGGCACCGTGATTATCTGCACTGGGCCTGGCGCACCTTCTTCCCCATTAGCGAGGCTGTACGTGCAGCTCAGCATGTACCTGCCACCTTTGAAGCCGCCGATCGCTGCCGGAGCTGAGGTGTAGGTGTATGGAACCTCGAGGCCCCACGGAAGATGCTGTCCAGCTGCGTTGATCTTGCCCTTGCGGAACCCATCGGAGTAATACAACAGGTCATCGACTGAGTAGTAGTACACCGGCCCGGCGCTACCAAAGCCACTTGCAAGCACAGGCGGGGTCACTTCGGTCGGGCTTGAAGCTCGCACCAGATCGCCGCCATCCACCCAGACCATGAACTTCCCAGGCCGGTGGTAGAACAAACTGTGTATGTCGACGCCCGTGCGCACCCGCGTGAGGCCTTTGCGTCGGCGCAGCATCCCGCTATCAAGCACATCCGCGTTGAGGATGTCCCGGAGCGTGTCGATCGGAAGCTCAAAGTCAGCAAGGGCATTGTTCATGCCCTTGGGCCATGGCCCGAGGCGGATTAGCCGGTCGTTCTGCGCCATAGTCGGCTAGCCTAGGGCAAAAAAAGACCCCGCACAAGGCGAGGTCAGAAGAGGAGAAAAGCGGGGGTTCAGCGCTTTGCTAGTGACGATGCAGATAGGTGCTTGTCCAACACTCGCCGAATGAGTTCCGACAACGAAATCCCGAGACTTCGCGACTCCTTCTTCAGAGCTACGACCTGCACTTCGGACAGGTAAATTTGTCTCCGAACCATGATTATCTCCTGAGCGAGAGCACAGTGGCCCTCGCCGAGTTCTCGACCTTGCCGTTTGTGTCCAAAAGTTGTGAGCTGAGACGTAGCGCATCTTTCAACGGCATCCCGGTTACGCGCATCCCGCTGGCCAAGGCCATGAGTACCTGGTGCCTGCGTTTCATGCGTTCCCGACCGAGGTAAGTTATCGCCACGAACGGGAGTCTAACAGGTGTATGTTCTACTGGCAAGCCTTCAAGGCTGCTACCAGCTCCTCCTCAAAGGCTATGTGTTGCTCGATCTCGGCCAACGCCGCAGCTACTTTCGTGAAGATGGAATCGGTCACCTTCGCCTCTTCCATAGCCCAGCTGATGGGAGGCGGCGGCGTCGTCACCTTGCAGGGTACCTCCACTGGCACCTTCACTTCCTTCGTGCGATAGACGACCTTCGTTCCCTCTTCGACTGAGGCGCATCCAGCTGCTACCAGTAAGGCGATCAAAACGATGAAAGTTCTCACGGTTTGACCTTCCGCGATTCGATGTAACCAGTCAGCATGGTGTCAGCGCTTGCACATAAATCCCCCGGCTTCGATGGCGCTGCTGATCGAAACCGTTCAGCTGCCCGCCGGTGCTTGCGGGAGCTTTCTTCAGCAGCGCGAACTGCTATTTCTGCTTTCCTGGCACGTTCTTTTTCAGCAACCTTCAACGCTTCAATAGCGGTGTTGGATTTATTTACGTCGGTCACACACTTTTCGTTTGTATCTGCGAGATCGGCGATCTTCGTGTTCTGCTCGCGAATCGTATTGTTGGCCGTACCGAGCGCCGCATCCAGATCATTGGCACGATCCATCTGCCACATACCGAACCCACCGGCCAGCGCTGTAACGACGCCCATGATGAGAAGGATCTGAATCATGCTCCACCTCCGTTCACTTTCACGCGTGCCGAGTTATAGATCGTAACGATGTGCCCGAACAGCAACGTGCATGGTGCCTGGACCGCAGCGATGATGATTCCAACACCGGATGCGTCGTACCTCGTCGGAGCGTTGCTCGCAAACCAAGCCGACCACCAGGTCACCGCCCCGATGAAGCAAATACCGAACAGCAGCACTCCCCGGCGGATGAGCTGCTGGTGCTCAATGGCGTACCAAAACTTCTCCCAGCTCATTTCGTCCTACGGTCATGCTGAAGCGCTCGCATCTTCTTGGCGCTTTCCAGCTGCTTTTCGTAGTATTCCAGCTGCCCCATTTCATCTCGCGTTAGCGGACGCCCTTTGCGAATTTCTTTCAACCGGGCTATGCGGTTTATCAGCTCTTCGATCTGCGTATCGTAGGCTGATTGAATTTGAATCCCAACAATCTGGATGCTGTCTGCCAGGATTTGGTGCGTTACTCTCGCTTCTGCCCTGTCCTGAAGCTTGACATGCATGTAGTCATTAGCTGTCCAACCGAAACCAAGAAGACCAGCTAATGTTCCGGCCGATATAAGGGACCACATCTTTATTTTCCCTTTCGGTTGATCTGCCTTTCGTCTGCGCTCTGCCATTGCCATTTCACAACCCTAGTGCCGAAACCAATACAGGGCAGTGACCCGGAAGTTCCAACCATGCCACCGCAACGGCGCGAGCTGCTACTTTGCTCGCAGCCGTTTGGATGTCGCCTTTCACCGTAACTGCGTCTTGCTCGAGCAGCGTTAGCTGGCCGTGCATTGCGTCGAAGAAATTATTCATCGCCGCTTGCCCAGCGAGGTTCACCCCACCTGTGTTGTCCTGCTGCAGGATCCGGTAGGGGTATGTGAGGTTGGCCCGCTGGTCCCACAGCCGATGAAACTCCGCTTGTGAGTCCACAGCAAGAGGGAAAAAGTTCCCTGATGCGGCCGGAAATTCAAACCCGCGTCGAGCGCGCGCCCTGGTACATCGATCGATGACTCGCTTGTAGCGCTGCTTCGCCGTTCCAACTACCTCGGCTCCATCCGAAACATCCATATCAATCAGGGACAGGTCAACCATCAGGTCAGCCGTAAGTTCGTTCTTTTCATCATCAGTGAGGTCTTCACCCAACTCGAAGAGCTGTCTCTGCCCGATGAAGGTTATGCTCAGAACGGTGTAGCCGCGATCGATGAAGTACTGCGAATCGAGACTCGCATCACCTACATTCGATTTTCGCACCTGGATTTTCGTAGTCATCGATCCGATCTCACTTCATGCGCGTGACAGTTACGGTTACCCCATTGGCGCGGGTAGCCGGTGGGGTACCGCCGCCACCTACATCGACAGCAGCGAGCTGCAACGTAACGAAATCAGCGGCCGTAAAGTTGCGTACGAAGCTCATGTGGAGATGAGCAGTGAAATCACTGCCATCAATGGATGAATCGGTAAACACAGTAGTGCGTGATTCTGATGGCACCAACACGGTTGTATCGTTGACGCGAACACGGGCCTGCACCTCAAATGTTTCTGGCGCAGAACCGGGTGTGTTGATGTCGATGTTGTAATCAATCCGATAAGTACCAGTCGCACCGATAAGGAAATTATCCGGAGTCCCCGCAACGTGGTCGATAACGGCGACGTTCGTTTCAACGTCGGTGACATCCAACGTGACATCCGCAAATGCAAGCGTAGTCGTGTAGGTCGTTGAACGCGTTGCTTGAGCGACGTCAACAGGACCACCCGATGGGCCTGCAGCTCCTGCAGCTCCGGTAGCGCCCGACATGCGCGTAGCAGTGAATACCGCGCTGCCTGCCCGCGTATTTATGGATGCAGTACCTTCGTTGTCGTTTCGATCAACCTGGACCGTAATGAAATCGTTGGCCGTCGCGTTGTAGATGAACTTGGCACCTATCGGCCCATAGATAACTTCGTTTCCAAGGAGCGACGAGTCATCTAATACAGCTATCTGTGATTCCGACCCTGGAAGGACAGTAGTGTCATTTACTCGAACACGACCAAGTACATCTGCTTGGAAACTCGTCTGGTTCGCAACGTCCAAGTCGATGCGATAGTAAATCTCGTACGGCCCCGCTTCCTTCAGAACAATGCGATCCGTAATGGCATCGTGCTCAACGACAGCAGCGTCATTCTCGAAATCCGTAGCATCAAACGTCAGATCGGCGAATGCAGTACCGATGGCCTGAGTGGTCGTTCTCCGCGCTTGCACCGCTGCTTGATCACTTGCAGCGCCGCCGCCGCCGGGAATCGTAACGGTCGCGACGCCAGCTCCTGCATCCGATGCTGTGACACCAGCACCAACAAAGTTGAGTGTGGTATGTGGAGCGCCACCAACAGGTGAGCCCTCATCTTGGATGACAGTCGGTGGACCTGCGATGCCCTGAATGCCTTGGTCCCCCTGCACACCTTGAATGCCTTGGTCCCCCTGCACACCTTGAATGCCTTGGTCCCCCTGCACACCTTGAATGCCTTGGACACCCTGATCGCCTTTCTCCCCAAAACCCTTGAGCTGCCCTTCGTTGTTAAGCGCTTGCCATCCACTGCCGTGCACGTAGATAAGCTGGTCACCCGGATTGAGCGTAGCTGTTGCAAGCGTGCGAGTATTGACGCCGTCAAATTCCTGAATCGTGACAGTCGCCGCTACCGTGTCGGCGTTGTACACACCGACGTAGTCGATGTCACGAATGGTGCTGGCGATCGGTGCATCGACGATGTCAACCGCTGATACGCCGTTCGTGAGCGACAGCTTCGTGCCACCAGCGTAGTCACTCGTCGTTTTGTCAGCGAAGCTTGCAACGACGTGCAGCTGATTGGTCGTGATGGCCCCTGCAAGCACCGCCTGCAGCTTGTGGGCCGTTGTTGGGAGTCTAATCATCCGTGTGCTGCCCCGTGCGCCAGCACCCAACCAGGGATGGCAGCTGTCGCTCCGACGCTCCAATCAGTAAACCCAGCCCCTGTCTTGATGAAAAATGTCCCGTTCGTCCTACCGTAGATTGACCCCAGGGGCACATCGAGGCCGACGATCGTTGGATCGTCAGCCCCCGAGAAAAATCCAGCTGCTTCATCAACGATGAAGCCAGATTCCGCTGTAAATGCCTTACTGGGGTCGATCACGTTAGAAGTTCACGTTGGTACGCACCGCCCGGAAATTGGACGAAGTCGCTGCCGACACCCGCAGCCGCATCACCTGCGCTGCACCGGAACCCGACACATCGATGGTGTAGGCGATGCCCAAGGTCGATCCGATCTTGAGTTTCTTCGACACCGTTTCGTCGGTGATCGTCGCATCCGCGCCGCCCGCAACGTTATGACCGTCGTGAACTGCGTAGATGTCCACCGCTTCTTTTCGCGCAGCATCGGGTGCGCCTGAGCCTTGTGCGTAGATCCGCCAGTGAGCAGCGGCAACGACATCAACCAACACCGAATCGAGCGTCGTAATTGCCGTAACGCCGTCGGCCAACGACGTCGTATAGGCGTTATCAACTTGATCCTGAGTGAGCTTGAGCTGAGTATCGAGCTTGCCAATTGCCGTCTCGAGCGAATCAGCGTTGGCGATGAAGTTCGTGCTCGAATACGTCGGCGTCTCAGCACCCGCTGCGCCCTTGCCGATGAAAGTACGAATGAAACCCAGCTCGGTCTGATCGCC
>Ga0307378_10013936_pt1 | contig 10139 bp, 5 predicted proteins | sample UN1MG_FD_202238 | JGI IMG/M metagenome (GOLD analysis project Ga0307378, IMG submission 202238) | Soil microbial communities from Risofladan, Vaasa, Finland - UN-1 | ecosystem: Environmental > Terrestrial > Soil > Coastal area > Acid sulfate soil | place: Finland: Risofladan, Vaasa | collected... | reverse complement strand
ATTCAAGGTTACCGGCGTCGTAACTCTCGGAACCAAGGTTTCCGGTGCCTTTATATTCAGTTGAACTCGTATCGGCGTTTTTGACGGCATCTTTATCGGTGCCGAAATAGACCTCGTGCGAATCAGCATAGACTCCGTGCGACCACGTAAGAACAGGTGACTGCGTGACATCGACAGCACCATTAGCCGGCTGCGGGCTGCCGACGGCGCCTTCAGTCGTAAAGCTCCAGATGTCGCCTTTAAATGTATCGACGGCATCAAATTCATCGACACGCCAGTAATAGGTCTTGGCCAATTCGAGCGGACCTGGAGTATATGTTTCACTTCCCTGTGGGGGGCCACCGGCAGCACTGTTCACATCGTCAAAGTTGTCGCCGAAATAGACGGTGTGCAATTTAGAACCGAAACCTCCCGTCCAGCTAAGTTGTACATCCACAGCTATAGACTCGGCGTCATCAGCCGGATCGGGGAAGTAAGCTGTCTTGGGAGGAACGCTAAAGCTCCAGATTTTGCCTTTCCATGGGCTGTTCGGCTCGGTGTCATTGACCTCATCGATTCGCCAGTAATATGTCGAGCCCGGAAGGAGACCGTCCGGAAAAGCGAATCCGGGAAAGCCGATTGTAACAAGCGTTGTGGTCTGGTTACCCTGGAACGTGCTTTCGGCTCCGGCATTCACATCGTCAAAATTCTCGCCGATATACACATCGTGCGAGAGAGCAAAATCTCCCGGCGACCAGCTAAGGATCGCCCATGTATCCTCAATCATGGCACCGTCAGCAGGGCTGGGGCGAAAGGCAAATGGATATGTTGTACCACCACCTTGCATAACAGCCTGAATCTGTCCCTCCGGGAGAGCCTCGTTGTAGATGCGTACGTCATCGATGGCACCGTCAAATCCATAGCCTCCAACGGCGTGGCCGGAATTACCCAATACCACGGAACTGCTTGCGGTGTTGATTACTCCACCGCCGGAAGTGCCCGACAGACCTTCCTCAAGTTGACCATCGACATAGAAACTTACCTGTTCAATAGATGATCCTTCTGCGTTGGTTACGGCAACGTGATGCCATTGACCGTCATTAAGTGGTGTCTGAGTTATAGCATAACTACCTTGAATCTCGAGTCGAAGAGCCCAGTGCGACCCATTAGAAGCGCTTGCATTTAAGCGAAAGCTATATCTTTCGGTGGGATTGTTCAGACCCCAACCAACAAAGACGGCATTATTGTTCTGTGTGGGTTCAGCCTTAATCCAGGCGGTCACGGTACGCTCCGCCTGGCCCAGAATGCCCACATAGTTAGTCTCAATCCGGTCACTATTCGCCGATTCGAAAAAGACAGCGGCATTGGACCCCGAAATCGGAGCTACATCAGCGGTTACCCAGGTTGCTCCGACCAATGTGCCATCTGCATCAGGAGAGCCGATAGCTGCTGTTGTGGTGTTGCCAGAACCTTCATCCAGCTTCCAGTGGGCCACCAGATCAGCAGAGGCGTTACCTGCAACGCTCATCACCAAAGCAAACGAAACCAAATACATCAATTTCCTGTACATAATAATCCTCCTTAAAAATAGTAAAACAATTATACTTTAGCTGCTCTTAAAAAATGCTAATTTGTCACTTATGGCACTGGTGGATAGAGACGAATGTCATCGAAGTACATCATGCCCGAGCCTCCGGCAACGGGATTGCTCCTGTTACCAAGACCAAGAGTAATCGTATTGACATTAGTAAGGTTAATACCGAACGCCTGGAGGTCGATTTTCCATTCTGTCCACTCATCAACCAGTGCTGCATTTGGATTATCATTATCGACACCAGCGGTGCCGTTGAGAATAACGTACATTGTCTCGGCGGCGTTGGCCGCATCGCCAATGTACCAAATACCCAGTGTGTCAACGCCTTTTACAGTCCAGTCGCGCGTATCTGTCAATGTCAGAGTCGCTTCGGATTTGCCAACAGCATTATCATAAGCAAACGGCATCGACTGGGAACCGCTGTGGACGATAGTCTGCTCGGCAAATGGATGGCCAACGACAGAGCCGTTTATAGCCGGGTTGTCGAATCCGTCCGCCCAGGCAATATATATCCTGTTGCTCCCGGGCTCACCTTCATTAATGTCATTGTATGATTCAAAATCGTCAATGATAAGGAAGTTGGCTGTCGTAAAGCTCCAGACAGGACCTGTCCAGGGACTATCCGGATTCAGATCGTTGACTTCGTCGATACGCCAGTAATAGGTCTTGTTCCACTCAAGTTTTGCAGGCGCGAAGCTCGTCTCAGCCTGCCTGCCCTGGTAGATGTCTGCCGCGTTCGTATCTGCAGCAGCAACGGCGTCTGCATCGGTGCCGAAGTACACATCATGTTGGGCAGCGTTCTGGCCGACGTTCCACGTTAGCTGCGGTGTTTGCGTCACATCCACGGCGCCGTTCGCCGGCTGAGGCCTGCTGGCGCGGAGCGGGGGCGAGCATGCCGCTGCAGGGATGGTCTGCCGCGGAAAGCGATCACTCTGCCAGTCGAGGCGTACGGTCCAGTCACTCCCAAAACCGGAGCTCTGGAAGTACCACATCTCCATGGTCACGATATCGCCGGCCCGCAATTCCAGCGGGCGGCCGGGTACGCTCTCAGGGGGCTGCGTCCGCCATCCCCGGGCGACCTCCTCATCGTTGATCCAGAGGACCACCCCGTCGGCTGTGCGTGGAATAAAGGTGTAAGTTCCGGTCAAGGGGATTTCGATCTCGCCGGTCCAGAGCACGGCGAAGGCATCGCTGCTCACTACGTTGGGCTCCGGACTGGTGCCGCTGCTGCCCTCAAGATTGATGCCCGGATCGATGCGTGTCAACAAAACCGGGCCGGAGAAGGCCGACTCCGGTGGGTCCGGCGTACCCGAGCTGATGTCATAGTAGTCGCCGCGCAGGCCCCCGCCTTCACGCTTTGTGGTGAAGCTCCAGACCTCGCCCCTGGTCTCGACGAGGCCGGCGTGCTCATCGACCCGCCAATAGTACGTGGTTTCCAGCTCCAGGGATCCTGGATCAAAGGTTGTCTCGCCCTGGTTTGTGCCGCCGCTGGTTGCATTGGCTACCTCATCGGCGTTCGTGCCGAAGTAAATCGTGTGCAAGGCGGCATTCTCACCCGGGGTCCATGTCAGGTCGGCGTCTGTCTCAATAAACTTCATGCCGTCCTGTGGGATAGGTTCGTAGGCCGCCTTCGAGGGTACCCAGAAGCTCCAGATGTTGCCCTTCCAGGGACTATCGGGGTCGGCATCGTTGATCCCGTCCACGCGCCAGTAGTAGGTCATCCCGGGCAGGAGGCCGTCGGGGAAGGGGTACCCGGGGATGCCGATGAGCTGGAAGCTGTTTGTGGTATTTACCACGAATGTGTCCGCGGTCCCATTATTGACGTCGTCGAAGCTGGTGCCAACGTAAAGGTCGCTTGAGACAGCGGAATCACCCGGCCTCCAATTCAGGCTGACCCATGTGTCATCCAGCTTGGCGCCGTTCTTCGGTTCCGGCGCCGTAGCCTGCACAAAGCCCGGCGTGGCCCCAACGGTGATATCGTCAACGTACACCGTGCCGTTCGCGAAGTTGCCCTCCCACGTGGTCGTCCGGATGAGGATGTACTCAAGGTTTGTGGGACTGTACCCGGAACGGAACGCCGCTCCTTTGAAGACAAGCTCGGCGTCCACGTAGAGATCGTATGTCCTGGCTACGGTGTCATATTCCAGCACTACCTGGTACCACCGAAGCGGCTCAAAATCCTCATAGACGAGGGCGCTATAGGCGCCGCCGTCGCGAACGTCCATGTCGGGCACGTTCGTCGCATCGCCGTAGCTATTGAAGCGAGAAAGGCCGTAGTAGTCACCCCACTCAGTGTCGACCGGGTCGGTCGCGCCAACGTGCAGATTAACCGTGCCGCCCTCCGGCGCCGTCTCGTACATAAACCTGTAGTACAGGGTTTCCGTCTCACCTTCCGGCAAGCCCCAGGGGATGCGCAACCTTGTCTCTGCATCAGAAATTACCAGGCATTGATTACTCGGGTCCGTAGGGTCAGGTTCCACTGCCACTAAATCCGGTCCCACCGGGATCTCCCAATCATCCAGGTTGCCACTCTCGAAATCATCGATGACTTGTAAAGCACTCACATTTCCAACCAACCCGAGTGCTAAAGCAAAAGAAACCAAATACATCAATTTCCTGTACATAATAATCCTCCTTCAGAAGTTACATATAGAATGTTTCAAAGAGATGATAGAGACATAACTGCAAAGTATAAAATTTTGCCTGCAATTTTGTACTTTGCATATACACATCCTCCTCTATAATAAAAGGATCTCACAGGACAGGCCATCAGCGAACACAAACCTCGTCAATCTATTTATACCAAATCACCCACTTTGCCGTCAAGGACAATCTTTAGGCTGTAGATAAGATAATATCTTCAGACAGATTCACTATGCTATGGTAGTTGATGTCCTCTACGGGTATCACATTCAGCATTCCAATAAGAACCTATGAAAAGTCCCTAACAAATTTCAATCAATGAGTATCGCCAGTTGTCTTTGTTTTTATTTACGGGCGGGTTAGTCTGTCTTCTTTTTGGTCTTTTCTACCTGGCGTTTGAAATCCATAGTGAACCACGGCTCATCATTGAGCTCATCATATTCGTTAAGGCCGTATAGAGCTATTTTTATCGTCTTGGCATCCACTTTCGAGTAAACAGCAGCACTCTTCTGTACGTTGCCCTCGGCGTCAATACGCTCATTTTTTGAAACGAGCTTGTCATCCTGTGCCTGCCAAGTTCCTTTGGATCTGCCGCCCCTGTTGTCAACGCTGAACGCAGTGGCCTTATCATCGTCCGGCACATAATAAATCATGCCGTGTGAAGCATACTCGCCCATCTTCAAATCAACTATTATGGCGTGCCCATCAAGTATCCACTGATACACTAACGTTATCTCCGTGCCGTCGTCGGTTGTGGCGGCCCATCGGCCAGCCAGCCAGTCGGCCCCGTATTCTTTTGCAAGGGCCTGTAAGCTTTGCTGGGCCATTGCTGAGCCGCTCAAGATGATGAGGACTACCAAGGCTAAAAGCGCTGTCTTTGCCGGATTGACTTTTGCTGTTCGTTGTTTGTTCATCGTTTACCCTTTCAAAAAATGTTGATATTTTTTTACAAAGCATACTTTTTGTATTTTATAAAAGTTTAAGCATGTCTCGATGAAAATCTCACTTGTTGAACGCCATTAGGATTATCTCCTCCAAAAAATTTACTATACTCGTGCATTATAGCGTCTCCTTAGTATTTTACAAGCAAAAATAAGACTTCTTTTGAACCGTCATAAGTCTCCGATTAAAACGATTCAGAGGTCATTTAAGCGGCGAGCTAATCTTGAGCAGTATCTGACTATCACGCAATTTAAAAATAAACTAACTACTTGCAGTGAACTCACCCCAGGCAAAACGAGAAGTGGCGGCATTTGGACAGATCTACTTTTCGCTATAGGCCTTTTGATGGAAGTCTAAATTTGTGAAACTTCACATAAGAGCTTCGTTTATGGATTCACAGTGTCAAAAGACTTGACTCTTCCAACTACTTTGCCATCTTTAAAATGTATATTGTAACTGGATACCGGTCCCGTTTCGTAATGCCATTCTTCGTTCCAGTCAAAGTACTTACTCTGATTGTACCCGAGTATATCCGGCGAACCTAATAACAAAAGTACTTGATCCCATTTGGTTCCTTTCTTTATCGCTTCATCCAATGCGGCAAGGTATCTTGAACGGGCCACGGCTGGTAATTCAGACAGTGGTGGATGCCTGAACTTGTGGCTTGTCAGAGCCAGTTCCGGGTTCTGTTGCAGCATCAAATTCAAATACTCGAATCTCGCCGAGCTTACCATACCTATTGTTATAGCCTTGGAGGAGAATTTCATATTGGTATTTTTCATATCTGACCATGGATGGACATAAGATATTTGATATATCCCGCGTTTGGAGAAATCAAACTGACCAAGAGGTCCCACCCAAATTTCAAAATATGTCGAAGGCAACCTATGTCCAGACTCAATAAAACCGAAACCCTCCGGTGGTCGAGGCGAGGTTATTTGCATGAATTTGCCTTTTGAATGCCACCACAGCTTGTAAGGCAAAACCTGATCTGTTTTAATTCCGTCAGTCCCAATATGCTGAATAACCAGACCAGCTCCGGCCCGTATGGGCGAAGGGGCAAAAAACATAACGGGATCATAATTTCTAATACGTTGAACGTGAAATACCAACTTAACCATCCACGGGGGTTGCGGGAATATCTCCTCTTCGGTTTCGATTGTTACATGGACAAAGCCACACCATTTGGCTTTTTTTTCTGCGGATTTTCTGGGATAGTCTTGCCATCTTAATCTTGAAATAGCTTCGCCGCTTAAGTGTTTATTTTCAGCCTCTTGGTGTTCTGTTTCGGCCTGAAATGCTTCCTCATGGAAATCTATCATAGTAAGAGCTCCCACTGCCGCTGTACTTTTCTTGAGAAAATCACGACGTTTCATAAAATATTCCTTTCTCTTGACAGCCTCTTCATTCAAACTTCTTTTGATCTGAATATGTTGGACTTTTCCAACTGGATTTACCATTCTATACCGCAGCCATCGATGGGTGAGCCGACTGAACCAATTTTCTCAATTAAGCCAAGTTTCGTGTTTTGTCAACCTTTAGAAATGTCCATTGGCTTAATCAACCATTCTAACTGTAGCCATGCGGAATTCAACCGAAAGCTTCAGAATCACCCTTACAATTTCCGTATTTTAAGCGGTGATGTTGAAGTTTAAATTGGCAAAGGCAAGATGGGGGACATTTCTTTTGATTTTAATGCCCTTACAGGATATGATGGCCATAGGTTCGCTCTTATAAAAGCAGCGGTGTCGTTATGAACAGACAAAGAGGATTCACATTAATAGAACTTCTGGTGGTGATTGCCATTATTGCTTTGTTAATGGGGATATTGATGCCGGTATTGCGGAAGGCCCGTGAGCAGGGCAGGGACGTAGTGTGCAGGAATAATCTGCGCCAAATCGGTTTCGGGGCCAACTTTTATGCGGAGCATTACGATTCGTTCATCCCGCGCTCTGCGGAATGGGGGGGAAACATAAAGCCCTGGTTCCAGCTTTTTATGCCCTTTCTTGCGCAGAAGTCGATAGACGATGATTACCGCAACGTCGAGATATTCCGCTGTCCGAGCTATCCAGACAAGGAACAAACCGTTTGCTATGTCGTCAACGGCTGGGGTCGTGAAAATAACAATAGCTTCGGCATGCAAAGGGTGGCAACCAAGCTGACGGACTGCAAGCGTCCGGCCTCTACCATTTATCTTGCCGACAACGAAGATGGGCCATGGCGGACCATACTCAGGAATGCAACCGATCGGGATGTAACTCGATGTGACGTCTTTCGTCCCAGTCATCTGCCTGACTCTGATAGTCAGGACATAACCGGAGGCAGACGGGTCGCAAGGGCCCGTCATAAGAAGGGCTGCAATGTGCTGTATCTTGACTGGCATGTCGGATGGATGGCGGCCGAAGAGATGACCGAAGAGATGTGGCACTTTGAAAAGTAACAAAAAATATACAAAAGCGTAACAAAACAGTAACATTTGGTCGGCATAATTACCTGGAGCTAAAGTAGCAGTCTTTTCGTTTACTTGCTTGAGATTGGCTTTGTTTGGGTTTGAATTGGGTTTGTTTTTGGCTTTATTGGCTTTGAATTGGGTTTGTTTTGGCTTTAATTGGGTTTGAATTGGCTTTGTTTTTTGGCCCCGCCAAGCCTCTAATATTTCATATTTACTTGTCATGTCTAAAGTTATGTTCATTTTGTCATTTCTGAAATTGGCTTTGTTTTGCATAAAAAGGGGTGATTTGTAGAGAGTTCTCTACAATTGTAGAGGGAAAATTAGTTAAGAGTGAGCTAAATCTCCTTAAGTGCCTAAAGTGCCTAAAGTGCCTAAAGTGAGCTAAATCCGTCGCGGCGGATAAAGTTGGATTCTCGATGCTCATGATTGGTAATTCCCTATAAGGATTTTCCGTTTCGCTCGGGGCAGGCCCCCACAGAATACAATGCATTCTAAACGTGGGGGCAGGCAAAAAAAGCTTGCCTCTATAATTAGACGAGTGTGCAGTTTTGAGTCGAAAAATGTCTCGATTTTCGATGCTGGATTCTTGTAACTCGTTGTTAAAAAAGGAGATAAAAAATTTTGAAATTTTAGATTTTTGTTTTTGAGAGTGAGCGTTTTTTGTCGAAAATTCTTCGAATTTTCGATTGATTAATGATGATTGATTATTTAAGGATTCCTGTTTTCACAGGAAACTATTTTAGATGGAGCTCAACAGGGAAATGGGTAGGTGCATTGGAGGTTGAGGGATTTTGGATAAGAATGTGGTTGCTTTTGTTGATTTTTGGCGGTAATTTTGATTTTTTGAGAGAGATTTGTAGAAAAACCGGGATTCTTTAGGAAATGGCGAAACAGTTATGGATTTGGATAAAATAGCAGTTGTCGTGAGTTATTCGTGAGTTTTGGAACACAGGCATCGGCTGGAATTAAGTATGGTGTCCCCGGAATTCTCCAGGCATCGGCTGGAATTAAGTATGGTGTCCCCGGAATTCTCCGGAATTCTCCCGGAATTCTGGTGGTTTTATTAGTAATGGATATAATACCACCATGAACTGCCTTTAGGCGGATAAGTATTGAAGAATCAACGGGAACTTGTTATAATATCGGTCACAATTTGCTAATGAGAGGGAAAATGCGTGTACAAGCATTTTTAATTCTCAAAGGAGATTTACTATGGATTGGGGAACATATATCGGCGGCGGTATAACCGCGACAGCAATCATAATCTCTTTGTCATCTTGGCTAGGAAAAGTCTGGGCTAATCGTATTCTTGAAAAAGATAAAGCCAACTTCAGAATTCAGGTGGATACCTTTATGCAGGATATGCGTACAAGAGGAAGCAAAGAGCTTTTTGTACATCAACTGCAGTTTGAGAAAGAATTTGAGATATATAAGGAATTATGGGAAAAAGTTATAGTTTTAGGAAAAGCCGGTAAACATTTCCGAACTTTGACAACAGGCCCCTTTAAGTCACTTGAAGAAGCGTACAATGATTTTAGTGATGCACACAATGTTCTTAATCAATTGGTGTATGGTAACCGTCCTTTTTATGCACCCAAAATGTTTGATTTGAGTAAAAAATTATTGGACAAAGCATGTGATGTGGCCGGTTCTGTTAAACGACAAAATCTTTTTGAGCGGAGTGAGAATATATCCGAAAAAGCAAACGAAAAGCAAATCAAACTAGGGGATAGTATTGAAGCGGACTTAGACAGTATCAATGTATTAGTAGGTGAAATATGTGACGCTATTCGTGAGAGGATATGGAGCACAGATAAAACAGGCTGGGACAAAAATAAATATGTTGAGGATTAATGGTGTCCAGCTTTGTAAAGTATGCAACTTGTTTGCCCACGCGGAATCATTTAATATAAGAGATTGGACGAGTCCCGTATAAATGATTATTGATATTTGTTACCATTAGACAATCGTCTCGAAAGTTATTTTTCCAAGCCCCACACGTTAGTAAGGGGATAAATAAGAATGTTTCATAATGGGTGGTGAAGTGCGGAAGGAGAATAATAATGAATGAAATTCGTACTGCATTGGGGAGAGAAGCAGCTCTTGTAGCTGAGCAGATGTGTGCTGGGGCAACATTCAAGCACATGAAAGGCGTAGCGGCAGTTTCCCTTGTCGATCTGACACCAATCCCCCCTATTATCCAATTAGACAAATCAGACAAACGTTTTATTAGCGGTAGAAACGTAGTTGGCAATCTGGATGACTCTGTAAATCTTGCAGCAATGCATTGGGATGATTTTGAACATTTGATTCGTGAGCTATTCGAGAAAGAATTTGTCTCCAGTGGTGGAGAAGTGAAGGTTACTCAAGCAAGTTCAGATGGTGGGGTAGATGCGATAGCCTTTGACCCAGACCCTATCAGGGGTGGGAAGATTGTCATACAAGCGAAAAGGTATACCAATATAGTAGGCGTTGCTGCTGTTCGCGATTTATACGGTACTGTAATGAATGAGGGTGCAACAAAAGGGA
>Ga0307378_10013934_pt1 | contig 10140 bp, 12 predicted proteins | sample UN1MG_FD_202238 | JGI IMG/M metagenome (GOLD analysis project Ga0307378, IMG submission 202238) | Soil microbial communities from Risofladan, Vaasa, Finland - UN-1 | ecosystem: Environmental > Terrestrial > Soil > Coastal area > Acid sulfate soil | place: Finland: Risofladan, Vaasa | collected... | reverse complement strand
TATTTCTAGTTCTGCCCGACGGGGACGAACTGTGTGTCGGGACAGTTGCAGATGTATTATACACTCAAGGTAAATCCCTGGCTTTTTTCATGTCTGACATCATAGCAGACCTTGCTTGGAGTGATGATCCAATGGAGACATCGCGCAAAATTACTATCGAGCTTAGAAATAAGTCTTAGGGAGAGAAAATGTTCAATCTTAATCAAATCAGTTCTGAAGCAAGGTTTCGTGCGCCTAGAATCATTCTACTTGGAGTTGAGAAAATTGGCAAGAGTACGTTTGCTTCAGAATCAGATAATCCTGTGTTTCTACCAATCGGTGGAGAGGAAGGAATTGATTCTCTTGGGGTAAATGCAACACCGGCATGTAGTAACTATAATGATGTAATTGGCTGGCTTTGCTCTCTTGGCAAAGATTCACATAACTACAAGACTGTTGTAATAGACAGTGCGTCTGCGCTTGAACCATTGATTCATGCTGAGGCATGCAAGAATCTTGGAGATTCTGATAATATCTCGAAAGCCGGCGGAGGATGGGGTGCTGGTTATAATGAATCGTTAAGATTGTGGAGAGGAGTTACAGATGTATTGGATGCATTGAGAGACGAAAAAGACACAACATCAATTCTTATCGGGCACGTCAAGGTTAGGCGATTTGACGATCCGGCAGGAGAATCATACGATCAGTATGTGTTTGATGTTCAGGAAAAGGCACACAATCTTTTGTACCGGTGGGCAGATTGTATTTTGTTTATGAATACAAAAGTGCTTGTTAAGAAAGAGGATGTAGGATTTGGAAAACAAAAAGCACGCGGATTAGAAATAACTCCTGGATCAAGATACTTATATACCCAGAAAAGGCCAGCACATCCTGGAGGCGGCCGGGGCGTATACGGGCAATTGCCTTACGAGTTATTGCTCCCAAGGAATAAGTCGTGGAATGTGTTTAAGGATGCTGTTGTTAATGCCATTGCTAATGCTACTGGAAAAACGACATGACAAAAAGCGGAGATCGAAAAAATAATCTTTCTAAAAGCAATCTTCCTACATGGCTTCGTAGATTGATTAAAAAACTATTGAACAAACGGGATGATTGGCCGAATGGAAAATATCCACAAGTTGCATTTGATGCAGTTGATTTGCTTTGCGAAGAAGAATACTGCCCAATGCCGGGTGATAATATATATTCTTTCATACAGGTTCTGATTGACGAAATCGAAAGACTTAAACCTTCGTTTCTTACGCACGACGAAAGGCTTTCAGCTTCCCTTTCCACGCCACTTTCAACTGGAGAAGACAATGGACATTCGTGAAATTTTTGGCTCTGATGACTTTACATTTGTTACCTCAGAGTATGAAGATAGCAAGCAATTTAATCCCATTCCGCCTGGGAGTTATATCTTCAGGATTGAATCGGCGGATGGAAAGCAAACTAAGAACGGAAATGGATGTTATGTTGAAGTGGTGCTTGTTGTTGTGGAAGGAAATTACATTGGAAGGAAGGTGTGGGATAGAATCAATCTCGTCAACAAAAGCACGGTCGCAGAAAGTATCGCTAGGGGGCAATTCAAAGCATTGTGCGAAGGCGTTGGCATTCAAGAGCTGAAATCTCTACTTGAACTTAACGACAAGTTTATTAAGGTACGTATTGCTATTGATAAATCAGGCAATAACTGCGTTAAAAGTTACAGTTCTGCGATTGCATCACATGATAGCAATGTAAAAACTAATGCTGGTTCACCATTGCCCCATCCCCCGCCGCCAGTAAGCCACCAAAGCCAAAGCAAGCGTCCTTGGGAAAAGTAATCATTACTCAGAGCAGCAAGTGCCCACGGCGGCAGCGTGACAGGGCTGACCTGATAGGTTCGATCTTAAATCGAATGAGAAAACTCAGGATTGCTGGGAGGAGCTTGCCCAAACTGTCATTATGGGTAGCGAGGCCCAGCCCGCCGTGGAATTTTAAGAAAGAAAAGTCTCGTGTCAAAACTTGGAAAAGACAATGTAGTGCTGGATTATATCAGGGTTTTGATTACAGACGGCCGCAGATCCTTTGGGGAGTGCTTGCGCCTAGCAGAGAACATTCACGATCTATGCGAGGAACGAATTGTTGTGCTTAAAAGTAACCCGCAAAGGGATTCTGAAATAGAAAGTAAAGAAAGAAAAACAACGACACGCATTTGTGTTGATGGGCCAGATCCTGCGTGTAATTGTAGCGAACGATTTGCATTAAGGAGACTTATGGAAGAGTTTTCAAGTGCTATGTTTGCAAAATTGGAGAAAAAATTAAACGAAGGCAGTTCCGGCTGGGATGATCCCGATGAATTCACAATAGATGATATTCACGATCGTATTGATGACCACATGCATGATCCGGCGCCCGATCCAGTAGATATCGCCAATTTTGCTGCTTTTTGGTGGAATCGACTTGCGGAGTAAAAATGGATATTAACGAGATTATAGGCATACAGTCAAAGACTGTAAGTGCAATCTACGATTCTTACAAGAAGACGGGAGATGCAAAGCCAGACAGGAGATACCTTGGCGCTTCCCTTGTTGGCCATGAATGCGAAAGGTATTTGTGGTATTATTTTAGAGACGCCTGTAAGCAAAACATCGACGGCAGGATATATAGGTTGTTTGCTACCGGGGAATTAGAGGAAAAGCGACTTGGAAATGATTTGGTTTCAATAGGTTGCGAAGTACATGTTTGTAATGAAAATGGAGAGCAATTTGCGCTTTCTGCATTAGGTGGACATTTATCGGGCCACATGGATGGATGCGCGCTTGGCATCCCAGAAGCGACTAAGACATGGCATGTACTTGAGTTTAAGACACATAATGCAAAATCATTTGCACATTTAGTGAAGAATGGAGTCAAGAAATCTAAGCCTCAGCACTATGCACAAATGATGATATACATGCATCTTGCTGAAATGAAAAGAGCGCTGTATCTAGCAAGGAATAAAGATACAGACGCCCTTTATTCAGAAAGAATAAGATGGGATAATCGTGAATCCGAAGACCTGATAGATAAGGCAAGGCGCATCATCACCAGCCCTTCTCCTCCCGAGCGAATAGCTGAAAAAGGAGATTTCTTCAAATGCAGATGGTGTGATGCCAATAGTATTTGTTGGGGGCCGACCTCAAGCCAGGATCCAGTATTTCCGGTTGCATCTATATCATGCCGACAATGCTGCCATGCTACTCCCGTAGTGGAAAACAGTGATGGTGGGATGTGGAAATGTGAAAAGCGCGGAGATTATATTCCAATTCAAAATCTCTGTAGATACCATTTAATTTTGCCAGGAATGATTACATGTGCCGAACCCGTTGACTATATAAAAAGTGGCATCGTAGAAGAATCAATTAAATTTGTAAGCGGAGAATCACATGAATGGTATCATGGATCTTTTGGTTTTTCATCAGAAGAACTCCTTGGGCTTCCGAGAAGTGTAGTTGAAGATAAAATTGTAAATGAAGCCAAACAGGCTTTTAATGTAAGTGTAAGGCTGTCGTTGCTTGATAAGTATTCACTAAGTTCGCCTCCAAATTCAACTGTGACATGGACTGGAAACAAGGAAAATGCTATTGCGGCATGGAAAAGTATGTATGGTGACGATCTTGTATCGCTTGATATAATTGATTATGAAGACAATCAAGATTGTACAATTGTTGAAGTGTGCGACAATAGAATTGCTATTCTATGGAAAAATACAATGAAAGCAGAATTCAGGGCAAGCCTTTAAGGGGGAAAAATGACATTTTTCACGCCAAGAGCATTTCTTAAAGGAGCGATTAAATGGGTCAGAAGCAAGTTCTTTTCTGCACATGATGACTCAGACAATAAAAGGTATGCCTGGCAAATTAACAGTAGAGTAGAGAAAATTCTGAACGAACACATCGAGGATGGGTGCGCAGAATCAGATTTTATTCCATATTTCAGCCCAGAAGAAATGGACCTAGTGCGATGTTCGCTTATCGCAATGAATAAGTATGGCATGGTAAAGAAAAAGGTAAAGTTCGCAAAGATTAGATATTTCAGAATATAAATAAAACCGTATGATTCCATATCCGTATCAAAACGAAGCCCTCAAAGCGCTTGATTTGCACATTCGCTCAAAGGACACTAATCCATGCGTAGTGATACCTACGGGTGGCGGCAAATCAGCACTCATGGCATGGTCTATTGATATGTGGAAAAAGGACTGTCCATGGTTTCGGTGTTGTATACTTGCACATCGAAAAGAACTTATCGTACAAAACGCCAGCGAGCTAAAAGCAATAAATAACGATCTTGATATTGGAATATACTCGGCTTCGCTTGGAAGAAAAGATTATGATACTCCGATCCTGTACGCTTCGATCGATTCTATTTACAACAAGTCTGGAGAGTTCGCGCCGTGGGATACTTTATTTATTGACGAAGCCCACCGTATCCCGTTTAAGGGAGAGGGGAAATATCGCACATTTATAACTGAATGCAAAAAGTTTAATCCAAGCGTGAGAATCATTGGGTGGACTGCAACTGCATTCAGAATGGATGGCGGAAAGCTTTGCCATAAAGATCACATTTTGAATGAAATCTGTTATGAAGCAAATGTAAGAGACTTGATAAATGATGGATACCTGTGCAATTTACGATCCAAGATTGGAGAGTCACAGCCCAACTTGCTGGGAATTCGTAAATCAATGGGCGATTATATCATAAAAGCACTATCGGAGAGAACGAATCTGGATGAAGTTGTTCATTTAGCCGTAGAAGAAGCAGTTAAGATAATCAACAAAGAGAAAAGAAATTCAATTATATTCTACTGTGTGGATGTTGAACATTGCAGGAAAGTATCAAGGGCGCTTGGAAGGCTTGGACTTGTTGCTCCATTCGTAACTGCGAAGACGGAGCAGCAGGACCGTGACAGAATAGTTAATGATTTTCGTGCTGGATACATTCGTGCTGTGTGTAATGTAAATATATGGACCGAGGGGTTTAATGCAAGAAACATCGACTGTATCGTACTCTTGCGACCTACTCTTTCTGCTGGCCTATACTCCCAGATGGTCGGTCGTGGTTTGCGAACCTGCCGTGGAAAAACAGATTGCCTTATCCTCGATTTTGCAAACTGCATTAACGAACATGGACCAATTGATTTATTGGATGGGAAACCAATCGTTCTCGCAATATGTGGAGAATGCAGGGAAGCATTTAGTCGAACATTGGCACAGTGTCCAATTTGCGGATGGAAAATTCCAAGGCAAGAAATAAGCAGACTAGAGTCTATGGAAAAAGCAAAGCGCAGATTGCATGGAACCAAAGCGTCTAACTCTTCGATACTATCAAATCAACCCAGGACATACGAAGTAGATGCGGTAAATGTCTTCAGGCACAGAAAAGACGGTTCCCCTGATAGTATCAGAGTAACATACCGATGCGGAACCAAAACCTACAGAGATTGGATATGCCTGGATCACCCGGGGCTGGCCGGGACATACGCAAGACAATGGTGGGCAGCGAGGTTTGGCGACAGAAACATGACCGTAAACAAAGCCTTACAAAACTTATTCATTAACAGTGAAATTTTGCAATGGACAAAAACCATTACCGTGGTTAAAAGTGGTAAATATAACAAAATCATTTCATACAACGATCCCGCCGGAAAAGAGATGGACGCAAATGAAGGAATTCATTGATGATCCGTACCTACGTGAAGTTGTCAGGATTATAAAGGAAGAATGCTTCTGGAGGTACGGAGATAAATGTATCATTCTAGTATCTCCCAGATTTTACAATACAGCATGTAAATACATAAAAGAAAGGGATGAAGATATCTTTGGAGAGGGCGAAAAAAAAGCATTACTCATAGACAGTGTTCTCGCCTTTCCGGTGTGGTGGCTGAGGGATTACGAATATGAAGTTAGGACGCAACAATGAATCAACTGCTTGAGGCTGCATTAAAATACGCTTCTCTCGGAATGAAGGTTTTGCCTTGTGTACCAAAGCAGAAGGTCCCAATGACCGCCCACGGGGTGCACGATGCGTCTGATAGTCCTTGGATAATTAAAAAATGGTGGGAAATGTGGCCGAGTGCAAATGTTGCAATTGCCTGTGGTTCTGTAAGCGGACTATATGTTGTTGATGTTGATGTTGATATAGAAAAAGGGCTGGACGGAAGGAATTCGTTAAAAGAGTTTCCCGACATTCCTCTCACTGCAAGGCAAAACACCCCACGCGGGGGGTTTCATGCCTTTTTTCGTTCATCTTCTTATGACCCGCCAAAAAATAATCCCAAGTTCAGGCCGGGAATTGAAATCAAAAGCGATGGGACATATGTTGTTGTTGCTCCCAGTGTTCGTCCAAACAGTGGTGTGTACGAATGGCTTGAGGGCTGCGCGCCTGGGCAGGTGCCCTTGGCTGAATTCCCCGAGTTCCTGCGACAGGAATCGCCCCCCATGGGGATCAACGTGAACTCCCCGGGCCCCGCTAGAGCCCGCAGGGAGCCCGCTAGCAACGATCTCCTACAAAGGGCCTCCCTGTACCTGGAGAAATGCGACCCCGCCATACAGGGCCAGGGAGGCCATAGCAGCCTTCTCTGGGCAGCTACCGTCTTAATACACAAGTTTAAGCTGTCGGACTCCCAGGCACTTACCCTATTGGAAAGAGAGTATAATCCAAGGTGTAATCCACCATGGGATTTAAGCAACCCAAGCGATGCTAAGGATTTCAATCGTAAAATTGATGAAGCAAGAAAGCATATACCGAACAAATTGTCAGAGTGGGAACTTGACGATTTACCTCCATCTGTATCGAATGAGGATACGGAATGGATAAATGAACTAATTAAACTTGATGGTTTTCAACCTAGGGAAAAACTTCAAGAATCAAGTGATATTGAATTTGAAGAATTATCGCCCCTTAGCTTTATCAATGATGGAGAGCTTGAATTTCTATGTAACCCCCCTGGGCTACTGGGCAAAATGTGCAAATGGATCAACAGTACGGCAATACGCCTCCAACCCTTTCTGGCACTCGGATGTTCGCTTGCATATTGTGGAGCTTTGTTTGGCAGAAAGGTGCGCGACGAAAAAAATTGCAGAACGAATCTATATTGCATGGGCGTAGCGCCTTCTTCTGCCGGAAAAGCTCATGCAATAAATTGCATTAGATTACTTGCAGAGAAAACCGGAACATGGCCCCTCTTGGGCGGTTCTGACGCGGCGTCTGATTCGGCTATAGAAACACGACTATCAAAAGAGCCATCAACATTATTCATGTGGGATGAAGTTGGACATTTTCTGTATCAATCGAAGCAAAGCAATAATACATATCAATCCAAGATCGTTCCCGCCTTGATGCGATTATATTCTGCTGCTGGAAATGTATATCTTGGGAGGGAATACGCAGACGATGAAAAACAGAAAAGAATAATTCAGCCCTGTTGTTGTGTATACGGAACTTCCGAAGAGGGTAGATTTTCAGAAGGATTGTCTCCAGATGAATTAAATGATGGCTGGCTGAGCAGGTGTCTTGTTTTCAGAACCTCAGATATGCCAAATAAGAATTGGGATACAATTCGTGCAGACCCTCCAGAATGCTTAATTAAGCATATTATAGCATGGAACAAAGTCAATCCACGGCCTGTCGATCCGTCTGATATAACAACAATGGTAAATTATAATAATGGTGCAATTATGGAGGCTTCACCAATTCCCATAATTGTGCCAACACACGAAAGTGCCGAAAGAATCTTTAGAAAATTTGATAACTTTTCATCAAAAATGTCGGTGGCAGATCCAAGGTTTTCATGCTTGTGGTCAAAAGCAGAAGAAAATGCAAGGAAAATAGCATTGATAGTGTCATGTTGCATGGCCCCTTGTGATAACATATCTACGTCACTTGCGATTACCTTTGAAAGTGCTGTGTATTCGTGCAGGTTAATATCATACTTATTGAATGATTTCACAAAGATAATTGTGCCTAATATCGTAATGTGCGAAACTGACAGAAAAAAACTCAGACTCCTCAAGGCAATCGAACGAAATAGTGTATCTGGATGCACTAAAACGCAACTCACAAAAGCTACACAATGGCTGACCAGAAATGAGCGTATTTCGGCATTGTCTGATCTTATCGATGCAGAGGAAATAGTATATGAAACTATTCAGCCAAGCAACGGAAAGGGCCGACCAGCTACGAAGTATTATACAACAAGAGCATGGATGGAGAAATTATGCAGCCAGAAGAAGTCTTGATTGTTCTCCCGCTTCCAGATGCGATACTTAGTCCCAATCGCACCGTAGGTTCTATCGGAGGAAGATACGCAAAAGCAGCCGCGATAAAGAGATATAGAGAATTTGCCAAAAAAGCAATAGAGGAAGCGAGAATTAAGTCTGCGCCGTGGGCGAAGATTCTCGTAAAAGCAATCTTTTATTTTTCGTGCAATCGTAAACGAGATCAGGACAATGCTATGTCGAGCTTGAAGTCTGCATATGATGGGATAGTTGATTCTGGCCTCGTGGCGGACGATGATTATAAGCACATGCTTCGTGATACTCCAGAATTTCTAATTGATAAGTTTCATCCAAGAGTTGAACTTGAAATAACTAGGATAATTGGAGAAGAGAAATGAAAGGCGCAAAATTGCCAATCAGTGATTCTATTGCCGAAACAGCAGCAATTGATATAATGAGAGCAAAAGCTGAATCCGCAAAATACAAGCGAATGTACAAGGATGCGATTTCACATTCCGCTAATTTGGAAGTACAAATGGAAGCGCTTCTTGGAATAAAAGATGATCCAATTATCCTCGATTGGAAAAAAGCAAGAAAAGGCAATCCAAAAAACGTTGCCGTAATAGTTCCGGCAACCGATTGGCATGTTGAAGAGAGGATAGAAGCCGGAGGCGTAAATGGAAAGAATTTCTTTAATCTTGCAGAAGCTGAAAATAGAATTAAGAGATTCTATACCAAAATCATTCGCCTCACCGAATGGCAAAGTCATCTTGCAAGGGTTTCTGAAGTATGGCACCCGCTGCTTGGCGATTTGCTCACCGGATACATTCACGAAGAATTGATGGAAAGTAATTCCCTAAGCCCAACGGAGGCGTGTATATTTCTCCAGGAAATGCTTTGCTCTGGAATCGACCTGCTACTAAGAGAAACAAAGCTCCCCATTTACATTCCAACGTGTGTTGGAAACCATGGCAGGACCACACAGAAAATGCACATTAAAACTTCAAGCTCAAATTCTTATGAATGGCTATTGTATATGACACTTGCCAAACAATATGCAAAAAACAAGAGGGTGCATATTTTCGTTGGGAAAGGTTATCACAATACCCAAACCATCATGGGCAGGAAGGTTCGATTTCACCATGGTGATGGATTTCGTTATCAAGGCGGTGTGGGGGGGATCACAATCCCGGTCGCAAAGGCTATTTCGCAGTGGAATAAAGTTGAAACTGTAGATTTAGACATATTTGGCCACTATCACACTCATCTTGTAAATTATCCCACTTGGGTGTCTTGTGGATCGTTAATGGGATATTCGGAATACTCTGTTAAAATTAAGGCAGATTTTCAACATCCAACCCAAACTTTCATTGTTCTTGATAAAGACTTTGGCTTGACGTGCGCCATTCCTGTTTTTCTCACTAAGTCCTGGAAGGAGACGCACGGGGAGGTATAGCACATGAATGCACGTAATTGTGAATGTAAGAAATATGGCCCAATGGCAAGCTGTGAATTATGCAGAGGAGAAAAGATGAGAGTATTTGATACTGGTGCCATTCGAGATTCAGATGATAATAAAATTGATTACGAAGGATTCCTCAGTCCATTTGCGCTGAAGCGATATGCAGAATACTTACATAAACATCGTATTCAAGCGGATGGTAAGTTACGTGACAGTGATAATTGGCAAAAAGGAATACCAATTGCTGTTTACATGAAATCATTGTGGCGACACATGATGGAACTGTGGTATCTCCACCGTAGGTATTTGACTGTATGCCCTCCATGGAATGCTGAAGTCAAAAAAGAAGAATCATTATGTGCTGTAATCTTTAACGCGATGGGATGTCTTCACGAAATCACAAAGCCCAAGAACGGAGAAAATTAAAATGCAACCGGCTGAAACCCCAAATAAAAT
>Ga0307378_10013931_pt1 | contig 10141 bp, 11 predicted proteins | sample UN1MG_FD_202238 | JGI IMG/M metagenome (GOLD analysis project Ga0307378, IMG submission 202238) | Soil microbial communities from Risofladan, Vaasa, Finland - UN-1 | ecosystem: Environmental > Terrestrial > Soil > Coastal area > Acid sulfate soil | place: Finland: Risofladan, Vaasa | collected... | reverse complement strand
AACGATCTCTTGTCGCTCCGTGCCGGCAGCGACGACGAAGTCATGCGGAACACTGAGCTCGATATCGTAGAACGCCGCCGGCAACTCGAATTTCTCCTGCTCCACGTGCCCATTGGGATAAGCCATTGGGTTCCAACCGAAGCGCCAGATGTACACGCCACGGTACACGTTGTTGTCTCCCCAGAGAGCTCGCGCGAATTTCGTCTCGAACTCGAGCGCAACCTGGGTGCGGCCGCCCGGTTCAAGAGGTTCGGCAAGACGAACTCTCAGGAGGCCGTCGTCGAGTGAGTAGGTCGTCAAAGCAGGCGGGATTGTCTCCAGCTGATAGTCCATCGAATCGCCTGCCCCATTCGTCACGGAAAGGATCTTCGTCCACGTGGGATCGAAACCATCAATGTATTGAGCATCTTCCAGGGCTGGATGGAGATAGGGGTTCGGGTCGCGGCCCTGGTTTGCGATGAGTATGAACGTGATCGCCTCCAGGGGTTCCTCTCCATCGTTCACGTAGTCGACGATCTGTGTGCCCGCAAGGGTATCCGTCTGCGGGTCAAGCGTCACTACGATATCGTAGCGGCTAAATTCTTCCGCCGTTGCACCGATCGTGAACAGCATGGCCAGGATAGACGAAAGAGCAATTACCATTCCGGTTTTCCATTTCAGCAGATTCATTTGCTGATCTCCCCCTCCCATCTGATGTTCGGCAGATTAAGGATCGCTTATATTGCACTGTGTGCGCATTCACGTCAAACCCCAAACTGGAGAACTCGTCAATTCGCATTGGGGGACTCCCTGAAGCGAAGATCCTTCCTTTCCGCTGCCTTGTTACGAAACGTCGGTGGCCATAGAATCGCGGCACAAGTGGATGATGCGCGACTCCAGAGGCAAACGGTCACCCTAGCGCTACCCGATGAGCGCCGGCCTGCCGCTTATTTGTAGGGCCTCGGGATGAGAGAATTCAAAATCCACGGCAGCAACGTTGTGGACTGTTGGAGATGATGGCCGTACGACACAAGAAAGGGCTGCTTGCTCAACTCAGGACTGCCTATCAACGAGGTGGAATGCCGGCGTTTCAGGAGGTACACCTGGCCGCCCTCCGGCAGCATTGGACATATCGTACGATGTGGAGGCTGGTTGATGTTGCCAGCCCTATTTCTTCGCTTCTCACACTGGCAAGTGATTTTGATCGCCGCATCGGCGAAGTCGGGCTTTCCGCTGCGGCCAACGCCATGATTGAGGCACTTCCATTCAGTTGGGAAAAGCGTCTACCCAGAACAGAGGCAGAGATCCTCTCGACGGCTCCGCTGCTCATCTACGGAAACCATCCATCGATGCTCACTCCGTTTCTCATCGCCGCCGCGTTGAATCGCTCCGATCTGCGGATCATCGCCCTAAGCTACGTTGGAAAGCTGGTCCCGAACCTGGAAGCGTATTTGTTTCCCCTCCAGGCCTCACAACGACGCACGCTGCGAGGCAGAAGCCGATCGGGAATGGCTCACGCGCTTTCGCTGTCGCTGATATACCGCCTTGATGGACAGTTGAACTCAAAGGTTGTCCGCGACCAAAACCATACCACCTTGAGCAAGGCAACAAGACACGTCCTGGGCGGCGGAGCGGCCGTGATCTTCCCGGGAGGAGGAGGAAAGGAAACCTGTGGATGGTTTCCAGGAATTGGCGCCATTGCCGCAAACCTGGCTCAAGCCGCTGGATCTGACACAATCTATCTCGTTCCTGTGAAGGTCAGTAACAGCTCCAATTCCCGTGTCTACAACATGCTCTCTGAAAACCCGCTCAGCCGGATCCGAAGAAGACTCTTGTACCGACAGCCGATACAGCTCACCTTCGAGAAACCCATCCCGCTGGCAAGCCTGATAAAGGGACGGAATCGCTCTCCCCAATACCTTGCCTCTATCCTACAGAACCACTACGAAACTCTATTCCGGTAGTGCAGCCAAGCGGGTACCTGAGCTCTTCCCAGGTAGATGGAAGGGCCAATCTGTCGGCAAGGGCTTCTCGTCCTAGTAGCTACAGTGGACGTGGCGATCACCCATACTCTCTCTACTTGGCTCTGCGTCGAGTGAAGATGAGTGTCTTGTCGACCGTGCTGTCTGTGCGTAGTGACGGTGTTGTGGGCCTTGGCTCTGTTTGGGGCCGCCCCCGCTCTTCCGGAGCTACTCGACGGCACAACGGTCATCCTCGGTGTACTCACCATTACCACTCAACAACCGTCCGATGCACTCAGAGTGAAACCAGCGGGTTCCCGCGGCTAAACCGCCATCCGCTGCCAGCTCAACCCACCGCCAGGACGTAACCATCCTGAACGTCGCCTCCTCTTGCCTTACAGAGAATCAGCCTGTTTTCGTATTCGTATCATCCTCAGCACAGAATCAGCGTGTGCCTTGCCTGAATGCAAGCTGGCAAAGAAACGCACCCAGGACGACACCCATCGCTCCACCAAGCAATCCCCATCCGAGAGTCACCTGCAGATAGACGCCCGCAAGCAGGGTTGCCAGCACCGGGATGAGATTTGATGCAGAGCCCAGCAGTGCGATGTTGCCATCTCTCATAGCGATGTCCCAAAAGCAGTACGCCAGCGATGCGGGAAAGACGATCATATAGGAGAGCTCTCCGATTGCCTTCAAAGTCCAATCGACTCCACCCCACTCCTTCCCGGATGCGGCCAGCAGCGACAGACCGGTTACCAGGAGGAAGAGCCCAACGGCACCGGTGGAAATGGTTTGCGGATACCTCTTAGCAAGGTTGGAGTAGAGTCCCCACATCACGCTGGCGACAAGAGCAAGCAGCATCGGTAAGCCACTTGTGCCCAATGCACCGATCAATGCGCCGAGGCTCTCAGCTTGCACAGACATCGCGAGAACGATGCCCCCCAAGCTAATGGCGCTGCCCACAGCGAATGCAAGCCGGCGAGGTCGTCTTCCCAGCAAGGGGATGGCAAAGAGCAGAATCATCGTCGGCCACAGATAGTTGATCAGGCCGACAACGATCGCTTCAGAACGCGTCTCGGCCAAGCCCAATGCAAGATAGAATAGACACAAATACCCGATGAATAAGGGACCGCAGAACACCAGATGCCTCATTGACAGGTGCAATATCCAGCGGAACCCTCTTGCCCGCAGAGTTGTTAGCAGAATGAGAAGGATCCCCGAGGGAAGGAAAATGAGAGCTGCTCCGAGCCACACGTCTAGCTTCTCAAGAACTCCCCGCGCCACAGGGACCGTAGTTGCCCAAAGAACAATAGCAACGAACCCAAAACCAGTCGCCAGTGTGTTCTTACGTTTCTGCTCGGTCATCTGCTTCGCACGGGTCGGAGTGATGCACCATCTTACTGAATCCTGTTGAGCAACTGAAAGAACGTCTGTCCAGACAAATCGACTCCGTTCGTCAACGGCACTCCGATGGTCGCGCGCGGACTCACCAGCGCGCTCCCTGCAGCCCTTGACTGCGTCGCCACGATGCTCAAGCGAGGATCTTCATCCGTTCTTCCAAAGTCTCTGATGTTCCCATCTTATTCGAAGCGATCTGTTCAACGCGTGGCACCGAAGAGCGCCCAACACCGCTCTGCTAGAACCCGGGTGTTCTCTTCCATCAATTCCCGAGATGCGGTTTGTGCACCGGTTCAAGATAAAGACTCGTCAACAGCGTATTCGTCCATATCAGGGAGAGCGCGGAGGCGACCACAACGAGACCCTCCCCAAAAGCTCCCCAAGAAAACACCGTTGCAACATACCCAATAAGGATAACGAGCCCGTAGAATGGAGTGAGTAGTCCCAACAGGAATAGGGAGATACGCCAGCCGGTAGTACGACGAGAACTCACCCTTAGGGCCGTCACGCCGGTGGCGTGATCGATCAGGATCGCCTGCTTATAGAAAATCAGACGCAAACCCGCGTAGACCCCGGGAAGGATGAAAAGGAAGAGTCCTGCGACCACAACCAGATTGACCAGGATCTCTCCAACGATAAGGCGGGGGTAGGAAACGGCAGTCTGTAAGAGCGCCTGCCATGTCGTGATGTCTTTCCCCGATTCGACTCCGCGAACACGAAGGATGACCACACCGTGGAAGAACGGGGAAAGAAGGATGAGAATGGCCATTGTAATAACCCATTTCGGACTCTGAATGTCATAGACGTTGGCTTGTATATTCGCAGCGTACAGAGCTACCGAGAACAGAAGGGAAACCAGCAGAAGACCCGGGCGCCGAAAGGGTAACAGGACCATCCAGCTAATCTGGTGCAATCTCATCTTCTTCTTCCTGCAACAGTCTTTCCACGTGCATTGCCCGTTCTATTGTCTCATCGTGGATGAATTTCAGCTCTGGCGTATAGCGAAGTGAAAGCCGTCGTGCAAGCTCGGTACGGATAAAACCACGATCTCGACGCAAGGCTGCCATGACAGCCGATGTATCAACGTTGGGGCCCCCAAAGGCAACATACACCTTGGCATAACGCACATCTGCAGAAAGCTTGACGTCCATGACGGTAGGAAAAGCCGACTTGAGCTGCGGATCGCGAGCTTCGAACTCCACAATACCAGAGATCTTGCGCTTGATCTCCTCCTGCAGTCGGGCACGGCCACGCCCTCCATTCATAGAATCTCCAAGTCATAGTCTTCAACGACGTAGCCCTTCCCCATTTCCAGCGTGGACCGAAGCCGGGCTAAGACCGAGTTGGCATGGTGAGAATCATTCGATAGGTAGGCAACACGAATTGTCGCCCTTTTGAGATCGTCGAGATCAGCCACCTCGGCAACTGCAAACGCGGGACCACGACGGTCCACTTTTGCCAGAATTCCCTTTACAATCGATCGTTTTCCCTTTAGCGACTCGATTGCCGGAAGATGGAGATACAGGGTAAGGAGGCCAACGATCATGGCTCTTTCTAGCGCTTGACCTCTTCCAGATTGAAGATGATAAGCCGATCTCCAATCTCTACATCATCGAAGTCTTTGACGCGGATCCCACACTCCCGTCCTGCCTGGACTTCCCGAACATCGTTCTCGAACCGGCGCAGTGAGCCGATCTCTCCCGTGAAGACTTCTTTATCGCGTCTCAGAACGTGGACCTTGCCGCTGCGCGTGACTTTCCCTTCGCGGATGTGACACCCCGCAACAATCCCTGTCGGAACTTTGAACAAGTCACGCACTTCAGCTTCGCCCATCTTGATTTCCTCGTATTCTGGAGCGACCATCAGTTTGAGGGCGCGTTCAATTGCATCAATCAAATCATAGATGATGTCGTAGGAAAGGATGATGACCCCTTCGCGCTCGGCGAGCTTGGTCGTCTGACTGTCCGCCTTCACGCCGAATCCGATGACAAAGCAATTGCCCGAAACACTCGAAGCAAGGAGAATATCGCTCTCAGAGATGATCCCTACCCCCGCATGTAAGAACTCCAAATCCACGTTCGCTGTGTCGATCGCCTCGAGTTCTCTTCTTACGGCCTCCAACGCACCTGCGGATGTCGCTTTAACAATCAAGGTCAGCTTTTCTTCCTCCACAGCTTCCCGAAATAGATCCTCCACACTCAACTGAGCACGGGACGGACGCGGCGTCGCCTCCATTGCCCGTTGTTTTTCCGCGCATCTCTTGGCATCGTTGGGGAATTTCTTGACTTCGATCACCGTGCCCACCGTAGGAACATCCTGCAGTCCGAGGACCTCCACAACGTGGCCTGGTCCGGCCTCACGGATCCGCTCGCCGCTACCATCGATGAGCGCTTTTACTCGACCACATGTTGAGCCTGCCACAATCCAGTCTTTCTCGCGCAAGGCTCCGTTCTTGATCACGACCGTAGCCACCGGTCCACGCCCCGTAGTGAGGTGACTCTCGATGATAATCGCTTCCAGGGATCCTTCCGGATCGGCACGCAGATCCTCCATTTCCGCAACAAGCAAGATCATCTCCAACAGATCCTCGATCTTCTCGCTGTTTAGCGCGGAGATTGGAACGGTGATTGTATGGCCGCCGTAGGCCTCTGGGGTCAGGCCGTGTTTGGCGAGGTCACCCAATACCTTATCGACGTCAGCGTTTGGTTTGTCGATCTTGTTGACTGCAACGATCATGGGGATGCCGGCCGCCTGGATGTGATCAATCGCTTCCACGGTTTGTGCCATCACGCCGTCATCTGCCGCGACAACGAGGATGGCGATGTCAGTTGCCTTTGCCCCGCGGGCACGCATCCCGGTGAACGCCTTGTGACCGGGTGTATCGATGAATGTGATCTTGCGGCCGTGAAGGTCAACCTGATACGCCCCCACAGCTTGCGTGATCCCTCCCGCTTCCCTGCCCGCCAGACGAGAGTGACGAATGGCATCGAGGAGGGTCGTCTTCCCGTGATCGATGTGTCCAAGCACTGAGACGATCGGTGGACGCGGAATCCCTTTCTTCTTGAGTGGCTTGGGAGCTTCTTCTGGCTCTGTGGGTGCGGCTTTTTCCTGAGAGAGGTGGATGATGAGCGCATACTCTTCTTCGTCCACCGAGTTGGTTGCCTTAAGACCAGGCATCCCCATCTCAGCAAGCTTCACAACCAGCTCCTTGCTGGTGATGTCTAACTCTCTTGCAATCTCGTAGATTCGCTTTCTCGCCAAGGGACATCCTTCTTTTTTTCAGGTGGTAACAATGATCCAGACTATACTCGATCCGTGAGAGAACGTCAACCACAGCGGGTTTTCGGTGGTTGGTCTACGCTGCTAGCGAAGGGCGAGATAGAGGATGAGCACGAGCAACGCCCCCCCGACGAGGAACCAGATAAGATACTTAACGCCGAAGCGGCGCAGGCGGCTTCTCTCCTTGGGGCTGAGGTTTGCCTGCCGCGGGTGGCGAATCCTCATCCGCTGTGACTTCTTGTACGTCTTTACATAAAGTGATATCTTCTGTTGCTTCTTGTAAACGATGGCTAGATTGTGCATGGCGTTTACATGATGTGGATCGACCTCAAGAGCGCGCTTGTACGCATACTCCGCCCGCCCCAGATCCCCACCGTCGATGTAAAGGTTACCCAGACGGTAGTAAATCATCGCTTTGTTGATTCCGTACTTCAGTGCCTCCACAAGGAGACTGATCCCCTCCTTGTACTCCTTCTTTCTGCGCAACTTTTCGGACCTCTCGAGCGCCGATTGCACAAAGCTTTCTTGTTCCTCACGCGTCTGGGGTTCCTGCATGCTCATCGAGCCATTTCCTCACTTTCTGAATGTCCAACCAGGTCAGATACTTCGGGCTTCCTTTGGCCCGAGATGGATTGCGCAACAAGTAGCTGGGGTGAAACATGGGAAAAAGCTGGATGCCCCCACGCCAGTCAAGGAAGGTCCCCCGTATGCTGGTCATACCTCTGGCCCCAGGCGAGAACCACTGGGCGGGCGTGTTTCCCAAAGGGACAATCAAACTCGGATTGATCAAGGCAATCTGCGTTTCCAAAAAAGGCCAGCAAGCTTCCATTTCCTTCTTCGTCGGAACCCGGTTCTCTGGAGGCCTGCATTTAACAACGTTCGTGATGTAGACGGCCGCACGGACAATGCCCACAGATGCGAGCACCTCGTCAAGCTTCTGGCCGGCTGCTCCAACAAACGGCCTTCCCGTCCGATCCTCAACCTCTCCAGGACCTTCCCCAACAAACATCACCTCTGCGTTAGAATCCCCCTCACCAAACACAACATGCGTCCTGGTCTTAGAAAGAGGACACAAAACACACTGCTTGACCCGGGGTTGTAGCGTCTCCAAGGTCAGGGTGTGCTGGGTTTCCTGGATCTCGTCCATTCTCCTTCCTTGTCTCACCCCACTGTGAGTACACCCATGGTGCGGAGGATCACTAGGTCCACGCAGCCAGACAACGAGCCTGGATCACATGCCCTCAGTTGGGAATGCCCACTCTCTTCGCCTGCAGGATAGGCGTCTACTCTCCAAAGTATTCTAGCGCTCTCTTGCTCAAGATTCTACAGATCTGGTTTTCCCAACGGCCAGAACCCGTGAACCACCTCAAGAGACAGCTCGTAGCAGAGAGAAAGCAACGCCCGCGATCAGGGATCAAGAGGGATGGTAGAGAAAGCGTGCACAGGGAATGCGGAATACAGTACTAGAGCAACGTCCTTGATTTGCCTCGATTAGCGGATCTGTCCTCTCGATAGTGCTCTCATACAGACTCAAGGATTTCTTTCTGCCCTTTCGGCAACCCTTACTACTTCTCCATCTCTGAATACCACCAAACGATAAGGATTCTGGTAGGTCCAAACGCATATTGTTGCTGCCGGGCACATCTCAGGAAAGAGGAAGTCTGAAACGGTGACTCTCTCGGGCTGCCCCCACACTCTCTGGACTTGGTGTCCGGACATTCCGCACCCGATAGAGCAATCCTTGCTGGTTTGCTCTATTGCCCCACCAATAAACATTAGAACAAGGCCGATACAGCAGATCAACCGAGCATGACACCACACCTCGCTCACCCCCTCACCTCTCTTGATCAGAACAAGAGGAACACCATCAATCTGATCTCACACCAGTCCAGGAACCAGAACTTTGGCTGCTTCGTGAGGAGAACTTTGTCTCTTGTAGCTACGGGCTACCGTGGATTTCGCGCTAGGATTGCAGCAGCACGGGCGCGACATGCCCCACAAGTGACGGACTCAATGACCGGAAGAGAAGTCACATGCTATACTGTCTGTTGGTCTTCATCGAGCAAGGAGGGGATCACTATGCCTGTTTATGTTTTGCTCAGTAGGCTGACTAGCGAGGGAGCCTCAACAATCAAAGCCAGACCGGAGCGGATCAAGGAGGTCAATCAGGAAATCGAGGCGCTTGGGGCTCATGTGCTCCACCAATATGCTACGCTCGGTCCCTACGATTTTGTGAGCATCGTCGAAGCGCCCGATGCCGTAGCGATCGCGCAGGTGTCCGTGGAATTGGGTTCCAGAGGAAGTGTGAAGATCCAGACCCTGCAAGCTATCTCCATTGATGAGTTCATCGATAAGCTGAAGTAGAGCGGGCAACGGGATTCGAACCCGCGATCCTCAGCTTGGGAAGCTGAGGTACCCCTCAGGCGAAGGCGTACAGTGGGGGCAAGCACGTGTTCACCACGCTGGAGGGCAAGTCTCTGGATCATCGCTACGTACAGCGGATGGTGAAGCGCTACGCGGCAAAGGCGGGTATTGACAAGAACATCTCACTCCACACGCTGCGGCATTCGTTTGCCACTGACTTGTATCGGAAAACAAGCAAGATTCGGCTGGTTCAGAAGGTACTTGGCCACTCCGACCTGTCCACAACGATGATCTACACGCACATTCACGACCCGGAGGTGGAAGAGGCGCTGAAATCCTTTCGCCGAGCGACGGCGGTAGCGGAGTAGAGGGAATAACGCGAGACTTCAGCACGGACTAGAGACCAATAGCCTCTTGGAGGCTTTCTTCCATCTGGCCTTGGAAACGGGTTTCCCGAAGGCGGTTTGAATTTCCACACTTGTAAGCAAAAACCATCTCCGCAACCAACGGGCCCTTCGGAGTATAGTCTCCGATGATCTCAAGTCTTGATGCTTTCACTTTGTACTCTACCCACTTCACACGGTCATCGACCAGGGTGAATGGCGTGATCCCCTCTCCGCCGGCCCAGATCTCCTCCGCCAGATCGGTCCCCAGCACGCGAACGAGCTGTTCCCAATACACCTCCGGCCAGGTCAGAAACGCAATCCGTGCCTCGATTAGGTTTTGGCTCTCGTCGCTTGGATCGAACTGGTGGTAGATCTCGACAAGCTCCAACTCCGAGGAAAGGCCGACGCGGTTCATGTGGGCAGAAATCTTGCCCGTGGTCTCGCGCAGCATCTCCACCGGGCCTGTGTGCAGCAGCGAGAAGAAGTGTAGTTCTCGCAGGGTATGGGTTCTTACGTCTCCCGCGTTGACCTCTGCAGAGACCGGGAAACCGATCTCCGAATCGTAGCCCTCGACCGGGGTATCGAAGCGGAAGATGTGTGTAAGAGGACCGACTGCCTTTCCCTCACACGCCCTGCGGACCTCTTCCATCCTGGGAAGAAGCTCATCGCGGCCCTTGATCGGCTTTCTGATCCCCGCAAACAGCGTCTCTTCCCGGATGACATGGTGTATGTCGGTTGCCAGTTCTTTCATATCGGCCGTTTCAATGATTA
>Ga0307378_10013930_pt1 | contig 10141 bp, 12 predicted proteins | sample UN1MG_FD_202238 | JGI IMG/M metagenome (GOLD analysis project Ga0307378, IMG submission 202238) | Soil microbial communities from Risofladan, Vaasa, Finland - UN-1 | ecosystem: Environmental > Terrestrial > Soil > Coastal area > Acid sulfate soil | place: Finland: Risofladan, Vaasa | collected... | reverse complement strand
ACTGATTCTATGCGACCGGCAGGTGTAACTCACGATCAATTTGATATGGATCAAGCATGCGGCTGCAGGACGGGCGTAGCATTTTGGCATGATATCGACAGGCAAAGGCAATAAGCGAGTGCTCGTGGTCAACGGCTCCTACCGCGAAGGCGGGGTAACTGACCAGTTGATAGCGCTTGCTGTCGAGCAGTTAGACAGCGGCGGTGCCGAGGCCGAAGTCATCAACCTGCGTGACTACCCGCTCGAGTTTTGCCTGAACTGTCGTGAATGCATGCAACTTCCCGGCAGCGCGCCGGGGAAATGCGTCCTCGACGACGGCATGGCGGCGCTGGTTGAGCGGATCGAGGCGGCCGATGCCTATATTCTCGCGGCACCGACCAACTTTGGCTCGGTAAGCGCCGTTTTCAAGCGTTTCATGGAGCGCCTCGCGGTCTATGGATACTGGCCCTGGGGCCAGCCAGCGCCGAAGTTTCGCAAGGCCGGGGGCGCCGCTAAAAAAGCGCTGTTGATATCGTCGAGCGCGGCGCCGGGACTGATAGGGCGATGGTTGTATGCCTCTGGCAAACAGTTGCGCACGGCGGCCAAAACCATCGGCGCAAGGCCGGTTGGCCTGCTGTTCAGTGGCATGGCAAGTCAACAGGCGCAGCCACGACTGTCGCCGCGGACCATCAGCGCGGCGACGTCGATGGTGCACAAGCTGCTGGCCGAATAGTCGCGCATGCCCGGTTTCCGGTACTGTCAGCGGCGCCATAATTCGTTAAAATAGGCGGCCCTTTAGTCTTGTTTCAGGTCGAGATGCTATCTTGCAGGTTACTCCCCACGTGCCTTGTCGTCGCAGCGCTGCTGACGGCCTGCACCGAGCGCGATGACTGGTATAGTGCGAGCCGCGCATCGGCCGGGATTGCCCCCGATCCGGCGCTCACCCGTGAGGCGGTAATACAGGTCTACGGTGCGGACACCTGGGGATGGCGCGGCTGGTTCGCGATTCATACCTGGATTGCCGCCAAGCGCAAGGATGAAGACTTTTATACCATTTACGACGTGGTCGGATGGCGCGGTCACTACGGTCAGAGCGTGCTCGCGATTCGCCCCGATGTTCCCGACCGCTATTGGTACGGCGCCAGGCCTGAGTTGTTGCAGGCGCATCAGGGCCCGGCGACAGAGGCCCTTATCGACGCGGTTGATGCGGCCGCCAGAAGCTACCCGTGGATAGATCAGTACGAGGCATTCCCCGGGCCGAACAGTAATACCTTTACCGCCTGGGTCGCGCAGCAGGTGCCGGAACTCGGACTGGATCTGCCGTGGTCGGCAATTGGCAGCGGTTATGTCGAGCACAGCGAGTAATGCCACGCAGCAGGAATTCGATGAGAAATGCAGGCTGGCTGGAAATAGTGGTCAAGCCGACGCTTCTCCCCGGTTGATTTGCAGAGCCTGAATTCTATGCCTCAGGCGGTTTTTACTTCCAGCCTTTTAATCAGGCCCCGATTGTCGAATTCGATACGTTCGATGCCGCTGCGTTGCAACTGTGCACCGCTTTGTGCATCGCTAGCCTGCAGGCTGAAGTCGAAGCTGACGCGGTTGGCCTGGCAGCGAAAGTGTTCGCACAGCCAGAAGGCATCGGTATAGCGCGCAAAAAAGTTCCGCATCATCTCGGCGATGGCGTCCACACCCTGGAATTCACCGACGGCGCTGGAGCGGTAGATCGCGTCGGCGGCAAACATCGGCCTGATCAGTTCGACGCGGTGCGCATTCGATAGTGCCACATAGGCGCGAGCGAGTTCGCAGGCTTCGGTTTCAGTCATAACAGGCTCCTCCCGATCAGTCGGGAACAAGGCTCAGGCCAACAAGTAGTGCGAGTTGCAGGGCATTTATCAGTACGCTTTGCAGGTGCAGGCGTCGAAACGCCTGTGCCGCTGCAGGATCACCGTCGAGTTTGCGATCGCGGGCGCGATTAATCAGCGGTAGCAAAACCAGGCGGGCATAGACGAACATCGAGGCCACCAGGGCACAGATAATAGCGGCAGTTGAATTAGCGCCATAATATGCCGCGATCGTGCATAAAATGGATAGCGCCAGTCCCCACAGGTAATAAAGCGGAAACAGCCGACGCAGAAATGTACCGGCCGCGGCCGCCGGGAGGGCGCGAAACACCGTGGGTGCAACGGTCGTGGCAAAGAACAGCATGCTGCCGACAAGTGCGCCGAGTAGCCAGCTTAACAACAGTGGCGAATTCATCCGCCCGAAGCGCGTCCTGATCGCGGAGTTACGCTTCTGAAAGTCAGATTGATACGTGGACCACAGCGAGACCTTTCGGCGTTGATCCCGTGGCGCCAATGCTGTTGCGTGTCACCTCGCATCACCAGCAGGCTGCCACCAGGCAGCGGCAACTTGAGCGTTTTCAGGTCCTTGCGCGTTTTGTGCCTGAGCTGCAGGGTACGGGTTTCGCCGAGACTGAGCGAGGCGATTACCGGTTGTCGGCCGAGTTCGCGTTCGTCGTCGCTGTGCATGCCCATCTTGTCATTCTGGTCGCGATAGTAATTCAGTAACACGCTGTTGAAATCCTGCCCAGCCAGCCGTTGCACAAGCTGCCTGATGTCGAGCAAGCTGTGCGTCCAGGGCTCTGGTTCAAGCTGGATACCCGAGTAGCTGTAACCCAGATCGCCATACCAGGCGCTCAGCCTCGGTTGTCGATAAGCTTTGCCATAGACAGTGATTTCTTCATGACGCCAGGGGCTTTCGTGAATCAACCTGTCAAGCAGCTGCGCGTAATCCTGTCCAGGATCTACCTGTGGCCAGAACCACAACTCGGCGTCGACCAGCGGCAGGCGTTCGCCGCCGGTGTCCTCGAGTAAGCGGCTGGTCATTGCGTGCACAGTTCTACGGGCGCCTGCTGCGCCTGGGCGATCAATTGTTGCTTGGCGCGGCGTGACAGTTTCTTGATCGCTGCCTCGCGGCGACTGGCGCTGACACGGTCGTGACCATCTTCGCGATAAAGGATCTTCAGCGGCTTGCGTCCGTTAAAATAACGGGCGCCTCGCGGCCCCTGCAGATGTTCGCCGAAACGGCGCTCGATATCGGTCGTAATGCCGGTGTACAGCGAAGCGTCGCTCGCTTCGATGATGTACAGCGACCAGTTGTCAGCAAGTTTCGTCATGAGAGGTCTGCGGATTAATGCTGGATATTGTAACCGGATTGCTGAATCCTTTCAGGGTCACCTGGCGCTGCTCGGGCGTATAGGCTTGCAGTATTGACGTACAGGCAGGGTCATTCATAAAACTCGCCGACATGATAATGTCGCCGGCGTTTCCCTGGCCTTCGAGCCTTGCGCTCAGGTTCACCGTCTCACCGTAGTAATCCAGCCGTTGGTTGAGCGTTACCGCGATGCTGCTACCGCAATGCAGGCCGATCCGAATCGACAGGTTATCGACGTCGTTGCGCTGATTAAACCCGGGTATCGATTGCTGCATGTCGAGTGCGGCCCGCAACGCGTCCTCAGGCTGCCTGAAAACGGCATGAATGCCATCGCCCACGGTTTTGACAATGCTGCCCTCGTGACGGCGCACGATGTCGCCCAGCTCGGCAAAATGTTCGCGAACCAGGCGGTAAGCCAGGGCGTCGCCCAGGCGCTCGAACAGCGCGGCCGAGCCGATGAGGTCGGAAAACAGAAAGCTGATATTACGTATACTGACGTCATCGCCGGGCCGCAGCAACTGATCGGAAAACAGGTCGCGAAATGCCTGCAAGGTGGTTACCTCGGCGGCTGTCAGTACGTCCCGGCGCCAGTTCTGATCCTCGATTACCAGGGTTCGCGGTAGCGGGCTGTGGTTTTGCAGGCTGATTTCCTGCACCGGCGATGGCCCGTCCACTTCGATGGAGTTGTCGCCAATTCGAATTGCCGGAAACGGTCCCTGTTCCCATTTCAACGCGAACTCGTCACCGGCCTCCAGGGTGCGAATGCGATAATCGCCCGCGGTCAACATGAGCGGAAGTGATTCGCTGGCCCCGGGTAACAACGAACACTGGGCCTTGATGTGGGGTGTCGCACCAGGGCCGGAGCGACAGTAAAAACCCTCGCCCACCGGGCGAATCGAAGGGCTCGGGCTGAAGCTCAGCTCGACATTGTTGGCAAAATCGCTGCCGAAATCGATATTGCAGGCGTCGCAGTGAACGCCTTTGGGCAGGTCGCTCATATTCGCAATTTGCGCTTTTGCGACACGACATCGCGGGCACAGGATATCCCAGCGAGATTCGAGCAGACCCGAGCGCACCGCCTGCAGGAATAGCTCGATGACCTGACGCTTTTCCACTTGCCAGCGGCGTGCAATTGCGAGCGGGCGCATGCTCCATAGATCGGCCTCCTGGCTGCTGTTGATGTGGTTGACCAGCCGTTCTGACAGGCCGTGATCAAACGGCGTTGTGGCGATTTCCTCTGCTATCTGCCCGGCGCGCAACAATGCTGCCTGCGTGGGTTGGTAATTACTGACAAACAGCGTCTGCTGTTCGGCCTTGATCAGGCGGTCGGCATTGGTCAATAACTCTGCCACCTTGCGGCGGTAACTGGCGAGCAAGCTTTTTGCCAGCAAGATGCCAATCAGGTTGTTGCTTTCGAATTCAAGATCCATGCCCAGCCGACTACCGATGTCCCTGGCCTGCAGGGTCGCCCGGCTGGTCATGCGTTTGATCGGCCCACGGCTGAACAGGCGTTGCTGCTCAAACCACAGCGGCTCGATCCAGTTAACTGGCGGCTCATCCCAGGCCAGGCTGATGCCGGCGATTTCAAGATTGCCGGTGACCTTGACGGTTCCGTCGGCCTGCAGTTGCTCGCCTACCTGGTAGCGTGGCAAACCGGAGGCTTCGCCCCATCGCGGTGTATCTGCAACCAGGGCCCAGAGAGTTTCGATCGGGTGATCGAAATCGAAATCATAATGTTGACTAAGCTGCACCGGATTGTCTCATATCACTGTGTCTCATTGACCCGCTGACGTCGAACACAGCGATGGAATGTATACGCAGCGCGTGGTTGCTGCGATCACCTTGCGCAGTTCGCCTCCATGCGAACAGAGGTCTGCCAGTGGCCGCGAAACCGGCAGGTTGGCTAGGGCCGGCTGAGGGTGATTTGCAGCTGATCGGACTGCTCAGGCAGCGAGTGCGTGGTTTGCAGTTTATTGAAGCCATTCGCGTATACCGAGATTCGATGGTTGCCATGAGCGATGTTTGCAAAGCTGAATCTGCCGTTACTGTCGGTGCTTAGCGATCGATACGAGGAAAATTCGATCCCGCCCCGGGAAATAGTCGCATCCAGGGTGACCATCGCCTTTTCCACCGCGATACCGTTTTCATCGCTCACCCAGCCACTCAGGTAGCGATCGCCCTGGTCAACGATCAGCACCAGGTTGGCATAGTCGAGTTCGGTCAGGTCGAGCCCTGATATTTTGAAAAATTCGGGGCCGCGAGTCGACAGGCTGACTGCTCCCAACGGAAATCGCTCGAGGGAAAAGAAGCCGGATGAGTCGCTGACGATTTTTCGGCTGTGGACACCGGTACTCAGGTTATTGATATAAATTTCGAAGTCCGCGATCGGTGCCGATTCGGGATTTTGTATCATCCCGGCGACGTTGACGAACTTTAGCGATTTCAGCTCGATCTGGAGTTGTTGTGGATTCGACCCGAGGTAATAATCATCGTCGCTGTAAACCGGGTACTCGGGAGCAAGTGCAGCGCTCAGGCGGTAGTGGGCCATGGCGGGCACGCCTTCAAGGACGAAATTTCCACGCTCATCGCTGAACACGGTTAAATAATAATTATCTTCCGCGGCGGACTTCAGCGTGCTGATATCGATGCGTACCCCCTCGAGTGCGACGCCGATGTCGTTGGCAACCCAGCCACTAAGTTGCAAGGTATCCGTACTGTCGGCAAGCGTCACATCGAGCTCGATAAACGGTTTTTCCAACAACTGAGCTCGCGTCAGTTTTATGCGTTTACCCGCGAACCCGGCGCGCAGAAAATTGAGGGTCGGCAAACGGTTGCGTGGCAGATCGAGTCGAACACGGTATTGACCTGAGGAGTCGCTGCTGGCAGTGAAAAAGTAACGCTCCTCGGTTATCAGCACGCCTTCGACAGGCTCACCGATGGAATCGGTGACGCTGCCGAAGACTTCGACGAACCGGGGACCGGTGACTACCGGGGGCTGGGTTGCTTGCGCAATGGCGCTGGTCGCGTTCGTCGCAGGAGCAGTTACGGCCGGTTTTGCGGCGCTCGCAGTATCGAGTTTGCCGCTGGTTTCGCCGGGGCGCGATTTCACCTCGCTTTGCGTGTCCTGTAGCAAGGGCAAGGCGATCGACAGGTATAGTGATAGCGCTAGAAATGCAACGACAAAGCTCGACAAGGTGATCCGCAGTAATGTCATGGCCGATCGAATTATGCGCTTAACTGATCTGTTTGACAGACATCCACCTTAGCACGGGGCTGGATTTTGCGATACGTCGGGTGCTTTACCCCGTTGATCTTTGCTGCGGCCCTGAATATGCAATACTCTGTCGACCAGTTTATTCACGTGTATTTTTAAATCCTGGCCGGCAACTTTCCATTCGTGGTCGGACAGTAGTTTGAGGTAGATGATGACGCAGCAGGATGCATACGGCCAGGGCGACAGCACCTACAGGGCCGCCGGTGGCCAGGCTGGAATTCGCCAGCTGGTGGATTGCTTTTTCGATATCATGAGTAGCGAACCCCGCTACCAGGTTATTTATGGCTGGCATCCCGCTGATAAAGATGAATCTCGCGATAAGTTGGCACTGTTTCTTTGCGGCTGGATGGGCGGCCCCAAACCCTTTATCGACAAGTATGGACCGATCCGCATCCCCGCTGCGCACAGTCACTTACAGGTGACCGAAGTTGAACGCGATCTGTGGCTTGAATGCATGGGTCGTGCATTGCAGCAGCAGAATTATCCCATGGCACTCATAGAGTACCTGCTGCAGCAGCTGTTTATCCCTGCCGAGCGGATACGGCAGGCCTGCATGGGCCAATAAACAGCGCTACCAACAGAAGCCGGGCCCCGGGGCATGGAGCATGCATCGCACACGGGGGAGGATCAGCGAGATCTCGGCTTCGGTCACTTCGTTGACTACGCCGATTTCAACTGGGCTTTCTGCTATGCGCTTATCGAGCGCCTGCATTCAATGGGCCTGGACGACCGGGTCGTTTCGCAGTGTGCAGCTTGCGGTACTCTTGTTTCGCCCTGGCTCGGCAGTCGCCGCGCTGCGAAAGCTGGTAAGAATCGAGAGCTAGCGCAGTCGATCGAGCAGATAGTCGGCAATCCAGCTGCCCAGTCTCGGTTGCGCCAGATAACCAAAGGATTTATGCGGATTGCGCTTTTCGCGCTTGCGATTGCCGGCGTGGGTAACGACTTCGAATGGATTGTGCAAGCCAACATAATCGATACTGCGAAACTTCTTGTTGGCCGGAAATAGCTTCAGCTCACGCATCGGCGCATAGAATATATCGTGAAAATTCTTATGATGCGCTACCACGTCGCCAAGGCAGGCGTAGTTATGCCAGAAATCAATATTGGTCGGATACTGACGCTCGCGCAGGCTGTGGCCTTCGTGGTGGCGCGCAAACAACAGGTTGCGCACCGACTCATCGCCCAGTGGTGAGCCCATGGAGATGAACATTTTGACGCGGCGTTTATTGTAGTTGCCGAAGCCGGCCGTGCGCCGGTGGGAAAATCGCCACAACACATCGTAGCCGATGAAAGTGCCCATGCTGTGCGCCAGCACAATGGGTTCGCGACCCTCGTCCCAGGCCCGACGCAACGCGCTTTCCAGCGGTGCGCGCATCTGGTCGGCGATATACTGATCCTTATCGTAGAGTTCGGTTTCGCGCAGGAAGCGGGTCATTACGTCATCTTTAACGGTGAGCGCGCCGGCCAGCAACTTGACCAGGTCGAGCCCCCGATCCTTGAAGAATCCACTCACTTTTTCGCCGGTGCCGACGTGGAAGCGATCCTTGATCTCGCGGCGTTCGGCGATCACCTGGTCGACCTGTTTGCTCAGCAGTTTGCTGTAGGCGGCGTCGTCCGGTATGTGGTGGGGAACCATGTTCGCCCAGTAGGCGGATTCGAAAATATCAGGGTGCGCTTCCAGGCTGCGAGCCAGCAGGCGGTGACTGACACGAATGTTTTCAGTAAGCGTACGGCGCCACAGTTCGTGCGCAATCTCGGGTGGCGGTTTTGCAGCCAGGCCGTGAATCATGATGATTTTTTTATTACTGAGATCGACTGACATCTTGTTTACTTTGCAGGGACTTCTAATCGCCGGCTCGTTTTTTCGGACTGTTGTGAATGGCTATATTTATACGCCTGTTGCCGGAGCGATTCAAATTCGCGCGGCGGCCGCGCACATATTCTTCAGCTTCGCCATGGCGAGCGATCGCCCCAACATCATCAGTCCGCAGTCGGGGGCGGCGAGCAGGCGCTCGTTGTCGATATGTTGTAACGCCAGGCGTAGACGTTGTTCGATAGCATCGATGCTTTCGATGTGGCTACTGGCTATGGTGACGACGCCCAGAATAATCGCGGTGTTGGAAAATTCTTCAAGCAGCATCAGATCATTCAGGCAGTGCGCGTCCTCGATCGATACCTGGTGTACGCTGCTGCGATCGATTGCACGCGCCAGGCGTTGATAACCGTCGGGGTCCGCTTTCAGGTAGTCCGCATCGTCGAGATGACCGGGATAACCACAGCACATATGCATCACGCGGGTGACATCCGCCGGTACACCGTCGAAGCAGCGGTCCAGGCATTCGACGCCATAGGCTAGTGCATCTTCCACCTTGCGCACGAACAACGGCTCGTCAAGCTGTATGTATTTACAACCGGCTGCGGCCAGCGCGCGAATTTCGAAATTGAGCGCATCGGCGAGATCGAAGGCGAGCTCTTGATCACTACCGTAATGCCGGTTTGCGGTGGTATCCATGATCGATAAAGGCCCGGGCACCGTGATCTTGACAGGCCTGGCGCTGAAATCCTGCGCACTGCGGAAGTCGCGGTCGAGGAAATGATCGCCCCGCGGCTTGATGGCGGCGTGGATGGTTGGCAGGTCGGCCACTGCAGCACCATTGCGATGCACGCGGTTGGTCAGGTTGACGAAATCGATGCCGTCCAGGTGGCGACAGTGATAGTGAATGTAATTTTCGCGACGTTGCTCGCCATCCGTTGGAATATCGATGCCGCAATCGAGTTGATCGCGTATGGCTGCGGCGGTTGCCCGCAGCAGCAGTTCCTCGGGCACCTCGGCGGCACTGTCCTGGGTATAGCTGAAAGCGCGCGTTGCACCGTCATCGGGGGCGCCGGTTTCGACGAAGTTGCCGATCTCGACATAGTCGGGTTTAGGGTAGGCGCCGATGCAGGTCGTGGTGATGGTCATCGGTGGATGATAGTGAAAGTGGCGGCATGATAAAAGCCTGATCTCGAGCTGGGCCTGTCAATCACCGCGGCGAGCCGCTTAAGCCGGCGCTTTGCAGGCCCGGGAGCTCTCAGGGGTTCTCAGGGGGACACACACTTTCGTCTAAACCCCAATCGGCCCACATGAACCGACGCTTGGCCACGATCTCATCAACTCCATTGCGAGTTTTGGTTGTGATAGTATTCTCGACCTTGTACCTATTCGGGCTAGCAATGGCAAAGGATCGTCTTTCGGGCAAACTCGCCGTAATCCTGCACGCGGATGTTGTTGGCTCGACCAGGCTGGTTCAGCTGGATGAGCAAAAAGCGCACCAGCGTATCCAGGATTCTTTCCGGCGTTTCGGCGAAATTATTGCGACATACCATGGTCAGGTTCGCGAACTGCGTGGTGATGCGCTGCTGGCCGAGTTTGAACGGGCTTCGGATGCGGTCTGCGCCGCACTGGCATTTCAATTGAGCCAACTTGAATACAACGCGGGTCAGGATGCCGACATTCGTCCGCAGTTGCGTGTAGGGATAGCATTGGGTGAGGTTATCATCGCCGATGACACTATTACCGGCGCGGGCGTGGTGTTGGCGCAGCGCCTGGAACAAAAGGCGGGTGCGGGTGGGTTATGCATTACCCCGGCGATTCGTGAAGCGCTGCCGAGACGCCTGCCATTCGAACTGCAGAAT
>Ga0307378_10013926_pt1 | contig 10143 bp, 13 predicted proteins | sample UN1MG_FD_202238 | JGI IMG/M metagenome (GOLD analysis project Ga0307378, IMG submission 202238) | Soil microbial communities from Risofladan, Vaasa, Finland - UN-1 | ecosystem: Environmental > Terrestrial > Soil > Coastal area > Acid sulfate soil | place: Finland: Risofladan, Vaasa | collected... | reverse complement strand
ACTACGGATTTGCGGGTCTTCTTTTTTTAAAACCACTCCGGCTTTTTTTGCCAAAACCCTTAATGCTTCTGGAAACTCAATTCCCTCTATTTTTTGCACAAAACCGAATATATCGCCCCCGAAGTTGCAGGAAAAACAATGCCAGATTTGTTTGGATGGAGATACAAAAAAAGAGGGAGTTTTTTCCTTATGGAAGGGGCAAAGCGCTTTATAGTCCTTACCGGCCTTTTTAAGTTTAATATATCCCTCAACAACTTCAACAACATCCAACCGGTTTTTTATTTCGTCGATTGGGCTCATACTTTTAGTTTAGTTTAAATCTAATGGGTTGTAAAGAAAGCAGGGTTTGTAAAAATCACCCGCGCGGGGCCGTTGGTTTTATTTAAAGAAGAATTGTAATCGTGCAAAGAATTCATAAATAAATCATAATTGTAGCGATGGTTTTTGCCGTTTTTCATATCCCCATCATCATTAACAATAAATTCCTGCGTTTCATCATTATAACCCACAACTACCAACATATGGTAATATGAGCCAGTTCTAGAAAAAGGAATATCCGAGTTTTGCAAGTCAAATCCATAATGCAAAGAAATAATTGGCCGCTTTTTCCTAATTTGTCTCCTAATATCCTCGATTGTCGGATTATCTTTTACAATTGCGCTAAATGAAGTGTAATTATTTATGATTTTGGCGGTTCGCGCTGCATCCGTACTGGCATTACTGCCATATAATCTATCTTGAATATCAAACAAATTCTGCATAAAACTTTTTGCCTCTTCATTACTCACTGATTTTTTTCCTGTATAATATTTTTCCACCATTGCTATACTTGCTTCTTCGCATCCGTTTTTCCAATTACCGGAAAAGTTTCCATCCGGCGCTTCATTAATATAGGGAACATCTAAAATAAATTTATTGGGTTTTAGTATATTGGTTGTAAACCCCGACAATAAACTTTTATTCTCTTGATTGTATTTTTCGATTTTAGAGATTAAAAAAAAGAATGTCAAAAACAAAAACAGAATTGTGATACAAAAAAATAAATATTTTCTCATTGGCGGGACAATCGGGTTAAGCAACCCACATCGTAAGGGTATTTTAACATTTTTTTAGCTCTATTTCAAGAAGCACGTGGGTCGGAGTTGGCTTTTACAAATAAGACAAATGAGAGACTTAACTACTTCAAATTCTCGTGGACATTTTGAGATATGATATCTAAGTATTTTTTTTCTTCATTCGCACTCATCTCAATGATTTCTTCGTTTTTTGACCATTGCCCACCATATATCGTTTGAATTTTACCTAAAGCATTGTCGATATTACTTGAAACGGATACCAAAATCGACTTTGCTTGTGGGAAAAATTGCCAAATTGTAGGATCGATAATATAAATTTGATTACCGGATGTTATTACTATTAAAATATCATGTGCTCTTTTAGTGCCACAAACATCAATCCCTTTCATCATTAATATATGATTGGACTTGTCTGACATTTTTATTCGTCCACCAATTAATCGTGACATTTCGCTACAGCTATCCGATAATAAAATGCCAGGTCGATTTTGTTGGTCGACTGGCAACAATTGAATAATCTGTTCTTGAATTTTTTTGATTATATTTTCGTTCATATTTATATTATACATTAAGTATCTATATAAGCATACAATTTTATAAAAAAGTCCCGGTATCTCTTAACGAGATACCGGGAGGGCTTAACGGCTATTTGCCCTGACAGCCGGCCTTGCCGCACGTGTTCATGGACGACGTGCTGGTTCCACTTGCCACGATCTGTGGCTTCGTGAACTTTTTCATGGCTCTCCTCCTTTTTAGTCGATTGGACGACTAAAGATATGAGCTTCGGTGGGGTATACTCCAGCGTCTTTTCTGGCTTTGGCCACCACCTTGGCGATCGCGGAACATCCTAACATGTTTTCATCTTCTAAATAGGCCAACCCGGGGCAACGAGTGCAATACTGGAAGAGTTCACAGCTGGTACATTCTTTTAAGTTGCGTAATCTTATTTCTCGAAGTTGTTTGAATATGGGCGATTCTTTCCATATCTGTTTGAGCGATTGGGTAAGAATGTTGCCACCAACGATTCGCCATTGGTTGCAAACATAGACATTTCCCTCTGGGTCAATGGCACCGCCATTGAATGCTACATCGCACGGGATACAGTTTTCGTTTTCGCGAAAATATATTGGTTTATCGCCCCTGTTAATGACATCGGGATCGGATAATGCCACTTGTAATTGATTCGGCGTTAACCGATATTGGTGCGTATTTGAGCTGCCGTCATTTTTCGCGGTAATGACCATTGAATATTGGGCATTGATACCCAAATTTTTGACCAAATTCTTAATTCCATCAATTCCGTCGGCAGTTATATTCATCAATGGACATTTAATACGCACCCTTATTCCGGCACTTAACATTTTTTAATGGTCGCTATGCTTTTAGCAAACGATTCATGCACTCTCGTTATGCTGTCGTGTGTGGCTGCGTCAGAACTATATATGCTGACATGGACTTCGTCAACATGGAGATATTGGAGTTCGGCAATTTGTTGTTCGTTAATCAGGGTAGCGTTTGTGAAGATTGTTACAGACAGTCGACGTTTGCGCGCAGCCTTAACAATTTCCATAAAGTCTGGCCTCATGAAGGGTTCTCCGCCAGTCAGAATAACATAAAAAGTTCCTGCTTCTACCATCTGATCAAAAAGTTGATTATACTGTTCAAGCGTAAGTCCTGGTTTGGCGTGATTATCTAAACAACAATGCACGCACCTCTCATTGCACGTATAACATACTTCGACCAACACCGAACTTGGAATGATTTTTTTCTTCCCTAATGCCGTAATTTCACTTAATTGAATATTGTTAACAGGCACTGATCACCTCCTTCCCAAAGGGTTTCGTAGATAGAACTACCATGTTTTTATTGTGTAGGTCGTCAATAAATTCTTTGACCGAAGAAAGAATATCTTCTTTATCTCCTTCAAAGGTTTTACAACAAATTTCCGAAATTTGATTAATGGTTCTTAATCCGTTAATCTGGTCCCATATAAAACTGCCAACTTCGTCCAATTTGAGAAGTAATCTTGTTTCTTGGTCGAAAATAAATGCTTCACCATCTATTGTTCGACACGAAACATTCATTCCTTTCGCTGCATAGCTATTCATGCTTTCCTCCTTTAATTTTAATTGTAAAGATCTATATAAATGCCACGTGTTTATTTAATTATAAACTACAATGATTTAAAACGCATGTCAATGTTTTTTATGGTATTAAAACAAAAACAGCGACTGAAATAGCCGTTGTTTTTCTAATCCGTAAATTTTATAGACAGTTGGGTCGTTCAACGGTCTTAAGATATTAGGTCTCATGCCGATAAAAAATTGTCTTGACGGAGGCGAGAGGATTCGAACCTCTGATACCTTGCGGTATACACGCTTTCCAAGCGTGCGCACTAGGCCACTATGCGACGCCTCCCTATTCTATTTCTGTTTTAATTCTTCAATTAATTTCTTTCTTAATTCTTCAACCTCGTGTTCGGTTATGCTGTCATTGTAGTTATGTTTCAATTTGTGAATCCCTTGTTTTACTTCTCCAAGAGTCAATCCATTTTCCAATTCATTCTCGAAAAAAGCTTTCAAATATTCCTTCTCTTTACCTGTAAGTTCAGGAATTTCATTTAACTTTTCTTGAAATTCCTTTTTGCTTATCTTTCGTGTATCATCAACGCCCAATAATGTACTTAATATTCCCATAAATTTATAAACCCATTCCGCGCAGGCGCTTTATTCTTTCCTCGACTGGCGGATGAGTCGAAAATAACTTAGTTGGACCTTTAAATGGATTAGTAATATAAAGATGGGCAGTCGCCTTGTTGGCAACTTTTAATGGAACCGTACTCTGAGAAATTTTTTCTAAAGCATTTACCAATCCTTCCGGATAACGGGTCAGAAGCGCGCCAGACGCATCTGCCAAAAATTCTCTTTTTCTGGAAATCGCCAATTGGATTAATTTAGCTATTAGTGGAGATAGAATCAAAAAAACAACTCCAATAATCATTAATATCGCATTAATCTGTCCCCCGCCTTTATTATTGCTCTTTCCTCCTTTAAAAAACCTGCCTCTTACAAATATATCAGCCATCATAGAAATTGTGCCGACCAAAACAACCACTATTGTTTGGAGTAAAATGTCGCGGTTGCCAATATGGCTCAATTCGTGGCTGATTACCCCTTCCAATTCAGTACGGTCCAGCGTCCGCAATAATCCACTAGTCACAGCTATTACTGCGTTTTTCGGATTTCTACCAGTGGCAAATGCATTCAGAGCCGGCTCGTCAATAATGTAAATTTTCGGCAGGGGAAGCCCAGCAGTGATGCAAAGATTTTCCACAATATGATAAAGTTCCGGATTTTCATCGTGCTTAATTAATCTCGCTTTTGAAATCGCCAAAACGATTTTATCGGAATACCAATAACTCAAAACAGACATAAATATGCTAAATCCGACTGCAAAAAATAAAATCGACTGGCTGTCAAAATAATAACTCAAAAACCATCCCAAACCGATAATAATTATAAAAAATAGGGAAAATAAAATCCAAGTTTTCCTGATATTTGAACCGATGTGTGTATAAAGCGTCATAATTTATTTCAAAATAACGATTTCTTCTTCTATATCAAATCCCTCTTGTAATTTTACGGTTTTTTTAGCCAAGTCAATCAAATCCAAAACATCTTTGGCTTTGGCATTATTTATATTAACAATGAAATTAGCATGTTTGTCAGAAATTTGCGCTCCGCCGATAATTTTACCCTTTAATCTGCATGCTTCAATAATCTTACCAACAGAGATTTTTTCTTCCCCTTTCTGAATATTCCTGAAAACGCAGCCCGCTGAAGGCCCAATAGGATTATTTTTCTGCCTTTGCGAAATATACTCTTTTATATTTTTATCGATTTCTTCTTTATTATTTTTTTGAAATTCAAAAGCAGCAGAAAGAATGATATATCTATTATTGTTTTTAAAAATGCTTCTGCGATATTTAAAGTCGCAAAATTCAAATATTTTGTTTTCTACTTCCATAGTTTCCGTATCAAGAATTTCAACGCTTTTGACCGAATTTGAAGTTGATTGGCCAAAAGCCCCCGAATTTCCACAAATGGCTCCACCTACTGTTCCTGGAATTCCAATAGCCCATTCCAACCCGCTTAAATTATATTTAATTGATTCGAATAAAAGAGTACTAAGAAGCATTCCTGCACCAGCAATAATTTCGCTTTCCGTAGGCTTCTCTATAAAACCATATTCCATTTTTATCACCAATCCCCTGAATCCCTCGTCGCTTACAAGAAGATTTGAACCACTGCCTAAAATAAAAAATGGCAAATTTTCCTTTTTTGCCGATTTTATGGATTCTATTAAATCATCTACGCTTTTGACTCGATAAAAATAATCTGCTTTCCCGCCGATTTTAAAAGTCGTATATTGAGCTAACTCAATATCTTTTTCCCAATTATCCATGTTTTTATTATTAGAACTTCACCTGCGGGACGTCTTTTTCTCCTGCTTCTGCTTCAAAAAATTCTCTTTTTTTGAATCCTAACATTCCAGCAATAATTCTTGATGGGAATGTTTCAATTTTGATGTTTATATCTCTGACATTGCCATTGTAAAATCTTCTTGCTGCCTGAATTTTGTTTTCAGTATCGGATAATTCTGTTTGTAATTGAAGAAAATTTTGATTTGCTTTTAATTCTGGATATGCCTCCGCAACCGCAAAAAGAGTCTTTAATGTTCCAGAAAGCATATTCTCCGCTTTTCCTTTTTCTTCAATCCCCTGCGCTCCCATTGCTTTTGCGCGCGCATTGGTCACGCTTTCGAATGTCTGTTTTTCGTGAGCTGCATAACCTTTTACTGTTTCAATTAAATTCGGAATTAAATCATATCTCCTTTTTAATTGAACATCAATATCAGACCATGCCTCGTTAGTGCGGTTTTTTAATCTAATTAAACCATTAAATACCGCAATCACCCACAAAACTATAACACCAACCACTATAAGTATAATTGTTCCTATTGCCATAAATTTAGACTAATTAGAAATTAGAATAATTGGGTTAATTATTATCTAGTACTCCATTGGCGGCATCGGATTTTCTTTCTTCTCTTCAGGAATGTCGGTTATTATTGCTTCGGTTGTGAGAAATATTGACGCCATTGAAGCTGCATTTTGTAAAGCGCTTCGAGTGACTTTAACCGGGTCAATAATTCCCGCTTCTAGCATATCAACTCTTCCTTTCCCCACATCAACAGAATCCGCCTTGGTAAAATCGTATCCTATATTAGTATGTTCTTTTTTCTGAATATCGTCAATAATAATTGAGATGTCTTTTATTCCGGCATTCACGGCAATTTGCCTTAATGGAGCAACTAATGCTTTCTTAATTATGCTTACGCCGATTTTTTCTTCTGCTGATAAATTATCTTTTATAAATTCATCAAGCATATACGCGGCTTTTGCCAGAGCGGCTCCACCGCCAGGCACAATACCCTCTTCAATAGCAGCCCGTGTTGCATTCAAGGCGTCTTCAATCTTAAATTTTTTGTATTTCATTTCCGCTTCTGTTGCTGCGCCGACTTTAATTATTGCTACCCCGCCGGCCAGTTTCGCCAATCTTTCCTGCAGTTTTTCTTTGTCAAAACCTGATTCAGTATTTTCCAACTGCGTTTTAATCTGTTTTATTCTGTTTTCGATTTCCGATTTCTCTCCTTTCCCGCCGACGATTGTGGTTTTTTCTTTTGTGGAAACTATTTTGTCTGCTTGGCCCAGCATTTCCAATTCAGTATTTTCAAGTTTCAATCCAGCTTCCTCGGAAATAAGTTTTCCTCCGGTCATAATTGCAATATCCTGCATCATTTCCTTTCTCCTATCGCCATAACCCGGCGCTTTTACTGCCAAGGCATTAAATGTTCCTCTTAATTTATTTACCACTAAAGTTGCTAAAGCTTCGCCTTCCACTTCTTCGCCGATTATTACTAAAGTTTTCTTGCCTGCCTGGCTCATTTTTTCCAGCAAAGGCAGAATATCGTTGATTGCGGAAATTTTATGGTCAGTAATTAAAATATACGGGTCGCGATATTCAGCTTCCATTCTTTCGGCATTGGTAATCATATAATGCGAAATATAGCCGTTATCAAACTGCATTCCCTTAACCAGTTCTTTTGACAAGCCAAATGTCTGGGATTCTTCAACCGTTACCACGCCGTCTTTACCGACTTCTTCTATTATATCAGCAAGTAAATCCCCGACTTCTTTATCCTCGCTAGCAATGGTAGCCACTTGGGAGATTTCTTTTTTATCCTTAACCGGCTTTTTTATTGCATTCAATGCTTCAATAGTTGCTTTTATTGCTTTATCAATTCCTTTTTTAATTTCCAGCGGGTCGCTGCCAGCAGTAACATTTTTTAAACCCTCTTCAATTATTGCTTGAGCTAAAACAACTGCTGTTGTTGTGCCATCGCCAGCTACATTATTGGTTTTTTCAGCCACTTCCTTAATCAATTCCGCGCCCATATTCTGGAATTTCTCCGGAAGTTCAACCTCCTTGGCAACAGTCACTCCGTCATTAGTAATAATTGGCGTGCCAAAACCTTTATCCAAAACCACATTTCTGCCTTTGGGGCCAAGGGTTAAGCGCACAGTATTAGCTAATTTGTCAACGCCTTTTTTTAGCTCCTGACGAGCATCTTCATTGAATTTAAATTGTTTCGCCATAATTTTAATTTATAATTGCTAAAATGTCTTCCTCTTTAGCAATTAAATACTCTTTATTATCAATTTTTACTTCATTTGGACCATATTTAGTAAATAAAACAACGTCTCCGACTTTAACTGTCATTAATATACGTTTTCCATTATTGTCTATTCTGCCTGCGCCAATAGCAATAACCTTGCCTTGTTCGGGCTTTTCTTTATCCGTAGTATCAGGAAGAACAATTCCTGATTTTGTCTTTTCTTCTTGAGAAACGGGTTCGATGAGAACCCTGTCTTCTAATGGTTTGATATTCATATTTTTTTACTTAGTTTTTATTTAATCCTGAATTTTTTTCATTTATTTTAAAACCTAATTCTAACATTTTCTGATTGTATTTGTCAATAATTCCTGCTTCTGGTGAATCGGGATGGAATTCAAGCTGGTTGTCATTAGCCACTATTCTTCCTTCTCCTTGATTCTGCGAAGAATGCTTTTTAATATGCCTTTTTTGAAAAAATCTCAATAATTTTTCCAGGATATTTCCGATAAAAGTATTTAAAACTATTTCTTTGGCTCTGGCAATAAATCTCAGAAAAGAATTGATTTTGATGCTTTGCTGATTTTTCAATTTTTGGAAATCATAAAAAGCCAAATAATTATTTATCCAGTTGTTTTCCTGCTGAAATTTATTATAAATGCTTTTTCCCGTCCCTAGAATCGGAATTAAATGAGCATAGATCTGAGCATTATACAAACTCGGAAAATCTATTTTTAAGGATTCATCAGCAATATAATGGTTAAGGCAAAAACGTCCTGCGGTTTTTTTGCCGTACCTACGCTCTCCGATAACCTGAAAAAACAAAGTTGCCAAAAATCTCGCTGTCCAAATCCTTTTGCTTTTTGCAACTATGAGCAAATCTATATCGCTTTCTTTTCTGGCATTATACATTGCCAGAGAACCGCTGACTGCAACCATTTTTATATAAGGAATAAATTGAAGCCACTTAACAATTTTTTTTGTTTTCTTCCACATTTCATCTGAAATTTTCTGGCGCTCAATACGGATTTTAATAATCTCTTCTCTTCCTTTTAAAAAATAAAATCCGTTGTTTTCTTCAATATAAAAACTTAAATTCCTGTTTTTTGATGCTTCTAAAACATCAATCAATTCAATTTTTCCTATTGGTTCAATTTCGGTGTCAGAAGCAACACCTGAAAGCTCGACAATATGTAAAGGATTTATTAAATATTTAAAAACCTCAAATCCGGTCAAAGGATAATCCAATACATCATAATATGCAATCGTGGCAATTATAGATTTTTCAAGCAGATTAAGATTCATGATTAAATCTTATCAATTATAAAACCAAAGGTAAATGTTTTAAACACGGACATTTTGCACTTCTAATCCAAAAGCTTGGTTAGGAGTTTTACCGTTTAGGCTACAATGCTTTGTGTTGTTGTAGTACATATTCCATAATCGTAATTTGTATTTTAATTCTTCAAAATTAGCAAACGTATTTCGTTCGTAAAAGTGTTCTTGATCGGTTCTGTGACTTCGCTCCATCCTGCCATTTTGCGCTGGCTTACCGGGGTCAATCAGATAATGGATAATATTCATAGTATTACACAAAACATCAAAATCATGAAGTCGTATGTTTAACGAATCAGCAGACATAGCATGTCCTAAGTATCGATTCGTGAATATCGCACCGTTATCAGTTTTAATTGCTCTAATCTTAAACGGAGCAACAGCAATTAACTTTTTCAAAAACATTACCGCATAATGATTTGATTGGAACGGATAAACCTGTAAATATCTCCACCTACTAGCACAATCTATGGCTGTAAATTGATAGTATCTACATCTTTCTATTCTACCAGGTACCCATTTCACGTCTATCTCGACCATTTCTCCCGGTTGCCATTGTTTCTTCGGATATGGAGCATGTTGTTTTCTTAAATGATATTTTCGTGTTAATTTTTCTGCTTTGATTATCTTTTGAATTGTTTGATGATGAATATCGATTCCTTCTTCTTTTAGGTCCCACATTATTTTTAAGGCACATTGTTTCTTTGTTTTTCTCAATTCAATAATTCTTTCTTTAATTCGTATCGGTATCTCGTTTGGATTTGTCTTTGGTCTGGTTGATTTATTCTCTAATCCTTCAAAACCATACTGTTTAAAGTTGGATAACCAATATTTAATTGAACGTATGGAAAATGGACATACCTTGGCCATGTTCTTAATTGATATTTCTTTGTCTAAGATTGGTTTAATCCATCTAAACTTTTCTTCTTTAGTTGATTTGGGCATAGTTTTCATATGCTCCCAGATTAGCAGAAAAGTGCAATATGTGTGTATACAT
>Ga0307378_10013925_pt1 | contig 10143 bp, 11 predicted proteins | sample UN1MG_FD_202238 | JGI IMG/M metagenome (GOLD analysis project Ga0307378, IMG submission 202238) | Soil microbial communities from Risofladan, Vaasa, Finland - UN-1 | ecosystem: Environmental > Terrestrial > Soil > Coastal area > Acid sulfate soil | place: Finland: Risofladan, Vaasa | collected... | reverse complement strand
GCTGCCTGGGTCTACCTGGACGAGATCGAGTCGATGGGCGGAACGCTCGCTGCCATCGAGGGCGGTTTCCAGCAGCGTCAGATCCAGGAGGCCGCGTATCGCGTTCAGCGAGCGATCGAGACCGGTGACCAGGTCGTCGTTGGGGTCAATCGCTTCCGCGACGATGAGGTCTCGACGCCGCCGATCCAGCGGATCGACCCGGACGGCGAGCGGATGCAGATCGAACGGGTCCGGCTCGTTCGGGCGGAACGTTCCGAAGCGGACTGGACCGCCGCGATGGATCGACTCGAAGCGGTCGCGCGGGGCGACGGTAACCTGATGCCACCGATCCTCGATGCCGTGCGCGCCTACGCCACGGTCGGCGAGATCAGCGATCGCTTGCGGGTGACCTGGGGTGAGCACCGCGAACTCATCACGATCTGACTCCGAGTGGCAGGCGCCAGTGCGTACGCCACCGATCGTCGTCGCTTTCGACCAGCACTTCGAGCGCCGCGACGGGGCGCGTGAACGGGAGCGACCGGTCGGCTAGCGCGGCGATCTCGTCGAGCGCGGCTTCGTGCGATTCGCATATGGTGAGATGCGGGATGACCTCGTCGAAGGCGCCACCGTAGGGCGGGTAGTCGGGGAAGCGCGCGGCGACCGCCTCGGTCAGTCGCAGGAACGGCGACGAGGGTTCCGGCGCCACGAAGACGGCAGTCGGGAACCGGCCGACCCGTGCGAATCGCACCTCGAATGGTTGCTCATCGGCGGCGATCGAGGCCAGCTCGCGACGCACATCCGGCCCCAGCTGGGCAGCGGGAAGAAACGGGTAGAGGATCGTCACATGGGGGGGAACCCCAGCACCCGCGGCCGAATCCGTGCGTCCGCGCAGCGTGGCGAGGGCCCGCGGCACGGCGATCCGAATGATGACCGCGCTGGCCGGCTCGATGGCGATCATCCCGAGAGGGTACGCTGCAAGCATGTCATCCACTCGGAGCGTCCCAGAGGGCATTCGTCGGCTCGGCAAGGTCCACCATGTCGCGCTCATCGTGCACTCGATCGAGACGTCGCTCGGGGTCTGGCGGGATGCGCTCGCGCTCGACCTCGAAACGGTGATGGACATCCCCTCCGACCACGTTCGGATCGCATTCCTCGGGGTGGGTGAGTCGAAGATCGAATTGGTCGAACCGACCGATGACAGCACCGGGGTCGCCCGGTTCCTGGCCAACAAGGGCGAGGGCTTCCACCACATCTGCTTCGAGGTCGCCAACCTCGCGGAGACGCTGTTGCGCCTCGAGATCGAGGGTATCGAGGTCATCGACACCGCCCCCCGAAAGGGCGCCGAGGGCCCCGTCGCCTTCCTCCACCCCAGGTCGTGTCACGGGGTCCTGGTCGAGCTCATCGAGGCGCCGGGCGGGCCGGCCTGGGCCGCGCTGGGCTACTGAACGGCGGTACGTCGCCAAGACGCGAGCCGGTCAGACGTCAGCCAGGTTTGCGGGCTCGCAGTGAGAACATCAGCGGGATCTCGCCGGGACCGTGATCAGGCGGGAGACGCCACTTCCCATCGGGGGATTCGACCAGGAAGTCGACCTTCCAATCGAGGAACGGATGCTCTACCAACGCTTCGACGACCAACCCGGCGTCGATCAGCGCTGACACGATCTCGCCGATGCTGTGGCCCCACGCGTGTTCGGTTCCCGCGACATCGGCTTCGGGATCGGCGTAGGAACCCTTGACCTCGAACCGAAGGGGATCGGCGTGCTCCCAGTATGGATAGCTCAAGCGCAGTTCAGCCGGACCCACGCCCTCGTTCTCGAAGACATCCATGACCGGATGCGCCTCGGTGATGAAGAAGGTGCCGCCCGGGGCCACGAAGTGCGCGACGACCTTGGCCCAGGCGCGAATATCCGGGAGCCAACCCAGGACGCCACGCGACGTGTAGACGACGTCGAACTGGCCGTCCAGGGCATCGGCCAGGTCGTAGAGGTTCGAGCGCACGAAGTGGGCATCGGGAAAACCCAGGTCGTCCGCCAGCGAACGGGCGAGGTCGATGGCGGCAGCCGAAAAGTCGGCGCCAGTGACCCGCGCACCGAGTCGGGCCCAGGACAGCGTGTCGATCCCGAAATGGCACTGCAGGTGCAGGAGCGTCTTGCCGGTGACGTCGCCGACCATCTCGATCTCGTCTGGGCGGAGCCTGACGCCGCCGGCCCGAAACCCGTCAAGGTCGTAGAACTCACCGGTGGCGTGGATCCCTGTCCACGCGTCCCACAGGGACTCGTTCGCCGCGAACGACGCGTCGTGGACGCGCGGCTCGTCGGTCAACGCAACGACCAGGCGAACAGCACGTCCGGCGCGCGGTCGGCGGCCTGACAGAACGTGACGATCTTGCCCGCGAGCTCTCGGATCCACGGTTTCTCCTCGCGAGGCAGATGGCCGATCTCGTCTTCCAGGAGCTCGATCCAGCGACCGGCGATGGCATCCAGGTCGTGATCGACGATGCGTGCGATCGCGCCGACCCAGGCCGAATCCACCCGCTCGATGGTCCGATCGTCCGATGGATCCGGTCCTTCGAGTTCGAGGCGTGCGTCGATGAAATCAGACGGCGCATCACGGTCGGTGACCGTTCGGATCGCCTCGGCGAACAAGTCGAGCCACGTCGGGTCGAGCCCGCTGCCGAGGGCAAGGTGGGCTCTGAAGCGCCGTCGGTCATCGAGGGCGGCGAGGTCGTCGAGCCCGATGACCATGAGGATCTCGGGCGCGTCGCCCGCGACCAGGTCCATCAGTCGACTCACGCGATCAGCCTCGGTAGCCGGCGTCGCGCAAGAGGCCGGGGAGTTCGGTTGGTGAGCCGGCGACGAGGAACCCGGCTGCCTCCAGTGCGTCGACCTTTGAAGCGGCGGTCCCGGCGCCGCCCGAGATGATCGCCCCGGCATGGCCCATGCGCTTGCCCTCGGGGGCCGTTCGTCCCGCGATGAAGGCGACCTTCGGGATGTCGGCCAGGTGTTCGGCGGCCCAGGCTGCGGCTGCTTCCTCGGCGACGCCGCCGATCTCGCCGATGAGCACGATCGCGTCGGTCTGGTCATCCGCCGCGAACAGCTCCAGGATGTCCAGGAAGGTCGTGCCGACGATCGGATCGCCGCCGATCCCGATACATGTCGATTGGCCGACGTCGGCGTCGGTCATGGCCTGTACGGCCTCGTAGGTGAGCGTGCCCGATCGGCTGACGACGCCGACGCCACCCGTCCGATGGACGGATCCGGGGATGATCCCGACCTTGGCCGATCCGGGCGACGTCGCACCCGGGCAGTTCGGGCCGATCAGTCGTGCCCCCGCCCGACGGACCATCTCCACGGCGGGGATCATGTCAAGCGCCGGGATCCCCTCGGTGATACAGAAGATCGTGGCGATCCCGGCGGTGGCGGCCTCCATCACCGCGTCCGGTGCCCCACCGGCCGGGACGAAGATGCAAGACGTGTTCGCGCCGGTCTCGCGGATCGCGTCGCTGACCGTGTCGAAGACCGGGACGGAGCCATCCAGGGCGGTCTGACCGCCCTTGCCAGGCGTGACACCCGCCACGATCAGGGTCCCGTATTCCCGCATCGAGCGGCTGTGGAAGTCGCCCTCGCGCCCGGTGATGCCCTGGACCAGCAGACGTGTTTCGGGACCGACCAGGATGCTCACGCGGCGGTCCCCCGCGATGCCGCGACGGCCTTGGCGGCCGCCTCGTCGAGTGAAGCCGCGGTCGCGAAATGGGCCTGCTCCAGGAGTTCCGCCGCCTCGGCGGCATTGGTGCCAACGATGCGCACCACCATCGGGACATCACGGGTCTGTTGTGCTCGCGCTTCGATCAGTCCCAGCGCGACCTCATCACCGCGCGTGATCCCGCCGAAGATATTCACGAGGATCGCGCCGACCTTCGGATCGGCCAGGATGATCCGCATCGCCTCGGCGACCTTTTCGGCCCGGGCGCCGCCGCCGATGTCCAGGAAGTTGGCCGGTTCTCCGCCCGCTCGTTTGACGAGGTCCATGGTCGTCATCGCCAGGCCGGCGCCGTTGACCATGCAGCCGATCGTGCCGTCGAGCTTGATGAACGTCAACCCACCTTCGCGAGCCTCGCGGTCCGCCGGATCCTCCTCGTCGGGATCGCGCAGCGCCTCGAGTTCGGGATGGCGCGGCAACGCTGAGTCATCGAGCGTGACCTTCGCGTCCAGGCAGACCAACCGCTCCACGGCGGCACCAGCGGCATCAGTTTCGCGGACGATTGCGAGGGGGTTGATCTCGACCAGATCGGCGTCGTAGGCGAGCATCGTGCGAACAAGGCCTTTGGCGATCGCCACGGCCGCCTTGAGGTGACCAGCGAGCCCCATCGCGAACGCGAACTCGCGGGCCTGGAAATCGAGTAATCCGAGGAGCGGGTCGGCATGATGGCGGATGATCGCCTCCGGGTGGTCGACCGCGACCTGTTCGATCTCGACTCCGCCCTCCGCCGAGCCCATCAGCAGGATCCGCCGGGCGGCCCGGTCGACGACCGCCGACATGTAGTACTCACGGGCGATGTCGGCGGCGGCTGCGACGAGGACCTTGCGGACGGTGATCCCCTTGATGTCCATGCCGATGATCGCCCGCGCGACCCGCTCGGCTTCGTCCGTGCTCGAGGCTAGCTTGACGCCACCGGCTTTGCCCCGTCCGCCGACGAGGACCTGGGCCTTGATGACCACGGACCCGGCACCGGCGAGGAGGATCCGCTCCGCCGCGGCCCGTGCCTGAGCCGGCGTATGCGCCACCGCCCAGGCCGGCACAGGCAGGCCCTGGGCAAGGAGCAACGACTTGGCGTCTGCTTCCTGGATCTTCACGTGATGTGGGCTCCGCTCGCACGTCTGGCGGCCAACGGCCGGGGAAGGAGATGGTAGCCGAGCGGCTGGCTCGTGGCATGCGCGGCCAGAGCGCATGATCGGTTCGGCGACGGGCGGCACGCCGCCGCTACAATCGGCCCATGACCTATCGAGTCACCCTGATCCCCGGCGATGGCATCGGACCGGAGCTGGCGGAAGCGACGACCCGCGTCCTCGACGCAACCGGCATCGAATTCGAGTGGGAGTCGGTCGTAGCCGGCGAGGCAGCGATCGAACACCACGGGACGCCGCTCCCAGAGGGCGTCCTGGAGTCCATCCGCCGAACGAAGGTCGGTCTCAAGGGCCCGATCACGACCCCGGTCGGCGGCGGCTTCAGAAGTGTCAACGTCGGTCTCCGACAGGCGCTTGGTCTGTACGCCAACCTCCGGCCGGCCCGCTCCATGCAGGGTGTCGAGTCGCGCTACGAGGGCATCGACCTCGTCATCGTCCGGGAGAACACCGAAGATCTGTACGCCGGGATCGAGCATATGGTCGGCCCCGATGCCGCAGAGAGCATCAAGATCATCACCCGTGCTGCGTCTGAGCGGATCGCGCGTTTCGCGTTCGAGTACGCGGTCGCCAACGGCCGGCACAAAGTCACGGCGGTCCACAAGGCCAACATCATGAAGCTCTCGGACGGTCTCTTCCTGGAGAGCTGCCGGACGGTCGCCGCCGAGTACGAGGGCCGCGTCGGCTTCGAGGATCGGATCGTCGACAACATGTGCATGCAGCTCGTCCAGAAGCCCGAGTTGTACGACGTGCTCGTGCTTCCGAACCTGTACGGCGATATCGTGAGTGACCTGGCCGCCGGCCTGGTCGGTGGACTCGGGGTCGCGCCTGGTGCCAACATCGGGATCGATGCTGCAGTCTTCGAACCGGTCCACGGTTCGGCGCCGAAATACGCCGGCCTGGACAAGGCCAATCCGACCGCGATGATCCTGTCGGGTGCGCTGATGCTCCGTCATCTTCGTCATCCGGCCGAAGCGGATCGCCTGGAGGCGGCCGTCCGCGAGGTCATCGCCGAAGGGCGATCGACCACGTATGACCTCGGTGGCTCGACCGGGACCGCCGGCTTCGCCGATGCGGTCATCGCTCGTCTTCGGACGACCGTCGGAGGGCGCCAGGGATGACCGGCTGGCCTGCCAGCCTCCGGACCACCCGACCGCCGCTCAAACCACGCGGCACCGCCGCGACCGGGTTCGGTCAGACGAGTCGGCTCGATGGCTGGTGGGTGGCGCCGCTCGGCGTCGGGTTCTGGCTCGCCGTCCTGGTCATCTACTCCTTCTTCAGCGCGATGCTCTGGCAACAGTGGTTCGGGACCGGCTATGAGAGCGACGGTTACACGTCTCCGTTCTTCGCGCCGTTCTTCCGAGATGCCCCGCTGCCGACATGGCTGTCGCCGGCGATCCTGACGCTCTGGATCCCGATCGGCTTCCGGGTGACCTGTTACTACTTCAGACGGGCCTACTACCGGGCCTATCTGGTCGACCCGCCCGCCTGCGCGGTCGGGGAGCCGGCGGTCCATCGACGCTATCGCATGGAGATGGCCTTTCCGTTCATCCTCCAGAACCTCCACCGCTTCTTCCTGTACGTCGCGATCGTCCTGCTGGTGATCCACTGGATCGAGATCGCCGGCACGTTCAGCGTCGACGGTCGACTGCGCCTCGGGCTGGGAACCGTGATCCTGTTGGTGGACGTCGCGCTTCTGAGCGGCTATGTCCTGTCGTGCCACTCGCTCCGCCACATCGTCGGCGGCCGGCTCGACTGCTTCTCGTGCACCCGACGCGACCGAACCCGCCACGCTGCCTGGAAACGCCTGAGTGGGCTCAATCAGCGTCATATGGTCTGGGCGTGGGCGAGCCTGATCTCCGTCGTCGTGGCCGACTTCTACATCCACATGCTCGCGGCAGGTGTCTTCACCGACCCGGCCATCTGGTTCTGATCGCGCCGGGATGAAGCCTCAGGTCCGCCCTCATGATGTCGTCGTCATCGGCGCCGGCGGGGCCGGTCTTCGTGCGGCGATCGCGGCGAAGATGGCCGGTGCCGATGTCGGGCTCGTCTGCAAGTCCCTGCTTGGCAAGGCGCATACCGTGATGGCCGAAGGGGGCGTCGCCGCGGCGCTCGCCCACGTCGCTCCGGACGACACCTGGCAGGTCCATTTCCGCGACACGATGGTCGGCGGCAAGCTCCTCAACAATCCGCGGATGGCCCAGTTGCACGCAACGGAGGCGCCCGATCGCGTCCGCGAGCTGGAAGGGTGGGGTGCCGTCTTCGACCGCACGCCCGATGGCCGGATCCTGCAGCGACCCTTCGGTGGGCACTCGTACCCGCGTCTTGCCCACGTCGGTGACCGGACCGGTCTGGAGTTGATCCGGACGCTCCAGGATCGTGCCGTCGCGCTGGGGATCGAGGTCTACATGGAGTGCACGATCTCGCGGCTCATCACGGGTCACACCGGGGTGACCGGCGCCTTCGGCTACTGGCGCACGACTGGCCAACCGATCGTCTTCCCGGCGCGGGCGGTCGTGCTGGCGACCGGTGGCATCGGCAGGGCCTTCGAGATCACGTCCAACTCCTGGGAGTACAGCGGTGACGGACAGGCGCTCGCCTACGAGGCTGGCGCCGAGCTCATCGATATGGAGTTCGTCCAGTTCCATCCGACCGGGATGGTCTGGCCGCCGGGCGTCCGCGGGTTGCTGGTGACCGAGGCGGTTCGTGGCGAGGGCGGGATCCTGCGCAACAAGGACGGCAAACGATTCATGTGGGAGTACCTGCCCGAGGAGCGGCGCGCCGAGTACGCGGCCACGGACGAGGAGGCCGCCCGCTGGGTGACCGCGCTTTCCGAGGGACGCCAGACAGACGCGCGGCGGCCGCCCGAATTGTCGACCCGTGACAATGTCGCGCGGGCGATCTACACGGAGGTCAAGGAGGGGCGGGGAAGCCCCCACGGCGGCGTCTTCCTCGACATCAGTTACCTCCCGGCCGACACCGTCAGGCGCAAGCTCCCCTCGATGTACGAACAGTTCAAGGAGTTGGCCGACGTCGATATCACGAAGGGTCCGATGGAGGTCGGACCAACGACCCACTACGTGATGGGCGGGATTCGCGTCGACGCAGAGACGGGAGCCACCGGTGTCCGCGGTCTGTACGCAGCGGGCGAGGTCGCGGGCGGGATGCATGGGGCCAACCGACTCGGCGGCAACTCCCTGTCGGACCTGCTCGTCTTTGGGGCCCGGACCGGCCAGGCCGCAGCGGCCCATGCCGCCGGGGCCGAAGACCCGTACCTCGACCCGGTCCAGGTCCAGTCCGCGACCGCCGACCTGACTGCCCCACTTGAGCGTCCAGATGGTGAAGATCCGTATGCTATCCAGCGGGACCTCCAGGAGGCGATGCAGCGCCTCGTCGGGATCTTCCGCGAGGAGACCGACCTCGACGAGGCACTCGTGCGCCTGATGGACCTGCGACGCCGCTGGAGGGCTGTCCGGGCGACTGGCGGACAGATCTACAACCCCGGTTGGAACCTGGTGTTCGAGTTGGACCATCTGCTGACCGTCTCCGAGGCGATCGCTCGGAGCGCCCGACAGCGGACCGAGAGCCGTGGAGCCCACAGCCGGCTGGACCACCCGGCGACCGATGATGTCCGCTGGGCCGGTGTCAACAGCGTCATCACCCGCGGGATCGACGGTGCGATGAGCGTCACCACGGCCCCCCTCGCAACGATGTCCGATGAGCTCCGAAGCCTCCTCGGCAGCAACGACCACTGAGGACGGAGGAGCGAATGACGGATGCGCACCTGAAGGTCTTCCGGGGCAATCCCGGCGAGGAGGGACGCTTTGAGGATTTCGCGGTCCCGGTGGAGGAGGGGATGGTCGTTCTCGATGCCCTCCACTGGATCCAGGGTCACGAGGCGCCAGACCTCGCCGTGCGCTGGAATTGCAAGGCGGCCAAGTGCGGCTCGTGCAGCGCGGAGGTTGACGGTCGACCGAGCCTGACCTGCAAGACGCGCCTGTCCGACTTTGACCTGGAACAACCGATCACCGTCGAGCCGATGCGCGCCTTCCCGCTGATCCGCGACCTCGTGACCGACGTCTCCTGGAACTATGAGGTCAACAAGACGATCCAGCCATTCACTCCGCCCGACGACGTTGCCCAGGAAGACTGGCGCTGGCAGCAGCAGGACATCGAGCGAGTCCAGGAATATCGCAAGTGCATCGAATGCTTCCTGTGCCAGGACGTCTGCCATGTCCTGCGCAATCACGAGACCGAAAAGCCATTCATGGGGCCGCGCTTCCTCGTCCGGGCAGCCGGTCTGGAGATGCACCCGATCGACCAGGCGGATCGGCGCGGGTATCTGAAGGACAGCGGCGGGATCGGCTATTGCAACATCACCAAGTGCTGCACGGATGTCTGTCCGGAGCACATCAGGATCACCGACAACGCCATCATCCCGCTCAAGGAACGGGTCGTCGATGCGTATTACGATCCAATCCAGTGGGCGTGGCGCAAGTTACGTGGACGCGGCCCGGACGCTGGGGTCGGGGTCGAACTGCCCGTTCTGCAGGGTTCGCCCCCGCCGACCGATCACGACACGCCGGATTGAACGACACGCTGTTTCCCGGGCTTGAATCGGAGCCGGGTGATTCGGAGGAAACTGTCCGGGATCGTCGCCGACCCCGCGGCTTCATCATCCGGACCGACGGAGCGGCCCGAGGCAACCCTGGTCCGGCGTCATTGGGGGCAGCCCTGTTCGATCTGGCACGGGCCGACGCGCGCGATGATCGGGCGGTCCCGGATGCATCGATCTCCGACTACCTCGGGATCCAGACGAACAATGTGGCCGAGTACACGGGCGTCGTGCGGGCGCTTGAGCTCGCCTCGGAACTCGGCGCCCGCGAGGTCCATCTGCTGCTCGATTCGAAGCTCATCGTCGAGCAGCTCGCCGGTCGCTGGCGGGTCAAGGATTCGAAGCTCATCCCGCTGTGGGGGGCCTCGCGCCAAACCCTTTCCGGGTTTGATCGGTGGACGGCCGTGCATGTGCCGCGCGCGCTCAACTCGGTCGCGGATGCCCTGGCCAACGAAGCGATCGACCGCGCTCAGGCAGGTGGTCCGGCCTCTGTCGTCCGCCGACCGGGCGATCGATCATAGGCCGCGATCACGACGTCCTCGACGGCATCGTGACCGGCCCGACGGGGGACTATGTCGACGTGCTCGTGACCGAGGACGTCACGCCGCTCGAGCCCGACCTCCTCGAACACAAGTCGTACGCTCGAGG
>Ga0307378_10013923_pt1 | contig 10145 bp, 10 predicted proteins | sample UN1MG_FD_202238 | JGI IMG/M metagenome (GOLD analysis project Ga0307378, IMG submission 202238) | Soil microbial communities from Risofladan, Vaasa, Finland - UN-1 | ecosystem: Environmental > Terrestrial > Soil > Coastal area > Acid sulfate soil | place: Finland: Risofladan, Vaasa | collected... | reverse complement strand
ATGTGGTATGTCCCTCGTTCGTGGGCAGAATCGCAAGACAAATTAGCTGAGAAAATACAGATGATATCTCAGACGCAATTGCAAGTTCTTGGTATTATAGAGAGACTTGAAAGACGTATAGAACATGATGACCATGACAACAGACGCTAGTTGAGTAATTAAATATGGTTGACCTTGGTATCGAGACAAAAAATATGAGTCCTGAGTTAGTTGATAGACTGGAAAAGTCTGTCGCTGGCTGTATTGAGGCGAATGAACAAGAGCGCAAATATGAATTGGCGCATAGTCAAGGTTCGTCGTCATTTCCGATTCAACGTAGAGGCCAAAGACTCCCCGGCGACGTTGGAAACAATTTCGGTCTATTTGCAGACGATATTCATGGTGCTGGACTTTTAGGTCCGTTTGGAAATACATTTCCAGGCTCTCAATACTTCTCTGGCCAATTTGGTGGCTTTGGAGAAGGGACATCTAGTATTGGTGGATTTGGTGGATTCGGCGGTGGCTATGGCCAAGGTAGTCATACAGCTTTTAAGAGAAACACAAGGGCGGCCCATGGGAAAATGGGCATTTGCGTTTCTGCATACAAGGGGTTTGGTCTAGCTAAAAACGTCATCGACCTAATGGCAAACTTCGCTGCTGAAGGTCTGAAGATTAAGCACCAAAACAAAACAGTCGAGCGCTTCCTTAATAGATGGGCTTTCCATGTAGACCTACAAGGAAGAGTAAAGGATATCCTTCGCTACTATTACAAGTACGGAAACGTTTTTGTTTATAGAACACCTGGCGAAATTGACAATAACGCCTATATGAAGATGAGGCGCTCTACTAAGGCAAATTTGGATGGCGACATTCGTCAACCAATATCTGGATTTAAACCACTAGTTTTAGGCGCAGAAAACATAGACCCACTAAGTAATCCCGAGCAAAGCGAGCGAATTAAAAAGGCTCAAAAGGAATCTGAAAAAGAAGTTGGCAAACGAATTATTCCGTGGCGTTACACTTTATTAAATCCATTTCAAATGGACTTGCGTGGAACTAAATACTTTGGCAGTCAACGATGGGTTTTTATTCTAGACCAAAATACGGTTAATGACAGTAGTCGCGGCGCTCTTAAAAACAACCATACGTATATAGATTTCCTAGATGATTCTAAAATGAATCTTCCTCCTGAGTTTAAGAGGTCTTCGCAACAGTTGAGCAATGATGCTCCAGTTGGAGAGAATAACGACCCAAGAGTTGTAGAGCTTGACCAGGAAAAAATCTATACAATGCACTATATGAAGGATGACCATGAGGACTGGGCGGAACCGCTTTTATGGCCAGTTATGTCAGATATCTCATACAAAAATAAATTGCGCCAAATGGATATCAGTGTTTGCGATAGTGTTATCAACGCTGTTACTATTTTCAAGCTTGGTAATTTGAAAGAGGGCTTCATTCCTCCAAAGGAACATTTCTCTAAGTTTGCTGAGTTTTTGAGAACGCCAACTGCGGCGATGACGCTTGTATGGAATGATGCTATTGATGTTGTAGACAGTTACCCACCAGTAGATAAGATTCTTGGCATGGCTAAGTACGAGTCTGTTGACAGAGATATTCTACGCGGTATCGGTATTCCAGATTCACTTATTGGTGGTGCAACGAATGGCAATTTCTCAACTGGTTTTCTTGGAGTTCGTACTTTACTTGAGCGCCTAGAAGAAGGTCGTAATACAGTAATGCGTTGGTTGATGTTGGAACTACAACTATTAATTGAAACACTTGGCATTAGAAATATGCCTACGCTCAAATTCGGAAAGATGAGTCTTCGTGATGAGAAGGCAGAGAAACAATTAATTATCCAACTACTAGACCGCAATATTATTTCTATCGAAGCAGTATTAGAGACATTCGATGAGGACTTCAATATTGAACTTGAGCGCTTGCGTGAAGAGAATGCGATTCGTGAAGAAACAGGATTGCTTAAGAAGCACAGTCCATATGTTGACCCAATTAACGATATGGAAATTGAAGAGCAGATGGATAAGGAATCTCAATTAAAGCAACAAGAACAGAAACTTATGATGAAGATGAAAACTGCTCAAGATAGAGTTAAGAGAAATGATAAGGGTCCAAATGGCAGGCCGCCTGGTACAGACGGTATAAGTCAAGACAAGAAGAGGGAGACAAAGCCTCAAGGTATGGCATGGTTGCTTGACTACGAAGTCGCAAAGGGCAAAGCCATATCTCATGTTAATGCTATTGAAAAAGTTGTTTCACATCAGATACTTAAGGCGCTTGGTAAGAAAACAAAGAGGTCTTTAACTAAGCACGAAGCTCAGGGTATTGAAGAAATTACATTTGCCGTTGCCGCTGCTATGCCGTGGGATATGAATGTTGAAGTTGATGCTGTGAAGAAAACTTTAGCGAACAATCCAGTTATTGACGGAAATATCTACCTCGCATATACTGATATGAAACAAGAGGACATGACTCTTGCGGATAGAAAAGTCGCGATGGCTAGTGCGATTGCTTACTGTAGACTTAGGAGCGTATAATGCCGATTGGTAAAGATATTTACAAAGTGCTCTCGAAACATCAAGATAGAAAAAAACTGGGTGTTGATACTGAACAGGTTGCCCCAGCAACAATCGACCAATGGAGAGTAAATTCTGTAACGCGAGCAAAGTCGAAGAATGTTCACATTACTGAATTAGCCGGCCCAAAACGAAGGATGATTTCTCCTAACGAGGGTATTCCTGCTGTTAATGGAAAATCTGGTGAAGAAGTTAAAGAAAAATTTATTCACAAACCAAGATTGATTAATGTGAAAGTTGACGTTACTGCTGGCGCTATTGAACCAACAAAAACCAAGAAGGTCGCTGCACCAAATAAGATTCCAAAAGCTAGAGTTAAAAAGTGTAGCAATTGTCATAAGCCTGGACATACAAAGCGCACTTGTACTGAATAGGAGTGAGTCATGTTAAGTAATCGTGAAAAAAAACTATTAGCTAGGGAATTAGAAAAAGTTAAGGCAGCCGATAGGCTCGCTCGTGGTGACTTAATGCCAGAGGAAGAAAAATTTTTTAAAAATAAATTCCCTGGTGGTGGAAGCCACGTTCACGATGAAGATAATCCATTTGGTATGCATCGTCATTTTCTAGATGATGAAATTGATGCTCCACATACGCACAGTCCACAAAATCCAGGCGGTGAACACGCCCATGGAGAATTTGAAGGACGAGCGCTAATTGACGGTAAGCATTACCATAACAATAATGATACTGGATATCATCATCATAGTAGTGAAGAGTCTAATGGAGAAAATCCAATTCCACAGAAACCAGACGGCGTGCTATAACTGGTGTATTATTATTAAGGACTTTCTACGAGGTATAGAATGAAACATAAGATTGAATTACTCGTTCCGTGCGAGATTATTCAACAACCAAGCAGTCTGCACAAGTCGCTAGCAAAGATGATGCCAGCGTGCGCAGATTTCGCACCTCTAAATTCCCAACCAGATTTACTCTTTATGCGCTCACTATTAGTTAGTACGGGCGAGAATTTAAATGACGATGTCTTTCTTCCAGATGAAATGTGGAAAGCCCGTAGTACTCCGGTTTTAAAGCCTGTTGATTGGGAGCACAATACTGGTAGAGAACTTACTCAATCAGAGCAACTCCAAAATCCAGGAAAAGTTGTTGTAGACAACCAGACAATTGGTGTAATGTATAATGCATACACAGTTGATGAAAATAACAATAGAATTGATGAAAGCGTCGCAATGGCTTCTGACTTCCAGATTCCAGATAAGTTTCACATTATTGATGAAGCAGTTATTTGGAAGGCTATCTATCCTACTACCGCAAAGAGGATTGAAGACGGAGCTACTCAAGGAACGTTGTTTGTTTCTATGGAAGCGTGGTTTACTGATTATCATTATCTAGTAGCCAATAAAGTTATCGCTAGAAACGAAGAAACAGCTTTTCTTGATAATTCATTGAAGGCTAACGGTGGAACTGGAGTATATGGTAATAGCAGAGTAAGAAGGGCCTTGCGAGATATCACTTTCGGTGGTAAAGGTATAGTAGCAAGACCGGCCAATGAGCCATCTGTAATTACACATGTAAGTCACGAACCGATTAGTGCGACTGCTTCTTTAAATAAAGCTATTGCAAAGAACATCATTTGTGATATAACTAGTATGAGAGTCGAGGCATCTGAGCCTAGGAAGGATTTGGCAATGAGCGATACTCAGAAGAATAAGGAAATTCCTCTTGAGCTTTACACTGAAGCGAAAGATGAGAATGCCACTCTTAAGGCTGAGGCTAAGAAGAGTCAGAGTGACCTAGAGGTTAGCAAGGCAGCACTTGCAACTTTAGAAGGTCAATTGGAAAACGTCAAGACAGCCTTTACTAAGGCAGCAAGTCTTCTTGATACACAACTACCAGGCTTCTCTTCTAGAATTACAGAAGGTAATCCAGAGAACTTTTTCGCATCTCTAGCTGATATTCTCTCAGAGAATAGTAAAGTTAAAGCTGATGTTGACCAGAAGTTGGCTGATGCACTTGCTAAGATTGCTGGTATTGAGCTAGACACTCGTACAGCCGCTCGTGAAGCTAAGATTGATGCACTTCTTGGTATCGCAGCATTCCCTGACTTCTTGAAGAAAAAGAAGGATGAGAAGGATGGCGGCGACAAGAAGAAAGAAGACGAGAAGGCAAAGAAAGCTAAGTCTCAAAAGGACAAGATGCTTGCCGCTGTCAAAAACCTAGCTGACGAACAGTTCGACGCTCTTTATGAGGTTTGGGCTGAGCAGCAGGCAGAAGCTAATGAGATGCAGCGCGGTTCACTACCTCTTCAGGGTGGTAGCGATATGGGTCGTGGCGCATCAAAGGGTCAACCAACCAGTGCTGGTGAGAAGTCGCTTGAAGATACTGTCAAGGATGTTATCGCTCGTATGGTAGCAAATCCAAATGGCGACAGCGCTAGTGTGGCGTCTGAACTAAGCCAAAGCGGTCACAGCGTTTCTAGTGTTGAAGCAGTCATGCGAGCAATGGCTGGACACCAGGAACCAAGTGACGAGGAGAACTTGATGGCTCTCCTTGATGGCGTTAAGGCTTCTGAGCAAACCCCACCAGCAGGTGAGGTAGCTCCTCAAGGTCTTGATTTAAGACAATCTTTTGGTGGACTAGTCAACTCTATGCTTGGCGTTCCTCAAAAGAATGACAAGTAAGTAGTTAGGTTCAAGGAGGAATAAGATGGCTCTTGCACCAAGTAGACAGGTCTTTCAGACCAATATCAAGTATGCTCTAGATGAAGTCACTGAGCGAGGCGTAATTTGCGCTATCGTTGCTGGTACGACTGCACCTGGTGAAGTAACCGCACTTGCAAGCCCAACGGGCGTCGGCGTTCAGCCGGTCGGTATTTTACTAGATGACGTTGAGGACCTAAACTTTGACCGTCACGGCGAATATCGTCAGCGTAACGTAGTCGATGTTGGCTCCGTTGTTGGACTCGCTGCAAAGGGAGATTTTGAAACCGATAGGCTTACTGGCACTCCAGTAGCAGGTAACGATGCTTACCTTGGTCCTAACGGCACACTATCTCCAACACAGTTAACGGATGGAATTACTGCCGCACCTCGCGTCGGTTATTTCCTAAGTGCGCCAAATGCCAATGGCTTTGCCGCAGTCCACCTTGACCTATAAGGCATAGAAGGAGAAGTCAAGATGAGTAGGAAGAATAACTACATTAGCGTTCCTCCAGAGCAGCAAGCGCTATTGCGCCTAACTGCTAGCAACAACCGTGACGTAGCTATTGCAGCTATGCGTGCGATGGCTGCTGCGCTAGACGAGCCTTTGCGTATGGGTATTTTTGACGAGGACAATCTCGGCAATATCTACCGTCGTGAGGTTCTAGCCCCTGGTGCTCAGAGCAACTATCCATTGGATTTTGTTCGACCAGGCACGGAGGACTTGGACTTTACGGCAGTCACTCTACCTAAGCAGGGCCGTGTTCCAGAGCGCCACGTTGAGGGCGATGAGCTTTGGGTCCCAACCTTCCAGATTGCTAACAGCATTGATTGGAGCCTACGTTACGCTCGTGACGCACGTTTCGACGTTGTTGGACGCGCTCTTCGTGTTTATCAAATGGGTTACACCCGTAAGATTAACGAGGATGGTTGGCACACACTTCTAGCTGCTGCTGATGCTCGCGGTCTAGTTGTTAATGACGCCGCTGCACAGAACGGTCAGTTTACCAAGGAGCTAGTCTCCAAGATGCAGTGCGCCATGAAGCGCAATGCTGGTGGTAACGGACAGGCTGGAACGCTTACCGACCTTTATACCTCTTGTGAGGCTATGGAAGACATTAGGGCTTACGACCTTTCGGAAATTGACGACCTAACTCGTCGCGATATCCTAAACAGTACGCCAGAAGGTCTTGCTCGTTTCTATGGAACACTACTTCACTTTATGACCGAGTTTGGTGTTGGTCAGGAGTATCAGTTGTACCTAGCAAACGTCCTAGGTCGTAGCGTAGTCGCTGTTGACCCAGGTGACAATGAGTTCGTTGTCGGCCTAGACCTAAGCACGAACGACAGTTACGTTCAGCCAATTCGTCAGGAGCTAATGACCTTTGAGGCTGGCCCCGAGATGCATCGTCAGCAACGCGCTGGTGTTTATGGCTGGATGGAGCACGGCTTCGCTGTTCTTGATAACCGTAGGGTTCTACTAGGAACCTTCTAAGTTTCAAAAGTGAGACAATAGAATTTGAGCGGACTTTTGGAGTAACCTCTGAACGTTCGCTCTTTTTCTATATAGAGGCTTTGCAAATGCTTGTTTACTTAAAGGAACAGATGGGTCGTACGGAAATTAATGGACATGCCATTTGTGGTAAATACTATAACTATGGCCGTGGTGGTCCAGCTAATATTTCCCGACAGCTATATCTAAAGCACAGAGAAGTCTTAATTGAAGTTCCTATTACTAGTGAATGGCTTTCAGAAAAGTTTGGAAAAGAATTTCCACCTATCAAATTTACCATTGAAGAGATGTATCGCATAAAATGGCGAACTTTGGTTTCCATTGCTCGTTTAATGGGTATTGAGTATGTAGGAAATAGTAACAAGGAACCCTCCAACCTCCACACTCGCGCTTTGAGACTGAGTGTAATAAAGAGGATAGAGGGGATATAGTCGCAGACGAAAGTGTCCGCATCTCTATGGTGTATAATTACTAGAGACCACCGGCCTAATCTTAGGAGGTATTAAAATGGGTGATTTATTCAAGAAGAACTGGAAGAGACTTACCGGCGTTCGCGGTGAAGACCCAGTTGAACAACTAGAGATTGTTCGTGTCAAGGACGTTGTTGCCAGCAGTGGAGTTGGCGGTAGCGGTATTGTCGGCATGGGTGGTGATGTTACTGGAACTAGTTCGGCTAGCGTTGTAGCAGCACTTCAAGGCCAGGCCGTAGCCGCAACTGCTCCTGCTTCTGGTGAAGCACTTGTTTGGAATGGTTCAGCATGGGAGGCCACTACTGTAGCCGCTGTTTCTACCACAAGTATTGGTAAGGAATTTAGAGTTGATATTCCTGCCGGCGGTTCACTCGCTGCTAAAATTGCTGGAGCAACTTTACCTCCTGGTTGGAGTATTGTTCTTGGTAATGACGGTAGCGTAGATGCAGAAATTACTGCTGTTGCAACTGACATCGCTCTTGTTCACACGGAGACAAGTTTTGTTGGAGACCTAAGAATTCATGAATGGGATAGTACTGGCGCACCTCTTGGTGGCTACTATGTCATTAATGACAGTGCGGTTGGTTTAATATCTAAGTCCAATACACTTGGTACACAATTCACCGTATTGGGATTCAGCGGCCTTATTACCTTAACAAGAAGACAAGTTCTATACGTTAAGCTACTTCCAACACCATAATCTAATTACATTAGCATATAGCATTATGTTGGGAGAATAATTATGCTGCCACAGGCTGCTTTCCTATTAAATACATCTGGCGGGTCAGGGCTAGGTTTGTATCAAATTGATATAAGCTTCAGCACTACTTCAAAGGCACAATTTCTTGCGCCCGGAGATACCGTTACAGATAAAAATGGAAGTATATATTCGGTAAATAGTCCATCTGGCTGGGTGGGCTATCCTGCTAATTTTTCCAATGCTGGAACTGCAAATGTAGTTCCTGTTACAATAGATGTGTCTCCAGCGAACAGTCTTGCCCTTGGCGATGCGACGATACAAACGCCTGGTCAAATCGACGTTGACGCACAAGTGCAGACGGTCGGTTCTATTTCTTCAAGCGCATTAATAGAGGGTCGTACATATAAGTATCAAGTTAGCGCAGGATGGTCAATTGGTTCTGAGGCTAATAAGGCGGAAGTTGGCGATGGCATAATTGATAATGCCGGTAAAGTATTCATCATAACGGCGCTATCTGGTCAACCTGGAGCATTCTCTTTTCCATTCAATGTAGTTGAAGCTGACAAAATTGGCGATGCACCAAATGCTGGTAATGCATATCTATATCGCGGGACTCCAAACTTTAAATTTTATCAAGGAGAATATCTATCTCAATTAGCGGAAGATAACGTTCGCAATAGAGACGAATTCATTACAGATATAAACTTAGGGGCTACTACCGCTGGCGCTAGTGTAACTGGCGTACCTACAACAACAATTTCTGGCGTTGCATATTACGAGTTACAAACGAGCGATTATTTAATCCTTGTTCAAGACCCTGGTCCAGTTACAATTGTACTTTCGCAGTTCCCAGATGATGGTAGGGCAATTATTGTTAAAGATGCTGCCCCATCTAATCCAAATCGAATAGCAAATCCAATTACTATTCTTCCAAGTGGACTAGGTAAGACAATTGATGGCGGAAATATTCTTGAGATTCTAAATACTCGTCAATCATACAATCTAATCTACGATACTCAAGGCTCAGATTGGGCCATCCTTTAAGGAGATAACTCATGGCATTCTTAGGACGCGGTAATGATGGGGATATTCTCCAAATCGTAAGTGGTCGTTCTGTATATGGGCCGTTGCAATTAGCTCCTAGTGGCTTTGTTGTTGGTCCAAATTCGGTACTTAGCAGTCAATTAATGGTCTTCGACGGCGCGACTGGAAAGTTAGCTCGCGCTGGTGATGCGACTCTTGATGCGCTCGGTAATCTAACTACTGGCGGTAATGTTCTTACTAGTGGGAATTTAACTTCACTTGGTTCAGAAGTAAATCTTTCTGGTATCGTAAGGGTACCTCAAGGTCGCCTATTACCACTTACGGTTGCTGAAGCTGACGGGTCACCACTTAACACTGAGACACTAAGTCTTATTTTCCCTAATGCATCTTTGATATCTAGCGGTACTCAAGTATCCATTGTATTCCCAACTGCCGCAAGCGGAACAATTGTTGGTCCAGGCTCCTCAACAGATAATGCACTAGTAAGGTGGGACGGTGCAAGTGCTACTGTTATTCAAAACTCCAATGCAATTCTTACTGATGCAGGAGCGCTAACATTAGCTCAGGGAATCTCTGCTACCGACGCGACTGTAAACAGAGTTATTAGACCACAAGTTCTTGTTACAACTGGTTGGGTTGCGATAACTGATAGTCAGTATTTAGTTCTAACTTCTGGCTCAGGAAATGAAGTTGTTCTTCCTGCTTCTCCGGTAGTCGGTCAAGAGCACCTTATCAAGGATGCAGGCGGTACGGCTGCAACTTCTGCCATTACCATTCTAGGAAGTGGAGATTTAATTGACGGTTTCGCCTCTGTGACTTTGACTAATGATTACGAAGCATTAGGTTTTATATTCAACGGAACACAGTGGAACGTTATCTAATACTGATAAATCCATTGCGAATTGCTGAGCGTCTAGAATCTTGTCTTTGGTCTGGGACACCACATCGAGGACCGGATTTTTAGACGCTCTTAGCAATTGTAGAGACGTGTATATCCTATTAAGGAGTAAAAACAAATGGGACTTATAGATGACCTACGTCTTGATATTGGCGACGACCAAGAAATATTCAATTTAGTAACGTGTCCGGTTATCTGGTGCGTCAAGATTGTTACAGAGAAGGTATATGACAAAAAACAAGACGATGTAATCTTGTTCGTAAATCCAACGCTACCAGGACCAA
>Ga0307378_10013921_pt1 | contig 10145 bp, 5 predicted proteins | sample UN1MG_FD_202238 | JGI IMG/M metagenome (GOLD analysis project Ga0307378, IMG submission 202238) | Soil microbial communities from Risofladan, Vaasa, Finland - UN-1 | ecosystem: Environmental > Terrestrial > Soil > Coastal area > Acid sulfate soil | place: Finland: Risofladan, Vaasa | collected... | reverse complement strand
TCTAACCAACGACGAATTAGGACTTTAGCCTCCGCTACGTCCTGTCGCTCCGATTGATTCGCCCGCCCTTCGCTCGCAGTTGTTCTTCCCGCTCAAGCAGGTCAACCAAGTCCCCGATGGTCCATCGCTTGTCCGTGAGCTTCGCCCCCCCGGCCGTCGTGGATGAGCTTAGGCGCAAGAACCCGCGAGAAGGCGGGCACCGCAGGTATAGGCATCATCAGTGGCCAAGCGCAGACATCGGGCACCCGAAGCTGCTGGAACACCTGGGAATGGTCGTCGGCGTGATGAAGTTGTCTGACACGTACGAGGAATCCAGGAAGAACCTGGACCGCGTGGCCCCTGTCTACGTTGATATCGCCTTCTTCGGCCCGGTGCCCGATGGGCGTTGGCGGTCCCGATCCCCGGCAAAGTCGGAATGATCGACTATCCACTTGGCCAACTCGTTCGGATCGTCTGGCCGTGGCCCGCGTCCATCGGGCGGGTCGGGCGCGGGCTTGGGCTTCTTCGGCTTCTTGCTCATGCCCTCATCGTGCCGCCTGACTGGCCGGGCGGCGAGCGAAGGGCGTTTCCAGAGTGAACCACTGCCGAGAATTCCGAGTTTGGCCCGTGGGAGGCTGCGGTGAGTGATCCGTCGGGTACTGTGTACCGGGGCGGGAGGTACCCAATCGGCTCTGGAACGTATCTTCTTTTTTAGAAACGACTTACGTAGAAATGGATGAGGTGTGCACCGCCGGGGCAGGTACACATAAAGTACACATCGCCTCCCGGCCGGGCCCGGCTCACGGCCGTTGCGGGCCGGAGCCCTAGCGGGCGCGGGCGACGGTGCGGTCGGGCGGCAGGTCGGGGCGGTGGGCGCGGGACATGTCGGCCATCACGTCGATCTGGTCGCTGAGCCAGCCGATGCGGCCGAGCTCGGCGGCGTGCCCGGCGAACCGGACGGGGATGAGCTTCTTCTTCGGCGCCGAGGAGGCCTGGACGATCGCCTCGCCCTGGCTGAAGGGCACGACCAGGTCCCACGAGCCGTGGATCACGACCAGCGGGCACTGGAGCTGCTTGGCGGCGGCGACGGTCGACGCGTCGGCGGGGTCGAACTCGGCCATCTCCCCGGCGCGGTTCACGGCCTTCTGGAAGTACGGCTCGGCCAGCAGGCAGAGCATCCGGCGGAAGACGCCGATCGCCCCGGCCGGGGGACTGATGGCGACGACGCCCTGGCAGCGCGGGTCGATCGCGGCGTACTGGATGGCCACGCTGCCGCCCATGGACGAGCCGCAGGCGTAGACCTTGCCGGAGACGGCCTCGTGGGCCAGCACGTCGTCGACGACCTTCTTGACGTCGTGCTTCTCGCGGACGCCCCAGGTGGTGTAGTCGCCGCCGCTGAAGCCGTGGCCGCGGAGGTCCAGCAGGACGACGTCCCAGCCGCGGTCCGCCAGCCGCTCGCCGAGGCCCAGGAACCACGCCTTGCCGGTCAGCATGGGGTGCAGCAGGACGATGGTGCCGCGGGTCATGCGGCCCTCGAAGAGGTTTTCCCGGTTGTCGGCGGCCTGGTCGTAGAGGCGGCTCTTGAGGACCCAGACGTCGATCTCGACGCCCTCCTCGACCTCGACGCGCCGATGTGAGTCGATGCGCCCGGCCTGCTGGAGCCGGTCGGCCGGGCCGACGCACTGCTCGATGGCCCGCCCGACCCAGCCTGCGGGCTGGACGAGCAACCTGGCCTCCTGGTTGGTGGTGGCCTCACAGCCGAGGCAGGCCAGCAGGCCCGCCGCGAGAACGATCGATGCAATCCGTTTCATTCCAGGGTCCCCGGTTGCGCACCATCCGTGCCTGGGTGATCTGTCGCGCAGAAGTTCGCCGCGGCGGACCGGGCCGCCGGTATCGAGAGGTGTTATCGGCGTTTCGCCGTTCGGGCGGCCAGGGAAACTCGCCCCGGCGGTCAGGTCGCCGCCGCGACGGGCTCTTCGTCCGGGGCGTGCTGGTGGAGGCCGAAGGGGATCTCGACGTGGAAGGTGCTGCCGACGTCGGGGGTGCTCTCCACCCAGATCCGCCCGTCCATCAGCTCGACGAGCTTGGCCGAGATCGCCAGCCCCAGGCCGGTGCCTCCCTGGGCGCGATGGTAGCTGTCCTCGGCGCAGGTGAAGGGGTCGAAGATGGTTCCCTGCTTCTCGGGCGGGATGCCCGCCCCCGTGTCGCGCACGGACAGGTGCAGGCAGACCTCTCCGTGGTCGATCGGCCCGGCCTCGACCGAGACGGCCACCTCCCCGCAGGGGGTGAACTTCACGGCGTTGCCCACGAGGTTGCTCAGGACCGACTGGAGCCGCGTCACGTCGCCGGCCAGCTCGTTGGGCACGTCCGGCGGAATATGCCAGGTGAGCTTGAGGGAGCGTTCCGCCGCGGCCAGCTCGTGCTTGACGATCACGTTCCGGATCGCGCTGCGCAGGCCGAACGTCTCGCGGGCGAGCTGGACCTTCCCGGCCGAGAGCTCCGCGAACTCCAGGATGTTCGTGATCGTCGAGAGCAGGACCTTGGCGGAGCTCTTGACGACGCCGAGGCTCTCGCGCTGCTCGTCGGTGGTGGCGGAGTCCATCAGCAGGTCGGTCATGCCGATGATGCTGGTCATCGGCGTGCGGACCTCGTAGGTGAGGTTGGAGAGGAACTCGCGTTTGGCGTCGGTGGCGGCGAGGGCGTCCTTCTGGGCCTCGGCCAGGCGGGTGCTGGCCTCGTAGAGCCGGTAGGCGAGCACGTCGCGGCTGGAGACCATGCCGACCACCACCCCGTCGACGATGACGGGCAGGTGGCGGATGCCGTGGGCGGCCATCATCCGCCGGGCCTTGGACAGGGGCGTGTCCGGAGTGCAGGAGATGACGTTGTCGGTCATCACGCTGCGGACGGTGGTCTGGGCGGGGTCGGCGGCGCCGACGGCCAGCTCGTGGACAATGTCCCGCTCGGAGCAGATGCCGACGATTTCCGGGCCCGACAGGACGATCAGGGAGCCGATGCCCTGCTCGGTCATTTTCCGGGCGGCCTCGACAAGCGGGCGGTCGGCGCCGATCGTGTAGACCTTTCCGACCTGCTTGAAGAGCCTCTCCATCTGGCCTACGGTAGACATGCGGCCGTTCCTCCGTCCAAACCACACCCACCGGGTTCACGCATACCCGACTGGAGGTAGTTTCGTCCGTTCCGAGCGTAACCTTTAGCAGGCGGCAGACATACTTAGTCACCGGCAGGCCAGGCCGGCAGGCCTCTGACCCCTTGGGGCCGGGGCGGGAGGCCCCGCATCACCGACGGCCCCTGGGAGACCACCCCTCATGAGACGGTGCACCAGGGCAGTGGGAATCCTCATCGCGGCGGCATGGACGTCGGCGGCCGTCGGGCAGGACGCCGCGGCCAGGATCGAGCAACTGGAGAACGAGCGGCGCCAACTCGATCGCGAGGTGCGGCGCAAGCTGCGGTCGCAGCTCTACGAGGTCCGGGCCCGGCTCACCGAGGCCCCCGAGCTGGCGGACGTTCGCAAGGCCGTCCAGGACGCCCGAACGGCCGTGGAGGACGCCGAGAAGGCCGACCCGGGCATCCAGGCGGCCGAGAAGGCCCTCCAGGCCGCCCGCGACGCCTACGACAGGGCCAAGGACGCCGCCGTGGCGACCGACCCGAACGTCGCGTCCATCAAGCAGGGCATCGAGGCCCAGCACCAGCGCGGCGAGGAGGCTTCCAAGGCCCGGCGCGAGGCCGAGAAGGCCCTCTATGACGTTCGCCGCAAGGTCCTGAAGTCCCCCGGCCTCGCCGGCGCCGCCAAGCCGCTCCAAGACGCCGAGGCCGCCCTCCGCGACCTGCCCAGGACGAACGCGAAGATCGGCGCGGCCTACAAGGCCTGCCAGGACGCCGCCAAGGCCTACGACGAAGCACGTCGTGCCCTGCCGGAGTACAAAGCCGCGCAGGACGCCGAGGCCGCGTACCAGAAGGCCAAGGACGCCCTGCCCGAGGCCAGGACCCGCAAGGACGACCCCCAGGCCTACGAGAAGGCCAAGGACGCCCTGCCGGAGAGCGCCCCCCGCGACGCCGCCAACAAGGCCTATCAGAAGGCCCTCGCCGCCCTGCCGGAGTTCCAGGCCGTCCGGGACGCCCGAAAGGCCTACGACGAGCGGATGGCCTCCGACCCGGCGGCGCAGTCCGCCAGCGAGGCCCGGGACCGCGCGCGGAAGGCCCACGAGGAGAAGGTGCAGGCGATGGTGGCCGCCGATCCCGAAGGCGCGGCCTTGCTGGCCAAGGCCCGCAAGGCCCGCGAGGACTACGACGACGCCGGCAGGCAGCGCTCCGAGATCCGCAGCCGCCTCAGGGACGCCGAACGGGCCGCCGCCGCCAGGGACCCCAAGGTCGTCGAGGCGCGGAAGGCCTACGACGCGGCCTACACCGCCCATCGCAAGGTGATCGACCAGCAGACCGCCGAACAGGAGAAGGCCTACCGCGAGGCCCGCAAGGCCCACGAGGCCAGGCTCCAGCAGGCGCTGGAGGCCGATCCCAAGGCCAAGGGCCTGCTGGACGAGCTGAAGGCCACCGACGACCGGATCGAGGCGCTCTACCAGCAGATCCGCGAGCTGCGCAAGCAGACCAAACCGGGCCCCAGGCCCGCGCCGGGGCCGGCCCCGGCGGGCAAACTCACGCTCGACTGAGCCGTCGCCGGAGGACCGGGCTGGGCGCGGTCGCCCGCTGCCGTCTGCTGGCGCGCTGCCGGCGCGCGGGGGCCTACTTGCCCCCGTCCTTTTTCCCGCCCGCGCCGGGGATCAGGTCAAAGATGCTCTTGAGGATCCGCTCCTCGGGCTTCTCGGGCGCCGGCTTCGTGGTCGGGGCCGGGCCGGGCTTCGTGGTCGGGCCCGGGCCGGGCAGGGGAATCGGGAAAGGCAGGGGCAGGCCCGGCTGCTTCTGGCCGTCCCTGGGCTTGAGGATCCCCTCCAGGATCTTGCCGCCCTGGTCCTTCAGCATGGCCTCGGTGGCCTTCTGGATCAGCGGTTGGATGTCCACCTTGGCCAGGTCGAGCTTCGGCTCGAGGCGGCTGCCGACCACGGGCAGGTCGATGCGGACGTTCTCCAGGTACTTCGCGTAGGTCAGCGCCTCCCCGCGGACGCCGAGCTTCGCCAGCAGCGGCGCCCGGATGGGCACACCGACGGCCATGTCCAGCCCGTCGTCGAAGCGGACGGCCCCGCTGAACGTCACGGGGAACGTCTTGTCGAACGTCATCGTGAAGTCCCTGTACTTGATCGCGCCGTTCTCGATCGTGAAGTCCACGCCGCTGACCTCGACGCCGTGCATGTCGGACTCACCGAGGCCCCCCAGCTCCAGCAGGGCCTTCATGAGCCCGCCGGGGCGGACCTTCATCGCGCTGAGGTCCAGCCGCCCCTTGCCCGTGCCGCGCTTCTTGATCTCCTCGCCGAGCGGCAGGTCGAGGCCCTCGGTGACGAGGTTGATCCGGCCCTCCAGGGCCAGCAGCTTGCCGAAGATCGGGTTGAAGCGGCTCAGCAGCGTTTCGCCGACCTCGCGGTTGATCGGCACGTTCTCCAGCACAACCGTGCGCGGCGGCAGGACGAACTGCGGGCTCTTGCCGCCCATGTCCACCGTGCCGCCCAGGCGGACCGTGCCGCCGGAGGCGTCGATCGCCGTGACGGGCACGACGACCTTGCCGCCGGCCAGGGAGATCGGCAGGCGGGCCTGGCCGAGGGAGAAGCCCGCGAACTTCGCCGTCGCCCAGCCCACGCCGGTCTGCCCGTTCACCTCGCGATAGACGGGCGTGAGCTGGGGCCGGCTGGCCGGGCCGGTCAGCGTGAAGTCGCTCTCCAGCGGGCCGGAGAGGGCGATGTCCGTCGAGTTGGGCGACAGTTCGTGCATCACGGCGACGATCCGGTCCCAGTCGCCCTTGTAGTGGCCGGTGATGTTCAGGTCCTGCTCGGAGAGGTACCGCTTGACCGTTCCCGAGGCGGTCACCGCCAGCAGGTCGGAGGTGACGGTGAACTTGTCGAGGTGGACGGCCTCCTCGGCGGTCGCGATGCGGACCGACTGGGCGAAGGTCATCGGATCGATGCGGACCGCCTTGTCGCCCGAGCCGACGACGAGGCCCTTCACGCCGCCGTCGCCGGTCACCGCGATGCCGTCGGGGGCCGGGGCCGCCTTGCCGGACCACGTCAGCCGCCCGGCGACTTCCGCCGGCTTGCCCCCGCCGAACGCCGCCGCGAGGGCCATGCAGCGGGCCAGGTCGGCCGAGACGTCCACCGTGCCGTTCAGGCGGAGCGGCTTGCCGAAGCGGGCGGCGAGGTCCTTGACGGTCGCCGAGGCCGGCTCGCCCGTCACGGTCACGCCCGTGACGGTCAGCTCGCCCGGCCCCGGCGCGAAGCGAACGCCCGCCCACGTCGCGGCGATCGGCTGCTTGCCCAGGCTGTTGCCGTCGATCGCCAGGCCGGTGATCTCCACGTCGCCCGCGCTGGTCAGGGCCCCGTCGGCGGCGCCCCGGCCGAGCGTGACGTTGCCGCGGAACGCACCCGCCAGCTTGGCGGGACGCGCCTCGGGCTTGCCCCCGGCCGGCTGCTCGGGCGGCGGCGCCAGCGCCCGCACGACCTCGGCGACGAGGCCCAGGTCGCCGCCGTACTGCCCCGAGACGGCCACCTCGGGGCTGCCGCTGCGGAAACGCGAGACCGTTCCCTTGGCCGTCAGAGAGAGCGGCTGGGAGGCGAGCCGGATCGTGTCGAGCTGAACGGTCTCCTGCTTCGTGTCGATCCGCGCCGACTCGCTGAACTCGACGGGCGCGAGGGCCTTGGCGGTCTGCCCCGAGCCGACGACGAGGTCCTTCACGCTGCCGCTGCCGACGATCGCGATCCCGGAGGCGTCCTGGGTGGCCTTGCCCGACCAGCTCAGCCGCCCCGCCACCGCGGCCGGGCGGTTGCCGTCGCCGAACTGCGCCGCCAGGTCCATGCACCGGGCCAGGTCGGCCCCGATGTCCACCGCCCCGGCCAGGCGGAGCTCCTTTCCGAACGCGGCCGCCAAGTCCTTCACGACGGCCGTCACGGGCGCGCCGGAGAGCGAGGCCTCCTGGGCGGACAGCTCCTCCCCGCCGAGCGCGAAGCGGACGTTAGTCCACTTCGCCTCGATCGGCTTCTCGCCCGGGCGGACGCCGTTGACCAGCAGGCCCTGCACCGTCAGCCCGCCGGAGGAGGTCACCACGGGGGCCGCGTTGGGGTCCTTCCGTTCCAGCGTGCCGCTGCCGGCCAGCGACCCGGCCGTCGCCGAGACCTTCTGCCCGGCCCGCGAGTACTGGAGGTCGTTCAGCTTCAGGCTGATGGCGTAGCCGGCGTTCTGCGCGTCCTGGACGTTCAGCCGCAGCGACCCGCTCGCCGTGCCGCCCAGCGCCAGGTCGCCCAGCTCGAAGATCTCGCCGAGGCGCTGGCGGAGCTTGGCCAGGTCGGCGGAGTAGACGGCGCGGAGGTCCTTGGGCGTGCCGTTGGCGTCGAGGGTGGCGAAGTCGGCCTTCAGGCCCGTGCCGCGGACTTGGAACCCCTGGCCGGGAACAAGCTGCGCGTCGAGCGACAGTGTGATCGGCTCCCAGGCGATCTGCTTTTCCGCCTGCTTCGCCTTGACGTTCCGCAGATGGACGGCGCCGCGGGCCTGCGGCTTCTCGCCGCCGCGCACGGCCACGCCGTCGATCGCCAGCGTGCCGCTCTCGACCGTCACGTCCTTGCGGATCTTCGCCAGCTCCGGCACGGCGCGGGCCAGGCGGGCCAGGTCCACCTGCCCGTTGGCGTCGAGCTCGAAGCTCGGAAGCGTCAGCTTCCCGCCCGAAAGGGCCGCGTCGAGGACCTGCTTCGCCGTGATCTTCGGGGCCTTGGCGCCGTGGTCGTAGCGGCCCGTGAGCCTGACTTCCCCGCAATCGCCGCCGAGCGTGACGTTGCCCTGGGCGCTTCGTTCCCCGACCGAGGCCGTGCCTTTCAGGCTCAGGCTCACCGGCTGGATCGTGGGCTTTCCTTCCCCCGCCGAGCTGAGGCCCGCAACGTCCACGCCCCACGTGGCGGAGATCGTCTTGCCGGCCAGTTGCACGTCGGCGGTGAGCCCCAGCTTGCCGGCGAGCCGCATGTCCTTCACGGCGAAGCGGCCGAGGGGCGCCAGGTCCACCGGCGGGTCGGTCTTGAGGCCCACGGCGACCTTCATGCCCGCTGCCTTGTCCCCGGCGGCGAGGAGGTCTTGGACCGAGACGTTGACGCCGATCCGCCCGCCCCCCGCCAGCGCCACGGCCGCGGTGCCGGTGATGGCGTTCAGCGAATCGAGCGTGAAGTCGCCGGTCAGCTCGGGCACGTCGAGCTTGCGGCCGTCCGTCTCGACGATCCGCGCCGAGCCGCCGGTGACGACGATGCGGCCTTTGACGGCCGGCGGCTCGCCGGGGGCCTCTTCGGCGGGCTGGCGCGGCGAGACCGCGTCCATCAGCGAGAAGCCCCCCTCCGGCGTGCGGTAGAGGACCACCGCGGGCGAGCCCACGTCGAGGCGCTCGAAGTCGCCGCCCGTGGTGGCGAGCTTCCACAGCCCCGCCGCCACGGTCACGTCCCCAACGCGGACCACCTCCCGCCCCTGCCGGTCGGTCAGGGCCACGCCCGAGATGCGGCACGGGCCGAACCAGCCCAGCGACACCTCCCCCACCGCCAGCCGGCCGTGGATGCTGTCGTTGACCAGCCCCGTGGCATAGCCGACGACCGGGCCCGTCGAGGCGATGTACGGCGCCGCCGCCACCAGGGCGACCAGCACCAGCAGGAGGATCCCCAGCCGTCGCAGCCAGCGTCGGCGTTTCGGGCGGCCTGGGGCGTCATTGCGGTCCACGGCGGGCGAGTCGGTCTTCGGCTGTTCGGTCATGGGTCCTTCCTTTCGCGTATGTCTCATTATATGGGCGCGGGACTCCGTCCTTCCTAATAGACGTTCCCGGAGGCGGGAAAGTTGTGCCGCGGACACCCAGCGCCTTGCAACGCCCGCCCGAACCGCGGTAGGGTCTGCGGGGTCGGCGGACCCGCCGCCGTCAGAGGGTATCCCATGAGAGCGAAGCTCGTGTTCGCGCTGGCTGTCGCGGGCGCGGTGTGCGGCCCGGCGGCGGCGAGCAAGCCGCAGAGGAAGGCCGACCCCGTGATCACACTGAACGCCAAGGACGACGGCTACCGGGGCATCTGGTACATGAACCAGCCGTCGGGGGATGAATACGTCTACAAGTACAGCGGCGGGCTCGGCACGTACTGCGCCAAGCACAAGCCGTTCGCCGTCTACAGCCCCGAGGCGGACAAGACGTTCTTCTGCTACGGCGGGACCGCCAAGGACAGCCACCGCAAGCTGCTGCACATGGTCTCGTACTTCGACCACAAGACGAAGACCGTCCCCCGCCCGACGATCCTGCTGGACAAGCAGACCGACGACGCCCACGACAACCCCGTGATCGCGCTGGACGCCAAGGGGTTCGTGTGGATCTTCTCCACCTCGCACGGCACGGGCCGGCCGTCCTACGTCCACCGCGGCGCCCTGCCGTACGACGTGGAGCGGTTCGAGCTCGTCCCCGTCACCAAGGGCGCCGACGACGGCGGCGGCGAGCAGCCGATGACCAACTTCTCCTACATGCAGCCGTGGCACCGGCCCGGCGAGGGGTTCGTGTGCTTCTTCACGCGGTACAACTACCCCGCCGCCCGGACGCTGTGCTTCATGACCAGCCCGGACGGCGTGAAGTGGTCGAAGTGGCTCCGCCTGGCGGCGATGGACAAGGGGCATTACCAGATCAGCGCGGCCTGCGAGTCCAGGGCGGGCTCGGCGTTCAACTACCACCCGGAGCCCAACGGGCTGAACTGGCGGACGAACCTGTACTACATCGAGACCCCCGATTCGGGCGGGACGTGGCGGACGGCCGACGGCACGGCGATCGCGCTGCCGCTGACCCGGCCCGACACGCCCGCGCTCGTCCACGACTACCAGGCTGAGGGGCTGAAGGTCTACCTGAAGGACATCCGCTACGACGCCGACGCCCGGCCGGTGATCCTGTACATCACCAGCAAGGGCTACGAGTCGGGCCCGAAGAACGACCCGCGGACGTGGACGACGGCGCGGTGGACGGGCACGCGGTGGGACATCCGGGCGGTGACGACGTCGGACAA
>Ga0307378_10013919_pt1 | contig 10145 bp, 15 predicted proteins | sample UN1MG_FD_202238 | JGI IMG/M metagenome (GOLD analysis project Ga0307378, IMG submission 202238) | Soil microbial communities from Risofladan, Vaasa, Finland - UN-1 | ecosystem: Environmental > Terrestrial > Soil > Coastal area > Acid sulfate soil | place: Finland: Risofladan, Vaasa | collected... | reverse complement strand
AAGTACCGCTCTCGAGGTCGAGGAGGGCGAACTTGTGCCCGGCTTTATCAAAATAGGTATTCGGCTGGGCCGGCCGTGAAAGAGTCAGATCGTTCCGTTCGATCTCAAACTCCGGGATGAGACCGTCTTGCGCGGTCGAAAATGACGCGAGAACGAAGAAAAAAACGAGGCCGCCCCAAAGAACGCATCGCCCGATCCGGTTTCTTTCTCTCATGATCTCCCCTCGACGAACATTCGGGAATTATAACACAAACCCCGGGAGTCAGAACCGCGACCTCCCCGGACAGGCCGGAAGACAGCTCCAGCCCCTGTTTTCACCGAAGTTGAGCCGGGGCTTCGCGGGCTAGTTTTCCGGAGCTCCGGGTATTATTTGCTTTCCCACCAAATGGAGTTCCCCTTCCGAGTGGGCGATCACTGTGGCCGCCGCGAGGTCTCCCGTGATGTTGATCACCGTGCGGGCCATGTCCAGGATCCGTTCGACCCCCAGGATGAGGGCGATCCCTTCCAGGGGAATCCCGACCTGCTTGAGAACGATGATCAGCATGAGCACGCCCATGGCCGGAGCTCCGGCGGCGCCGACGGAGGCAAGGGTCGCCGTCAGAACGATGGCCAGTTGGTCGCCGATCCCCAGGTTCATACCATAGACCTGGGCGATGAAGATGGCGGTCACTCCCTGATAGAGCGCCGTCCCGTTCATGTTGATCGTCGCCCCCAGCGGCAGGACGAAGCTGGAGATCTGCTTGGAGACGCCGAGGTTCTCCTCCGCGCACTCCATGCTCACCGGAAGGGTCGCGGAACTGGAGCTTGTGCTGAAGGCGATCAACTGGGCCTTGGAAATCCCTTTCCAGAACTCGAAATAGGGATACCGGGTGAACAGGAAGACGACGGCCGGGTAGGAGACCGCCAGGATGAACAGTCCGCCGAGGACGACCGCGCAGTAGCGGAGGAGGGACATCAGGATGTGGACCCCGAACGTTCCGACGACCGAAGCGATGAGGGCGAAGACCGCGTAAGGCGCCACCTTGATCACGATCTCGACGATCCTGATCATAATGTCGTTGATGGCTTCGAAGAAGGAGAGCACCGGCTTCATCCTGTTCTTGTCCAAGAGGGAGATGACGACCCCCATGAACATCGAGAGGAAGATGATCTGGAGCATGTTGGCCTTAACAAAGGCGTCTCCGGGATTATCCGGAATGATATCGACGAGCATCTCCACGACCCCGAGCCGCTCCCCCGCCCGCAGGGCCTGGCCGTCCGCGGTCTCTCCGTAGTTCGCCTTGAGTTCGGCCTGGACGGATTCCGGAATGTTCCGTCCCGGCTTCAGCGTGTTGGCCAGAAACAGGCCGAGAGCGACGGCCGTCACGTAGTAGGCGATATAAAAAGCAAGTGTTTTTCCTCCGATGCGCCCCAGTCTGCGCATATCCCCGAGGCTGGCCACGCCGACCAGCAGAGACGCAAAGATGAGCGGGATGACCACCATCTTAATCAGGCGGATGAAAGCCGTGCCGACGGGCTTGATCACGGCCGCGTCGGGCCCGAAGGCCAGGCCGACAGCCGCGCCGAGGACGAGTCCGGCGAAAATCTTGTTGGCCACTCCGGTTTTCCGGAGAGTGGTCCGGCCGAGCAGAAGCACCGCCGCCAGAAAAAGGATGATTTGGATTATCTTTATCCCGGCCGACCCGGCGGGCCTACCGAGGGCCAGAGCGGCGCCGCCGAGAACGGCGGAAGCCACGGCCCCGATTATTCGGCCCAGATGGCGCCGCATGAATTCACCTCCTTCCGGACGGCTCTCCGTTTTCGAACCCTCCCGGCGTGTTTCAGGCGAACACCAGGTCCCCACTATGGGCAAATTCAGGAAAAGAATCAAGAGACAAGCGGAAAAAGCAGGGGGCTCGGGACGGGCGGAAGTCCCTAAAACAGAAGCAGAAGAACCAGGCAACTCCCGATGACCGCCAGGGAAACCGGCAGGGCCGACCGCCAACCCGGGTTGGCCCGTTTGAGGATCTCGAACTCCGTGACATAGACGGTCTCGCAGGCCTGGCCGCCGGTGTCCTTGCGGGTCGTGCTCGTCCCCCGCACCTGTTTCGACCCCTTGTGTCCATATTTGGCCAGCCAACCCCGCAGGTGGACCTGGTCGCCCCGCTTGACGCTCTGAATGAGCCGGCGCAGGAGCGCGTCTTCGGTGATGAGGTGATTATTCGAGATGTGGGACTGGGAGAACTGCCGGCCCGTTTCCGGGGCCGACCAGGAGTAATAGCAGGTGAAGTCCCGGCTCCAGAACTTGATCCGCCGGAAGGCGCCGGTCTCCAGGTTTTTTCCCCAGATGACGCAGAGGTCCTTGATGTTGAGGTAATCCTTCCACATCTCGTGGGCATAGTCGAGGAAGGACCCGGCATAGTGGGAGGAGACGACCATCCCCCAGAGCTCGTAGTCGAACTGCGGATAGACCGTGTAGGTGAAGCCCTTCTGGTCCACATCAAAGGGCGCAGGGACGTCTCCCGGCTCCTGGACCGGTTCCTCAAAAACTTCGGACCGGAACTCATCCTGACCCGGCCAACGGTTTCTGAAGATGATGCTGAGGAAAAGCATAATGAGTCCGGCCAGGAGGATGACCTTGACGAATTCGCGCTGGGAGGCCGTCAGATGTTTCGGCGCCGGCATGGGATCGCTACCCCCTTAGTCTAACCTCGCTATCAAAATATGCCTCCTGTATCAGGCAGCCTGGAACGTTTTCCGGCCCGTATTTTTTTGGCGTCTACGATGAGGTTTCGGCGGGAAGCCCTGCTCATTTGAAGGGGGACCAAATCCTGACGGTATCCCGGAAGACGGCGGTTCTTCCCCGGTCGAGGCCGAGCAGGAGACACCAGTAATTGACCGCCCTCCTGCTGAGATTCCTGTTTTTTATCAGGACGGCGCAGAATTTTTCCAGCCCATATTTTCTCTGGACTTCCGCAATGTAATCAACTCCCCCAAAATTGATCGCCCGCTCGATCTCCGTCTCCGGATCGATCCGGTTCGGGTCTCTGTCCCAGAAAAGCTCTTCCCTCACTGACAGAACCTGATGAAAAAATCTTTGATCTGGCCCCAGTCTTGGTCCGAGATATTCCGCGCCGCATCGCCGTCTCCGACAAACCAAATGGCGTCGAGCTCTCGTTCCGCGTCATCGAAATAAACCATCGCCGTCTTGAGGTGATAATCGTACTTTTCATCGACAAGGTACTTCTTGTGGACCCGCAGGGCCAGATCCAGGAATGAATGGCCGGTGTGCTGCAACAGGCGATAGAGGTCAATGAAATCTTTGGCCGAGCCTCTTTGGACGAGAGCGACAGCTTTCATGGCCTCGATATCGTCGCAGGAAGCCAGCGGGCAGACCAGACCCGGCTTGAGTTCGTAAGGATTCAAGGGCAAGAGAAGATCATAAGGGAGATAGAACAGAGAAAACCTCAATCTGGAAGGAGAGAGGTTGGCAATCAGCGTGTCCTTCTCAAGGAGTTCGACGTCCGTGTCTTTAATGAGCTCCCTGATCTTGAAAAGCTGAACTTCCGCATTAAAAGGCCTCGGCGTGAAAAAATCGAGGTCCACAGAAAAGCGGTGGCGGAGATAGAAATAGACGGCGGTGCCGCCGGCCAGATAACCGCCCTGGGGAAGGACCTGGCTCTCGATGAGCTGGAGCAGCAGTCGCTCCAGCAGGGCGGCTCTTTCCTTGATATTCACGGAGTTATTTTAGCATGAATTCCGCTCGACTTAAACGCATATTACGGCTTCATGCGAATGGGCTTCCTTTAGTGCCTCCATCAAGACCGGTGAAGCTGAGCGCAAGCTCAATTCCTCTCCCTGGACGGGAGAAAAAGAAGACCCGTGGTTCGTCTAAGAAGTGGGCCGCCAGAGAATCGAGGGCTTGACAGGGAACAGGCAAGCTCTGGAAGAATTTCTTCTGCCCTTGGAAATCGCTGATTTCGACGAAAGTGCGGCCTCTGCCTACGGAACGGTCCGTGCCGACCTCGAAAACGCCGGACGGCCGATCGGTCCCCTGGATACGCAGGTCGGCGCCCATGCGCTGAGCCTGAATGCCGTCTTGGTAACCGACAATACGACTGAATTCCGGCGGATCAAAGGGCTCAAAACCGAAAACTGGCTGGATTAAGGATAGGTTTCCGTCACCTCAAGCTCGGCCGATTATTTTTCTTAACCTTCCTCTTTTCTTCAGGAAAGCCGTTTGGCCTCTCGGGAAAGATGTTCCTTGATCCACATTCTCAGCAGTGATGTGTAGCTCAAACCTTTTCGTTCAGCGATTTTTTCAACGGATTTTATATCGTCCGGATCAAGCCTGATAGCAACCGTCTTTTTCGGCTTCTTAACGAAAGCGATTTCCGCGTCATTTGTATCTTTGTGGTAATCCTGGAAACTGTGGGTTTCCCAGTATCTTGCTACTTCTTCTTTAGTCTTGAATTTCGGTATTTTTTTCATCTCATTTTCCTCGTCTTATATAATATTCCTTTTCCCAATCATTCATATCCCTGCCCGTTATGACACTGACTTGGCCGTGCCGTTCGAATTTGACAACGATAAAAACAAACCTTCCCGCATCCGTCCTGCCAAAGACGTAATGAAGATTGTCTTTTCCGGACCGAATGTAGGGGGATTCCAATTCATTAAGACACGCCTCTCCGATTTCTCTAGGCGATATGGCATGGCTGGCGATATGCTCGATACTGTGTTCCGTCCAGCGGATGGAGCTTACAGTTTTCATCCAAAAAACTTTATTCTTTAGTCATGCCCTGAATATATTGTTAAACAAATGTATTGCGTTTGTCAAATATTTTCTCATGGAAAATTGGCTAAAATTAACGGCCCTAAGTTTAATTCCCCTCTTTAAACTTTTCCCTTAGAGGTAAAATATTTTACTCTAAATTTCAGGGCGACATTCACCAGGCCGATCATCACCGGCACCTCGACGAGCGGGCCGATGACAGCGGCGAAAGCTTCCCCCGAGTTGATCCCGAATACGGCCACGGCCACGGCGATGGCTAGTTCGAAGTTATTGCTGGCTGCCGTGAAGGACAGCGTGGCCGCCTTGGGGTAGTCCGCACCCGCCTTGCGGCTGAGAAAGAATGAGACGAGGAACATGACGACAAAATAGATAAGGAGCGGCACCGCGATCCGCAGGACGTCGAGCGGGATCTTGACGATGAACTCGCCCTTGAGCGAGAACATGACGACGATGGTGAAGAGAAGGGCGATGAGAGTGACCGGGCTGATGCGCGGGATGAATTTCGTCTCGTACCAGGTCCGGCCTTTGAGTTTGAGCAGGCTGAAACGCGTCACAACGCCGGCGATGAACGGAATGCCGAGATAAATGAAGACGCTCTCGGCGATCTGCCGCATCGTGATATTGACGGCGGTCCCCTTGAGCCCAAGCCACGTCGGGAAGACGGTGATGAAGACATAGGCGTAAACCGAGAAAAACAGGACCTGGAAGATCGAGTTAAAGGCGACCAGGCCGGCGGCGTATTCCCTGTCCCCCTGGGCCAGGTCGTTCCAGACGATGACCATGGCGATGCAGCGGGCCAGGCCGATCATGATCAGGCCGTACATGTATTCGGGCCTGTCGCGAAGGAAGAGGACGGCCAGCGTGAACATCAGGAGCGGCCCGATGACCCAGTTCTGGACGAGCGACAGCGAGAGGATCTTGACGTTCTTGAAGACGTCTCCGAGTTCCTCGTATTTGACCTTCGCCAACGGAGGATACATCATCAGGATCAAGCCGACGGCGATGGGAATGTTGGTCGTCCCCGACTGGAACTTGTTGATGAAGCCGACGACGGCCGGGACGAGATACCCCAGCCCGACGCCGAAAGCCATGGCCAGGAAGATCCACAACGTCAGGTATCGGTCGAGGAACTTGAGTTTTGCGTTTCCGGGTGTCATTTGCGTTTCCCTTCTTGTTCATGCGGGCCGCGAATCATCGCTTTCGATCCATCTCGATTCAGAGCCAGAATAGGAAATAAGCGCCGACAAGAATAACGATGACTCCGGCGATTTTCTGGAGAGCCCAATGAGTCTTGCGCAAGCCTTTTGACTCGATCAATTTTTTCGCTGCGCCCATGGAGGTTCCGGCGACCAGGATTAAAGCCGAATGACCCAGCGCATAAATAAGGAGCAGAAATCCTCCATAGATGATGTTCCCTTTGCTTCCAACATACGCCAGTAGGACGGCGAGAATCGGCACTGCGCAGGGGGTGGAAACAACGCCGAATAAAAGGCCCAAAAGGAACGCCCCTACCGGACCTCCCTTTCTGACGTTCATAGGTTGGGGCAGGTTGATGCTGAATTTAAGGAGGCCTAATAGGTGAAGGCCCATGATTAGACAGACTCCGGCCACAAGATATTTCCAGAAGGCGCCGACATCCCCCAGCATCTTGCCCATCAGGGCGGAAATCAACCCCAGGATGCTAAAGGTGACTGAAAGCCCGAGGACAAAAAGCATGGAGAAGCCGAGCGACTTCTTGATGCTCGTGGTTTCAGTGCCGGCCACAACGCTCATGAGCAATGGAATCATCGCCAGAACGCAGGGGTTCGAGGCCGTGGTCGCGCCTCCGACAAACACCGCCAGGACGGCCAGCCAGGGGTTCTGCTGGATGAGCTGGGAAATATCGCCGAAGAGGCCTTCCATATTTTCTCCAACTCTAGAGAAGGCCCTTTTCTTTGAACATATTTAGGATTTCTTCTTTTGCGAAATAGCCGACATGCCGGAAGATCTCTTTCCCTCCTTGGTCGATGAAAACCTGGGTGGGAATGAGCTGGATGCCGTACTGGCGCGCCGGGCGCGGGTCTTTCCAGACATCGTAAAAAACAACCTGGACTGTCCCGGCATATTCCTGGGCGATCTCCTTCAAGATCGGCTGCATCTCGCGGCAGGGAATGCAGCGGTCGGCCCCGAGCTCGATGAACGTCACTTTGTGCTTGGAAAAATCCAGGTTGAGGTCGGTGGTGACGAGAACGCTGCTTTGCCCGCCGGCTGTTTGAGTCGCGGGCGCGCGGGTCTCACCTATCGCTGTTTGATTTGCAGGCGACTTCGCCTCTCGGCCCTCGCTCTGGCTGCGGCAGGATTGATCGAAGATGAACACTGTCGATAACACGGCAAAGAAAAGCAGACCAAGAAGGCGATTACGGGATTTCGGTTTTTTCATGAGGATGACTCCATTCCATCGCGACGTTGAGAAAAAAACCCAGGGGAGAACTCGCTGTTTTTTGTCTATTTTTAAACAGAGAAAAAATCAACAAAACTGCCGCCAGGACCCAAATCGATAGAATAAACATCAGCCTATGATTTTACCTGAATCGCCAGGACAGCCATTTTCGTCAAGGCCTTGAGAGAGCGAGTCTTCTTTTCCTTGGGGACGAAGACGAAAGCGGATTCCTTTATAGCTTCCTCTTCGCCATCGACGACGATTTTTCCCTTTCCTTCCATGACCACGAAAATGACATCATGGTCCATCCGGCAAGGCGGAATTTCCTGTCCGGCTTTAAGTCCCATCAATTGCGCCTTGAGCCTATCGGACTCGAAGAAGACGTTTTTTGTATGGGAATCTTCTGAAAAAGTCAGAATTTGATCGAGCTGCCTTGCCTGCATGATAGTCATTTGGCGGCCCCGGATCAGGCCTGCTTCTCTTCCTCAATCCAGAGCTTGATTTCCTCCCGGGAAGGGATGCGGCCCGAGGACTTCACTTTGCCGTTGATGACGAGGCCGGGCGTGGAGAAGATTTTGTATTCCATGATCTTTTTAATATCCGTCACCTTCTGGACATCAGCCTCGACATTCAGTTCCGCCAGGGCGTTGATGGTTCTTTTTTCCACTTCACCGCACCGGGGGCAGCCCGGCCCTAAAATCCGGATTTCCATGTGTGCCTCCATTTCTTAGAAGAAAGCTCCAAAAATCATCCCGGTGATTGTGGCCATCACGACCACGAGAAGAATATAAACAATCGTCTTTTTTGTTCCGAGAACGCTCCGGATGACCAGCATGCTGGGCAGGGAGAGCGCGGGCCCGGCCAGGAGAAGGGCCAGCGCCGGCCCCTGCCCCATTCCTGATCCCAGGAGCCCCTGCAGGATGGGAACCTCGGTCAACGTGGCGAAATACATGAATGCGCCGGCGACGGAAGCAAAAAGATTGGCTCCCAGGCTGTTTCCCCCGACCAGTCCGGCAATCCACCGGCCCGGGATGATGCCCTCGTGCCCCGGCCTCCCCAGCAGGAATCCTGCGACCATAACGCCACCGAGCAAAAGCGGGAAGATCTGCTTGGCAAAAATCCAGGTGGAAAAGGTCCATTCTTTCAGCTCTTCCTTCTTGAACCAGCGGACGATCATCCAGGCGAGGACAGCCAGGAGGCCGGCTCCGAGATACCACTTGATCCGGTAGATGAAGAACCAGACTTTAAGCGAGGGGTCGGCCTTGGACCAGTTGAGGAAAACGAGGATGGCGATCATCGTCGCCATATACAGGGCGGTTTTCCAGAGCGGCCGGGCCTCCTCATGCCCGTCTGCCGAAACGAAATCGTCCTGATTCCGGTTCTTTTCATCTTCCCGGCCGAAGAGAAGTTGCATCAACACCCCGATGACCACGGCAAAGGCAACCGCGCCGAGGGCCCTGGCCAGGCCGATCTTCGCGCCGAGGACCTTGGCCGTCAGGATGATCGCCAGGATGTTGATCGCCGGGCCGGAATACAGGAAGGCCGAAGCCGGACCGATGCCCGCCCCGCGCGTGTAGATACCGGCAAAAAGCGGCAGCACGGTGCAGGAACAGACGGCCAGGATCGTCCCGGAGATAGACGCGATGCCGTAGGCCGGGACCTTCTTTGCCCTGGGCCCCATCAATTTGATAACGGATTCCTTGCTGATAAAAACAGAAATAGCGCCGGCGATGAAAAAAGCCGGAATGAGGCACAGGAGAACATGCTGGCGGGCGTACTCCTGGGTCATCTGAAACGCTTCCAACAGTGCGTTCTGGACGTTCAGCCGCGAAAAGGGGATGAAATAGGCGGCCAGAAAAACCAGGATAAGGAGGAGGAGAATCTTTCTTTCTTTCACGGCGTTCTTCTGGGGGATGGGGAACTGGAGGCGTGTTCCGCGCGCACGCTCTGCTTAAGACAAGATTTTACGCGCGCGAGATCCTGAGTGATTTCATCCGACTCCGCCGACTTCTCCTTCAGGAAATTTTCGAGCAGGAGCTCGAGGGCCGGCCGTGATCCTTCCGGGATGGCATAGACGATCCATCTCCTCTCCCGCCGATCCTCGACGATGTCCGCATCCCGCAATATTCTCAGTTGGTGAGAGATTCGCGATTGCTCCATCCCCAGGATGGCCGTCAGCTCGCAGACGCAGACCTCGCTCCGCAGAAGAATGGCGGCGATGCGCAGGCGCGTCGGGTCGGCCAGGGCCTTGAAGGTCTTTAAGGCGGATTTCATTTTATATTAATATATGAACATATCATCATATTAATGAACCGCGCTTCTGTCAAGGCTTTCCAGATCAAGGAAAGGTCGAAGTCAGTCCGCGCCTTTATATAGGTAGCTTCTGACTTCGTTGAGCAGCATCTCTCGATTGTAAGGCTTGGACAGGAAGGAGACGATGTCTTTTTTCGCGCCGGTTTTTTCCTCTTGCTTCGAGATCAGCGAGGACAAAAAGATGATCGGGATCTCTTTTGTCCTTGGATTCTTCTTCAGGATCTCCGCGACCTCCCCGCCGTCCATGTCCGGCATCATGATGTCCAGGATGATGACACCCGGGAGTCTCCCCGCGGCCAGCTTGAGCGCCTCCTTGCCGTTGGAGGCGACGATGTAACCGTATCCGGCGTTGCCCAAAGCCGTCTTCAGCATGTTTTGGGTGATGATATTGTCATCGACGATGAGGACTTCTTTTTTGGCCATCGGTCGAGAACTCCTTTATTGACGTGGAATCTACAATAGAATGGAGCGGCCCGGCGGGACAATACCCTGATAAGATGATTCGGGGGGTGAAATTTCACGGCTTTTCTAACCAACCTAAACAGTGGAAAGAAATCCGCTGCCCTTGAAGCCGCTTGGTTTACAAACCCGAAGCTTTCACTTCAGCCAGCGCCCGGGCGAAGGCGGGCCAGAAGGGAT
>Ga0307378_10013918_pt1 | contig 10148 bp, 7 predicted proteins | sample UN1MG_FD_202238 | JGI IMG/M metagenome (GOLD analysis project Ga0307378, IMG submission 202238) | Soil microbial communities from Risofladan, Vaasa, Finland - UN-1 | ecosystem: Environmental > Terrestrial > Soil > Coastal area > Acid sulfate soil | place: Finland: Risofladan, Vaasa | collected... | reverse complement strand
AAGGAGGTTTCTCCACGTAACAAAACCCCTACTCTATTAATGAACTCCTTTATCACATCAAATCCTTCTGGAATAGCCGGTATTGGTAAGGATTTTGACGAATCTTTTGGAGTTACCCAATCTTTCAATCCATCTTGCAATCCCATTAATCCCAAAGATTCAGTCATAACTTCAGAAACAGATTTTTCAGCACCTCTCCTAATGCCTTGCACAGGTAATTCATCAGTTCCGGTCAAACTTCTGGTAGGATCAAGAACAAATTTTTTGAATATTGCTAAGAAACCTTCCATATCTTGTAAACCAGAAAGCTTTCCTCCTGCACTTGCAAGATACTCCTCAACTCCTCCACCTTTTCCAGTTCTTGAGTCTTGCAAAGCAGGCATTTCTGGGTATCCCCCACCTTGCCCTTTTTGATAGAATAGAGAAGTTAATGGAACCCAGAATGATGCTCCATCTGGAATATTCCACATACCTTCAAGTTGTTTCTTTTCTGTATCAAGAATGTCTTGTAAGACAAAGTTCATAGCCTCATTAGTAGTAAGAATCTTGTTGAAGACATTATTCTCTCCAAGAATTAAGTTCATATCTACACCCTCATCTTGCAAATATTCCTCAGAAGATTGCCCTCTAATATTAGCTAAATAGTTTACCCAGTATCTATTCCCAGCCTCAATCTCTGCCATTTGGGATGGATCAACATCTTTTAATCTTCTAACATTAAAGGATTCTTCCATACCTTTTCTAAGCTCATCTCCAAGGCTTGCTCCTACCCCAAAGAACTCAGAGGACAAGTCTTTTATTTGCATCAATCCGTCTTTAGTAGCTATATACAAATCAGGAAGTCTTGATACGTAACCCTCATAATAAGCTTCAAAGGTATTTAAGCCTAGTTCTTGGTAGAAACTCTCATTAGCCGAGTAATTGAATCTAGCAGCTTGCTCTTGCTGAAGTCTTCCAATACTTACATCTTCTGAAACTTCTTTCTTGGGAGCAGCTCTTCTATCTATAAAACTAGGTAACTCAAAGCCTCCTGCTTCCTCTATAAAGTTTTCATCAAGAGCGTCCATGATTCTTAGTGCCTCGCCTATAGAATCATTCATCTCATTTTGCATTAGTGTGTAATCTTCGCCAGCTCTTTTAGCCATTGTGATTTCACTTTGCAGAGAGTTTATCTTTGTTATTAAGTCTACTAAACTTCCAGACCATTCTTCAGGAGTCTTTGTGAATAGCTCCACTACATCATAAAAACTTCTTCCAGTTTTAACAAATGAAGAAGATAAGGCATCCCAAGCCTGAATAGCTGTGTTTGTAGCTGTATCCCATCTTTCTAAAGTATTTCCCATATCACTTTTAGAGACATCCCCAGCTAGGGCTTGAGTTAGAAGAGATCTTCTTACAGCTTCCTTTCTTGCCAGAAGTTCTGGATTGATTGCTTCGTCTTTAGCTCCTACAAATGGAACCTTTATTGCCTCTTGTCTTGCTGCGGTAATACGCCTTACTTCGGTTTGAGCATCAATCTCAACTTGTGCTGCCTCTAGAGCATCAAGATTATCTTGTTCTCCTTTTTCAACTATCGCTATAAATTCTTTATAAAATTCTCTCGCAGCTAGTATCCTTTCATCATTTCCCCCATAGCTTTTGGCAGAAATCGAGAGCATTCCCCCGACTGGAAGTTGTCTATTACTGGTAATTCCAGCCATTCTTGCTGCTGCACGAGTAAGAGCTTGTTTGTCTGGGCCAATAGTTTCTGTAACTTCTTTCATTCCTTCTGGAGTTTTAAGTCCCGCAGCAGTAAACTTTTCTGTAAGAGCTTCTAATATATCTTGTTCTTTAAGACCGTCTTTAAAACCTTGTGTTACATAATCAGCTAATTGAGCACCTATTAAAGCTCCAACTGGCCCTAGAAGTGCCCCCCCTGCTAAAGATGCTGCAAGAGTAGTAAGAGTAGTAGTCATTCCAATAAGTAAACCGTCTTTTTCAGCAGCAAACCCATCAAGAAGTCCCTTAGCAATACTGGCAGCTATAGAGATACCTATAGTTGTGGGACTTAATCCTGAAGTTAGTGATGCTACAGCAGGTCTTAAAGCTGTACCTATACTTGCCGCATTTCCACTAGCCGCTCCTGTAACAATATTGCCCATATTCTCGAATAATTTAATTTTGGATAATTGACTTGTTATTAGTACAGCAGCGCCTAGTTTAGAAACTATTCCCCCAAGTTTTCCAGTCATACTCTCGAATAACTTAACAATAGTAATTAATGCTGAAGTTACGTCTGTTAAGAACGGAAGAACATCGCTTTCTCCGAATGCTTTCATGAATTTAGAGACTTCTAGGTTTAACTCTTGGAAGTTATCTTTTAAGTTATCAGTTAATGTTTGGATAAACTTTGCGTAATTTTCTGGAGCAGATTCTCTAGCTAATGCAGAAACGTTCTCTACTTGAGAAACATCCCCCATACCCCCAATTAAAGCTGATACCCTGGCTGTCTGCCTACTTCCCCCACCTCCCAATACCTTACTAATATCGTTTCGAGCATTGGTGGTTCTTGCGTCAAATTCATCAGTAACTAAGAAAACTTCGTACAAAACATCCCTAAAGTTTCGCAGTTCTCCAGTAGAGTCTTTAGCAGAAATACCATACTGTCCAAGAACATCTTGAACTTCAGAAGAAGAATATGAGGTTAATACTGTTTTCAGGAAGTTACCTAACTGAGAAGCAGACAAGGCGGTTTCTCTAGCTGTAATTGCAATTAAAGCATTAAAAGTGTCTAATCCTTCTGCCCCATCCCCTAAGAATTCCTGGGCTAGTGTACCGGCTGCTGCATAACCTTGGGCTAAGTCTGTCAAAGACACTGAGTAGGCTCTATTTAATGCCAACCATTTACCCATTAAGAGGGAACCTTTATCCAAACCTAAGTTATACTGAGATAAAGCTGCGGATAATATGTCTACAGAAGTCTTTAGGTCATCCCCAGTAATTTTTGCTAGGAGCATTGAGTCAGATAACAAAGTTAAAGAAGTATCTTGGTCAGTACCTCCTGCGGCTTGCAAAGCAAATTCAGCGGCTGGAAGAGCCTCTTTTAAATCTATACCATATTTTTTAGCAGCATCAATAGTAGCATCAAAGTATGCTCCAACTTCTTTAGAAGAAATTCCTGAAATAGCTGCAAGTCTAGCAGTAGCTTGGTCAATTTCCGCTAGAGCTTCTGGAATCTGTCTAAGTTCATTAATTGCTCCATAAATAACTGTAGTGGCAATAGCCCATCTAGCCACTCTTGTAAAGTTCTTTTGGAGAGAAGAAAAGAAACCATCATATCTATTGCTGGTATCTTGAACTATCTTTCCTTGCTGGTCAAAAGCTACAGTAAGTTGTTTAGTAACTCCGGTAGCAGCTTGTTCCGCAGCAGTAATTCTAATTAATTTGGAGTTACCGTCGTAATGCGCCTTTGTAACTTTATCTTGGGTTAGACCTAATTGATCTAAAGCTGCGGTTAGATTAGTTACATACTCAGTCTGCGCTTGAGTTGAGCCGAAAAAATCTTTAGAAGATTCAAATGGAGACTTCTCTGGAGTAACTATACCTTTATTTATATCTAACTTATATGTCTGAGAAATGGTTCCAGTACGCCGCATCCCATCTCCAAGATCTTGTATATACGGTAGGGAAGCTCTAGCACTCTCTCCAAGTTCGTCAATAGTTATATCTGCTTCTTTTACATCAATGACAAAATCTTGTCCAAGACGTTGCCCAGCGGCTGTCATAGCCGCTGACATTTCAGTTACAGATTGTTGCACTCTATTGTATATTACTTGAGTTCTTTCAATATCAAGATCAGTAAGACTTGTTAAATCTTTGGAAGATGTAGATTGAATAGTAGTAGCTGGAGTAGGAACATTAGTTTTAATTTTCCCAGTTTCAACATCAAATGTACTGGTTTGTTCCTTAATTTTTACAAGCCCATTACCAAATTTAAGAAGTACATCATAGTATACTTGAAGAGATTTAGCTCCCTCAACAAAATTAGCTTTAAGAATATCGAAAGAAGCTCCAGAACCTTTCGATGTCTCGACTACTAACTTAAGATTATCCTCTACTGCCTTAAGTTTAGCAGTTAATTCTTCAGGTTTGTTACTAGCAACTAATTTATCAATACCTTCAATAGTTCCAGACCAAGCCTGGTCTACTCCATAAGTTCTTCCTACTTCATCTTCTTTTTTTGGTTGTCTGACTCTAACATTCTTTCCAGAGACGCTGAGGGAGAATGCTCCTCCAGCACTTGCACCTTCTTGAGCAAGGTTACTAGCTTGCTGGTACATTCCTTTTATATCCTCAGAGGTGGAGGTTGAGTAAGCGTCTACAACACCAGCAAAAGCTTGAACTCCGGTGGCTAAGGATTTAAATACATCTGAGGTAGTAACTCCAGTAGCAGATAACGCATCTAACTCACTATTTATCTGATTTAACCCAGGAGAATCTATTTTTATGGCTTTACCAATTTCACCAAATAGTTTTCTAGCCTCAATAAGTTTAGCTGTTTCCTCTGGAGTAATTGTTCTTATATCAGCTCTAGAGTTAAAAGTATCCATTATTGCGCTTAATTTATTAAACTCAACAACTACTTGTTGAATATTATTTATGCTTTCTAAGGGCATAGGATTACTATAAGCAGAAATTTGACCCATTTGGTTTCTAACTTCTGTTTGTAATCCTCCTCCTTTCAGAGCGCGTTCTGAGGTTTTGTACTCCCCAGATTTAATTAAGCGGTTTATCTCAGCATTTTCAGCAGCAGTCTTGCCTTTAAATGTAGTGCTAAAAGCAGTATAGGCAGTACTAACCTTATTGATTAAACTTTGCAGATTATCGAATCTATCTGCAATCTTATCAAGGTTATTAATTAATCCTTCACTATAAACACCCTTAAAACTATCCATATTTCCAGTGGAAATATTTAAGTTTTTATAAGCTATTTGAATTTGATCTAGCTTATCTTTTATTGCGCTTAGCTCACGAATCTTTTCGGAAAGAGCCATAGTTACTCTACCTCATTTGGATTAAATTCCATAGTTGCTTCTGGGTCTTTATTGTCAAATACTTCTTCTAACCACTCATTAATCTTATGCTCATTGTGCCATATGTTCTTTGGAGGTCTTTTCTTTTCCTCCAGTTCCATAAAAGAATCTATTTGTTCTTGTTTTCTAATAGCATAAGCTACTGGATATGGAAGATTAAACGGGTCATTTAACAGTGAATTCATTGGCTTATTAAGGGCAAGCGCGATCCGCCACTGTTTTCTAAACGTATCGCTAAAAACTATTTTTTTAGTTCTAAGTCCGATAAAACAAGTTTTGAATACTCAGTGTATAACATTTCTTTTAGAAACTTAGCTGAGTTACTTACATCATCAATGTCTTTAAAGACTTTAACTGTGCAGTCTTTATCTTCATAAATTGCATAATAAAGTATAGCGTCATTGTAAAATTTAACTATTTCTAACTCTACAATCTTATCTATATAAGTATTATTAGCCCTAATCATAAGTTTATCCATAGGCATAGCTTCATAATAAGCTTTCTTATCATTAAATAATTTCTGAGCTTTCTCATCTATCGCCACGATAAGGTCTTCAAAATAAGTATCTAATTTCTCCAAGTACCTTTCTTCATCTTCAACATGCATAGAAGTAGGTACTGTGGGAAAAGGAATAACTGTATCTCGTTCTGCTTGTTTATATAGAAAACTAGCCTCGTTTAAGACAACTAGTGAAGCTAACTCAGATAATGACAAACTATTCATATCTGGAAGAACTTCTTCTGGATTTTCTCTATATTTATTCCTTAGTTTACGAGATTCTCTAAGAGCATATTTCTTAGCTTCATCTAAGTCGTTATCCCCTATGACTCTAATATATACAGTTATCTCCTTATCATTCTCATCAAGAATGGGTTCTCCATTAGTTCCTAGTAACGTAAATTCTTTAATCCATTTAAATAACTTTGATATATTCATTGTAAAAAATAAAGGGGCAAGGCACGTTTAAGCCCTGCCCCTTTAAACTCCTTTGTTATGATTTATTTGTTAGTAAGAACCAGAGAAAACCAGAAGGTTTCCTGTGGAACTCTTGAAGTTAAGTGTGTTAGTTAGACTATCTCCAACGTTAGAAGTATAGCTTTCTCCAGTTAATTGCAGTCCTGGAACATAAATCGTTTTAAGAACTGTACCACTAGCACTACATGGGTCGGAAGGATCTCTTAATCTAACTTTCAAGTTAAGATTTCTTCCTGTAAGCATATCACAGGTTCTGAATTCTGTAAGCACACTTGCGGTAGTTCCTGTGGAGAATAGTTCTACTAGTTCCTCATCTGTGTCAAGCACAGTGATGTCCCCAGTAACTTCAGGAATCTGGGCGATATAATCTACAACTTCTACATTTCCCATTTCCTTGATCGGGTCAGTACGAAGGTTTACAGATATGTTGACACTCTGCACTCGCGTAATTAAAACATTGGAGTCCATGTCTTCGGCATAAATGTATATAGGAATATCTTTACCAGAAATCGCTGCTGGAATACTTGAATCATCAATGTATGTCCAGTTAGTTCCCACTGGAGCTGCTTTATAAGCAACTACCAAAGTAGTTCCAGTATCTGCAAAACTTACTGAACTTCCAGAAACTGCATACTCGCCAGTAGCTGGAGCCCCAGTTGTTTCAATTAGATACACACCATCTAGCATCACTGAAACAGCGTAGTTGCCACTTCTTAGTTGCTCTGGTGTTTCTGAGGTTGTCTGAGGAGAAGAACTTCCATCAAGAACATCTATGATTACGTCATGGGTGAACAAAAATCTAGTACTTGCCCCAAAAGTATACTCTTCTGTAGCCTGTCCTTCGACAGAGTAAGTAAAACGTAATGATTGTGGCCGACATTTTCTCAGGTGAATAACTTTAACATAATCCATTAAAGATTCACTCTTTATGTCCCCAACAATATCAACAGTATCTAATGCGTTAATTGAAACTCCAGCTCCTGGATAAGCGTCTGGATCAGTGCCCGTTAAAGCTGCGAACAGCTTAATAGACACATCTAAAGCAGATAGTGTTACTGTGTAATCTGGAATATCGAAAATACTTCCAGCTAACTCATTGTTACCGTGTTCCGAAATATCTGTATTAGGAAAGTTTCCCCGTACTTCAAATCTTTGTATTCTTGCTGGACGGTATTCTTCCAACGCGCCAGCGATTCTTGGAGAAATGTTCTTAAAAGATATAGCAGGTCGTCTTGCCATTTTTACGCCTCCTGAAAGGTCGATTGAAAACTAATCAATGCAAAATATCTAAGTTTATCAACTACATTTGCTGGTGCTCTTCTTGGATCTACGGCGATTGTATCCTTTATATACAAATGCCCCAAGAGCGTTTCCCCAGCAGAGTAATCTAAAACTTCAAAAACCCAACTTTTTAATTTATTAAATAACAACAAAGATAGATAGTCTCTTTGTGCGGCTGTATTCGCATATACTGCAAACATCCAACTAAGAATATCATAATCATCATCGTTACCAAGTTCAAACCCCTCCCACCGAATCGGCCCAGGGTATACACCGATAGTGGAAGTAATTAAATCTTCCTCTGTCTCATCTACTACTGAAACACCGTCAGGAACTGTATCCTGAAGCTCCCCCATAAGCGAGAGAAGTATATTTCTGTATAGTTCGTAAGTTATCATTGTTTTATAAGCCTAGAATACAATCCCGTAAATTGTCTGTTAGAAGTTACTTGGTAGTTCAGTTGAATAGTACCCCCTCTTTCATAACTCTTGGATACTGTTATTTCTCCTGAATTAATTAATCCTATAATTTCTTCCTCACGGAGTATTCTTCCTTTATACCTTCCTCCATAAGTAAACTTTAAATCCATTTGTAAATCTGGTATGTTACCTTCAATAAATTGTTCAACTCTTCTTTCTACTTCTTTTCCTAGAAGTCCAAGATCTACAATTACTATTGGCCCACTTCCTCCAGATTTACAAGCCTCATTTATTCGTTGTACATAATCTCTAGAAAGTTTTGTTACCAACTTTCGTAAACCTTGAGGTTGTTGTCTAGGATATACACCATTAAGAGTATTTATTGTGGTATCGTACCAATACCAGTATGGAGCTAAATCATTGCTCTTTGCCCAAGCAAACCTTCTTTCCATTATGCTTGGATACATTGTATTATCGTTACCTTTAAGCCATTTTGTGTAGTAGTTTCTCCATCCCGACATTCGCTGTACAGGAGAGCGTTTCTTTATATCAAAACCTTCGTTCTGAAGCTCGGTAATAGTTTCCTCAGATATCTCTCCTCCGCCTCCAGCTTGTTGCATACTTACCCAATCTTGGAAGCTTCCTAGAGGAGAGAAATCCGCCTCAACTACTGATAATTTACAAGTATCTTCACTTAATCTAAAACCTGAGATTTTAACAAAGTTCTCATCTCCATTCATAAGAAGATTCTTTAATACTTCTGATAAATGTGTCGCAATTTCTGGAAGGTTTTTAACCTCCCAAGCTTTAAGCATTGCTGTTTCTACATTACTGCATATATCCTGAGCGTAGGAATCTCTAATGTTAGTTAAACTAGTAGCTGCACACAGACACTGCTCACTAACATTTCCTGCATCATACTTACCAGCTTGATTAGTTGCTTTAAGTAGTTCTATTGCGAATTCTAGACTTGCCACATTATTCGACCTTGTAAATAAACCTAGTTATATTCCTTTTAAAATCATTTACTGAGTCTAGTATTATTTTTCGTACATATTTGTCTATAGAATACTCCGCCTCTAGTGCTGTTAAAATTGCTCTGCACGCTATGTTGGCGTAGTAATCGGCTTTCTCTGTAGCTTGCTCTAATGAAACTGTTCCTTCATCATCTATCTTTTCCATGATTACCTCTGTTCTCTAGGATCTTGCTGAAGATTTACAGCAATTCTATTTATTTCCTGTACCCCACGTAAGTCATAATCTATGTAATATAATTTAATATCATCTACTAGAAAGTAATCTGATGCATCTATAATAGCTGGTAACGTATCAAGATATTCCATAGTTACAACGCAGTTACCTGTATCTATCTTTCCACCTGGAGCCTTATAACTATTATCTACATTTGTCCATCTTACATGCGCCATGCCTGAATACATCAGAGAGGTCTCTGCATAACCTAGTCCCCCACATTCTGGACAGAACGGATCTGTAGATCTCCCTGTTAAGCTGTCTTGAGTACATGTAGTACACGCAACTCCGCTTGAAGTATAATGTATCTCGACATTCCTTCCTATAGTGTCTCTTATTTCATCAATTATTTCTTTTGTATTACTCGGAAATATAATATTAACCATTTTCTATTATTTCTCTGAATGTATTAGAAATGTTGCTCCACTTAAATTTATCTTGTAAGAAATAGTCTCTGGCATTAGCTCCAATCTTTTTAATTTCTTCTCGATTATTATAAGCATACTCCATAGCCTCTACAGAAAATTTAAGGGAAACAACTCCCCCTTCAGTTAATATTCCAGGGTTAGTTTCGTAGTGATTAATTGGCACTAGAAGACCCCTTTCTTCTGAGTATAACTCTAGATTAGCCGAGTTAGCTGAAAGAATCTGGGGCTTACCAGTTACAGAGTGTTCCATGTTACAATTATGCACCGCATATCCATACACATTATAAGTGTGTGATTCTGTTTCTAAGTTATAAACTTTTCCAGTATAAGCAACCTTCTCAATAGCATTTACTTTGTAATAGAAACCATCTAATTCTTCTATTCTGTTTCTATTTGATTTCCCGTGCAGATATTTAGAGAGATGTTTTTTATCTATAGAGATATATACTGTACCATCTTTAATAGAGAATTCAGAAGCAGCTATTCCCAATCTTAGAAGTATAATTCTGTAAACTCTAGTCTTCCAATCTGTCTGTGAAGAGAAAAATAGTGAGCCGCTAGTCGGATGCATGTAGGTTAATTCTGCTACTGCTCGATCTAGTATTTCCATTATAAAGTATCTACTTAGAGCTAAATATGTAGCTTGTTTGGTAGCAATCCTTGCTAAGGCTAGAGTAAGATTTGCATCTATTTTAATAATCCCATCAGCTCCTCTAACTCC
>Ga0307378_10013917_pt1 | contig 10148 bp, 9 predicted proteins | sample UN1MG_FD_202238 | JGI IMG/M metagenome (GOLD analysis project Ga0307378, IMG submission 202238) | Soil microbial communities from Risofladan, Vaasa, Finland - UN-1 | ecosystem: Environmental > Terrestrial > Soil > Coastal area > Acid sulfate soil | place: Finland: Risofladan, Vaasa | collected... | reverse complement strand
ATTCCAGGGCCGATATGTTTTACTCATCCGTGAGTCTCCAAGAATTGAATTTCTCTTATATAAATATCGGCCAGTATTATACCATTCCATTAAAGACTGTACAATTATTACTCGGACAGACTCCTAGTAAGACCAATCTGAAAGTCACTGAATACGGAGTTCTTTATCACGTGCAGACTACGGTATTTTTCGGGGTCGGTGGGTACCTACATGACCGATAAAATAGAGCAGTTGCACAATATTGGTTGATTTTCGTTTATTATTGGAGTTTATTCGTGAACATGCAGTTTTTGCTCTTTGCAGAATTATAGTCTTGACAAAAAACAGCCGAGAATGTATAAAAAATAGTTCATAATTGGCAGACTCAAGGAGGAGGCGTTCTCAAGTTTTTCCAGCAAGGAGCAGTATATCGTTGTGGTGGAAGGAGCGGAGCATTACTCTTTTTTTTGGGTTTAGAACACTACTTTAAGGTTATACTCTTTGATGTATCCGATTGGGCATAACTATTTGTTAAGATCACCCAAAGTATCTTATTCGGTGCGAACAGCACCAGGTAAAACACCACTATGGTTCGTTTGGGTCTTGGCTTTTCTGCTGTTGATATTCGCCGGCATAAGTTACCGTGTTCTGGCATCCGGCTTGAAGCGCATTGTTGATACCCCCATCGAACTGCCTGTATCCCTCAATGCTTTCCCTGCCCACATTAGGAGCTGGGCCGGCGGCGATTTGCCCATTCCAAGCATCGCCAGGGAATATATGGAGAAGAACTTTGCGGACGATTTTTTGAGCCGACGATATGTTGATTCTGTGACCAAGGCTTGGGCGGATGTTTATATCGTATATTGCTCGTCCAGACCCGGAGGTATACTGGGTCATCGGCCTCGAGTGTGCTATCCCGGATATGGCTGGATCCATGATGGTACCGAATCCGTGCAATTTGTCTCACGGGCCGGCCGACAAATACCTTGTTTAATACATCGCTTCCATAAGCCCGCTCCAATGCACCAACAGACAGTTGTCTTGAACTTCTATATCTTGAACGGCCAAATTACCGCCAACGAAAACGACTTTTCCGGGCCACTTGGTCGAAGGCCTAATATCGCCGGCGACCCGGCTCGATACGTGGCACAGGTTCAGATAAGCTCGGTGCTGGAGAATTTCGTCCGAACGATAGCAAAGGATGTGACAGATTTGGTTTTGGATTATCTACCGGACCCAAACGGCAAGGTCCGGGCGGTTGAATATGGCAACGTCAAAGATAGTGTTTTGCAATAGACCAAACCGATGCCGGTGATAACCAGCATTGGAACAGCATCCAAAGTTGTGTTGTCAAAGGAAGTTACATTGATTTCTTCAATGCAACCGACGGGGACGGAGTATATCTGTTCTTAGTTGCAATTCCTCAAATGCATAATAAGCTCAGGGTGTTAGGGCAAAGTAGATTGAGGTATCATTATGATAAAAGCATTTGACAATCCTATTTATGTTACAAGGCCTTACCTGCCGAAACTTGAATTATTTTGCAAGGGCCTGAAAGAGATATGGGATAGCCAGTGGCTGACCAACAATGGTCCTATTTTACGGCGTTTTACTCGACAATTATCGAATTATTTTGAGACGGACAACGTATGTCTGTTCAACAATGGGACCCTGGCATTGCAGATTGGTTTGCAGGGAATGAGAATTTCAGGAGAGGTGATAACCACTCCGTTTACCTTTGTGGCAACTACTCACGCATTATTCTGGAACAAGATAAGACCTGTTTTTGTGGATATTGAGCCGGATTACTACACGCTGAACCCAGAGAAAGTAGAAGCCGCCGTAACTCCCTGGACAACCGCTATCCTTGCTGTACATGTATTTGGCTATCCTTGTAAACTTCACGCTTTGGCCGATATTGCCCGTCGCCACAACCTCAAGCTCATATATGATTCGGCCCATGCCTTTGGTGTCCGGGTAGGTAATAAGTCAATTGCTCATTTTGGCGATATGAGTATGTTTAGCTTCCATGCAACCAAATCCTATCATTCAATAGAAGGCGGGATGCTGACTTTTCAGGATTCCGGATTGAAAAAGACTTTCGATTATCTTAAGAATTTTGGATTCGAAAATGAAGTTGAAGTTGTGATGCCCGGTACTAACGCCAAAATGAATGAAATGCAGGCCTTGATGGGCAGCATGATGCTGCAACACATTGACAAAATCACTGAAAAATGTCGGTTAATTGCCGCTCTATACCGCGAGAAATTAGGAGATATCCGAGGCATACGTTTGGCACCTGAGCTACCGAAGGACGTACAGTACAACTACACGTATATGCCTATTGAAGTGGACGAGCAAGAGTTCGACATGAGCAGAGACACCCTTTACGAAGAGCTGAAAAAATACAACATTTATTCTCGGCGGTATTTCTATCCCTTGATATGTGATTATTCATGTTACCGAAGTGTTTCGGTAAAGAACCCATTGACCGTGGCCAGAAAAGTCGCCTCCCGGATTCTGATATTGCCGATTTATTATGACCTTTCCTTGGACGATGTCCAAAGGATTTGTGATATTATCATTACGCTTAGCTCTAAAGAATCTAATAACTAAAGCTCCAGAGTTACCACAAAGGTTTCACGAGACACATATACATATGAAGAAGGATGATCTGCATGGCCTGATTGCTGGGCGACCACGAACATGCCTAGGGCGTTTCCCGACGCCGCTTCAGTCGTTCTCTCAACTGATCGTCAAGCGGGACGACTTGACCGACCTTGCTATGGGAGGCAGCAAGGTACGTATGCTTGAATTTTTCGTTGGTGAGGCTCTGGCGCGAAGTGCTCAGATACTGGTTACGGCTGGGCCATTACAATCTAACCATTGCCGCCTCACTGCGGCCGCGGCGGCGCGGTGCGGATTGGAGTGCCACCTATTAATCATAGGGCAACCAGAGAATAAGCACAGATTAGAGGGCAATAAGCTCCTAAGTGTACTGCTCGGCGCACAATTATTCCACATTGATCGGGCGTCAGCGAAGGAACAAATTGATGAGCATTTAACTAACTTACGCAAGAATCACGTACCATTTTACTTTATCTCAGACGCAGGACATAGTCCGACAGGTCTTTGGGGTTATCTATCTGCTAGCCTGGAACTTATTACTCAATTGGAAGAACTATGTGTAAGCCCGGGCAGACTTTACGTGGCTTGTGGCAGAGGTACAGCTCAGGCAGGCTTATTACTTGGTTTGCGCCTTTTGGGGTGCTCTCTGAGTGTGATAGGTGTGAGTGTAGCACGTAGTTCCGTGCGATGCCAGAATGAGATCCATACTGTCATTGGAGAGTTCTGTGAGCAGCATAAATTAGATAATCCTGTTTCTGAAACAGACATAGAAATCGATGATCGCTGGATAGGCGCAGGATATGACGCTGTCCCCCCTGAACGTTGGCAGATTATTGCTGAAGAAGCCCGGCGTAATGCGCTCTTGCTGGACCCGATTTATACGGGGCGGACCATGCAGGCGGTGCTTGATTATGTGAGCCGGGGAGGCAGGGAAAAAGTGATTTTTGTCCATACTGGCGGCCTACCGGGGTTATTTGTTGCAGATTTTCAAAAAGAAATGACTGCGGCTCTGAACAAATTAGAAAACCAATTCAATTCTATCTAAATACGAAAGTCAAACAAATATGAACATTTTGTTATCCTGTATTGGACGGCGGGGTTATATTGCAGAGTATTTTCGTGTTCATTTGGGGCCGAATGACCGAATTATTGGGACAAGTAACTCAAAATGGACACAGGGTTTTAGGGTCTGTGATTTAGGAGTAGTACTGCCTGATATCGCGAACTCAGACTATGTGCCCACCCTGATCAAGCTCTGCAAGGAACAAAAGGTAGACGTGATACTATCTTTTTTTGATCCAGACATCAATATCCTTTCCAAGCATTTGGATGAGTTTCGCTCAATTGGTGTACTACCTGTTATACCGAGCGCCGAGGTCAGCGATATTTGTTTTGACAAGTATCGCACTTTCCTGTTCTTAAAAGAACATGGGTTCAATACTCCGGAGACCTTCAAAGACTTAGAGCAAGCTATTAGTGCGATTGACACAGGTAAGGTGGTGTTCCCATTGATGGTTAAGCCCCGTTATGGTTTCGCTAGCCTTAATGTGTTTCAGGCTCGAAATGCCAAGGAGCTTGATGTCTTTTTCCACTATGCTGCAGATATGTTGATCCAGGAAATGCTGACCGGGCAGCAGTACGACTTTGAGTTTTGCACCGATTTCGAAGGGCGAGTATTGTCAGTCGTGCCCTGGCATAAGCTTGCCTCGCGCGCTGGGGAGGTCGACCAAGCTGAAACCTGTAATGATAATGGCTTGATCGATTTGGGCTTACGCCTTGGCGAGGAATTAGGGCAACTTGGTCACGTTGGTCCATTGGATGCTGATCTATTTGTACAAGATGATAATGTGAGCATTCTGGAGATGAACCCTCGTTTTGGGGGAGGGTATCCGATGTCTCACCTAGCGGGTGCCGACTTTCCTGGCTTGATCCTCAAAATGATACGGGGGGAGCCCGTTCAGCCCAAGATTGGGCAGTTTCGACCTGGGGTAATAATGATGAAAGAGTACAGAATTTTTGGGGGGCAGCCGTTAGATATCTGGCGTTCTATTTACGATATGCGCCGACCGATAAGGCCAGGAGTAAATATAATACCAGGAAAGGATGAGTTTGAATAACAGCCCAGTAAAACAAAAGAAGATACTTGAGGAAAAAGAGGCTATAGGCATGAATACGAAGATAGAGTCGGAGAAAATATACCTGAGATCCCTCGAACTTGTTGACTTAGACAGAATCCGCAAGTGGCACAATGATCCTGTTTTGTACGAGACCTTCTCGGGACCGTTCCGGTATGTGAGTTCGGCTACGGATGAAGAGTGGCTTAAGAACAAGGTGCGGTACTCTATGCAAGAGATAAACCTGGCCATTTGCCTGGCTGAGAACTCGCAACACATTGGTAACATCTACCTTCGAGATATTAACTGGGTCGCCCGGCATGCTGAACTGGCCATATTTATCGGAGAACCTGATCAACGTTCGAAAGGATATGGACAGGCAGCCGTTCGCTTGTTGAAGAAGCATGCTTTTGAAGACCTTGGTCTTTTACGGTTGTATCTAACAGTATTGGTGGACAATAGAGGGGCGATTAGGATGTACGAAAAGTGTGGTTTTGTTGTGGAAGGCCAGTTGCGTAGACATGCATTTAAGCAGGGCATGTTCAAAGATGTCTTGATTATGGGGACATGCATCGAGGAGTCTTCCGAAGAGTAAGTTTTATCGAATGCATAGATTCAAAGAGGTGTCGGCAAACTCTCTGAAATTGCTTCGATGTTCAGTCATTGGCAAATCCTATCTGAACACGTGAAGTTAAGACACTTTCCTCAAATCACTTAGTCAGAAGATAGATATGGATTTGAAAAAGAAAACCATTAAAGCTATTATCTGGAGTCTTATTGAGCGCAGTGGGCAATTAGGGACCCGTCTTATCATTTCGATCATCCTGGCGCGACTGCTATTACCGCCACAATTTGGTCTTATTGGAATGCTGACGATTTTTATGGCCATAGCACAGTTATTCCTCAACAGTGGGTTTGGTTTGGCGCTGATCCAGAAGAAAGACGCCACTCATGTTGATTCCTGCTCAATTTTCTACTTTAATATCTTTGTCGGTATTATTGTAGCCGGTCTGCTATGCCTGGCCGCTCCGTGGATTGCGGCTTTTTACGAGGAACCGGCCTTAACATCGTTGACGCAGTTCCTTTCTCTGAATCTGATTATAGGCTCTTTTGCTTTGGTTCAGACAGCGCTTCTAGTCAAGCATATCGATTTCAAGACACAGCTCAAGATTAATATGGTGGCAACAATAGCCTCGGGGATTATAGGTATAACACTGGCCTATCGCGGCTTTGGTGTTTGGAGCCTGGCTATTCAATCCGTAACGAACACTCTTTTTGGAACGGTTCTTCTGTGGTTTTTCAACAAATGGCGCCCTTCATTGGTATTCAGCTTTGTTGCCCTCAAGAGAATGTTCAATTTTAGCTGGCGTTTTCTGATTTCAGGTTTGATTGATACTGTTTTCCGGAATATTTACTTTATTGTGATTGGAAAGATTTTTACCGCTACGGACCTCGGCTTTTATTCAAAAGCTCAGAACTGGCAGCGACTTCCAAGTGAGAGCCTTACAGGCGGCGTCAGCCGCGTTACATTTCCCGTCTTTTCGAGCATTCAGGATGATGCTGCGAGATTGAAGAAAGGCGTGCGAAAGGCTTTGACCAATCTGGCCTTTCTTAACTTTCCAATGATGATTGGAATTATTGTGTTAGCTAAACCCTTGGTACTGGTCCTGCTAACGGAAAAGTGGTTACCATGCGTTCCCTATCTCCAATTGGTTTGCGTCGTCGGGTTATTCTATCCACTGCATGCAATCAATGTTAACGTATTAATGGCCAAGGGACGTTCCGACTTGTTCCTCCGCCTGGAGATTCTCAAGAAGACGCTGATTGTGCTCAACATCCTTGTGACCTATAGATGGGGGATACAAGCCATGCTTTGGGGCCAAATAGTCGGGTCTTTAATTGCCTACTATCTGAATACCTATTATACGGGCAGATTAATAGCGTATCCATTCAAGGAGCAAGTAATTGACCTGTTTCTCTATTTGGGGATGGCTGTTGTTATGGGAGTATGTGTTTATTCCCTTCGGTTGTTTCCATTCCCTAATAACTGGAGCTTGCTGATTTCACAGGTTCTGGCCGGCGTTGTTGTCTACGGTGCCATGAACCTGATTTTCAAAATGCCAGAGTTTATTGAGATTTTTAGCCTCTTGAATGATATAGCAAAATCACGCATGTCTCGTTTCGCATTTTTGAAATAGCAATTAAGGAAGCAACAATCGTGAAAGAACCTTTAGTCAGCGTAAAAATGATTACCTATAACCACGAACCTTACATTGCCCAGGCGATAGAGGGGGTGCTCCGGCAGGAAACCAGCTTTCCTTTCGAACTGGTGATTGGGGAAGACTGCTCAACGGACGGCACACTTGAAATCGTTTTTGACTATCAAAAGAAGTATCCAGACATCATCCGCGTCATTACGTCAGACCAGAATGTTGGCATGCGTAAAAACGGCCTCAGAACACAAAAGGCCTGTCGCGGTAAATATATGGCACTTTGCGAAGGAGATGATTACTGGACATCTCCTCACAAGCTCCAAAAACAGGTTGACTTCTTAGATAACCACGCCGAGTGTTCAATGTGTTTCCACAATGTCCTTCTGATAAACGAAGATGATCACACGGAGAAACAGCAAAAGTTCTACCGTCATCCAATGAAATCCTTTTATTCCCTCGAAGACTTAGCTGGAGGTAATTTTATTCATACCTGTTCGGTTATGAACCGATCGGGACTGGTAACGGAACTACCTATCTGGTTCTATGAAATGCCCATGGGCGACTGGCCGCATCACATGCTGCATGCCCAGCATGGTTTATTAGGTTATATTGATGAAGTGCTTGCTGCCTATCGCATACACAGGGGCGGTATATGGTCATCCAAGAAGAGGATTGAAATTCTCGAAGATTCTATATTCGCTCTTGAGACCATAAATAGAGAGTTACAGCTCAAATGCAAACGGAAGGTCAGAGCGACTATTAATCGTTGGTTATGTGAGGCACTTAGGATCTCACTCGACCATAAGGATTTCAGGAATGCTGGGTCTTATGGAATAAGGCTTATGTTGAATCGCTTAAAGAAATAAATAAGGATAATAATTAAAAAATTTATTGGAATCGCGTTTTCTTCTCCTGAAGAGTTAGGAGCAATGATTATACAGAAAAGCTACAGGGATAAAGGTTTCAAATCGCATTTAGGTGTAAATGAGCCAAAAGTCTCAATTGTCATCGTCAATTGGAATGGCCAAGAATACTTGAAGAAATGTCTTTCGTCTGCGTATGCACAGACTTACCGGGATTTTAACATTGTGTTTGTAGATAACGGCTCTGAAGATGGCTCGGTCGAGTTCGTGGCAGAAAATTTCCCTGAGGCAGAGATTATCAAGAACAACGAGAACGTCGGATTTGCCGATGGAAATAATATTGGCATTAAGAAATCTTTTGAAGACATAGACGTTAAGTATATAGCAACTTTAAATAATGACACTATCGTAGAACCCTCTTGGTTGAGGGAATTAGTTTCCGCTGCCGAGAAAGACAGAATTATTGGCTCCTGTCAGTCGAAGATGTTGAGGTATTATGATCGCAGTATAATCGATTCAACTGGGATAAAACTATTAGCTAACGGAACTGTGTCAGATAGGGGAGCCGGAGAAAAGGACGATGGTCAATACGATAAATTAGAAGAAGTTTTTGGAGCATGTGCTGGAGCCGCACTGTACAGAAGGGAAATGTTAAATGAGAGTGGCTTATTCCCTTCGCATTATTTCGCTTCCTTTGAAGATGTGGATTTAGCATGGCGAGCGAGATATGCTGGCTGGAAATGTGTTTATGTTCCATCAGCTGTAGTATATCACTTTCGCTTTGCAACCCAGAAGAAGATGCTTGATGAGAAACAAACATTTTCAGTTCAAAAAATTCAGAATCGGTTCTCCTATCAAATGAAATATTTACCATTTGGTTGCCTGTTAAAGAGCGCACCACGCTTAACAAAATTGTATTTTAAATCAATCAGAATGGCGATAAAGAATGGCCATTCTGATTTACGGAAAGCAATTGGGTTATTGCCAACGGTGTTGATTGAAAGACATAAATATCATCGTGATAACAAATTAGATGAGATAGGCATATATGAGTGGCTTAAGAAGAAATAAGATAGCACAGAAGAACTATATGAAAATGTCAATCTTAACTCCTGATTTATCGCATAACCGTCTCAGCAGAGCATACTTATTAGCTAAAATTATTCAAGGGTATTAGAAGCCGGCAATTGTTGGCTCTGTCTTCGGAGACGGAATTTGAAAACCTATTGGTAATGATAAGAAGATATATCCCAGAATCCATTAAGAAGTGGTATCGGCTCATACGTGCCAGATTGTTGAGTATTGGACTCGCTCGTTCTGGTACATTCGACCAGCCTGAAAATGAAGTAGAGGCAAGCAAGGATATTTCTGTGGTCGTTGCTATTCATGATTCGCCGGAGTTTACGCGCCGATGCCTTGGGAGCATTGAGAAGTATGGTGCGAACGCCGAGATTATTCTGGTGGACGATGCATCGCAGCTTCGGGAAACAGCCGATTTAATTCAAGATTATAAGCAACGGAATAGTTGGATAGTGATAAGGCACAATGATGCACTGGGGCACAGCAGGGCCTGTGAAAGCGGTGCTCGTTTAGCTACTCGTCCATACCTTTGCTTTTTGAACTCAGATACTGTTGTGACACCATGGAGTTGGTCAGCCGCCAAACGCGCTTTTGAATCAGATTCAAGGATTGCCGTTACCGGACCTTCAACAAGCTGGGCTTTTACCAAGCAAGTAGTACCAGTAGCAAGGCATTGTCGCAACTACTGGAATGATTGCCAAATCTTTGTCTTTGCCCAAAAATATGTCAGGGCTCATAAGTGTTCTGAGTTGGTTGACCTACCTGAGATTAGTGGGTTCGCATTTTTTATCCGGAGAGAAGTATGGGAGAATTTTGGTGGATTCGACGAGAAACTTCCAGATTACGGGAATGAGACGGAATTATGCATACGTCTTTTAAAATCTGGATGGCGGCTTGTCTGGACACAGAATAGCTATATACATCATTTCGGCAGTCTATCTTATAGTGAGATGAAAGTTGCCAAGCGTATTTTTGCACAAACTTATATCGGGGGCAAGCACGGGGATCAACTTAACTTATAACATTTTCAACTGACTTTTTTCACATCTTGTTCGATAGCGGTGGCCATGCCTACATTGAAGCTAATTATGATATTAACAAATTAAACGGCCGACTGGTTGAGGTTTACCAAAAGCTCATTAATGACAGATAACAGAGGAAACAACAAATTGGCGAGTCCAGCTATTTATGCAAGCAAGACATTCCACAAGAGGTGGATGAGTGAAAAGTTTGAGCCGGGTCTGGTTTCTGTCATAATCCCCACATACAAT
>Ga0307378_10013911_pt1 | contig 10150 bp, 12 predicted proteins | sample UN1MG_FD_202238 | JGI IMG/M metagenome (GOLD analysis project Ga0307378, IMG submission 202238) | Soil microbial communities from Risofladan, Vaasa, Finland - UN-1 | ecosystem: Environmental > Terrestrial > Soil > Coastal area > Acid sulfate soil | place: Finland: Risofladan, Vaasa | collected... | reverse complement strand
AATCGCATGTCCTTCATCCTCCTGAGTTGTATTCCAAGAACCTTGTTTTACTAAATTTCCATTCCAATCATATCCTAATACGTAAATTTTAGAATCATGTGTATCATAATATAGAGATCTTCCAATTACATGTACATATCCAGAAGAATTAAGAGCAATGTCATAACACCTGTCATTCGAAACATCTCCCCATTGTTTTTGCCAAATTACGCTTCCATCATTCAGGAATTTTAAAAGAACCAAATCATAAGGTATTGTATTACTCATCTTAATTCCTGCTATATAAATTTGATTATTTGAATCAACTGCTAGCGCAATTCCGATCTCTTCATTTTTAGAGCCCCAAGTATTTTGAAATATTATATTTCCTGTAGGATCTAATTTAAGTAGACAAAGATCCGCACCGCCTTCACCATAACTTCTAGTATATCCTGTTACATATATGTTTCCAAAAGAATCCAAACCGATAGACGTTCCATAATCATGATAATTTCCTCCCCATGTTACATACCATTCTCTTACCCCTAGGTTCGTATATTTTGCAATGAAAAAATCATCATTGGCAACATGTTTTCTTCCAACTAGGTAAATACTATCATTGCTATCAATAGTAATACCCAATACATTATCAAGTGAACCTGCTTCCCATTTTTGTATCCATTGTTGAGTCCCATTTGTATTAAACTTAATTAAGCATAAATTATTTAACTCAATTCCCGCAAGATATATATTGTCTAAGGAATCAATCGCTAAAGGAGTTGAATAATATCCAGTATATGAAAGAGTTTTATTCCAAATATGTTCTTTAGTCTTGTTGCTAAATTTGATTAAAAAAAGATTTCCAGAATCTCCATTTATAGTTCCTGCCACAATAATATCATCATTCGAATCGATCGCGATATTTTGACAAACTCTTCCAGTTTGATTATACCACTTTTCTAAATTTAAGTTTGTCGAAGATAAATAATCTATCTGATTATTCCAATTATTATCTTCTTTAACAATATTAAATAAATAGATAAAACTCAAACTACTAAATAATCCTATAATCAGTATAATACTCAAAACTAAGAATTTTTTTGACCTGATTGGATTCCTATTTAGTTTTTCCATTTAAGCAACTTATAGAAAGATTCTTGTAGAGATATAATTCATTAGATGTCCTATCTTTATATTTTTTTCTAATCAAACCATCTTCTTTTTGAGAATCTAAACAATAAGAAGAGGGTATCTTGAGATGAGTGCATGTACATTAATGGTCCCAGGATATACAAACTCTGAAGAAGTAGAACAGATTGCCAAGTTTGTTAGCTCTATAAACAGGGAAATACCATATAGTCTATTAGTATTCCATGGAGATTATCAGATGCGAGATTTAGGAATTACTCCTCGTAAGCAAGCTGAGAAAAGTTTAAGAATTGCGAAAAAGTATCTCGAAAACGTACACTTAGGAAATAAATTCTTATTGGGATTTACATAAAATTACTCAAATAGCCTTTTTTGAAAAAATTTATTTAATAGGAATAATTTCGATATAACAACATAGAAGGTTTTAAATAAATTTTCGTGGTGAGTTAAAACATACAAAAAGCACGCATACGATTGTCATCTACCCAGCTTGAAGCCTTGCAATCAGTATGCGATCAAGTTATGTCTGTATGTAAATCTCAAGGAATAAGAAAGAATGGTCCTATTCCGCTCCCCACTAAAAGATTACATGTTCCTGTTTTAAAAGCTCCTTCTGGACAAGGTACTGCGACGTGGGCAAAATTCGAAATGCGAATTCATAAACGTCTTTTTGAGATTATTGCTAACGAAAGAAGTATGCACCTTATAATGAAAATTCAAATTCCTGAATCTGTGACTGTAGAAATTGAATTAATGTAATTAAAATTGAGATATATCTCTGCTTACATATTATCTGTTTATAATTCATCTAAACTAATCTGAATTGGTTCATTGGCTAATTTTGTTTTTTTATCAATATCAACGTTTTCAACATAATATACAGTTCCGAGAATTTCCGTTCCTCGACCAAGAGTAATATTCTTACCTTTAATATCTCCATCTACATGTGTTCTGACAATATTTACATTGTTTTTAGCAAGGATACTTCCACGAATTCTATAATGCTGTTTTTTTATCTTATTTTGTGAACCAATAAGAACATCTTCAGCTACAACATTTCCCTCGATATAAGTTGATCCTTCAATACTAATATTTTTCTCAGAAGACAAGTTCCCATTTATCTCTGAAGAACCAGAAAGTTTAACTTCTTGTTCTCCTCTCACAAAATGCCCTGCTTTAAAAGAACCGGCAGCAATCAAAGAACCTTGAATCTTAATAAGATTACCTATTTGCGTTGAACCTGAAAAATCAGCACTTTGATCTCCAGAAAGGAACCCTGCGATAATAAATGAACCTGAACTACTAACATCCCCATGAACAGTTAAATTACCAGATCCTTTTAAACTGCCTGAAGAAGTAAGTCCATTACATACCAAATCGCCATTTATTGTTCCATCGCCTGAAATCCGTATAGATTTGTTAGTTTTTCCCCCAGAAATCTTAGCAGATCCCATAGCACTTATGTGTTCATCATATTCTTGTAAATCACCGGTACTACTGACAATAACTCTCTTCTCCACATCCTCAATAGGTTCACTCTCATTATTTTTCATCTTTATTCACAACGAAAAGAATTGATTTACGGTTATATAAAATCAAATTTAATAAAACTTTTTCTTTTTTCCAATGCTTTTAGTAAAAGTCGTTTATTTTTTTAATCAAATTTAAATCAATAAATTATTATAATTTTACTAGCTAATTGAATAATTATTTTGAAAAATTATTTGAAAGTGTAAGACATTGTCTGATTATCATACTAAAACTTTTTTTGGACAGAAAACAAGTCTTAGAGTTACTAGCCCCTCAAAACAAGTTCCCTATATCTTCTTAAGTTGCATTAATAGAAAAGACGATGGTTATTGGGAAAAATTATCTGAAGGAGAGGGAAAAACAGTAAGATTATCAATTGAAGAGATTATATGTATCTTAGAGGTTCTTTACAGGAGAAGCGCTAATTGGAGAGGATATCACATTTTCAAAGAACGTAAAACAGAAATATATGTAGGTTGGGAAGATCAATCTCGTCAAGTCTTGCGTATTCGAATAGGTGAATATGCGAAGAAATTACGATTTCCAAATCTAAATTTCATAACACTATTGCTTGATCATATCTTAGATGAGAAAATTAAATTCGCAACAAGTGGTACTTTTGAAGCTAAAACAAAGGAACCTATCCAAGTGGAAGAAGAAGCCGATTATGGACTTTTTACAGAACATATAACAGCAAGAGATGGATTACATATTGTGGAAACTACAGAATTTAGTGCTTCAAGAGACACTCTTGATATTGCCGCTAACATCAAAGTGGAAAGTTCCAAAGCATTATTAATCACCTTAGATTCTGGAGAGGAATTTTGGATACCAAAAAGTACCATACATAATGATTATGATGTTTCTGAAAAAAGCAAACCTCAAAAGCTAGTTGTTGATAAATGGATTATTGAAAAAAATAAAATTTTAGGAAAATAAATCAAAATTTCTCTCGATTTTAAGAAAGGTAAAATGCTTATTTTCTTTTTATCTCCTGATATACGAATTTAAATATTTGATATTTATGAGCCTCAATATTGATTTTTTAAAAAAAATTTGTAATAAAGTATATGATGTAGTTAATCCCCTTATTGGTACAAAAGAAGGCGGAAAAAAATTTAAAAGAGGAGCTGGTGGAGATTTATCTATGGAAATTGACTTGGTTGCTGAGAATGTAATTATTGATATTTTAAAACAAGCTAATATTAATTTATTACTAATAAGTGAAGAATTAGGAGAAAAATATATTGGAGAAGAGGAAAAAGCAAAGAGTAATCAAAATGTGTTAATCGTTGATCCTATAGATGGATCAAATAACGCGGCAAGAGGAGTACCGTATTACTCTGTTTCGATAGCATACGCAATTGGAAATAGAGTAAGCGATATTAAAAAAGCAGTAGTCCTTAACCTAATTACAAAAGATATATATTGGGCGGAAAAGGATAAAGGGGCGTATATCAATGATATACCCATTCATGTTTCTGATTTAGATATTTCTCAAAAATGCTATTTTGAACTTAATCTACCAATGAAGAACTTGATGGAGAACTTACAGAAGTTAACTCCGCTAATACGGAAATTTCATCGAATAAGAATATTAGGAAGTAGTGCTTTAACTTTATGTCAGATTGCGAATGGTAGCATGGAAGCATTCATCAACTTGAGAGATAATAACCGTTTAGTAGATGTAGCTGCTGGAATGTTAATACTTAAAGAAGCTGGTGGGGACATTTTTTCATTAAATGGTGATAATATTGATATTGATCTATCTATTAATGCAAAGTTTCCATTTGTAGCTTGTAATGCTAGATTAGTTCCATATTTAAAAGAAGAATTAGTGTTAATACAATAATTATTCGAAAAATTAATTAGAGGATTTAAATAATTTTATATTTATGAATTCAAGGGAAAGAGTAAATACAACTTTAAATCATATAGAACCAGATAAAGTCCCTCTTGATTTAGGCGGAAACGTGTCTGGAATCCACATTAAAGCCTATAAACGACTGATTGAATACCTCAGAATTGAAGATAAAAATATACAGTATCATGATTTTGTGCAACAGTTAGTAGTTCCTTGTGAAGAATTATTAGAAAAGTTAAAAATTGATACTAGATATATCCGACCTCTTGATAGTATTGTAAAGGTTGAAGATGTTAAAGTAGAGCATGAAGGAAAGTATGTAGGAGTTTATGATCAATTTGGCTGTTTTTGGGGAAATTTTGCAGATAAAGATTTAGATGAGATATTATATTACGATCCAGTTATTCATCCTTTTTCTGAATTTAAAACGGTAAGTGAGATTGAAAATTATAACTGGCCTGATGGTAGAGACAAATCTCCATTCAAAGGATTAAAGGAATGTGCTAAAAAATTATATGAAACAACTAATTATGCTTTAACTACACATACCGCAGGTTGTGTTTTTGAATATACAACTTTCATCTTTGGATTTACTAACGCATTAAGATATCTACTAAGGAAGCCAGAATTAATAATTGCGGCGATGGAAGGATTTTTAACTTATTGGAAAGACTATATTACAACTTTTTTGAACGAAGTTGGAGAATTTTTAGATATTGTGTGCATTAATGGAGATTTAGCACAACAAGCAGGGCCATGGATGAATTTAAAGGTCTATGAAAAAATTATAAAGCCTGTGGAAAAAAAACTTTCTGATAAAGTACATGAATTAGCAGATGTTAAGATTAATTACCATAGTTGTGGCTCCATCCCATTATTTATTCCTCATTGGGCAGAAATTGGATATGATGCTTGCAATCCGGTTCAAATCTCTGCGTATGATATGGAACCATGTAGCTTAAAAAAAAGGTTTGGGGATCAAATAACATTTTGGGGAGGGCTTTGCAATACACAAGCAACACTTCCTTTTGGAACACCTCAGCAAATTCGAGATGAAGTAAGACGAAATCTTGAATGCTTTAAACCAGGAGGAGGTTTTGTAGCTTCAAATGTACATAATATTACAGCAGAAGTTCCACCTCAAAATATTGTAGCTATGTTTGATGCGGCTAATGAATTTAGAAATTATTAAAAAATAAATAGAACTACGTTATTTAATCAAGTACATTTATAGGATAATTTCCATATTTCTTTTTAACATCCTGCATTGCTAAGAACCGGTCGAGTGTAATTGCTGGATTAATGCTGTGTCCAGAACTAAAGATATATCCACCTCCTGGTGCTAATTCTCGGATTAGACGTTTGGCATAAGCTTCTATTTCTGATATTTCACCTGTAGCTAACATTTGAGGCGCTAAATTGCCACAAAATGTTATTTGATCTCCATATTTCTGATTTAACTTGAAAATATCATATTCATGATTTGCTGTTGTAGGTTCAATTGGATTTAATACATCAACTCCACATTTAATGATATCTTCGAAAATTTCCATCAAATCTCCATCTGAATGTAACAAAATATAACTATCGAGTTTATGTGCAGCATCACATATTTGTTTTAACCATGGGAATACATAGTTCCTATAATTCTCTACACGCATGAAAAGTCCATTCTTATAACCATAATCATCCCACAAAATTATTAGTTTTGCCCCATTTTCTGCTAGAATTTTTACTAATTCAAGTGTAAATTTCCCATAATCATCAAAAATCTTCTTAGCTTGTTTTGGTTTAGCTAAAATTCTTGAAAAAGTCTCTAATCCAAATCCCTCCCAGGAATCCTCCATTATTGCTCCAATTGCGGGAGCAGCAAGAATCTCATTATTCATTTCCTCTTGAATCTCTTTACCTGCTAAATATCCAACTAATCTGGGTTTGAAATTTGGATCCATCCTTTCCCAACTTTCATAATCCTCAAAACTCTTGAAATAACCCCCATGATACCCCATAATTATTGTTCCATCTTTCTCATAACGCTCAAATTTCATTATTCTTCCATATTCATCAACATATCCATTTGCTTCTTCAAGAATTAAGCGTGGGAAATTAGTGGATATACACGTTCCAATATCATAACCTATATTATGGAATAATTTAAAATATCGCTTAAAACCTGGTTTCATTGATCTTTTACTTTTAATAACTTGATTTACTACAGCCATTTTATCCGGTACATTCTTTAAAAGAGAAATACCAAAATCTCCTCTTCCTTCCTCTATACCATAATGTTGTGAAATTGTATTATTTGTAAAAGCACTTTCCCAAGCAGGAACTCTATCAGGTTCTTCATGGTTTATAGTTTTTATTACTCTTTCAACAGCATCCATATTATATCCCCTAAAGGCTTAAAATTAATTCAAATTATAATTAATGATAATATTATTTTTGTTAAATAAAGAATACTAAAAAATAAAGATCATGATATATGAAAGAATTTAAACGGCTTGGTAGAGAATTTTTTCTTAAGGATACAAAATCTGTGGCAAAAGAACTCCTTGGAAAATATTTAGTAAGAAAATCGTCAATAGGGAACATGATTGGGATGGTTTTAGAAGTTGAGGCTTATCTTGGACCACATGATAAAGCTAGCCATTCTTATAATTATAAAAAGACTGATCGAACTAAATTAATGTATATGGTTCCCGGAACTTTATATATTTATTTGATATACGGCTTGTACCATTGCTTAAATGTCATTACAGAACCAGAAGGGATGCCATGTGCTGTTTTAATTCGAAAATTACACCCTATTGATGGAATTGAACTGATGAGCAAAAATAGGAATGTAAAAATTGGTAAAAATTTTAAAAATCTAACTGATGGACCTGGAAAACTATGTATGGCTTTGAATATAACAAAAGCCAAATTTAATGGGACTGATTCTTGTTCTCTTAGCTCAAAGTTGTATTTTATTGAAGGAGAGAAGATTAAGGATAATTCTATTGTTATTAATAAAAGAATTGGAATAGATTATGCTGAAGAAGATAAAGATCGGCTTTTACGATTTACTATAAAAGATGAAAAATACTAAACTGAAAAGCTTTTGTCCTATAGGTGGAGGACCTAACTCTTTAAGAGCTCCTATTTTCCAAGAAAATATTTGTATTCCTTATACTAAAGGATTTTTGAATGAACTATTCCCTAATTTAAACTTTGAAGCAAACACATTACATTCTGAAAATCAAAAATAAGAAGAATATAAGTCACAATATTTGAATTAAATGGTATTTATTAGTTTTATAGAGCAGAGGATGTCTAAGTAGAATTGAGTGGTTTATCTAATTCAATTTTTAACTTTTTTTTTTCAAAACCATAAAAACTCCACTTACATTATTTATTATCAAATAAATAATTCTAATAACAAATCTTAAATATTTTAAAGTAGAGATAAACTTGAATTTTCTTTATTATTTTAATACATACACATTATAATTATGTCAAAAAATAGGGATGCGTTAAAGTTCTTTCAAGCTTTTATTAAAGAAATGATTGATATTGGAGGAATTAATTTACCAAAAGCTATCTCTACTAAATCAGGGGCAAAATTAGGAAAAATGTATAAAGAACAAGGATTAACTTTAGATATTGGAACCGCATTAAAACAAATTTATATAGGATTGAAGGGAAAACCAGTGATAAATCAATTAAATGAGAATAGATATGAAGTAATCGTAAAATATGCAAAGAAATTTTGTCCAATCGGGGGTTCAAGTAATCCATCTCGAGCTTCAATTTTTCAAGAAAATATTTGTATTCCTTATACACGAGGATTTTTAAATGAAATTTTTCCCCAATTCACGTTCGGAGAAGATATATTAAATTGTATTCCTTTAAATAATCAGAGAACTTGCCATTACATCCTAAAAGTTGATAAGAAAAGAATATAGATTAAATTAAGCAACCTGTTCCAATTACTAACTGATAAAATACTTTAGATAATTCAAATTATCTTGAATGGGACGCCCTTCCCAGACTTATTATTAAATAAATAATAACTGTAACAATAATTAAATAGTTCAAAATCGAGAATTAATTAATCTTTTTTTTTTAATAATATGGAAAATGCTGTGAAGATGTCGAAAAACCGAGATGCTTTAAAATTTTTTCAAAATTTTATTTATCAAATGATTGATATTGGCGGGGAAAATCTTCCAAAATCAATTTCTACTAGTTTGGGTGCAAGATTAGGTAAAATGTTAAAAGAGAGAGGTTTTACTGGAGTTGAAAGCAGTTTGAAAAAAATATACAATGTTTTAAATGCTAAAACTAAGATAAAAACTCTAGATGACAAACCCAAAACATTGGATATAACACTTAAATATTCAAATAAATTTTGCCCCATTGGTGGTAAGGTTAATCCTGATAAAGCTGAACTTATAAAAAATACAATATGTATACCATATACAACTGCAATATTGAATTCTTTTAGCCCCGAGTTTAAATATGATTTCGAAATATTAGAGTGCATTCTGATTTCTAATAATAAACATTGCAGATATAAATTGATTATAAAACCAAAAAAATCAATTGAAAATAGTAAGTAATTAGGAATAGGTTTAAAAAAACCTGAACCTCGATATCAATCCTACTATTATGACCATAGTATCTCATGGTCCTCCACACCCTTACTATAAAGCGTAAACATCTATAGTTACGGCTGCTCCATCCCTGGCCTGGCCGGGTTTCTAATTACGAGCTTATATCTCTCCTACAAGAGATACTGCTCTGATACCTACCATTATAGGGAGTGCTTCGACGGAACATAAGACTGGATAATGGCACTCATGAATTCTTAATTCAGGCAATTTCCACTATGAGCATTTTATGGTCCTCCCAGCAAGGGGAATCAGGCATTGCCCAAATTGCCCATATTCTAGAATACTTAATAAAATTTAAGTTTTACATTTTCAATAGACGCTTGGAGACTTTAAAGTGATTAATAAAATTACACTGTTTTAAATTATTTTCCTGTAATTAGTTTACTTTTTAACTCTTTTCTTCTAATGATTGAGAGAAATTCTTTTGTATCAGGAAAAACATAGACAAAATCTTCGCTATCATCCTCAATTACAATCTCTTTAAAAAATTTACCCTTAACTTTAGTATCTAAATCATTTATAATCATGAATTTATAATATGAAATAAGGATTCAAATAAACGTATAGCATGGTGATAATATGGAGATGTTGATAAAATAAGAAGCTGAAAAAATTGCTAGTATTAATTGATAAGGAGATTTTCTAAAAATGATCTTACTTCTTTATGAGCAGATTTTCCATGATTAAATAAACCATTTAGATATCCATTTAGGAAGAATTTTATTTCAGCATTAAGATCTTTTATATCGACGTAATTATATTTTGTTTTTAATTTTTTACCTTCCACTAATGGTTTAATATGCTTTTCTAATAAATTCAATGTAAAATTCACAACCGCAGTATTGACTCTTTCTTTATCATTAGAAGATAACTCGTAATTTCCTTGAATAGTTTGTTTTCTTATATCATTTAGCTCCAATAGTAAATTTTCCAGATCTGATACCAATTTTAATAATTTAATTTTTTCTGG
>Ga0307378_10013910_pt1 | contig 10150 bp, 6 predicted proteins | sample UN1MG_FD_202238 | JGI IMG/M metagenome (GOLD analysis project Ga0307378, IMG submission 202238) | Soil microbial communities from Risofladan, Vaasa, Finland - UN-1 | ecosystem: Environmental > Terrestrial > Soil > Coastal area > Acid sulfate soil | place: Finland: Risofladan, Vaasa | collected... | reverse complement strand
ACGAGTCATCAGCCCCGAGTCACGGTTTGCGTCAATCAATTCCGGAAATAGCGCGAAAAAAATCGTACAAAATCCGGCGTTTTTTTGTCGTTTTGGCGCAAAATCCGCGCGTTTTTGTCATTTTGGCATCTTTTTTTGGGCGTTTTTTTGCGTTTTTTCGAGGGTGGACGGTTTTGATTGAGGCCAAACCCGCGTTTTTAGGCCGAAAATGCCCTTCGACCCGCCAAATACGTTCGAATTTTGCCCAAATTTTGATTGTTCGATTTTTTTTGAGTTTTTTCCAGCCGAAAATCCCCCCTGTTCTGCCTCGAAGTCCCGCCGGTTTATGCAGGTTTATTGCACCCGCCTGCGTTATTTATCACCCTGCCCATCGCCGCATCTGCGCTGTTTGCCGTCAATTCAACCCGTACAAGCTGGTTTTTTTGATAAATATGACCGTTCGGGTGGATACGGACTTTGAAATACCGTTCCGTTCTGCCCGCCGGCATTTGACCATCATCTTCCACCAGTACCTCTGCCGGCTGGCCGACAAACTGCTGCCGGAATTCATAACCCAGTTCCCTGTCAAGCTGCCGCAATATCGCAGAACGCCTCTTCACAACCCTTTTATCCACAACATCTTGCATCTTCGCCGCCGCCGTGCCGGGTCTGGCTGAAAAGCTGAACACGTGTATTTTTGCAAAACCAGCCTCACTCGCCAATTCCATGGTCTGCTCAAAATCAGTATCGGTTTCGCCCGGAAAACCCACTATCAGGTCGGTCGTTATCGCCGGCCTGTCCAGCCGGTCCTTAATCAGTCCAATTGTACTTCTGAAATCATCCCTGCCGTACTGCCTGCACATTCTCTCCAGCACCGTATCGGAACCCGACTGAAGCGACAGGTGCAGATGAGGCATAATGTTACGGCATCTGCAGAAGGTATCCAAAAGCCGTGGTGTTACGTCCGCAGGTTCCAGAGAGCTTAACCTGATTCGCGAAAGGCCCGGTATTAGAGATACTTGTTCCAGCAGCAGCGCCAGTTTTTCATTGTTTCCGTTCGGCCAGTTTGTCCTTCTGACGCTTTCCTGGCCGTAAGCTCCGATAAAAACACCGGTTAAAACAATTTCTTTATGCCCTGCCGCTGCAAGGTCCCTTGCTTCCCGAATCACCATCTCAGACGGCCTGCTGGAAAGGACACTGCGCGTTTTGGGCACGATACAGTAACTGCAGCAGCCGTCACAGCCGTCCTGAACCTTTATAAACGCTCTTGTATGGCCCTTAAATGCCTTTAACGCCATTAACTGAGGTACTGCGACTAAGTTTTTTTTGTACTTGATTTCGTCTGCCATTTGTGGTTTAATATAACTATCCGGGCAGGCGTGGGATGCTGTTGGGCAGGAGGCTGTGGTCTTACCCTGTACTATCTGGGCTAACTCAACGGCAAGACGGGTTCGATGCCGGATTATACGAACGCTTTCTGTCGGATTATTAAGCTCGGCGGTGCGGATGCTCGGCAGACAGCCGCAGGCTATTATAACGGCCCCGGGACTTAGTTTACCTGCCCTGCGGATGCGCTGGCGGCTTTTAGCTGATGCGGTGCCGGTTACGCAGCAGGTATTGATTACTACCATGTCCGGCCTTTCGCAGGTGTGTATTTGTCTTAGGCCAAGACGTTCGAGCAGTTCTCGAACCTGCTGGCTTTCGTACTGATTGACTTTGCAGCCGAGGGTATCGATGGAAAAAGTTTTCATAGTATGGTATAATTTATAATGATACCCGTGGATTTACAATAATAGATTTATGTTCGCGCACGAAACAAGGGGTTTCTAATGGCGACGAAATTCGGCGGGGTATGGGCAATAGATATCGGCAACAGCTCCCTGAAGGCGCTGCAGTTAAGCGATGCCGGCGGGGCCCTGGAGGTGGTGGGCTTTGCCAACATAGAGCACACTAAAATCCTCAGCGGCACCAGTGTAAAACCCGCTGAAAGAGACGAACTGACCGCGCTGAGTCTGCATCAGTTTGTAACCGAAAACAATGTGGGCAAAAAAGATATTATCATCATTTCCATGCCCAGCCAAAACAGTTTTGCCAGGTTTGTGAACCTGCCTCCCGTGGAACAAAAACGCATCCCCGAAATCGTAAAGTTCGAGGCATCGCAGCAAATCCCGTTCGATATCAGTGAGGTTCAGTGGGACTGGCAGATGCTCACGGAAACGGACTCAGGCCAAAGCAGGGTCGGAATTTTTGCCATAAAAAATGATGTGGTCAACGAGGCATTAAAGTATTTTACCGCCGAAAATCTCCAGATACGCTATGTACAAATGGCTCCTATGGCCCTGTACAATTACCTGCTCTACGACCGGCCGGACCTGACCGCTTCCGACACCAAAGCCACCGTGATACTGAACATAGGGGCCGAGAATACGGACCTGGTTGTCTGTACGAAATCAACGCCGTGGCAAAGGGCCATTCCCATGGGCGGCAACGCCTTTACCATGGCCATAGCGGATGCCTTCAAGCTGAATTTTCAAAAAGCCGAGAAGCTTAAACGTACCGCTCCCATGAGCAAATACGCCCGGCAGATACTGCAGGCCATGAAGCCGGTCTTTTCCGATTTATCATCGGAGATTCAGCGCTCGCTGGGTTTTTACACCAACTCCAATCCCAATACCCAATTATCGAGGATAATAGCCTTCGGCGGCGGTACAAAAATGCGGGGCCTGCTGAAATATCTGCAGCAGTCACTGCAGATACCCGTTGAGAGACCCGACTCTTTCAAGAATCTTACACTGGCACCGAACGTCTCGGCGGCGAAATTTCATGAGAATGTAAGCGACTTCGGCATTGTTTACGGGCTTGGTGTGCAGGGCCTGGGCCTGGGGAAAATAGAAAGCAATCTGCTGCCTCGCAGTGCCGCAAGGTCGATGGCGTGGGCCAATAAAAGTAAATACTTTGTCGCAGCAGCCTGTATGCTGCTGCTGGTTTCAGTTTTATCGTTCGCAAGGGCACTTTTGGACAGGAAAGCCTACGGCGACAACAGCAGAGTCAGACAGGAAGTCAGGAGCCTGATTCAGGCCGCAAACGAAAGTCAGCAAAAACTCACAACAGAAGAAAGCAAAACGCCGGCCTTTGAAGCGACTATACAAAAGCAGTTCGAGTATTTTCAATACAGAGACGTGGTACCCAGGCTTACAGAGGTTCTGCTGGCTGTTCTGCCCAACGAGAAAAACAATCCCGGGCAAAGTAATCTTTACAGGGCCTTTGCCGACGGCGATGCGGAATCAATTCTGGAGATTCCGCGCAAGAAGCGAAAGCAGATGTTTATAACCAACATGTCGATTCAGTTTACCAGCGACGTGGAAACTACGGATTTCAGCGGGATGACTTTTACAGTGTCCAGAGAAAAGACAGAGACAGAGAAAGCTATCGAACAGCAAAGAATCATGGAGATTATGATGGAGGGTGCTCCCAGTTCAGCCAGGTCCGGGTACAGACCCTCAAGCACAGGCAGGGGCGCACAGAGCACCGAACAGCAAGGCAAGCCGGGATTTCTTGTAAGTATAGCCGGCTACAGCCCCTATGAAAACATGGGTGAACTGATGGACCCGCCGGGTGTTAAAGAAGACAGCAGTAAGTGGGGTGTTATAACCCGGCTTATGCATCCTGACGATATCGTGGATGGTAACTGCCCGTTCGAGTTATTCAGTAAAACGGACAGTAAGCATTTTCAGATACAAACAGGTGAGGTGGACCCGCTTGCCAGCATGCCGGAGGGCATAGGCCTAGCGGAGACACCCACTGAAAAGAAAAGCGACCAGATAAAAGGTGTTCGGTCTGTTCTTGTTGACCCGATGACCAAGGAGATTATCAGCAGAGTGCCTGAGATGAACGAGTACGGAAGGCAAAGACTGGACAGGTTGGGTAAAGTCATATACGAGGTGAATGACCACTGGTTTGCGTTGAACATGAAGTTTGTCTGGAAAAATGCTCCGAAACGGGCAGCGCCGTAATAAGGCATGCAGCGGAATTGACAATTTGTTTACAGGCTATTGAGTGGTAATCGTCGAACAAGAAAAGGTGGAATAACAGACCGGTGAACTGAAATATGGATACTTCCAGGTACAAAGATGTTTTGGCAAAACTAAGTTTCCTGACATCCTATTCGAGCCTTCTGGTGCCCGTTATTATAACCGTTGTGGCGTTAATGCTGTTAATATTATCGATATTTATGGGCGACAAGCTGACCAAAGAGATAACTGAAACCAGCGTTTCGACGGGCAAAAAGGTTCAGTCCCTCAGCAAGAACAGCCCGCCGAGCGAGCAGTGGAAACTTGTGCAACAGTACCAGCAGGATTACGCAACGGACGCCAATCAGCTTGCGCTTCTGGCAAAGCAAAGCACTCAAAGGCAGCTGTTAAGTTACGGAATATTCCCTGAACCCAAGGACACATCAGCACTTATCTTCGAGCGGTTCGGACAGGAGTACCGCAGCGAGTTGGAGCAATTACTTGTGCGTGTAAACGCTCTGGACTGTCCTTCAGATATTGAGCTGGACAGAAGCATACGCGGTTCAACTGCACAATCTTCCCGCAGCAGTACGTATGCGCCGGCATTTTCAGGGTCGTTTTCGACAGGTTCGGCCCTCGGCAGGTCATCCGGTACCGGCACGGTAGCCGAGAAAATAACAAATGTACTATGCCGTGAAAAGGCTGAATCAGCTTCAGTTTACTGCAATGTCCATGACCTGGCCGGGTACGACTACTGGAATGAGTACAAATACACGAGTATCAAGGAAGACACGGATAATTGCTGGCGCTGGCAACTGGCCTATTGGATTATCAAAGACGTTATTGATTCCGCAGGTTCTGTCAATGCCAATTCCGACAGTGTTTACACATCGTCCGTCAAACGGCTGTTAAGTGTAAGCTTCGGGGAAAAGGTGTCACGGTATACGGCAAGTGGTACACAAAAGAGATGCGAATATGTTTTGCCCACGACCGCGACATTGAAGGAAAGCTGCACGCAAAGGGTCTCCAACAACGACATCGATGTTGTGCATTTTAGCGTAGAGGCTATTGTCGATGTAAAGGCGGTTTTGCGTTTCATGAAAGAGCTTTGCAGTGTTAAGCAGCATAAATTCAAGGGCTACTTCGCGCAGGCAAACGAGCAGATTTTCAAACACAATCAGATAACGATTTTGAAATATGATATGGTGCCTGTAGACCGCCAGGACTCTGCTCATCGGCTTTATCGGTACGGGCAGGACGCCGTGGTAAAACTGAATCTGGCCTGCGAGTATATCTTTAATAAAAGCGGTTATGACGCGATTAAGCCTGAATCTGTCAAGGAATCGAAGCAGGGCTTGACGGGCAGGAGCATAAGAGGCAGGTGATAAGAAGAACGGGCGAAAGTTTTGCTGGCGGATTGAATTTGTATAATCCGCCTTTCAAAGGCGCCTGCCGGGATAAGCAGTGATATTGAGATAAAAATGAAGAATAGAAGCAATTTTTTCGAACGGCATATTGAGAAGATGGTGCTTATTCTCACAGGGGTGGTATGTTCGTGGCTTCTTTTAAGCCGCGTTTTCGTAAGTCCCAACTACGTCGAGTACGAGAAGAACAAGCTGGCGGCCGGTGAAATTGATACTTTCATAAACGAGCAGGCCCAGCGGTTGAGGACCAGTCTGAACCGTAAGGGCGAACCTGTAAAACCATACGTATCGCGGCTGAATGATTTTCTTTCAGTTATGGATTCGTCAATAAGCAATATTGATTTGCAGGTTTATCCTCCTGTTCCGCGTCCTGTTTCGGATGCGATGGCCGCTCAGCCCAAATATCGTATCCCCGTCATTAATCCCCCTGCGGATATTTCAGTCGAGCATATACGGGCTGTGGCATACGTTCCCACCGAAGAGGTTAACATGGAAAAGCCATATTCGGCGGCCAAGCAGGAACCAAACGACATTGACATTGTTACCGTTGAAGGAAGTTTCGATGTCTCGTATCTGTACGATGCGTTTAAGGACAGTTTTGCGGGTGATAAAATCCGCCCGGAATGGCGAGACCCGTGCCTGGCCGAAGCGGTGTTTGCGGCTGTTCAGCTTCAACGACAAGAGTTGCTGGGCTATAACAACAACGACCAGACGTTTTCAGTGGACCCCGACAAGGGCCCCTGGAGTCAGTGGCAGGACGTGCCTCGGACAAAGATTGACCAGCGCAAAGAGATGTTCAAGGTCATCGAAGACGTGCGGCAGCTTCCGCCGGGCGGAATAAAGGTACGCCTGCTGCAGTTCAACAATATCGATTTTCAGAAGGACCTGCTTCAGCCGCAGTGTTACCAGATAGCATCGGCTCAGGAGGAATGGTTTCCGCCCTCAGTGCACAAAGAATATGTCAAATATCTGCAAGACCTTAAATTACAGGAGAAGCGTCAGGCCAGGGAAACGGAAAAAAAGCAGCGAGAGGAGGAAGTTGGCCGGCAGCGCACCAAGCCTAAAACCACAACTTCGCAAATGAGCCTCGAAGAATGGGCGTTAAGTCCTCTATCGGTCGCCACCCCTTCTCCTACAAGTACCAGGACAACTAGCGCACGCCGCCCAAGAAAAACCGCGCAGCAAAGAGACCGTGCAAGTCAACGGCCCGTGAGAAAAAAGAAGGAAACCAGGAAGGTATCGGATTTTTACAGTCAAATGAAGGAATTAACGATTGATAAGAAAACCAACCTTAGGCAGCTCAGTGAATCTTTAGTCGTCTGGATGAATGACGATACCGTCGAAGCAGGAAAATGCTACCAGTACAGAATGCGGATCGGTGTGTTCAATCCTATTGCCGGTACGGATAGATTCAGGGATGAAGACAACGGATTTAAAAACGATGTGATTCTATGGAGCGGGTATTCCGATATCACCGACGAGGTAAGGATTCCTCAAAGAACATACTTATTCCCACTGCAGGTTCAAGAGGCTGCAAAGATTGTGACTATAACGGTATTCAGGTATATGCTGGGCTACTGGTACAACATGGACTTTACAGTCAAGGTGGGGGAAGTTATAGGAAAGGTTGCTCCGTATGTAAATAAAGATACCCAGACTGCAAAGGACGTCAAGATACCGGAGACAATCGATTATAAAACCGGGGCTGTTCTAATGGATATTACACCGGTAAGCGACTGGGCCGGTGCAGGCAATCTTCGCCCCCGGCATTACATGGATATGCTTTACAGCTTTGACGGCCGGCAGATACTGCATATGCCCATAAGAGGCACTTACTGGCCCACCGACCTGCAGGTCAAGTTCAGCCAGGTCAAAAGAGCCGAATCCGAGCCGAGAGAACCACTGCGGCAATGGGCCGCCACTGTTCAACTGGCTACTGTCGGTACCGAAACGACGACCGGCGAAGGAGAGCAGTTAACCGATGAAGAAATTATGAGGATTATGATGGAAGGCTCCGGGCAGCAGTGAAAAGTAACAGGTAATACCGGCAAATGTCTTTCTACCCCGTATTGGGACCAACGCTTCACGCCACGAAAAAAGCAACATTTCCATAAAGCAGACCTAAGAAAGCAGCCGGACTATAGCTGTTGCAATCCCAAATAAACACTGCACAGGCCGGCGAAGTCCTTAACGTAAATAGGGCCTAAGTACGATTTTTCGATAGGCAATTTGCCCGATACTCTTGACGTAAGCGCCTCTTGTCGGCTACCATAGCAGGCGGTCGCACGGATAACAGATTACACGTAAGGTTAATTTCATAATAAAACTCGGCTATTGAATAACAGGAAAGGTGGCGGAAATGAGAAAGCTTGCTTTTTTGTTCGTTAGTTTAATTGTGGCCGGCGGTTGTTCAAGGGTTTGCCGACAGCCGGCGAAACCACAATATCCGAATAACCGCACCAGCGGCTATGCTGCGGATTCTCAGACCGCTGGGCAGGTGAGCCGGTTCGGCATCACATGGACGTTCGACCGGCAATACCCTGTGGGGCAGTTTGTCAACGGCGACTGGTGGGTCATCGGGCCTGTTACAATAGTGTCGGTCGAGCCTGCACCGGGCCCGGCACCACCCGATGAGCAAAGAAAGGACTACATAAACCAGTTCGGGGATTCCTGCTTACAGGATGATAAGAGCATGCGCAACGGCTCAATGGTCGTGACAAAATGGGGCCGGTATCAGGGCTACGATTCCGGCGCTAAAACTTACAGGCACTCGGAGAGCATCGGGTTTCCGTACAGGCTCGATACGAACAGGTCGCTGATTTCAACAATCAGCCACGGCTCGAATCTGAAAAACCCTAAAATTCTGCCGTTTCGGCGTGAAGTGTCTATGTCACTTCTTAAAACAGCAGCGGTGCTGACCTGCCTTGCGGAAAAACCGCCCGGCGACGCTTTCCGGCCGCCTTACGTCGGGACATGGAAACCTGTTTATCGGGCCGGCAATCTCAAACACGAGATTTTGCCGAACCTGCCGGCTGTTGCCGATACACCGACATTTGCCGAAATGCAGCGCCTTGTGGAACGGCCCTGGCTGGACCACGTCAGCTCGTGGATGATGTGCGCAACAGCACCAAACGGAAATATGCCCTACTACGGCAGAGAGTACGCCCGCGCGGTCTCGATGGTCGGATTGCGGCTGATGGTCGAGGCAACGCCGCAGGAAAAAGAAACACTGCTGATTCACTTTGTGCAACTGGGTATCGACCTGTACGGCCTGACAAAAACCGGCGCAAAATGGCAGATGGGCGGCGGCATCACCAGCGGCCGCAAATGGCCTGTGGTTTTTGCAGGCGTGTTGCTGAACGACAAGGATATGCAGAATTTTCCGGGTGATTCGGTCTTCCATGAAGACCTGCAGACCTATTACGGAAAAAGCTGGACGGGCCAAACGGTCCTCTGGCAGATGGGGGTACATCACGGCATAGCATGGCCTTTTGAAGAAAAGCACCCCAGCCAGTACAACCACCAGGACAAGCGTTCAGCGGGCTACCGTGTCTGCTGCAACGCAACAGCCTGGGTCGGTGAGGCGCTCGGGGCGCTTTTGATAGGCGCTAAGCAGATTTGGAACCACGATGCGTTTTTCGATTACTGCGACCGCTGGATGGCCGAGCAGCCGACACCTTACCGGCAGGCTGATGCTCCCACAGCTTTTATGACCAAAGCCGTGGACCCGTTCGTGGACAATATGTACCGCGCATACAGGGACACCATTGGCGAGCAGCCCGGGGCTACTAACAATATGAAGTGGGTTTGGGACGACGGCGGCAAATGGGTCAAAGAAACCAATAAGCCGTAAAATGACGGTTTAGAGCTTCGGCCCAGGAGCGAGGTGAAATCAGTCGGTCGTTGTCAGGATTTATAGAAGGAAACTCAAAGTTGCCTACACCGCTTGCTCATGCTTATATCCCGATTGCATTGGGCTGTACCGTAACCGATAGGAATTTGCTATTAAGGTTCTGGCTTTTGGCTGTATTTTGTTCTGTGCTGGCGGATGCGGATGTTATCGGTTTCAGGTTTGGGATTTCATACGGTGACTTTCTGGGACATCGGGGCTTTTTCCACTCACTGTTTTTCGCATTTATATTAAGTTCAACCGTAGTGCTTTCAGCATTTCGCAAAGTGCGAATATTCTCAAAGAAATGGTGGTTGATTTGGCTGTTTTTCCTTGGTATAAGCAGTTCACATGGTATTCTCGACGCCTTTACCAACGGAGGTCTGGGGATAGCATTGTTTTCCCCGTTCGACACCACCAGGTATTTTTTCCCGTGGAGACCGCTGGTTGTCTCGCCGATAGGGATACGAGCATTTTTTACACCCTGGGGCAAGGCTGTGCTGTTAAGCGAAGTTTACTGGATATGGCTGCCATTGACAGTAATACTTCTAATAGTAAAAGCATATCGTAAGATGAAGCTTATGAATCCCAATGAAACCAGAACGCCTTTGCGTAGCTGAACCATAGCCTTCGGGATAAAGTCGCATTTTTCAGCAACGGCTATATTTCAACGATGCCGAGGGCAGGGTTGGTTTTCCACTCGCCGCGGGTAAAATCAGGAAAATCAACCGCTCGGCTTTTACCCGCGACCGAACGTTCGCTCAATTCGGCTACCGCGCTCCACGAGGCAGCATCGTAAACATCCATATCCGGCAATATGCCCTCCCGCAGACACCTGACCAGCCGAT
>Ga0307378_10013903_pt1 | contig 10155 bp, 7 predicted proteins | sample UN1MG_FD_202238 | JGI IMG/M metagenome (GOLD analysis project Ga0307378, IMG submission 202238) | Soil microbial communities from Risofladan, Vaasa, Finland - UN-1 | ecosystem: Environmental > Terrestrial > Soil > Coastal area > Acid sulfate soil | place: Finland: Risofladan, Vaasa | collected... | reverse complement strand
GTGAAATTTTATAATTATAAAAACAATATTATAATTATGCATTCGATTGCAGGTGATTTTATTTTACAATAAGGCAATCCTTCTTGTCAAAGATTTTTTTATAGTATTTTTTATAATATTTTAAATAAGATAAACTTTACTACATTTAAGATGAATAAATAGGTTCCTATCCTCTATTTATTATTTATTATTTGCTATTAAAATGATACAAACAAACCACATTCTGAAAAGTTAGAAAAAATTATAAAATTATTGAGCTGGTACAGTCCGTCCGTTAGCATATACTAAAGACTTCTCCCCTAACTTAATATTACATAAGTTCGAGAGAAGTTTTTTGAGACAGCCATGATCACGGCTTCGAAGAAGGTTCCCAATATGTTGGACTACTACACACAGCAGATTTTAAATTAGCTGGCCCCGGTATTTTAATCCCAGGATTCACCACGGCTTGGATGGCAAATTCCACCATTTTTGTCCTCATATATGTGACATTTTCCTGACCATATTCATTTTCTGAATGTGGCCCTCTAACGAACACTAATTTTTTAAGTCCTGTTGCTCGCTTGTATGCCTCGAAGGTGCCTTCAACACTTACATACTTATCCCACAGTCCTTTTCCAAAGAACACCGCCGGCCACTTGTCTATATTTGTTAAGATTTCTGAACTCGGAAGAAACATGACGTTCTCTATTGTCCGCAAACACCCCTCCAGGAGCGTATAAACAGGCTCTGCATAACCAATACCGGCAGTAAAATCAGCAAGCATCAAAGCTCCCTTTATGTTATAACCATATGGGGAAGTACACCTTCCCTCGGGGTTGTTGTAAGGACAAAATTCAGCAAAATTCTTCTGCATCGCCCAGGCTGTCACCATCGACCCTTGTGAGGCCCCTCCGATGATTACAGGGACACTTTTGGCCTGCTCTCCTCTGAGAAGTTTCCCGACAGCTTGCTCCCCCTCAAGGAGCTCACCAGTCGGAGTTAATATGCTTAATCCATTATCTGTCTCGAGTTGATCGAGCATTCTAAACAGATCCTCGGCTTGTTCTCCGGTATCTGAAGCAGTCAATCCTCCTGATATCCCATGCCCTCTCTTATCTATGGTCAGTACATCAAACCCAGCTTGATTGAGAGCATACAGATAATCTCGCCATTGTCGCAAACCCCACTTTTCTGTCATCCCTTGCTCGTTTGGATAAGAGATGCCTTTGTATTTTTTAGTCTCTGGATCATATACATACAGTGGATCATCTGGGTGGTGAATTGCTGTCGTTTCTATACTTCTTCCCCCAATCATAATAGCTATAGCATGCGTCTTGTTCCCGGCATTGTCTAGTATACCTTCCCCTTCAATAAACCATCCTCGAAGTTGAATTGGCGTATGTACCTTCAAATGAAGTCGTTCGTACGTACCTCTAGGCACGGTAAATTCAACAATGTATGTTTTATCATCAACTTTCGCAATGTTTTCATTATAAACAGATTGCCCAAAAAATGCTGGTCGGCGGATGTCTGCCAGGTTCACATCTTCATTAGGTTCAATTTTTCCGATTGGAGACACGGTTCCAGTATTTCTAAACTCGCTAAGAGAAAAACTCCTGGCAAGCTCAATGATTGGCCTGGCAGCATCGGGATCTTGTGAAAATTCTTGCCATTTTTTCTTGATTTTTGCATCAGTGAACTCTTCAGCATAAAAATCTTCCCACTGATAGCCTTCGGGTGGCTTCTGACTGGTCTGCGTAAATGGAATACATACTGATCCCTTTGGATCCTGATAAGAAAATCCAGGCAAATCTTCATTCTTATCATACCCGACATAGGTGATGCACTCCGGCTCGTCACTTGAATTAGCTTGGACAAATTCAGATATGATGAATATTACAATCATCATTGTAAATAACAATATTATCAACATTTTTTCCTTTTTTCCTTTTAAAAAATGTTCTTAAATTATAATATACTCTAGAAAAATTATCTTCTTTTTCTTACCTTCTCGCTTTAATGAGACAGGGGACTTTTTTTATCACACTTTTCTTTCACAACTGTAACCCAAATAATTACAAATATTTTAAGCATCTGCTTGATGAAAAGATAAAAGGGTCAGAGGTGATGCGATATACTGCTCCTTTAAATTCTATTCGTCATGGTCTGGTCATGTGGTCAATGTAGTATATCGTTTGTTATATTGCAAGCCCTGAATATATATGCTTTCTATCAGCATTACATTTTTCCCAAAGATGCTGCTAAATAGTCAGATTTTAGAAAACGCTCCACGATAAAGAGCATGATAATATTTGGTGTCATCATGAGCAGCGCCACTACCGAGGCATTGGTTCGTATGAAATTATATCCCATGAATGAATAGAGAATGGTCGGTATGGTCTCGAAGGTAGGTGTGCCGATAATAAAGGTAAGATTAAATTCTTCAATGCTGACAGTAAACGCAAATATCATCCCTGCCAGCAATCCGGGGCGAATCATAGGCAAGAAGATATCCCTGATTTTAACGAAAGTACCCGCCCCAAGATTCTCTGCCGCGTCTATCACGTCTTGAGGGATGGCCTGAAAACTGGTGGTCATCACCCGTATCATATAGGGTATGCTCATGAGCGTGTGTGCAAGGACCAGGCCGAAAAAAGTTTGACTTAAGCCAAGTGCGGTGAAGACCCTGCTGAGGAAAAGCGCTACTACCATCCCGGGCATGATTATAGGGAGAAGTACCACCAGCATAAAAAGTTTCTTGCCGGGAATTTTTCTTCTACCCAATACATAAGAGGTGGGTAATGATAAGGTTAAGGAGAGAAGCACTGACAGTGGTGCCAAACTGTAACTATTACGCAATGCCCGTCCGATATTTGTATAATCAAATACAAATTTCCATTGCGCCAGCGAAAATCCCGGTGGAAAAACATTAGGGTAAGACCAGGGATTCTTGGGGTCTACCAAAGACCACATCACGGTCATAAGGATAGGTATACCGACCCACAAAATCAGGACAATCATAAAAAAGCTCATCAGGAGCAAATAGAAATTTCTCATCCTTCGTGCCTGAATGAGATGTAGTGGTGTTTTTGCCGTGCTATTTGTTGAAGCCATACTAATCCACTCCCTTTACAAATTCCGCTAGTCGTGAATAGGCCCAGATGACAATGAACGCGGTCACGATAATCATCACTCCCAATACAGCTGCCTGGTCCCATTCCTGGTATATGGTGGCCATGATATGCATCCGCCCTGCCATAGATGCGGGATAGATGGGTCCTGCGACACTGACTATAGGGAAATCTCCAAAGGCTTTGATAAACATGAGGATCATGGAAACCAATATCCCGGGCATGGCCAAGGGCACATATATCCTGAACAATATCGACCAGTAACCCGCACCCAGATTTTTCGCTGCATCGATGGTATCATCCCTGATGGCCGCTAACGATGCCATCACAATCAAAAGCACAAAGGGCAGGTTCTTCCAAATCTGAATAAATACCACCCCCCAGCCAAATTTGTCATTGAGCATACGCAATGGCTCATTGATGAGATGAAGTCGCATGAGTGCAGTATTTACCAGCCCATGGTATGAAATAAGGTTCAGAATGAGAAAAGCTGCCACCAGGGCAGGTATAAAGAGCGGCACTTTGATAATAGAACCCAGAATTCCTTTTCCGGTTCCACCCTTTCTAAAGAACAGGGCAACAGGAAATGCAACCACTACGGTACCTATTGAGCTTAGAAGTCCCATTTTTAGGGAGAAGAGTAAAGAATCTATGGATTCTCTGGCTTGCAATATCGCTTTCCAGTTTTCTAGGGTAAACACCGACTTTCCTGTGATACTAAAGACGCCGAAGCTTTGCACGAGGGTCAGGAAGATTGAGGAGCCAATAAACAACAGGATGAATCCCACACCCGGGAAGAGCATCAGGAGATCTATGGGCGAAATCTTTTTTTCTTTCATCTTTTACCCCCTCAAGATGCTGAAAGCGTCTTCGGGAATACTGAACTCCATAACGTCTCCCGTAATGAGTTTCCTGGTTTCATCAATTTGAGCACGCATCTTGTTTCCCTGAACATCCAGGAAGATATCCGTAATATTTCCCATAAATACAGACTGCAGGATTTTTCCCTTGACTCTATTCGGTGCTCCTTTGGTATAGAACTTCATATCCTCAGGCCGCCAGACGAACTTCACTTTTTTATCTACTTCAGGTATCTTCTGGTCTCCGAAGACGATATCTACTTTTCCAAAAGGAGTTTCCACAATACACCGGCTACCATCTCTGGCTACTACGGTCCCTTCATAGATATTCGCCAAACCGATAAATCCAGCCACAAAACTGGTTTCAGGATTCCGGTAGATGGTGTAGGGGTCCCCTAACTGCTCAATATGGCCCTGGTTCATGACGACAATCCTATCCGATATTGCCAGGGCTTCATCCTGGTCATGGGTCACATAGATAGTTGTTATTCCCAGCCGTTTTTGCATTTCCCTTATCTCGACCCGCACCTGTACGCGTAACTTGGCATCCAGGTTGGAAAGCGGTTCATCAAAAAGAAGAACCTGGGGCTCTGTTACAATAGCTCTTGCCAGGGCAACCCGTTGCTGCTGTCCTCCTGACAGTTGTCCGGGTTTGCGTTTTTGCAAATCCTCAATTCCCAACATCTCCATCACTTTTAAGACCCTCTTTTTCTGTTCCTGTATTGGAATTTTCTGCATTTTTAACCCGAAGCTTATGTTGTCCCAGACGGACATATGGGGAAACAAGGCATAGGATTGGAAGCACATGGCTGTATTCCGCTTGTTTGGGGAAATATTGTTCATGATCTTGTCTCCAAAAAAGATCTCACCCTCGTCAGGATAGCAAAATCCTGCAATAGTTCTTAAGGTGGTGGTCTTCCCACAGCCTGAAGGACCGAGCAGGGTGACAAATTCACCATCAGCCACTTCTAAACTTATGTTGTCCACAGCAATGACTTCATCGAATTTTTTCGTTAAGTTTTTAATTCTCAGGTTTGACACAAGGCTCCCCATTTGTATAAAATTTAAAGCTTACAGCACAGCCTAATTCCAGGTTGCGGTCGGTCTCTTCGCGGGCTGGGGATAATTCCCCCAGCCCGCACTTGCACACCCCTTATTTCATCAACACATTCTTGACGAACTCGGAAATCATGTGACTTTTGTAAGGTGCTGGGAACCATGCAATCGCATTATTCGCTCTGTCTGCTTCGGTCAACAGCGTTCCTTCAATAGCAATATCGGTTCTTGCAGGATAGGCACCCACCATCTCGAACTTCTTAAGCTGCTGCTCTTTTGAGATGATATGATAGATAAAAAGCGCTGCAGCGGCCTTGTTCGGTGCGTTCTTCAGTACACCCAGGGTATCTCCACCACCGGCTGCCCCCATTTTTGGAATATACATCTTCGCTCTGGTGAAGATATTGCCTTTTTTCATCATATCCGTAACATTGTCATCCCAAGCGAAGGTCATGGCGATCTCACCGTCATTGAGCCTGGTGATGGAGTCATTGTTTGATACGGTAAAGGTCAGCTTATCCTCGCGGGTATTGACCCACTCCCAAGCCAGATTCCAATTTGCCACCTTCTCTGGAACCACGTCGGTGTCGCCCTTGTACTTGTCCAAGCCTCCGGTGGTCTGACTTATCAATGTGTGAACGAAAGATTGACCGGAACCACCTTTTGAAGGATCGTTAAAACCGAATTTCTTGGGGTTGGCATCTATCCATGCTTCGAGTTCTGCCCAGGTCTGGGGCGGATTGGAAACACGTTCCGGATCATAGAGAATACCGGTCTGGTTTCTATGGAAGGGAGTTAGATATCCTTTGACCAGCACACCCTCCTGAACTTCCCAGATAGTCGGAGCCAGCTTGTCTGCATCGGGTATCACGTTTTTCATGGGTCCGTAGAACAGATCCAGATCCATAGTGGTCTTCACCCACTGTCCCCCAACAATCATTACGTCGATGGTCCCTACGTCACGATCCTTCTCCGATATGGCTTTATTGAAATTAGCTGTCTGATCCCCGATAATCAAATTGACTTTAACGCCATATTGACTCTCAAATGCCTCAGATGCATCTTTAAAGTAGTCCGCGAAATACCAGGCATAGAATGTTACCTGCCCTTCCTCCTTAGCAGCAGCAACTATCTCATCCCAACTGGCTGTCTGTAGATCAATTTCCTGACCTGCCGCAAAAATCGTACCTGAAAGAAATACAGTTAAACATAAAAATATAAACAAGAAAGCTAAGCTACTTTTTAAATTACTTTTCATTTTTACCTCCTAAAATATTTTTAAATTTTAAATATACTTACACTTAAGAAAAATTTTCTTTTTATGTCTCACCTCCTCTTATTGGTTCCCTGCTATCTAAAGGAAAATCTCTTTTTTAGGGCATTATCACAGGGAGTTTTTTAATTTTTTAAGAAATCTGATTGTATCAATTTTAGCACCAAGGCAATTGTATTTGTTATTAGAAATGATTCAAATAATATCTTATAAGTCAATTTCTAATGTTGATTTAAGCAATTTTAAATATATTAAATGCGAACGATTGCATTATCATAATTTAAATCCTATAAAATTCTTTTCTTTGATTTATTTTGATTAAATTACTTCTTTTGATTTCTAATTTTCGAGCATTTATGTTTAGTTTTTTTCATTGACGGCTTACTGGGCTCGTTAATAAAAAATCAAAACAGTGATGAAAATAAGAAAGTGTTTTCGGTGAAATTTTATAATTATAAAAATAGCATTATAATTATGCATTCGATTGCAGGTAATGTTATTTTACAATAAGGCAGTCCTTCTTGTCAAAGTTTTTTTATAATTTCTTCTGAATCATTTTAACTATAATAGTAATTCATATATTATATTTCAAATGAAGTTTACAAAATTATATGATATACTATCCGATAGAATTTAAAATAAAAAAATAAATTATAAAATAAAATAATCTGATCGATTGCTACATAATTCGTAACAAAACAACCAAAAAAGTTCGGTCATAAAACGCTTAGAATAATATTTATACAAAAAAGGCGGAGGATATAGAATGATTAAAAGATCAAAAATTAGTCTTAACAGAATTATTTATCCTAAATTAAAATTAGAAGATTTTTTCAAATTTGCTCAAGATTTGGATTTAAATAAAATCGAACTGCGCAATGACCTTTCCGGAGGAAAGATAATTGATGGCTATACTCCTGGGCAATTGAAAGAACTTTCAAAAAAATACGGAATGGAAATATTAACTATCAATGCCTTACAGAAATTTAATTTAGGCGCGGTGCTGCCGGATGTTATAAAAGAATTGAAAGAGTTAATCAATCTATCACTATCTATCGGTTGTAAAGCTATTGTATTATGCCCTAACAATGATGTTAATGATAAAAGGAATTCAGAAGAGATTTTTAAAGAAACCGTAAAAGCCTTAAAATCTTTTGGACCTTTGTTTCGGGATAACGGCATACAAGGCTATTTAGAACCTTTGGGATTTGAAGAATGTTCTCTTCGATCACTGGTTACAGCAATGAAAGCTATTCAAGAATCAGGTTTTCCTGTCTATAAAATTGTTCATGATACCTTCCATCATCATCTTGGTCCTGATACCTTTGAGACAATTGAAAACAATTATGATATCTCTTATACTGGATTAGTTCACATCTCCGGGGTAGAATGCAATATTCCCGTTGAAGAATATAGAGATAATCATCGTGTTTTAGTAACCGAACAAGATAAGCTTCAAACCAAGAAACAAATAGAATTACTCCTAAAACTTGGCTATACGGGAAATATTTCTTTTGAACCTTTTTCTGAAAAAATACAAGAGATGGAGATTGAAAAGATAAAATCAGCTATTAACCATAGTATAGAATGTATAGGTAAATAAAATAAACGTCCCCTTAAGCAGTTCGGCAAAGCGGACGGCATCAAGACCTTTCCCGCCAATCCAGCGGAATTTATCGGCCTGAAAAACGCCGGTCCCCTGTCATAGAATGGTTGCTGCTTTGGGAAGAAAGCCAAAAAAAGATGATCTTCTGACCATTAGGATATCTTTATCGCCTCAGTGAAACAAAGATGATACAGAGAACGGTTCTCTGTTCCTGTTTCTCTAAAAACTTGTTTTGCTGGAGAAGGTGAAATTATTGGTTCTGAGATAGGGGGCAACTGTCGGGCCAATATATCCTTCTTTTGTCTGTCTTTCTTTTGATATCATATCTACTGACTTTAACATATCTACTACGCTGGTATTAAATCTCATATTTTTTAGCGCTGTAGTCATTTTCCCATCTTCAATCAAAAAAGTGCCGTTTCTGGTCATACCGGTTAACTGTATGCTCATGGGATTGAGAATATTAACATAATGTAATCTGGAAATATAAACACCTTTTTTAGTGGAAGAAATCATTTCTTCAATAGTGTTACCCCCTTCTTTCATCACTATATTGAAAGGCAGAGCTCCGGAAGAAGAATGTTCGGGAGGTAAAGTATTGGCAGTGCATTTTTTATTATATTTTAAAGCAGTGTTGTGATCATAAACTCCATCCACTATCACGCCATCCCTTACCAGGCATACCTTCTCGCGGGGCCAACCGACAAAATCACAAGGTATGGGCATAGTAAGTTTTTCAAAAGGATCATCAGAAATACTGACAGTCTCCGGAAAAAGTTTCTTCCCCCGATTATTACTGATAAAACTCTGGCCTTCCATAATCATCTTCCCATTAAAAGCTGCGTAACAGGTATAATTTAAAATTTCAGAAACTGCTTCAGGTGAAAGAATTACTGTATAAACTCCCGGCTCAATCTCTGTCTGCTCTGTATTTCGGGAGGCGGTTAATAATAATTCATCGGTACTTCTCTCGATATCCAAATCATCAATCTCTTCACTGATAAATGAGTAATAAGCGGTAGAGTTTTTTTTGGTAATCACACAATTGAATTCCACTTTCGTCCCTCGATCAAAGGCAAAAATTCCTTCTGAATTTGCCACCAACAAAGTATTTACTTCCGTTGTAAAAGCCCCCGCAGCATTATATTTACGCTGATGTACTTTTTTCACTAATTGCTTGATTAACTGAGCCCGGACTAAGGGGGTAAACTGTGCGGTCTTTTGGGAAAATTTACACTGTAATTTGTATCTCTGAGGAGTTACTAAACGGTAATTATAATTCAGCTTGGGACTAATTTTGGTTATTTCAATTGCCTTTTGAATATTTTGGGATAGGGAACGATCATCAATGCAGTTCATGACAGTTAAACCAATTCTGTCTTCATTGATAATCTTTATGACTAAGTTTAAATTAGCTTCCGCAACATTCTGGTGAATATAAGATTCCGCAAACCTGGTAAGTTCGCTTCTATTTTCGACTGCCACTATTTCAAAATCATAACCTTTAAGAAAACCACTTATCTTTTCGACCAGTTCTTTTCCAGAATTTATATCTCTCATTGTGATGCACCTACCTTTATCTTCCTGAATCGGGCAGGCGAGGTGCCGTGACCAACATGCATTGATTGACTTGGCTGTCCTTTTCCGCAATTCGGGACTCCCCATACCTTCCAGTATTTTTTATCACTTATTCCGTCACAGGATTTCCAAAATTCCGGAGTTATTCCCTGATAGATAGCATTTTTGTATAACCGTCCTAGTTTCCCGTTTTTTATCTCTCTTGCAACCTCTGTGCCAAATTGGAAATTTAATCTTTTATCATCTATGCTCCAGCTTTTATTAGTATCAAAATATAACCCTTCTTTTATATCTCCGATAAGTTCATCTAAATCCAAATTACCGGGCAATAAATTCACATTGGTCATTCTAACCAAGGGGATTCGATTCCAGTTTTCTGCTCTGGCAGCACCATTACTGGGTAATCCCAATACAACTGCATCTTCTCTGGACATTAAATACCCTTGGAGCCTTCCTTTATTTATCAAATAAGTTTTAGAGGCAGGGACACCTTCGTCATCATAGCCGAAAGTTCCCAGCCCTCGCGGAACAGTTGCATCTGCTACTATAGTCACTTCAGGACTGCCGTAAGTAAAATTATTCAATTTATCCAGAGTCAAGAAACTGCCTCCCGCATAACTTATCTCCTTCCCCAATACCCGGTCTAATTCAATTGGGTGTCCGCAGGAT
>Ga0307378_10013902_pt1 | contig 10156 bp, 7 predicted proteins | sample UN1MG_FD_202238 | JGI IMG/M metagenome (GOLD analysis project Ga0307378, IMG submission 202238) | Soil microbial communities from Risofladan, Vaasa, Finland - UN-1 | ecosystem: Environmental > Terrestrial > Soil > Coastal area > Acid sulfate soil | place: Finland: Risofladan, Vaasa | collected... | reverse complement strand
CAGGTATGAGCAAGCTGCTGTCGCAGCGGCCAGTCCCGCTGTTCCAAGGAACCAGATAAGAGTCAGATTCAGAAAAATATTGGCAACGACTGCATACACAGCACTTCGTGCAGGTGTCTTCGAGTCCTGTATGGAATAAAATGCTCGTGTTGTTACCTGCTGGGAAAAATAACCGCACAATCCTACGGCATAGAACGAAAGCGTCAAAGCTACTATCGGCGTGTCTTCACTGTTGAAATTGCCATGTTCGAATAAAGCTGAGACTAAGGGTTTGGCTACCAGGAAGATTCCGGCCGTCGCTGGAATTGCAACGAATACGGCGGTCTTGATTCCCCTTGCGATTGTTTTGGTAAGCGCATCAAAATCTTTCCTTGCGGCGTCCGAACTCATTACCGGAAAGATTGCCGTTGCAAGAGATATTCCCAATACACCCAAAGGGAATTGGTAAAGCCGCTGTGCATAGTATAAATGTGCCGGTGCGCCATAGCCAAGCGGGTCACCGCGCTCATTCATAAAGCACAAGGCAATGATGTCATCTCCGAGTGTATTTAACTGCGTTACAGTAAGGCCGAGTATCATAGGGCCCATCATAATTATGACTTTCTTAAACGGTTCGGAGTGAATATCCCATGCCGGCCTGATTGAAATTCCTCTGGCGCGTAGAGGAGGAATCTGAATAGCTATCTGAACAAATCCTGAGAAAAGGACTGCAACCGCTACGAAAAAGACCTGCTGTTGGGGTTTAATTTTCATCACCCAGCCGGTAAATAACAAGCTTGCAATAATGCATGTATTCAACACGATAGGCGCCGCGGCAGGTGTGGCAAAATGTCTGTGTACATTCAGAATACCAGCGAGAATAGCCACGATACAGATACATATCATATACGGCAGCATAATTGAGCACAATAACAGTCCGAGTCGAGGGCCGGTTCTGGTTTCGAAAAAGCTGTAATAGCTCCAGACGAGAATCTCACCGACAATGACAATAGCCGCAAGTAATACGAACAGGACTGTTACTGCGGTGTTGGCTAAGCGTTTTGCCTGCTCCGGATTGCTGTGAAGCTGTTCACTATATACGGGAATAAGAGATGCCGAAGCTGCGCCCTCCCCAAAGAGTCTTCGGGCGAGATTCGGAATCTTAAAGCCCATTGTCCATGCTGTAGACAACCATCCGGCACCGAAGAAATGGGCGAAAGCCATATCCCGTACCATACCGAATACTCTGCTGATTGCCGTTAGAGAAGCAATTTGTCTGAAGCCTTTTATCATTCTTGGTTCTCGGTGTTCGTCGAGTCCGTCATAAGCGGACAACCGCTTCGCTCCAGCATAGAAGTTGGCTTACTTTTTTGGTGCTACGGTAAAAGGTCTGCATCGTCCGATGTTATTTAATAAACCTATGGAGGCCATGCTAACCACCAGGCTTGAGCCGCCGTAGCTTATCAGCGGTAAAGTCAAACCTGTTATGGGCATAAGTCCAAGGGTCATGCTCACATTTATTATAACCTCGACGACAAACATTGCGACAATACCGGCTGCTAACAATTTGCCGAACGGGTCGCTATTGTGCACTGCGATTTCCAGCCCGCAGCTAACGATAATAGTATAAAGTGCGAGCAAGCCGAGGCAGCCCAGAAAACCCCATTGCTGGGCAATAATGGCAAAGATGAAGTCATTGTGTCTCGCTTCCAGGAAGTCGTATTTGACAAAGGGGCCTTGCCGAAAACCGTATCCTTTAAGACCGCCGGAAGCAACGGCATATTTTGAGCGAATCAGATGCCAGCCCCAATCACTTTTCCATTGCTTTTCGCTGAATGTTGTGCCGACAAGAACCTGGCCCAGCCACGGGTACTTCTCGGCCTTTTCACGGACCCATGTGTTTTGCAGTACGACGCTGCTGATTCTTCTTCGCTGATAGGTCTTCATCTTATACCATAGCAGCGGGCTGACCAGAAGTGCCATAAGTATAATAATCAGCAGATGTTTGACCTTTGCACCGGCCACAAACAGCATTGTAAACAAGATTGGCATCATTAAGAGCACTGTACCCAGGTCAGGCTCAAGGAGTATAAGGACCATTGGCAGGAGGGTTAGAGCAAAAGGGCCGATTAGGGCGCTAAGACTACGGTAATTGCTGCGATAGCGCAGATACCAGGCCAGGGCCAGGATGTACACCAGTTTACAGAATTCCGAGGGTTGCAGTGCCGGCAGCTCCCTGTCGGCTATTGTGAATTTAATCCATCTGTGTGTACCGTTTATTTCCGGCACAAAGGGTATATTAATAACATATCTGCTAACGAGTAACAGACCCAAAAGCAGCAGGATGAGTCCATATATCCAATAGCTTATCGAACCAAATCGCCTGTAATTAATTGTGTTTATCAGCACGAAGCCGACTATCGCGACAGCAGCGAAAGCGATCTGTTTTTTCCAGTGATTGCCCAGGTCGCCGGTTTCGCTGGCCGGGCTTAGTTCCGCGGGATTACCAACAGAATAGATAGTAGCTATCCCGATACCTACCAGCATCAAACCAGCCACTATCAGGCATAGTCTTACAATTATCAGTCGTCCCTTTAGGAAGTTGTACATAATGGCAACATTAACATAGAAACATTAAAATTGCATACACATACTATAAAGTTGTAAAAAAACTTACTTTTTGTGCGGCAAGGAAGCACAAATTCGCTATTTGTTGAATTTAGCTTTACACAATTAAAAAAAACAAATATAACAGCCTAAACTGATGGCCCGGATAGAGGCCGTTGGCCTTACCAACTGAAGTGGCCATTTACCAGCTTTTTCTATGTATTAAATCGGGCAATTGTATCTAAAATTCTGATTTTTTCCGGTTTTTTTTATATTTCTCTTTAACTTTTACACAAACTCGTGGTGTTTTGCACTTAATTTTCATCTACAGGACCATTGGTACCTTATTTCTTTGTGTATTTTCTTTGGTTGCCGGGAACAGGTAGTTCCAATGGATTTTCAGGCTAAATTTCCGGATTTTCGCAAATTTTTCTTGAAATATATAAAAATTTCTGTTACGATAATATTGATCTTCACCAATTAGAACTTGTGCTATTATTGTAGGGCACGTATTTCGCTTAATCAGCGAGAAAGGAGGATGTATCGGGAAGGATTGTGTGTATTTCCGGCTAAACCTGCCGGCGCTGGAGCGCTATGTTCAATGATTAAAGTACTTACTGTCATAATGAGCAAGCGTGCTTAATATTTTTTGTTAAGGCAGGAAACAAAACCAAGAGGCCAGGGTATTATGCCTTGCGCAGACCTAATGAGAAGAAAGGGGTTGTATTATGAGAAAATTGTTTTTTGTTCTGGTTTTGGCAGTGCTCACTTCACCAGTGTGGGCAACGGTTACCATTGATGCCAATGACCTGGGCGGAGGAGTTGTCGCGATCGAATACTTGTCGGATGAGACTGAACTGGTCAGAGCGTTTGCTCTGGACATTACAGTTGACGCCGGTACTATTGATGCTATTAGTGATTTCAAGGTGGGTGACGACAACAACGGTTACGGCATTTTCCCGGGTAATTTCAGTCTGTACATTACTGTGGACCCTGCGACCGGTGAAGTCAGCGATTGGGGTGTGGCCGGTTATTCGCCCGTGGCTGATGGTAATGAGCCGGGCGCACTGGGTGGCCTGGGTACGAATGGTATCACAATCGCGATGGGCTCACTCTATGACACAAAAGCTCCACCCAAGAAGGGCAGGCTCTGCACCGTTACATGTAGCGAACCTTGCCTGCTGACTGTTACTACAAATGCAACACGGGGCAATGTCGTACTGGAAGATGCTTCAGAAGCAGTCGTGGATTTGACAGGGGCAACCAATGTTCAAACCAACATTGGTGCAACTGAGTCATACACCGGCCCGCACAAAGACGAATGGCTTGCAGTAGGTTCGCCTGAGTGCTGGATTGCCAGTATTAATCCGAGACAGTGCCATGGTGACGCAGATGGTGCTTCTCAGGGTAAAAATAAATACTGGGTATCAACTAACGACCTGGACATCCTGATTGCAGCGTGGAATAAGCCTTTGGAGTCACTGACAGGTAATCAGATTTGTGCTGATTTTGACCACCTGTCTCAGGGTAAAAATAAGTATCGTGTCTCGACCAATGACCTGGACATCTTGATAGCCAACTGGCAGCTTCCCGATGTTCCGGCTCCGGACTGTCCGTAATTTGGGTCCACAGGAGTTGTAGTAATTACAAATTTAAAGAGCCGGGATATTAAAGGGTTTGTTGTTTCGAGAGGATAGCATCTACGAAACGGAAGGAGATTATGATGAAAAGACTACTTTTGCTGATGTTGGTTTTTGGTATGGCATCGTCGGCGAACGCTGTGCTTATTCAAGTCGATGGTCAGGACCCTGGTCAGGCTGTTGATATTGCTGAAGGTTTCACGTCAGTAATCAGAGTTGTAAGTGAGGACACATCCAGTTGGCTGGGTTATATAATCGTCGAAGAGGGCGGTACTGGTGTCTTGGGCGAAGCAGCCAGGCTTGATGCGGCAGGTGATATAGGTGCTTTTTCAGTCTATACAGAGGCTGGTTGGGGCAGCGGTTATGAGCTTACGGTATCAATGAGTCAGGGAGGTGTTCCCGCTATAGCCGTCGGACCGCAGTTTACGATAAATTACTCAGGTGGCGTTTTAGGAGAAACCGCCAGGATTTCACTGTTTCTTGATCCGAATTATGAGAATCCGGTCGATTCATTTGCAATCACTATTATTCCTGAGCCGATGACCGTTATACTGCTTGGTCTTGGATGTCTGTTTCTGCGTCGTCGAAAGTAAATAAAATTGTTAGCCTTGGCCAAGGCCAACATAAGTTGGTTTACAAAGAGGCAGGTCTTCGGACTTGCTTCTTTTTTTTTGTCTTGCGGGGAGTGCCGGTGTTGCTTAATATTCAGCAACGGATTTTGGCCTATGAAAAAAATATTTGTCTTATTGATTTGTGGTTTCTTTGTTTTTCTGCCCGGCGGCTGTCAGAGTTCGGGCGGGAGCAGAAGCGGCGTCGAAGTAATCATTGACGGCGACGGACGGTTTCCGGAATATCTTGTTGGCGGATGGAAAGCGGATAAAGGCGGGTGGGAGATTGTCTTTGAGCCGGATGGGAAGATTTCCTCTGTAGTGGTCAGTCTCGGCAGGGTGAGAATAAAACCGGGAGAGGTAACTACAACACAAATGGTATTGGGTGGTGAAGGGTTTTTTCAGCCGGGCAAGTGGACAGTTCAATACTCGCAAGAGAAACGAGAATTGGTGGTTGAGATTGCAATCGAGCATTTTCGTGTCGAACTTGGTGACAATGTAGTTCAGGGTAAAACCCGTGATTATTTTATCGGTTCGGTTTCCGCCGACGGGCTATTGTGGTGGGCCGACCGATACAAATTTCCCGAATACGTCGTAGATACGAAGAAACATCCGAATTTCAAGCTGCCCTTTGACCCTAATGACAGCTCGCGTGAGAGTTTAATTTTCCAAAAGGTTACCAATCCACAATAGTTGCGATGGCGGATTTATTCTTAGCGTCGATTCCTGTGTTAGTCACTGACGTTTAGGCCAATTTTTACATTTCCCTCGGACTGATTGATTATACGTTCCGGGCCGGTGAAGATATTCTCGGCAATTATTGCGCGGGTGACGTCCTTTTGAAGCAGGATGTGCGGGCGGTCCTGCCGGAATTCACATCCGCGAATCAGTACGGTGCCGCTTTTGGCCTGGATTGCCGGGCGAGAGCGGTCTTTGCCGCCCCACTGGACAAGCGTGCAATCGCTGAAGCCGACGGTTCCCGTGCCTGCAATCTTTGCGATTTGATTGCACGGGCCCCAGAACGCGCAATTCACAAAACGAATGCTTCCGGTATTTGTTTTTTCGATTTCTATCATTGTCGGGTCGGGCCCGTGAAAGGAGACAAATTCACCATTGGTGATTAGCAACCCGTATGGGGCGCAGTGTTCGACGACAAGAGCGGTGTGGCAATCATCGGCTCCGATGCCGAGGAAGTTGCCGTTGCATTGACCTGATTTGCTTCGTATGAACTTATAGCCGATTTTGTAACCGAAACAGAAGGTGTTATAGACGTACTGCCAGTCGGATTTGCCGAAAATGAACGCCTCGCCGTTTTCCATCTGCCATTGAAATAATTTCGGTTTCATGCTCCACCAGGGGTTGAAGTGCACATTCTCAATGCGTCCGATGTCATATATGTGGTCAACCAAAATTCCCCGCCGGATCGGCTGGCCGTGTACATCGCGAATGAGATGGCGCTCGTTCCGGCTGGCGTCAATACCGTTGTATGGGTTGAGCATTTCGACTGCGAGAACGGCGGGATTCTTACCTCGCATGGCGATAGCCCAGGGATAGGGCTTGGGAATGTCGTCCACGTTTTGCTCAGGATAGTATAAGACGACCCCTTTGAGTGTGCTGTTGGTATTTAGAGTTATGAAGGCGGGACTGTCTTCTTTGCCTGCACCCTCGGTGACCAGAAATGTGGTGCCGTCGTCGGTTGGCTTGGGACGCCCACGGTCTCGAATGCCGTTGTGGGCTGGGACTGATTGCCAGATGCCTGCGAGAGTAACAGCCTTTGGTACATTCAGGTGGCCGGCGAAGAAATAATTGCCGACAGGAGCGTAAACGACTCCGCCGTTGGCCTGGCCAGCCGCGTCCAGTGCTTTTTGGAAGGCCGCGGTGTCGTCTGTTTTTCCGTCTCCCAAGGCACCAAAATTGCGCACGTTGAAATCATCTGAGACGGCGGCCAAAATCGGTTTTCCGGCAAGAACCACGATTGCCAGAAATAGTGATACTATTAGAACAGACTTGCCGGACTGCTTTAAGGTTCCTGATTTGGCGATGTCATTATTCATTTGTTTTACTCCTTAATCTTTGTTGGCTAAACTCCAGAGTATAAAGCACTCTGGACAAAGGGGCAAGTAATTGGGTTTGTTTTGGCTTTGTTTTGGCTTTGTTTTTTTGGCCCATATCCGCATTTTTCTTCTTAATCCTTTGTAAATACACACTTTGCATCAATTTCGCCCTTTCGGTAAATTGGGTTTGAATTGGGTTTGTTTTGGCTTTAATTGGGTTTGTTTGGGTTTGTTTTTTCTGAATAACCAAATGTCCCATTACTCGTATTTACTTGTCACAAAAGAGCTTACGTTAATTTTGGCCTACTTGACTTTGGCTTTGTTTTTCATAAAAATAGCTGATTTGTAGAGCTATCTCTACAGATGTAGAGCGTAAAAACAGAAGAAGGACGATAGATGATGGACGATTGACGATTCATAATAGACATAAGACTCCAGACTAAAGACTCAAATCCAAAACAACTCATTTGAGGCCCCCCACAGAGTATAAGATACTCTCAACGTGGGGGCAGATGAAAAAAAGACTGCCTCTATAATTAGACGAGTGTGCAGTTTTGAGTCGAAAATTTTGCTATTTTTCGTGGCTTGATGCTCGTAAGTTGTTTTTAGAAAAGGAGATAAAAAATTTTGAAAATTTCCATTTTTGTTTTTGAGTGTGAGCGTTTTTGACTGAATTTTCGGCCTGGTTCAATTTCATATACCCAAAGGTAACACTTTTCAAGCTGCTGCAATGTCCACGAACAATCATAACAGTCTATCAAAACAGGAGTTGCGGAGAAAATGGTAACTTGTGGAGCATAGAAAAGTGTTACCCTGTTCTGAACCATGCCGAATTTTTTACCACTGATTTCGCGGATTAGCACGGATTATAGGGAGTTTTTTCAGCCGGCTTTGGCGTCTTTGGCCATGCCTTTCCTCGAAGCAAGCTTCTGCGAAAGGCCCGGCCTTATCCGCCGGGTTCCCAAGAGAATGGGACCCCATTAGTGAAGCCGGTTAAAAACGGGTCTTATTTCAAGGGATCACTACGATGGTTAATAGGGATTTTGAGTGAAAAAGTGGTTGATTTTTGGTGGTTTTTAGCGTTTTTTGTCGAATGCTACTCCGCGATCCTACTTTGCGATCCTACTTCGCCAAGGCTACGAAGGAACCGGCTACGAAGCACAAGTTGCTCGATTTTTGTTGATTTGGGTTGTTTTTTAGCGTTTTTTGCCGAAAATTGCTCGATTTTGATGTTTTTTTGCAAGTAATTTGTGCTTCGCTCGAAGAAACGAGTTATATAGCATTTCTACCGTAGGCCAGCAAGAGCATCATACAATCACGCAGGCACGAAGTGACAGAGTGATAAAATTCGTGCGAACCGAAGGTAGAAATGCGACGTCGAGCCGAAACGCAGGCAGCACAAAGACGGGTGTATCATAGGATACTCGATTATTGAGAATTACCATCCATTTCGCAAACTAAAGATCGCTAAGTGGCTGCAAATCGTAGGAATAGAAAGAACTTTTGGGAAAAATATTGATATTTTGACCTCAATCTGTCTAATACTATTAGAAAGTGAAGTTATTTATGACAGAAGAGCACAACAACAATGAATCCGAAACAACCGTAGAAAAAGCCAATGAAGAAATTAAAAAATCCCGTATAGACATAGTCACTTCCGCAAAATCTCTTAAGTTGTATTTCTTCTCAAAAATCCAGGATTTATTTCAATGGGTTAAAAATCATCCTAATGGCTTACTTGCTATTATCACGTTTATTCTTGCACTGGCAACTTATGACATGTCTTGTCATACGAAGAAATTAGCTGAGTCTAATAACGAGTTGGTTGATATTACACGTCAATCAAATGATAGGATGGAAAAGCTTTTTGTTGGTCAAAATAAACCTCTTATTGGTGTTGCACCTATAAGCATTACTCAATACGAAAGTGAAACCGGAGTGAAAATGGCTCTAACAAAGCTCAGTGTCGTAAACTATAGTGGATTTGTAGCTTCCAATATAGTCATTGACTTTAGATATATAAATAATGTGTGGATTTCAGAATGGTTGAAAGCAGACCATGACAAGAAAACAGGGAAAGGGGGAGTAGCCATAGGTAAAGAATTCTTCTCAGTACCTAAGGCACCTCCTGAGGTACTTATACCAGGAGTACTTGCACGTGAGACATTTATACCAGAATTACAACCTTATGGCAGAGGCGTAGCTATACATATTGGCCAACTCGATTTAGAAAAAACAGTTGGTGGTACAAAGCAGGCTGGCCATACGGTTTTGGTGCGAGTTACATGGGAAAATGATAGTGGGCATGTTTTTGATGAAATTCATCAATATAATTTGCTTTGTACAAAATCAGGTTCCGGTCGATCATTTACTTTTATCCCCGAAGGCATTATATCTCAGAAAAATTAGCGTTGACTCACAATATACTCTCAACTACCCATTTAAAGGAATTAGCTGGCCGTAGAATGGACAAACTTACGCTGCGCGCAACAGTTATTCCATAGCTTCTTGACAATTTTCTGCAGTCAGTTTTCTATGATTACTTAGGCTGTTATTGTGTCTTCTTTTTGACTGGAGGTTTTTTCTTCACGGTCTTCCCCTTAGCATCAAGGATTATCTCGTCCATCCCAGCGTATGGTAAGACAGGAATACATATTATCCCTCCTGCAAAACCTGCACCTACCGATATGAGCAGTATCCAGTACCATATAAGACCATCGTACTCACTGATAATGTAGCACACCACTACGATAGCGGCCAAGCAAACAAATCCGATAGTCTCACGTGCTAGTGACCTGATGAAAACAAAAACGGAAAACATGCTCACAAATACCAGAAATATAGCAATTATATACGTCATTTTCGGCCTCCTTTTCAAAGAATTGATTGGTTTCCACATGAATTAACAATATTATTTTAATGATTGCCTACATTAAATCAACTAAACTTCGCTGAAGCTACGGATGCTAGGTAGGGCTACGGTTTATTCAGGACAGGCTATGAAGCGTGAATCGCCGATTGAGGCCGGCAAAGCCGCCATTTTTTAAGAGAAATCCGCAGTTGTTCATCACGCCTTTATGGGTAGAAAATAACAGGATAGAAATTAAAAGTCAAAAGAAAAAAGGTGAAAATAAGGAGGCCCTTCGTCTCCCAGGCTGTGTCGCAATTACGCCACAGAACAATTATTCTCTTTGCTATCTCAGCAAAATTACAAATTTTGTTTGTTAATCGCTTTAACTAAGCTTTTTTCACAAACTCCTGTCAAAAT
>Ga0307378_10013901_pt1 | contig 10156 bp, 11 predicted proteins | sample UN1MG_FD_202238 | JGI IMG/M metagenome (GOLD analysis project Ga0307378, IMG submission 202238) | Soil microbial communities from Risofladan, Vaasa, Finland - UN-1 | ecosystem: Environmental > Terrestrial > Soil > Coastal area > Acid sulfate soil | place: Finland: Risofladan, Vaasa | collected... | reverse complement strand
CTGCCGAAACCCTTCAGCAGAAACTATGTGCAACATTTGGATTATTGGTACGCCCAGGCGCACCCCGACGAGGACTTCGCGGAGACGTTCGCGGTGTGGCTGGCGCCGCGGTCCAACTGGCGCAAGGCCTATGAGGGTTGGCCGGCGATGCGCAAGTTGGAGTACGTGGACGAGGTGATGGCCGGCATCGCCGGCCGCACGCCCCGCCGACGGCCGCGCCAGCACATCGACCCCCTCCACGAAATCCGTAAGACCCTCCGCGAGCACTACGCCGAGAAACAGGAGCGGTACGGCCGGGAGTACCCCGATTTCTTCGACGCGGACCTGAGGCGACTGTTTTCCGACGCGCCGGAGCACGCGGCCAACGAGCCCGCCGCGGCCTTCCTGCGCCGCGTCCGCCCCACCGTCCGACGCATGGTCGCCCGATGGACGGGGCAATACGAGTACACGCTCGACCAGGTCCTCCGGGAGGTCATCGGCCGGTGCCGCGAGTTGCGCCTGCGCCTGGCCCGACCGCCCGAGCAGACCCGGATTGACGCCGCCATCATGCTCACCGTCAGCAGCATGAACTTTCTCTACAGCGGCCGGAGGTGGCTCGAACTGTGAAGAAACTGCGCGTTCTGGTGCTCGCGGACAAGGATCTCGTGCCCCCCGAGAAGTACGAGGGCAAGGACTATACCGACGAGCCGTGGAAAATGGAGTACGACGTCCAGGTCACGCTCCGCAACCTGGGCCACGAGGTCCGCACCCTCGGCCTGCTGCGCAACATCGAGGCCGTCCAGGAGGTCCAGCGCGAGTGGCAGCCCGACATCGCCTTCAACCTCATGGAGGACGTGTACGGCGTCATCCCGTACGATCATAACGTGGTCGCGCTGCTGGAACTGCTGGGCCTGGCGTACACGGGGTGCAACCCGCTGGGTCTTGCGCTCTCGCGCGACAAGGGCCTCGCGAAGGAATTGCTCGCCTACCACCGCATTCGCTCGCCGAACTTCGCCGTCTGCCCCCGGGGCAAGAAAGTCCGCCGGCTGAAGCGCCTCGCCTTCCCCCTCATCGTCAAGCCGCTCATCGAGGAAGCCTCGCTCGGCATCAGCCGCCAGTCCGTTGTCGAGGACGACAAGGCCCTCGCCGAACGCGTCGCCTTCGTCCACGAAAACCTCGAAGCGGGCGCCATCGTCGAACAGTTCATCCCCGGGCGGGAGGTTTACGTCGGCGTCCTGGGCAACGAGCGGCTCTCGGTCCTGCCGCCCTGGGAACTCCTCATCAAGCACCAGCCCGAAGGCGCCCCGTTCCTGGCGACGCGGTGGGTCAAGTGGCACGCGGGGTACCAGAAGCGTCTCGGCGTCTCGACGCGCCGGGCCGAGGGACTGCCCGAAGGCATGGAGGCGCGCCTCGCCAGGCTCAGTCGGCGGGCCTACCGCGCGCTGGGCCTGAGCGGCTATGCGCGGCTCGATTTTCGCCTCGCCGAGGACGGCCGGGCGTACCTCCTCGAGGCCAACGCCAACCCGCAACTGGCGCTCGGTGAGGACTTTGCCGAAGCCGCTGAACATGCCGGCCTGCCGTACCCCAAACTCCTCCAGCGCATCCTCGACCTGGGCCTCCGCTGGAAAGCGGCCCACGACATTGTCTGAGCCTCACGCGGCCCCGGCGGTGAGGTTTCCTTGAGTGTTGGACATTGGGCGTTGGATATTCATTATTGTTGTTTTTCGTTTGCCCGAGGTATACTTTTTCTGGGGCGCCGGCCAACCCCTCGAACAAGAGAGAAAGGGATTAAGTATGTGTCCCCCGGAACTCACCGATGGAGGCCCAATCACGGAGGCTCGATCACAGCAGCCGACGGAACCCGGCGACGCGGCCGTGGGTTTGTCTAGAACCAAGAAAGTTCTCCTGGTGTCGATTCTTGTTTTGATGCCGCTGTCTGTTCTACCGCTTATGATTTTCTTTCCGGACCCGGATGTGGCCATGATAAGTATCGCAGTGTTGTTCGCAGGTTACTCCTTGGCCCACATACTGCTTCGCCGGATTGCCCTGGCGCTGATTATGGCTTTGCTGGCGCTGTCTTTTCTGCTTGGAATTCTGTTTCAGGATCCGCTTCCAGGCGAGATATGTTTTACAGCGGGGATGGCCATTCTTCTCGTGAACATGGTGGTTCTCCTCTACGGCCTGATACGGGAACGCAAGATTCTCTTGTCGTTGCTTTTCGTTCTGATGTTGTTGGGGATTCTGGTAGTGCTGGCTGCAAAGTTATCTGACATGTTCTCTTAGTTGTGGCGACCGGGCTCCCGCCTTCACGGCGTGGCAAGCGAAGGGCGGCGGAAGGGTTAGGACCATCGGCGTGCCGCCGACGGCTAAACGTGGGCTGCGGCGAACTGCTCGACCAGCGTGCGGTCTTTGAGCACCGGCTGCTGCGACTCGAACGTCGGGCGGTCGCACGTGTAGAAAAGGCCGATCGGGATCTCCCCGTCCCACTGCATCGCGAGCGCGAGCGCCCGCATCTTGTCCTTCGGGTCGTGCGAATCGGGGATGGGTTTGCACCGCTCGCGGTACCACGCCCAAGTGTTCCGGCGGTTGAACGAGACGCACGGCTGGAGGATGTCCAGCAGGGCCGTCCCGCCCGTGTGCCTCAGGGCCGCGACCATCATCGCCTTGAGGTGCTCCTGCGCCCCGACGAACGAGCGCGCGACAAACGAGCAATCCTCGATGATGGCAAGGGCGAGCGGATTCATCGGCCGCAGAATGACGCCGTGCGTCTGGAACTTCGTCACGAACCCCGGGTCGCTCGTCGGCGACGCCTGACCCTTCGTCAGTCCATAGACCTGGTTATTGTGGACGAACATTTTGATGCCGATGTTCCGCCGCAGCGTGTGGAGGAAATGGTTCCCCCCCTCGCCGTACATGTCGCCGTCGCCGCTCGTGACGACGACCTCGAGGGCGTGATTGGCGAGTTTGATGCCGGTGGCCGCGGGGAGGGCCCGGCCGTGCAGGCCGTTGAAGACGTTGGCCCGCGTGTAATGCGGCAACTTGGCGGCCTGGCCGATGCCGGACACCAGGACCAGACGCCGGCGGTCCACGCCCGCCTCCTCGATGGCGAGGTCCAGCACTTTGAGGATGCCGAAGTTCCCGCAGCCCGGGCACCACGCGGGCTTGTTGTCCGACGGCGGATTAATCATGGCCGATCCTTTCGGCGAGTCCGCGGCCGGTGAACGGCAGGCCGTCGTACTCCAGCACGCTCTCGCATTCCGCAATCGCGCCGACGGTCCGCAGGAGCGAGGCGAACTGGCCCGTCGCGTTGCCCTCGACGCACTGGATGCGGTGCGGCGATTTGCCGTTCGGCGCAATCGCGTTTCGCACCTTATCCGAGTCGAGCGGCCAGACCTGGGCGAAGTGGAGCATCGCGACGCTGGCGCCGCGCTCGCGGAGGATGTCCACGGCCTCGCGGCACGGACCGTAGGTCGAGCCCCAGCAGACGAGCAGCCGCTCGGCGTCCTCCGGGCCGTAGCGCTCGGGCGCCATCGCTTCGGCCCGCAGGCCGCCGGCCTTCCGCAGCCGCTTGTCCTGGAGCCGGACGCGCGCCTCCAGGTCCTCCGTGATGTGCCCGTCCTCGGTGTGCTCGTCGGAATCCACAATCACCAATGCCTTTCCGCCGGGGATCGCGCGCGGCGAGACGCCGCTCTCGGTCACCGCATAGCGGACGTAAGGCTCCGGCGGGTCGGCCAGAATGCAGCGGTCAATCGGCCGAAGCGTCGCATCGAGCGGCGGCGTGTCGGTCTGGAGGTCCATGAGAAACTGGTCCGTGAGGATAAGCGCGGGCGACTGGAACTTGTGGGCGGTCTCGAGCGCGCGGCGCGCGATAGTGTACGCCTGCTCGGGCGTGCCCGGCGCATAAATCGCTCGCGGAAACTCGCCGTGACCCGCGTGCAGGGCGAAGAGAAGGTCCTGCTGGGCGGTCCGCGTCGGCAATCCCGTGGCGGGACCCGGACGCTGCGCGATGACGATGACCAGGGGCAGTTCGAGCATCCCCGCGAGCGCAAGACCCTCGGCCATCAGGGCAAACCCGCCGCCGCTCGTCGCCACCAGCGCGGGCACGCCGGCGTACGTCGCCCCGCACGCCATGTTGACCGCCGCGATCTCGTCCTCCGCCTGTTCGACCATGATGCCGAAGGAGTCGCCCACGGCTGCCAGGCCCTGGAGGACGCCTGTGCCCGGCGTCATCGGATAGCCGCATACGAACTTCACGCCGGCCGACGCGGCGCCGAGGACGATCGCCTGCGTCCCACCGGCCAGGGAGACGGCCTTGCCGCGCGGCTTGGGGGCGTTGAGGTGCGGCGGCTCGCTGCCGAAGAGGTTCGCCCCGGCCTCGGCGCATCGGCGGTTGGCGGCGACGGTCTCCTCGCCCTTCTTTTTGAACTCGTCCGCGAGGAAACTCAGGAGGCCGTCCAGCGGATAGCCGAGTACCCGCATCGCTGCGCCCGCCGCCACCGTGTTGGCCATCACCTCCGACCCGCCGACGTCCTTGGCGGTTTTGGTGAGCGCTAGCGCGATGCACCCCGGCGCATCGGACGATCCTCCCGATGCATCGGGACCGGGATCGAGCAGGACGACGCCGCCCTCGCTCATGTGCGGCTGAAGGGTCGGCAGCGCCTCGGGCAGAAGGGCAACCAGCAGGTCGGCGTCCTCGCGGCCGCTGAAAAGTTGCCGGTCGCCGATGCGGACGTCGAACCAGTTCAGACCCCCGCGGATGCGGGAGAGGTAACTTTGCGTTGCGAAAACCGAAAGGCCCATCCGGGCGAAGGCGCCCACCAGGAGATTGCCCGTCGTCTGAACGCCCTGGCCGGCCTCGCCGGCGATGCGGAGATTCAGGTCCATGGCGGTTCCTTCCGAGGGCAGAGGCGCGCAACGGGTGCCATGCTTTCGCGCTGTTGCGAAAGCATGCTCATCCGAGGGTTGGAAACATGCTTTCGCAAGCGAAAGCATGGCACCCACACTCGCCTGTTCAACGTCGCCTCTCCGCTACGCATCGAGCGGCACGAATTCGCTCTTCGCCGCGCCGCATTCCGGGCAGACCCAATTGGCCGGTAGGCTCTCAAAGGCGGTTCCAGGTTTGATTCCGCCCACCGGGTCCCCTTTCGCGGGATCGTAGATGTAGCCGCATACCGTGCACTTGTACTTTTTCATTTGCGGTCTCCTTCCTGGGGTTGCTTTTTCACAGCGGCCGGCCGATACGTCGGCGCGTTCTTGTGCGTCCGCCCGCGCAGGTGCTCCTGGTAGTACGTGTACGTGAGGGCGGGCGCGGGGCTCAGGACCTCGCCCTCGACGATTTCGGCGATGAAGACGGTGTGCGTTCCCAGGTCCACGCGCTCGACGACCTTGCCCTCGAACACCGCGACGACGTTCTTCGTCAGCAGCGGCACGCCGGTGACGCCGGTCTTGTACTCGGCGTACTCAAACTTGTTCACGTCGCGGCCGGAGCGGAAACCGAAAAGGAGGATGAGGTCGATCGGCGCCGATTGGGCCAGGACCGAGACGCCGAGGACGCCGCTCTCCGCGAGAAAATCGTGCGTCAGTTCCGCCTTGTTGACGCTTAGGGCGATGCGCGGCGGCTCGAGCGTCACCTGCGCGAGGGCGTCGGTGATCTGGCCATTGATACGCTCGCCCTGCCGCGACGTCACGACGTACAGGCCGTACGTCAGCCGCCACAGCGCCTCCAGGGCCTGCTCTTTACTCATTGCCGACCGTCTCCACGAGTTTCCGCGCGACTGCCTGGCCGAGGGCGCGGCACGCTTCGAGGGCCTCCGAGTCCGGCACGTACCGGACTTTGACGCCTTCGGCGACGATGGTCACACCCATTTTCTTGAGCCATTCTTCCAGGCGCTGGACCGCCTCGCCGCTCCACCCGTACGATCCGAACGCGGCACCGACGAGGTTCTTGCGCTTCAGGCCCTCCAGATAGCAGAGCACGTCGGCGACGGTCGGGAAGAGGGTGTTGTTCATCGTCGGCGATCCGACGAGGAGCGCGCCTGAGTCGAGGATTTCGGTCGCCACATCGCTGCGATGGCTCGAGCGGAGGGGCAGGACCTTGACGGGCGAAGCGCCGCCCTCGGCGAGTCCCTCGGCGATCGTCTTGGCCATCACGGCATCGCTCTCCCACATGGTGTCATACACGACCACGGCCTTTCGCGTCGGCTTCTGCTCCGCCCAGCGGCGGTAGAGGTCCATGATCCAGCCGAGGTCTTTGCGGTAGAGCGGGCCGTGGTCCGGCGCGAGGACCGCCAGATCCAGGTTCATCTTCGCGAGGGCGTCGAGGGCCTTCGTGATGAGCGGCGAGAAGGGCAGGAGAATGTTCGCGTAGTACCGGGCGGCCTCTTCGAGGAGGATTTCCTGCGGGATTTCGTCGGCCCAGAGGGTCTGGCTCGCCAGGTGCTGGCCGAACGCGTCCTGCGAAAAAAGGATCTTCTCCTCCGCCAGGTACGACACCATGCTGTCGGGCCAGTGGAGCATCTTCGTCTCGACGAACGCCAGGTTCGTGTTGCCGAGGCTCAACGTGTCGCCGGTTTGGACGGCCTCGATGCCGCCGCCCATGTGGAAATGGGCCTCGAGCGCCCGCACGCCGTTCGCCGACGCGAAGACCTTCTCGGGCTTCACCGCGGCGATCGTCTCGGGCAGCGAGCCCGAGTGGTCCATCTCGGAATGGTTCGAGATAATGTAATCAATTTTCGACGGCTCGAGAACGCTTCGGATTCTCGCCATCATCTCGCGACGGTGCGGCGCTTTGACGGTGTCCACCAGCGTCACCTTGTCCGCGAGGATGAGAAACGCGTTGTACGTCGTGCCGCGGCTCGTGCGGTAGCCGTGGAACTCGCGGATTTCCCAGTCGCGCGCGCCGACCCAATAGACGCGGTCGGTGACTCGGACGGCCTGAAGTGCGTCGCTCATGTTGTTCCCTTCCGAGCGGCTTGGTGCGGCGTCCGCGTAATGCTAGGGGGCGCGGGCGTCCTTTTCAGCCGGCGGCTGGAAGAGTTCGACGGTCAGCGGTTTTTCGGGCATCGGTTCGCCGGGCGTCGCGAGCGCCCGGCCGAGGTGGTGCGCTTCGGCCAGGGCTTGCGGATGCTTCAGAACGTCGCCGCGCGCGTCCACCCCGTTCGCGAACAGGTTCGCAAAGTAGCCGACCTGGAGCGCATCGAACCAGTACTTCATCGTCAGGGCGACGCTGTCGAACATCTTTCGGCTTCTGGAGCCGCCGACTGCAATCACCATGGCGCGGCGGTCGCGCGGTCCGTCCGGATAGAGCGGCGCCTTGAGCACGTACTTTCGCGCCCACAGACATTGGCACCGGTCAATCAGCAACTTCGCCTGGGCCGAGACCGCCATGAAAAAGATCGGCGTCGCCAGGATGAGGCGGTCCGCATCGAGCATCTTGGCGAAGGCGGTCTGGAAAGAGTCTTCGATGCGGCATCGGCCGGTCTTGTAGCAGGCGTTGCATTCGACGCACGGCGAGATCGCAAGGCCGCGAAGGGGAAAAAGTTCCGTCTCGGCCCCGGCCTCGGCGGCGCCGGCGAGGGCTTCGGCGAGGAGTCGCTCCGAGTTGCCGCCCGCCCGCGGACTTGCCGAGATGCCGAACACCTGGAGGCTCATGGCATGGTCTCGCAGGGAGCCAGCCGTCCGGCGTCGAGTTGGTAATGCATCGGCAGTCGAGAGCGTTCAGTCCACTCACCCGTCTCATCCTCGGCGGGGCAGGCCTCGACGACCCAGGCGTTCTCGGCGGGGCGAACGCGGAGCCAGCCGCTGATCTTGTCGTATGCGTCGTCCACGCGCGTCCAGAGCGGTGTCCGCTTGACTGAGGCGGGCACGACCTGCGGGGAAACCTCCACGTCCCCGTTGCTGCCGCTCGGGACGGACCACAAAAGCCGCCATGTGCGCCCGCCATCCTTGGTGGCATAGGTCCGCGTTCGTCCCATCGATCCCGTAATGGTCAGCAAGCCGTATGACGCGTCATCGAGGACGAACCGCTCGACCCAGAACAGCGGCTGGTCCTGCTGGATGGCGCCGAGGTCGGTCGTGGCCCACGTTCGGCCCGCGTCGGTGCTGCGGAGCAGGACCTCGGGCGTGCAACAGCCCTCGCCGGTGAACGTCGCGATGGCCCAGACGTGCCGGCGCCCAAGTGTCCGGAGGTCGCGAATGGCCGACACGCCGAACGCCGGGCCGGTTTCCTGCCAGGACCGGCCGCCGTCGCGAGAAACGAGGAGCACCGATCGGAACGAACCGGCACCGTTCCCGTAGTCGCCGGCTACAAAGACAACCCCATCCGGCAGCGACGCCACATCGTGGACCGACAACCGCAGGCGGCGGTTCCCCAGTTCCTCTCCGTAGCGCTCGACATCCCGCGCCGCCTTGGCCAAGTCGGCCCTCGGCCACTCCGAGGTACATCCCTGCGCTGTCCCGAGGACGACGAGGGGCAAAAGGAAGATGCTGGCTCGTTGATACATGGTTGCCCCCTTGCGGCTTAGCTGCGTGCGGCCTGTGATTGCTTGCGGTGATGCCTGGCGGATGCGGAAACTCCCCGCGCGTGGGCTTGCCGAGATGCCTAGCACCTTCATCGCCACTTGTCGCTGTCCCTCGCGATCCACTCACGGTTTCAACTGTGGCGGACTACTACGCCTTCCACAGGCCGTGAAGGTTGCAGTATTCGCGGGCGTCGACCTTCTGTGCGGCGAGGCAGAACTCGGCTTCCGGCGCCCCGCCGGGCTGGAGGAACTTCCGGTACGCCGCGCCGTCGGCCACCAATTCGATCCACTCGATGTGGTGCTCGGGCTTCATGGGGTGCGGCACGCTGCCGACTTTCACTTTGAAGCCCGTCGCCGTCTTCTCGATGACCGGGACGTGCTTCTCCTTGGCCGCGTCCACCGTGTTTTCCTTGAGCCGTTCCATCGGCTCGCCGCAGCACACGAGTTCCCCCGCGCCTCCGTGCAGGACCTCCACGATGTTGCCGCACACGTTGCACCTGTACACTTCGAGTCGTTCCGCCATGGCCTGTCTCCTTTCGAGAAATGTACCCTTATTCTACCAGTTCTCCGCCAGGAGTTCAAAGTGGGCCTGCGGATGGGCGCACGCCGGGCACAGCGCCGGCGCCTCCGTCCCTTCATGCAGGTAGCCGCAGTTGCGGCACCGCCAGACCACGCGATTCGGTTTCTTAAAGACTGTTTCCGCCTCGACGTTGGCCAGGAGGCCCAGGTACCGCTTCTCGTGCTGGCGTTCGGCGACGCTGACCGCCTCGAAGAGCGCGGCGATCGTCTCGAAGCCCTCCCGGCGGGCGACCTTGGCGAAGCCGGGGTACATTGTGCTCCACTCCTCGTGCTCGCCGCCGGCCGCCGCACGGAGGTTCTCGGCCGTCGAGCCGATGACGCCGGCCGGGAACGGCCACTCGACTTTCACCTCGCCGCCTTCGAGGAACGAGAAGAAGCGCTTCGCGTGCTCTTTCTCCTGGTCGGCGGTTTCGGCGAAGATGTCGGCAATCTGGATGAAACCTTCCTTGCGGGCCTGGCCGGCGAAGTAGGTGTACCGGTTCCGCGCCTGCGATTCGCCCGCGAACGACACGAGCAGGTTCTTCTCCGTCTGCGTCCCTTTGATGCACCCGGTCATAAGGTTCCCTTTCCCTGTGTCGCCTATTTCCGTTCGAGCCCTCGGAAAGACGTTTGGCCTTCCCGGGCGCCTTCATACATAATAGGGTTACGGCTTGTGGAGGGCAAGGCCGAGGGTAAATAGACGCCTGAAGGACGATTGAGCCATGGCACGCCGTATCGAACCTGCCGCAGCGGGCGAGAAGATCCGCCTCGGCGCGAGCGCCTGTCTCCTCGGCGAGCCGGTCCGATACGATGGCGGGCACAAGCGCGACGCGTACCTCGTGGAAACCCTCGGACGCTTCGTCGAGTGGGTCCCCGTCTGCCCGGAGGTCGAGTGCGGCCTCTCGGTGCCGAGGGAAGCGATGCAACTGGAAGGCGACCCGGCATCGCCGCGCCTCGTCACCATCCGCACGCACGTGGACCACACCGACCGGATGCTCTCGTGGGCGCGGCGAAGGGTGGAGGAACTCGCGGAGGGGGGCCTCTCGGGCTTCGTCTTCAAGGCGAACTCGCCTTCCTGCGGCCGAGCGTGCGTCCCTGTG
>Ga0307378_10013899_pt1 | contig 10158 bp, 4 predicted proteins | sample UN1MG_FD_202238 | JGI IMG/M metagenome (GOLD analysis project Ga0307378, IMG submission 202238) | Soil microbial communities from Risofladan, Vaasa, Finland - UN-1 | ecosystem: Environmental > Terrestrial > Soil > Coastal area > Acid sulfate soil | place: Finland: Risofladan, Vaasa | collected... | reverse complement strand
GATTATTATCTCCTTTGCTTTTTACTAATAGGCTAACAATGTTTATATGGTTTCTGTATAAGACTCCAGACCTCTCTAAGTGTCAGTATAACACTCCTTTGCCCGAAGTCCATGTAATCCCTTGGAAACGACTTAGGCTAGTTCTCCTTCTTTTATTATGTCTCTTATATAGTTTCCGTATAACATCCCGAATTTTTCCACTTTCCGAGTATCACGCGTTTTTGCACCAAAGGCATCCTAATCCTTAAGCCACAAATCCAAAAGTTGCTCGCTTGTCAATCTAAGGAATAATTACACTATTAATGTGGATTTTTCAAGAAGAAATAATAATTCGCATTTCGCATCAAATCCAATAATCATTCATCAATAATCGATAATCATTTAAAAAATCCCTCTTAATGTGCTGCCTGCGGTTCGCTCCACTTTTTAGCACTCCGCCGCTTCGCGTCTGCGTTTTTGTATGATGCTCTTGCTGGCCTTCGGCAGCACAAATTATTTGCAAAAAACATCGAAAATTGCTCAATTTTCGATCAAAAACGCTAAAAAACACCCAAAACCTAACAGAAACACCCGATTTCCAACAAAAATAAGGAATTTCGTTAGCTTCATATAAGTTGCATCTCAATGCAACTGTGGTCGAAGGCAAGACAAGGCGATAAAGCTCGCTTTAAGAGACTTGTTTGTCGAGAACACTAAGCTGACTAAATCTGTGGTAAAAAATCGGCATGGTTCAATCTGATATGCTCAAGGGTAACACTTTTCAAGATAGCACAACGGCTAAAAATACTTCTAACATTCTGTTAAAGCAGAAGTTACGGGCAATACAGCGGTCCGCCGGATTAAGAAAAGTGTTACCCTGTTTTGAACCATGCCAAAAAAACAGTCAAAAACGCTCACTCTTAAAAACAAAAATAAAATATTTCCAAAATTTTTATCTCCTTTATCCACATCGAGTTACAAGAATACAGTATCAAAAATCGAGACTTTTTTCGGTTCAAAAGCGGGCATCGGTCTAATTATAGAGGCAGTCTTTTTCTGCCTGCCCGAGCTTGTCCTCGAATGTCTTAATCGGGGATCCAGAATTAGCAGTAAGTACCAATCATGAGCATCAATTATCCAACTTTAGTTAACTTTAGGCACTTTAGCTCACTTTTAACTAATTTGCGCTCTACATTTGTAGAGAAAGCTCTACAAATCACCCCTTTTTATGCAAAACAAACCCAATTTTATGCGTTTTTCACCCGAAAACGCCGATTTCACCAAAAAACAAAGCCAATTCAAACCCAATTCAAACCCAATTTAACCCAAAACAAACCCAATTTAACCCAATTTCAAAGCCAAACAAACCCAATTTGTAGTGAGCCTGTCGAACCTATTCAAACCAAATCGCAAAAAGTTTCCACTCGACAAAACTTGCCTATTTCCACCCGCCCTGCCAAAGATTATAATGAAGCTTCACGAAACCTTTTTGGAGGATTAAAAATGTTTTATTCAGCTATCGCAAGAAAATTGAAAAACCACTTAGCCCCACATACCTGGTTAATAAACATCGTTATTCTTATAATAACCACTTGGCTGTATATAAGTCCGGCCCAGGCCTCGTCTTCAAACAGTGATTCACTTACGCCGCTCAATCGATTTCCCCGGATGGTTCAGGAATATTTCGTTAAATCCGTACGCCGGGTCGAACAGCATGCAAATCAACGGCGGGCAGCTCTGAATACCCGAGCTGATGCAGAAACATACGTGAAAGACGTTCGCAAGAGAATACAGCAGAGCTTCGGACCCTGGCCCGAGAAAACACCGCTCAAGCCGCGTATTACCGGCGTTGTCGAGCGGGATGACTACAAAATAGAGAAGATAATTTTTGAAAGCCGGCCAAATTTTCTTGTAACCGCCAACTTGTATGTGCCGAAGGGGCGGAAATTTCCACTTCCCGGCGTTGTTGGAACCTGCGGCCATTCATCAAACGGAAAGGCGTCAGAGCCATACCAATCATTTGCACAGGGCCTGGCGCGACAGGGTTACGTAGTGTTAATCTATGACCCCATCGGACAAGGTGAGCGCTTGCAGTACCCGGACGAGAATTTGAAATCGAAGATTGGCGTCGGAGTTCGCGAACACCTGTACGCCGGCAATCAGCAATTTCTTGTGGGCGATTTCATCGGCTCATGGCGAGCCTGGGACGGCATTCGCGCCCTGGACTATCTGTTGAGTCGTAAAGAAGTCGATCCGAAACATATCGGCGTTACCGGCAACTCCGGCGGAGGCACAATGACGACCTGGCTGTGCGGCGTCGAAAGCCGCTGGACAATGGCCGCTCCAAGCTGTTTTGTTATCACGTTCCGCCGCAACCTGGAAAACGAGCTTCCCGCCGATACCGAGCAATGTCCACCACGTGCACTGGCTCTCGGGCTGGACCATTCCGATTTCCTTGCCGCGATGGCACCGAAGTCGATTATCATTCTGGGAAAAGAGAAGGATTACTTCGATGCCCGCGGGCTTGAAGAGGCCCATCGCCGGCTGAGCCGTCTGTATGATCTGTTGGGGGCCAAAGAGGATATCGGACACTTTATCGGCCCGGGCTACCATGGCTACTCGCAGGAGAACCGTGAGGCTATGTATCGCTGGTTCAACCGTGCTACGGGCATCTCTGATGTACAGGGCGAACCTGAACTGGTCATTGAGAAGGATGAAACGCTCTATTGCACACCGCGAGGACAGGTTTGTGAGCTGGACTCCCGGCCGATTTACTCATTTACCAAAACCAGGTCACAGGCACTGGCCAAAAAGCGGCGCAGTAATCTTTCTGCACCTGCGCTAAAGCGGCTTACCGTTAAGGCGCTGCGGCTCAGAAATTGGCCCAATCAGGAAACGCCCGAGTATCGCATTCTCCGCAACTGGAGTTCACGCCGATACCCAATGCGATTTTGGACTACATACACTGTCGAAACAGAGCCGGGGATTCTTGCCGTTGTGTACCGCCTTTCCGAAGAGCGGCTGATGTCACGACCACCCAAGGGACAAAGACGAGCGATATTGTACGTCTCACATCAATCCAGCGACGCCGAACTGCGCGCCGAACCGCTTGTCAAAGAGCTGCTTAAAGCCGAACCCGACTCCGCCTTCTATTCATGCGATGTGCGGGGCATCGGGGAATCACAACCGAACACATGCAATCAGAATTCGTTTCTTGATGCATACGGCAGCGATTACTTCTATGCGATTCACTCCATCATGTTAGACAGGCCCTATCCGGGACAAAGGACTTATGATTTGCTTCGGGTACTCGACTGGATTAAAAGCAATGGTCACGATGAGGTTCACCTCGTAGCTAAAGGCTGGGGAGCACTACCGGCAACATTCGCTGCTGTTTTGTCTGACCAGGTCAAACAGGTGACATTGAAAAACGCCCTGACTTCATACACCGACATCGCCGAGTCTGAAACTTATGCATGGCCGCTTTCGGCTCTTGTGCCGGACATATTGAAGTCATTTGATTTGCCCGACTGCTACAGAACTCTGCAAAATAAAAAGTTAAAGCAAATTAATCTCTTGGGAGCGGACGGTGTAATAGAATCCCAATAAATCGCCGCTAACGACCATCGAAAGCACAGGACCACCCGCAGTGATTAGCGACAGCTATTGAACAACTGTTGTCAAACCCGGACATTCTGTTTTATAAAAGGCATGTAACGCAGCTTTGCGACATATATGTAACATGCCATCATTAGCCTACATATATGTAATCGCTTTATAGTCTTTATTTGTCAGAAATAGGTATAAAGACAAACAGAAAGGTCTTTACATAATATGCTGTAACTAACTACGATATAGCAACGTATATCATTTTAACGATAATATATTACTGTATCTTATGTTACATATTTGTTTTATTTGTTTTATGAATATTAGAATCACAAAGTATAATAATATCGAAATACAAAGAATGGGTACTTAATTATGTCCGCGAATAGTTATAATCTGCAAAAGAGTGAAACACACGCCGAGCGTCACGCGCACGAATTGGAGACACTTTACAGGATTAGCCATATCCTTTCGGTGGTAAAGAACCAGAAACAATCCCTCGCCGAGGTTCTGGACGTTCTTGACAGTGAACTGGGCCTGAACAGAGGAACGGTAACACTATTGGGGCCGGACGGCAGCGAAATCAGGATTGAAGTGGCGCACAACCTTTCACAGGAAAACAGCCGCAAAATACGATATCGGATGGGTGAAGGTGTCACGGGAAAGGTGATGCAAACGGGCAAGGCAATAATTGTTCCAAAAGTTTCTCAGGAACCGTTGTTCCTCAATCGTTTCGAGCGCTGGAATGTCAATAAAGAAGAAATAAGTTTTATTTGTGTTCCAATTTCGATTGAACAGGAGGTCATCGGGGCAATCTCCGTTGACAGGGTATTTGCCGAGAAAACTTTACTCGACGAAGACATGCGTGTTCTCAGTATCATAGCAAGTATGGTAGCAAACGATGTAAGGATTCGGCGCGAAATTGCCCTGCGAAAACAGAAGCTTGAGGATGAGAACCTGCGATTACGTCACGAGCTTGAAGACCGCTTCAGGCCGGAAAACATTATAGGAAATTCCGGTTCTATGCGTGATGTATATCGTCAAATCCATCAAGTCGCCGCCAGCGACACAACCGTTCTTATTCGCGGTGAGTCTGGTACAGGCAAAGAGCTGGTGGCCCATGCGATACATTATTTAAGCCCCAGAGCAGACAAGCCTTTCGTAAGGGTAAACTGCGCCGCTTTAAATGAGAACCTGCTTGAAAGTGAGCTGTTCGGCCACGAAAAGGGCGCCTTTACAGGGGCAATACAGAGCCGAAAGGGACGCATCGAAGAAGCCGAGTGCGGCACATTATTTCTCGACGAAATAGGTGATTTTTCTTCCATTACCCAAGTCAAACTTCTGCGGGTCCTCCAGGAACGTCAATTCGAACGAGTAGGCAGCAACCGCACCTTAAAAACAAACGCCAGGATTATAGTCGCCACCAATCGTGATTTGGAAAAAGCGATGGATGCAGGGACATTTCGTCAGGACTTTTACTATCGGGTAAATGTATTTCCCGTCTTTCTGCCCCCCCTGCGAGACCGCAAAGACGACATTCTTTTGTTGGCCGACTATTTTGTGGAGCAATATACATCTAAGATGGACAAAGACGTACGAAGAATCAGCACCCCTGCTATCAATATGATGGTGGCTTATCACTGGCCGGGCAATGTACGGGAACTGGAAAATTGTATCGAAAGAGCAGTACTGCTGAGTACGGACGGCGTTATACACGGCCACCACCTTCCCCCGACACTGCAAACCTCCGACGCATCCGATACCATCGGCATAGGTTCGCTGCAGGAAAAGGTCAATCTGTTCGAACGTGATATAATTGTCGATGCGCTAAAACGCTGTAACGGCAATCTTGCCGCAACAGCACGCGATCTAAAGACTACCGCTCGAATTATGGGATACAAAGTTAAGGAGCTGGGAATTGATTACAAACGATACTGCAGGAAAAGAGGTTGATGTATGACTGCCTGGGCAAGTACCGGCATTAAAGGCCTTGATGCAACACTTTGTGATTTGAAAAAAGGTGACAACGTTGTCTGGCAGGTCGATAGTATAGAAGATTACAGTCGCTTTGTTAGTCCATACGTTAAAAAAGCATTAGAGGACAAACGAAACATTGTTTACATGAGATTTGCCCAGCACAGGCCTCTCATTGAAAACCAGCCGAATGTTACCGTTTACAAGCTTGACGCAAAGGGGGGCTTCGAAAGTTTTTCCACACACGTTCATGCTATAATTTCGCAGGAAGGCACCGAGGCATATTACGTTTTTGACTGCCTTTCCGATTTGTTGGCTGCCTGGGCAACGGATCTAATGGTTGGCAACTTCTTTATGGTAACCTGCCCTTATCTTTTCGAACTGGACACAATCGCTTACTTTGCCATATTGCGAAACCATCATTCTTTTCAAACTATTGCCCGTATCCGCGAAACGACCCAGTTGCTGCTGGATGTGTATAACTTCGATGGAAATACTTACGTTCATCCTTTAAAAGTATGGAGGCGATATTCACCAACAATGTTTTTGCCCCATTTGCAGCAGGATGAAGAATTTTCGCCATTAGTAAGCAGCATCGATGCAAGCAAATTATTGTCCCACATTTCCCAGCAGGGTCTGAACTGTTCGGCAAGAAACCTGGATTACTGGGACCGCCTTTTTATGAAGGCGGACGGCTTAATAAAATCAGCTCCGGATTCCAAAGACGCCAAAGAGCTTGTTCGGGAGCTTTGCAGAATAATGGTAGGCCGGGAAAAAAGAATAGCTGAACTGGCCCACAACAGCTTTACTCTCGAAGATTTAATGAATATTAAGAGCAGGCTGATTGGAAGCGGCTTCATCGGTGGTAAAGCAGCCGGCATGCTTCTAGCACAAAAAATCCTTGCAAATGACAACTCGTTTGACTGGAACCAGTATATGGAACCTCACGATTCATTCTATATCGGCTCGGATGTTTTTTACAGCTATATAGTTGAAAACGGCTGGTGGAAACTGCTCATGAAACAAAAGACAAAGGAGGGCTACTTCGAAGCGGCCCCGGAGATCAGGGAAAATCTCCTGAGAGGTAAATTCCCGGGTCTGCTTCGTGAGCGATTTCAGGAAATAATAGATTACTTCGGCCAGTCGCCGATTATTGTTCGTTCGAGTAGTCTGCTGGAAGATTCATTTGGCAATGCTTTTGCAGGAAAATATGAAAGCTTGTTCCTCGTAAATCAGGGTGACCCGGAACAGCGTTATCGAGAGTTCGAAGAGGCCGTCAGAAGAGTTTATGCAAGCACTATGGACAAGGATGCTCTGACATATCGTCTCCAAAGGAATCTTGACCAGCAGGATGAACAGATGGCTTTACTTGTCCAGCGAGTATCCGGCTCCTATCAAAAACATTATTTTTTCCCAAGCCTGGCCGGTGTGGGTGTCTCATACAACACATTCGTCTGGAATCAGGAGCTTGACCCCAAAGCAGGCATGTTGAGACTTGTCTTCGGCCTTGGCACCAGAGCGGTGGACCGGGTTGAGGACGATTACCCACAGACCATCGCTCTGGACCAGCCGCTGTTACGTCCATACGGTAACAGGGAAGACGCAATAAGATTTTCGCAGCATAGTGTTGACCTTCTTGATACAAGCCAAAACTGCTTAAGGACGGTTCGTTTTGTCGAACTGTTAAAGGAAAACCTTGATATGCAATTAGACCTGTTGGCCAGTCCGGACCGTCATACCGACCAAAAAATGAAAGAGCTGGGCATGAAAGGCCAAAGGGCGTGGGTTTTGACATTTGAAAAATTCTTATCGAAAACAGATTTTCCACAGGTAATGCAGAAAATGCTTGGGACACTGGAAAGGTATTACGATTACCCTGTTGATGTAGAGTTCACGGTAAATTTTGCAAACAACGGCACTTTCAAGATCAATTTAGTTCAGTGCAGACCCTTACAAACAAAAGGTCTGGTAGCAAACGTACAGATTCCTGAAGACATTGAATTAGAAAAGGTCCTTTTTGCCTCCGACGGTTACACCATGGGAGGAAGCATTTCGCAGCCGATCAAAAGAATTATTTATGTCGAGCCGGAGGCATACGTAGAAGCTCCGATTTCACAGAAATACAGCGTAGCGAGACTGATAGGAAAGCTGAACGTGCAGATAGCTGATAGAAAGAAGACACCGACCTTATTGCTTGGACCGGGCAGGTGGGGGACAACAACGCCAAGTTTGGGTGTGCCCGTCAGTTTTTCTGAAATCAATAAGATATCGGTGCTCATGGAGATAGCCTACGAAGGAGGAAATTTGATGCCGGAGCTTTCCTTCGGCACGCATTTCTTCCAGGACCTGGTTGAAAGTGATATCTTTTACGCGGCTCTCTTCCCACAGAAAGAAGGCGTATTATTCAACAAGGAAAAGCTCATGGAAATGCCCAATTTGCTGAGCGATTTTGTTCCCGCAGAAAGTGAATATGAAAATGTGGTAAAAGTTGTTGAGGTCGATTCGGACTCATTACAAATCATGTCGGACATTGTCAGCCAAAAACTGATTTGCTTTTTCAAATGAAATACGATTGGGCAAGGGACAGCCGTCGGCCTGCTTATGCCGCCTTTCTTCTAATCAAGATATTCGATTTTCCTCCACTCCCATCCCTGCTTTTGCAAAACCCGGAAGGGAGGGTAAGATGGCTGATGGATACAATATTTATCTTAAAAATAATATTTAAATAGTTTGCTTGTTACCGAGTCACTCGTTAAAATGTCCCTTAAGCGGGTTGCAAGTCATAGGTTCGTTTAGTGTAAAAAGGAGTCACATGATGGCCAAGAAAAAGAAAAAAAAGAAACTAATCAAAGGTTTGTGGTCGAAAAGTGAATTGAGTCAGCTCAAGAAGCTTTTCCCGACCAATCCCACCGCCAGAATTTCCGCAGCACTGGGACGTCCTAACGATGCTGTAAAAAAGAAGGCCTCCAGAATGGGACTTCGCAAGTCAAAGAGATACCTGAAAACACTTGGCAGAGCGTAAACTGTAAAAGACTTCTTTTTGTGAAACAAACGGGGATATAGTCATCTATTTTTAGACGGGGATTCCACAAGCGCCGAATATCATACACAATTGAAGATTTTTAGAGGTTTTGCAGTTTCTTTTTTGATTATTTAATGGCTGATTATTCGCCTTTGCGCTGATGGTGTATAGTTGATATAGCCACTCATAACCTTTCATTATATCGTTATATCGCCCCTCAAATCCTTTGTTTATTGAATTGACCAAAGTATCCCTCTATGCTATCATTTTCTTCGATTACCACGCAGCTCAAAAGCAAGAGAAAGGTTTTATAAACAAGTCATTTATAATAGCAGGAGCTTATCTATGAAACAGATAACACGCCGAGATTTTATGAAAAGTTCGATTGCCGCCGGTTTTGCCCTGGCGATGCCGTTTTCCCGTGTTCGCGGCGCTAATAGCGATATTCGCGCAGGCGTAGTGGGCTTTCGTGGTCACGGCAGGACCCACATTAACGCATATTTGAAAATCCCCGGTGTCCGTGTCGTTGCTCTGTGCGATGCCGACAGAGATATTCTGGATCGTGGTTTGTCGGAATCCAGTGCCCGCAATCAGAAAGTTGATGCCTATACTGATGTACGTGAACTCCTGGAGGACAAAAGCATAGACGTTGTTTCGACAGCAACGCCAAACCACTGGCATGCGCTTATAACCGTTTGGGCATGCCAGGCGGGTAAGGATGTTTGTGTCGAAAAGCCTGTTTCGCACAATATCTTCGAAGGCCGTAAAATGGTCGAGGCATCACGGAAGTATAACCGCATCGTTCAGGCCGACCTTGATCTGCGTTCCAATGAAGGATTGACCGAAGCCGTTCGATACATCCAGCAGGGACAACTCGGTAATATCGTTGTTGTGCGCGGTTTCTGCTACAAAAGGCGCAGCAGCATGGGAAAGGTGTCGGGGTCGCAGAAGGTCCCTGAGTCGGTCGATTATAATTTGTGGTGCGGCCCGGCCCCGAAGGAACCATTAATGCGCAAATATCTGCACTATGACTGGCACTGGGTATGGCCAACCGGTTGCGGTGAAATCGGCAACAACGGACCTCACCAATTGGACGTTTGTCGCTGGGTATTAGGCAAAAGCAAATTACCTAATCGTGTAATGAGTATCGGTGGCCGCTTCGGATACGATGATGACGGCCAAACACCTAATACCCAGATTACAATTTTTGATTATGGTGACGTTCCGATAATATATGAGGTAAGAGGCCTGCCAACCAAAGAAGGCGACTCTAATATGGATATTTACCGTTCAGTCAGTACTGCCGGTGTAGTTATGCGAAGCGGCCGCCCGAGCCCATCACCCAACACCGGCGTGGTAGTTCAATGTGAATACGGCTATGTTGATCTCACAGACCTGGTTGCTTTCAACAATGACGGAAAGGAAGTCAAACGTTTCAAATCGAACAATCCAGGGCCGCAAGCCAGTTTTATCAAAGCTGTACGAAGCAGAAAAATCAGCGATATCAGGACTGATATCCTCGAAGGTCACCTTTCTACTTCTCTCTGCCATATGGGAAATATTTCTTACAGAAT
>Ga0307378_10013898_pt1 | contig 10158 bp, 23 predicted proteins | sample UN1MG_FD_202238 | JGI IMG/M metagenome (GOLD analysis project Ga0307378, IMG submission 202238) | Soil microbial communities from Risofladan, Vaasa, Finland - UN-1 | ecosystem: Environmental > Terrestrial > Soil > Coastal area > Acid sulfate soil | place: Finland: Risofladan, Vaasa | collected... | reverse complement strand
CAGGAAAGGTGTGGCGGCAATAGGTCTCCAAAAGAAGTCGCTCCATCCACGCCTGGACCTCCGGCTTCTTCCGGTAGTGCCCGCCCTTGCCGAAGCGCATGTGGTTGACTGACAACGACCTTTCCCACGGCATGTCGATGACTAGCTTCATGTCACCCGCCCCTCAAAGAAGGTGCGCAACTGGTCTACGTCCTTCTTCTCTTGCTCGCGCGTTTCTGCAAGAGCGTCCATATCCATAAGACCATCGACCTCTTGCTCAATCATCTCGCTCAATACATCGGGGGGCAGGGCATCAAGCTCGACACAGTTGTTTCCGTGAAGGGCAATGAAATTGTCTGCCCTCGAATCAGTCAGCTTGGCCGGGTTTGGCGGCAAATCATACCGCTCAATGTCTTCGGCGGTGATCGCTATCTTGATGATCGTCGGCCAGCAACCGAAGAAGCCAAGCCGTTCCTCAAGGGAGCGCACCATGTCTTCGCCCGATGGGTCGAAGTCGCCGAAGTAGAGGATTGTCGTATCCGCGCCGCCTTCGGCACGTTCTGTTTCGTAGCGTTGGCTTGCGGAGCATATAGACGACCAGCTATCGTAGCCCCGCCCAACATTCAGCGTCACACCGTAGGGCCTCAGCGCCCTCTCAAAGATCCCCGAGAGCGCGTCCTTTTCAAGCCAGACCTCAATATAGTCTGCCTGATCAGGCCACACGTCTCTCCGATAGCCCTTGATGACTGCCCGACCAAAGGCAGCCAGGTCGCCCCACATGCCGACCTCCCTTGGAATCCGCAGCCGGTCCTCTATCCACTCCCAGGGTATCATCCCTTCCTGTCTAGCTCGCACCAAGGTCCGAGACAGGGACTTGTACCGGTTCTGTCTGTTCTCAATGACCTGCGCTGCCACTAAGCGGTAGAAGACTTGGCGCAAGGTCATTGGATGATGAGATGCCAGCACCCGATGCGCCTCCTCAATCAATATCTTGGTATTCTCTCTCATCCCCCCAACCTCCATATCCTCACGTTTGGGGTGTATCCTGTCCAGTTCGCGGCCATTGCTGTGAACCAATCGAGCTCGATGACCTCACCCCGCTTGAGTAGCGCCGCCTTGTGCTCTGCCCTCGGGCAATCGACGATGTGGCACACGACCATGCTGTGCCCCAGGTCCGCCAGCACGTAGTCCCCTATCTCCTTGGCATCCATCCCCGCAGCCAGACACGGCCAGCTACAATCCAAGTCCGGCTGCCATCCACTACTGACGCGCCGCTCGCAGACCTCCCGCATCAGGCCGGGGCGCTGGTTATAGTAGGCACCAACTCCGGTCTCATAGCCTGTCGTGTGCGTGCCGATCATCACGAAGATGATCTTGGCGATGACAGCGGCTTCAGTCATCTGGTCGCCCTACGCAGCCGTGGATATATGTAGCGCCAGAAAAGCCGCAGATACCAAGGGGGTATAACGCCCAGCAGCCAAGGGCTATCCTCTCCCTCTCTCGTGCAGGTGTATTGGGCGGCCCGCCAGTTCCAGAGCCACCCCTTTCTCCAGTCGTTGTACTCCTCCCGGCTTCTGAACGCCTTGTGTGTCCGATACCTTCTGTCAAATCTCCCTATCCAGTACGCCAGTTTGTCCAGTGGGTCTACCCTTTCCATGCTCATCCCGTTCCCTCCACCGCCCTCAATAGCTCAAGCAGGGCGATTAGTGGCGTCTTCTGCCAGCCAGATTTACTCCTACCGGCACGAGCTATCCAGAATAAATCACGCTCATCCTTTTGCACATTGGACTCTAGTGCGGGCATCGTATTTCTTTCGTCCAGCATCCCCAGCACATCCCCCTCGGTCGGAATCCAGACAAGATCGTCCTCGCCTATCAAGAACTCTGGCAGTTGAGCAAGGTAGACTTCTTCCGGTGCTTCGGGCTGCCAATACCAATCACCCTTCTGCCACCCGCGCTCTTCCAGCAGCCCGTTGACAAAATCGGCGTTCTTGATGCAGTAGGCTACGTCAGGCTGTTGTGGTTTCATCGGTGGCCTCCTGTTCGCTATGTGCCCTCAAGACTGGTGCCGTGTAGCGCAGATGTTTTCCGATTGCCTCGTCTATCTGGTCTACGCATGGGGCATTGGGGTCAACCGACTCTAGGGTTGTCCCGGCTTCGGCGGCTGCTAATGTCAAGTCCTCTACCGCGCCACGTAGCCGCTCATTCTCTGCCTGCGCCTCCTCTAGCTGGCGGCGGAGCTCGGCGTTCTCCTTCTTCAGCGGATCACCACAACCCATCTCGTCTAACTCCTCCTGAAACTTCCCGGCTCTGCCTGCGAGATCCTTGATTGCATCCAGCCCGTCCATCATCTCCTCCTCACTCCCAATCAGCAGGGGCACCTAATGCCTCTGCTAGTGCGGGGTCGTCCTCTTCGCTGTCTCTTGGCCTACCTCTACTCGCCGCGATCACGTCCTCTGGTCGTTCGTCGCTTTCATCCCACGGAAGGACGCCCCTAGCTAGCTTGTAGCCCTGTTCGCTCTCCTGGCTCTGTTCGGGGTGCCGTGAACGGTGTTCGCTCTCTTCGGGCTGTTCGCCCGAGGGTAGGACTATGACCCACATATCTCCATGAGCCGGGTCGTACAATGTGCGAAGGAATCCCTCATCACCCTGCCAACCACCATGCGGGAACCGATGTACTGTGCCCGCCCACAGCACCCTCGGCGCACCGGCGAGGGCATGTTTCGCCCGCCTTGTGAGTGATTTCCAAACGCCTTCGCCTATTGATGTGCCCGCACTTCTTGCTTCATGGTGAATGACAAACTGGGTTAGAATTTCACCCATCACCGCCACCTGCGCTACCAAATCAGCGACCTCCTGCTTGTGCTGCGCGGCGATGAGTTCAGCCGCCTTGTTCTTTGGATTGGCAAGTATCGTGTGGCTGATCCACTCCTCATTCATCCTCTGTCTCCTCCTTGCCCTGTTCGCTCTTCTGGCTCTGTTCGTGGTGCCGTGAACGCTGTTCGCTCTCCGTGGGCCTACCTCTCATCTCCGCTATCACATCCTCTGGCCGTTTGCCCCCCAGCGAGACCACGCCCCTGGCTCGCTTATAGCCCTGTTCGCCCTCGGGTGGACACTCCACGACAAAGACGTTGACCTGCTGGCCCTTGTCTGGGAGGACAGGTGCCGTGGTCAAGCCGATCACGACCCTCTTGTCACCCACGGTCGTCGGAGTATTCACCAGCAAATCGACACGCCCGGGAAGGCTGGGATCTTCTCTCCACCGCCCTGCCGTCACCATGAGCACCTTCGGGGCAGCGGAGAGGGCAGCCCTTAGTGTCTCTCCGAGCCAACTGTCTCCACGTCCACGCCGCTCTAGCACATCGGTTATCGCTCCAGCCATCATCGCCACCTGCGCCTGTAGCCCTTGAGCCTCCTCCTCGGCGGCCACTGCCCTGTCTATCTGTTCCGCAAGACTATAGGACAAGCCATCCATTACTTCCGCAACCTTCTCTAGCGTCTCGGCTGGTGTCAGTCCACCACCCTCGCTGTATTGCTCAAACAACCTAAAGGCCGCATCATCAGCCGCGACGTAGGGGGCAAAGTGCGCCTCTGCCTCCGCCCAGGTGTGCTTGCGGACGGCAGCAACCTCCTGCTCGTGCTGGGCGGCGATGGTCTCCATCACTTGGTTACGCGCTGCTATCTTTGCCTTCTGGTATGCCTCGTCCTGTTTGATGCCAGCCTCGGCCTGTCCCGCAACCCATCCGGTTTCATAGGCCATATCCCTAAGTCGCTCAAGAAGTTCCCTGTCCATCCTCTCTCTCCTCTCGGGGCCGGGCAGTGTCCCCTAGTAGTAATAGGTTTCCACTAGAGCCCCGGCCCCGATTCAAACTCTAGTACCCACACATCGTCATTCTGGTCATTCTCCCATCGCCCGCCGCAACAGTTCCAGAGGCAGGCATAGGCTTCTTGCGGCCACTCGTATGCCTTATGACAGACTGGGCACATATAGGCTTCGTAGGGCACAAGAATAATCCCCTCTGCCATAGACTCTTCACCACTGATGTCCCCCAACCGCTCCCGCCGGATCTCCCGTATCGGAGGAGTCCGGCCCTTGGCCTTCTTGCCCCGCTTTGGCACGACGGGAAGGGTGATGACATGCTTACCGAGGATGCAGTTGGCGTCGGCAATGTGCTCATCTAAGATGGGGTGCTTCTCCTGCCACTCATCCCAAGGCACATACCACGGGTGCTCATAGGTGTCCCGATACCGCCGCGAGCGCGGATACTTCCACCCGCGCTTCCATAGCTGCACTGCCAGCTCATACGGGAAACTCGCCCGCCGCGTCTGCGTCTTGGTCCCGTTGAGTACCTGCCTCCACTGTTTGAAGATCATGGTTGCCCCTCGCGGATGTGGTCAAGCACAGCTTGATATGCGTATGCCGTCCCCATGATTATTGTGTGTCGCTGCTCTCTCTCCAGCCACTCTACCAGCTGGTCCATCTGCGGGTCGCCAGCCGTGGCATCAAGGGCAGCCGCCATCTTTCGCGTGATCTTGTTGCGCTTGGCTACGGCGTCGGCGTGTAGTGGGGCATAGGTCTTATCCCCGACCTGGCCCATGCAAGCTGCATAGTAGCCAGTGTCATAGGACAGGTCTCTAAGCTGCTCGTACAGACTCAGTGCCTTTCGTAGTGTTTCCTCATTCCTCATTGCTCCCTCCTCACCAGCGCCCCGAGCAGTTGCACCCACTGGCCGAGGCCAATCAAGATAGCGATTAGGATGTCTCGTGGCGTCAGGCGGCTAGTCATTCTACCCACTCCCAGCCGGGCGGTTCGGCGCTAAGGTCGACTTGCTTTTCCAGCCGCTCAATAAGGGCACCCAAGACAGCCTCCTCGCCGCCACCACCCGCGTACCCAAATTGTTCATACGCCCACCGCAGCAGCTCCACCAGGTCGGGGGCCTTCTCCAAGAGGGCCCGGCACAAAGACCTGACCCCTGGCGGCCCATAGTCGCCTGCACAATTCTTGGCAAACTCCCGCAGTTCTCTCTCGGTCATTCCCTGTAGTCCTCCTCATCCAGGTGCACGAACTCACCCATCTGTCGCAGCCTACTCACCACGGCCGCGCCGACATCCTCCATTAGTTGATTGACCGTTCTGTTGGTCGTGACTATCATGTGCAGCCCTTCGTTGTATCTCCAGTTCACGAGCCGGTGCAGGATGCTCCGGTCGTTTGCGCTCATAGCGTGGTAGGCCAGGTCGTCCAAGACCAGTAGCGGGGTCTTCTGCATCAACCCCACTATGTCCGCCTCCGTGAGTTCTGAGTCGTCCCGGTATGTCGCCTTGATCTGAGAGAGCATGTCACCCGCTATGACGATCATGCCGCCAATGGACTCGATGCCTCCATTGGGAATCACCTGCCCGCCCTCCACGTAGTACCTGGCTGGCTGCCATGCCTGCTTCTGCTCACGACTACCCATCACGACATGCTGCCTCAGCCAGCGCCGCAGGATCGCACAGGCTGCGAAGGTCTTGCCTGAGCCGTAGGCGGTGGACCAGAACACGAGGGACTTCGGTTCATCGAAGAAGGACAACGACGACGCCTTCGCCTTCGGCTGCTTGTCATCATCCCAATTCTCAAAGGTATACCCCTCAAGGCGCCCGCTGAGCCCTGCGATTCTGTAGACGACAGACAGGTCTATCTCTGTCACGTTAGGACTGGGAGTCTGCCCACTCTTTGAGTCCGTCACTGGCTTGACCTGCATGAGTTGGTCGCCTATCCTTTCCACCCTTGCCCCCTTCCCACTTCTCAGGCTTGCCCTTTCGCACCCATTTCATAAACCAGTCTATGTTGCCCTCATACCAGCCCTTCGCCATGTACGCCGTGAGGTCCGCTTTTAGGGCATCAAACCGAGCCTCTTCGTCCCCATCCGCGTACATCTCTTCGGCGAAGCTAATCCACCCCTCACGCAGTGGTATCTTGATGTTGTTATGAGCGACATGCTTATAGCACTGACAGGCCCAATGATGGAAAAGGCTTTTTGGCTTTTCCCCTTTAGGGGTATTGTTCTGTACTATACTGTCTTGTACTGTACTGTAGGCCGTCTTTGCCTGACATTGCCCGGCATTGCCTGTCATCTCCTGGTATTCACTATAAGGTGTGTGCTCACGGTTCTCTGGTTTGCGCCTGTCCTCACGTATGTACTGGTGGTCGTCCCACTTGCGGAACTGAATCAGTGGGCCTTCGCCGTCCGGCTCATACCGCCAAATCAAACCAACCTCCTCGATATGGCAGAGCGCGTCAGTCAATTCCTGGCCTTGCCGGGCAGTGCCGGGCATGACCTTGAGCTTTAGTTCTACGGGATCCCCGGTCAGTATGCCCCAGTCATCAGCGTGGGGTATCATCCAGGTGAATAGCAGTTGCTCAAACTCAGTCAGCCGGTTCACCTGCCCCGAGGTACTGATGTCAGCGTGAATCGCCCGCCACTTAGCCACTACCGCCCTCCACCTTCGTCATGGTCACACGGTACGACTTCCCAGGCAGTATCCCAGCATCCTCGGGGGCTGTCGGCATATACACCACGTAATCACCGTGTTCAACCGACCATCCTCCCAGGTCGCCCTCTCTGTCAATCTCGAACTTTACGACATCTTCCCACACCACGCCCTCCTTCATCGCTTCGGCGATAGCGTGGGCGGCTTGACCTACTCCACAAAGCTCCTCATCCATGCAGTCTGCTACGTAGACGTGCTCATCAATTAGGTCTACTATCTCCTTCTCCATCCCCCTCCTCCATGAACGCCAGTTGACCGCCTTCCATCCGTGCTCGCGCGTCTGTCAGAGCACGAAACGCCTCCGTGCTCATCTTGAGCGCCCTACTGAAGTCATCGTGTCGGGCTAGGTCTTTCGGGTCTCTTGACTCTCTGAACTCGGCCTCAGCCCTCTCCTTGCTGACTGAGAACAGGGTGATGTTATGGACTAGGGCATCCGTACACAGCTCTATCGCCACCAGAAGCGCGTGCTGTCCGTGCTCAATGGCTGCCATGTTCTTTTCTATCCCCTTTGGGTGTCTACCCATGATGGCTCCTGCTCAAAAAGGGGGGCGGGGCCGGATTCCCCGTCTGTTGTGAGAGCCTCACCGGGGCGTCCTAATCCCTCTCACTGGCTCGGTGGGCCGCCGCCCCCCTCACTCACAACCTATCCCTCATGTAGTCCGCTTCATCCCACTGCTCTTCGTCCAGTCCGTGCCCACCACGGACCGCGTAGTGCGGCTCGGCCGGCACAAAGGCGTCGGGGCAGTCGGTGTATCCCTCCGAGCACTCCCAGCAGTCGCCTTCGTTGACCATCCGGTTGCCCCAGGGGACCATGTTTGGCCCCCGGTTGACGAAGAGTGCGCAGCCGTCGCAATCGTCCACGGTCTCCTCCTGGGGGGCGGGCGTCGGCCTACGTTTAGGCAGTGGCGTTCGCCAGGGCCGATCTCACTGCTACGCCCGCCGCCCCCGATTCCTACTCTGCCCCACGTACAGACAGGAGAGCGGGATTCAGAACGCCGCCCTCCTCATTGGCCAACTCGCCCTCATCGCCGAGCTGCGTTTCGAGATTGTGCCATCGGCGCAACTCCTCGCCGTGCTTCCACACCTGGGCCAGGATGGACACGGCGCATCCGTACATGAAGCCGGTGATCCCCTCCGTGTCCGCCGCATGGCTAGTTTCCTCGGCGATGTCGGCTAGACTCTCGCCATCAGCCATTCGCTTCTCCATCAGGTCAGCCCAGCGCTCAGCGTATGAGACCCCAGCCTTGCCGTAGGGGTCTTGGTTGGCTTCCACGGTCTCATTCCAGCCCTGCTCATCCCTTAGCTCCATCTTCCTACCCTCCTCCTAGCAATATTCTCAGCCCTATGGCATGTCGAGGTTCAGGGTGTCTTGCTCCCTGATGACCATTTCGATGTGATTTTCGTCACCCTCCCAACCGATCCAGTAACCATGCCGAGTGCAGCTTGTCTTCTTCATGTCTACAAGGACGTCGCCAAACTCATCCAGCACAGCATCTAGGTCAGCCTCCGCGTTATAAACGGCCTCCGATGCCTCAATGGCAGCATCTGCCAATCTGAGCAGTTGCGACTTGGTATCCTCAAACTCTGTCATCTCTCCCCTCCTACATCCCCAACAACAGCCTCAGCCCGCGCAGTGCGAGCAGGACTACCCTACCGATGACAATGAGCGCCGCCGCCGCAGGGACAGCCCAGCAGAACGTGATCGCTTGGTACGCCAAGCTCCCCCTACGCATGGCTACTTCTTCTTCTCCTTGCCGGTGCACCAGCTATCATCGGCAAGCTTGTGACTGTACCAGCTACCGCCTGCGTTGGTGCGGCGCTTCATCATCACGTCGTGGATGGGACAAGCCTTCTCCGCCGGATCCTCACCGGGCGCCACGTCCTGCTGCGGCGCTGCCTTGGTGCTGTTCCTGCCGAAGATGGGCTTGCAGTCCAGCGTGCCCAGCTTGGTCTCGATTGCCGGGATCATGCCCAGCAGGTCGGTGCCGGCCCCCTGCTCTTTGAATGAGCGGACGGTCAGCATGTACTCGAAGCCCAGGCTACTCGCAAATCTGATGTTCATGCTGCCCGGTGCTTCTGGCACTCCCTCCGCCACGGCCTCTAAGGCTGTTTGTTCAACTTCCTTGCTCATCGTCTACCTCCCCATTTGCCTTGTCTCTCAGGGCTTGCATCCGATTGATACAATAGTTGCAGAGGCCGCCGCCCAAGGCTGGCTGGCTACACCCAGGACACTCACCGCAATCATCGGGCAGATAGCCACCGAGACCGCCGTATTGGTTTCCTGCGCGTTCCAAGTAGACCAGCTCACTCCGTTCGTACTTGTCGAGCCGTGCCCACCATTCCTTAGTGCGGCGCATCGTTTACCTCCCCCATATATCCGCGCGGTCACAATATCTCAATGATGATCCGCCACCAACACAAGAGAATCTCGATCTCTCCTTCAAGGTGGCGTCTATCCTCCACCCCGAGATCGAATCCAAGGATGTTATCGGATACCCACAGCTCTATATGCCGGCCCAAGACGTAGCAGGACTTGCGCCTTATGCCACTCTTGGCCCCGATCTCCTGGCATGGATCTTCAGCCCATGCCTCGAATGGTTCTTCCATGCCCTACCTCCCGTATACGTCTACCTTAGTCAGACCCGCCACAGCTTCGGCAACCTCTGCCCGCCTCTCCGCGCTGAGGACCGGGTTGCCGCAGGCTGCGCATTGCCAGCGCCGCCGGTGCGGAACCCAGATGTGCCCCCACCGCCTGCCACAATCAGTGCAGAAGCGCTTGTCGCGTGTCCAGTTGCCCGGCGGCCAGGTGGTCTCGCAGTCCAGACAATAGACGTCGCCCATATCCTCGATGGGCGTGTCCTCACCGCACTTCCCGCAGCGCTCAGGCCCGCCGTCGTCGTAGGCCAGAAGGTCTTGCTGGTCTAGGTAGTCGTCAAGGTTGGTCATCAGTCTTCCTCTATCTGCGCCAGCTCAGGCCCATACCGAGGATTCTTCGCGTGGTTCTCGAACTCCGCGATTAGCTTCTCTACATCCCGATCACGGGCGCAGGCCTCGCACAGCCCGTCCTTGATTGGGGGTTGCTTGCCGCAGTACTCGCACAATCTCGGACATTACCACTTCCCATTGGCTAGGCGGCGCAGGATGACATCCACGACCCAGAACAGGACCCTCGGGCAGCCTTCGCCAGCGTGGGACGTTTCCTCTGCCGCGCAGAGGAACGCACCGGCAGTGCTGACAATATCATTCTCCTGTCCAGCCCTCCGCCCCAACACACGGGCAGCCTCAGCAAGCGACGGCTCAGGCTGTGGCTCCTTGCCGTCGGCCAGGGCCTTGATCTCGGCGATGAGATCGCTGGGACTGTAGCGGGGGTCAAACTCCAGGGGTACCCATCCGGTGGAGGACTGACCCACAACCCGAACGCCCTCTATCGCTCCGACACCCCCCTTGACTACCGGGTCCGCCCACATCTCCCAACGCAACGACACGTTAGGCACCTTCCTGACTACAACCTCACACTCTCTCTTCGCCATGTCCCTCCTCCTAGTTCTCTTGTATCCAAGCGCGGAGCACCTTGCCCGCGACTCGCCTAGACAGGTCAAACTCACGCATCAAGGGTATCCACCCCAGGCGTATGTTTTTCTCAGCCTTC
>Ga0307378_10013894_pt1 | contig 10160 bp, 8 predicted proteins | sample UN1MG_FD_202238 | JGI IMG/M metagenome (GOLD analysis project Ga0307378, IMG submission 202238) | Soil microbial communities from Risofladan, Vaasa, Finland - UN-1 | ecosystem: Environmental > Terrestrial > Soil > Coastal area > Acid sulfate soil | place: Finland: Risofladan, Vaasa | collected... | reverse complement strand
GGCAATGCATAGCACAAATATATCATATTCCCTCAGCCTCCGCTCGGGTCTATTTTTACTACCCGGTGCGTCTGAAGGATCTCATTTTTCGCAATGGGTATATAGTATGGCAGTTATTTCGCCGTGATGAGGAAATTAAGGCATTAATCAAGCTCCATAGCAGGCAGCTTGCCCTCAAGGACAGGCTCATGCCTGTCTAGTTTTTTTGCCTGAGCGCCAATTCCGGACTGGCTGAGACGATTCCCCTCGAAATCGCTTTTGATAGTCATGGCTGTAAATGTAGTGAAATTTTATGGATTCAAAGGCAATAACAAAAAAGCTGATTTCCGGCTCATTAGTTCGAATAACTCTGCTGGTTTGCAGCGTTGGTGCCTCATTTTACCTTGTGCCTTTTTTGGTCCATGCTCTTGGGGACAGGATGCATGGTTTTTGGGTGTTGATCGGAAGATTCATGGGGTACTATGGTGTCCTTGACCTGGGTCTTTCCTCCGCTGTTTCAAGGTTTGTATCAAGGGCCTATGGGCAGAACGATTATGATGAAATAAACTGTGTCTTTAACACCTCTCTTGTCTTATTTGGCCTTATCGGGATCTTGGCTATGGCCATATCTTTTCTGTTTGCCCTGCTGTGCCCATATTTTTTGAAAAATCCCAGTGAAGCGGTATTATTTAAAAAGGTTATTCTGATTTTAGGATTCAGTTTAGCTATTGGTTTTCCGATAAGGAGCTACCGTGGCGCTCTGTACGCGAAACTGAGATATGATATCCTGGCTGGTGTGGACCTTCTGAAACTTTTTGTTCGGACAATCCTTATTATTTATTTTATTAAAGCGGGCAATGGTATTTTAGCCCTGTCGCTTATAACTTTTGCAGTTGAGTTGATGGGTTATGCAGCCTATTTCTGGTTTGTATTGCGAGAGTTCAAGGAGATTAAGCTCAACTTTGCCCTGGTCGATTGGGGAAGAATTAAGGCCCTTTTTCACTATAGCCTGTTTACCTCTATTGTTCAACTCGCTGATTTATTAAGGTTTAAAATAGATGAGTTTGTAATCGCAGGCTCCCTGAGTGTTGGTTTTGTAACTCATTATTTTATTGGTACAAAATTACTAGACTTTTTTTCTCTATTTATGTCAAGTGCACTCGGAATGATGTCGCCTGTTTTCAGCCAGTTTGAAGGCAGGAGCGATATGCACTCCGTCAGAAAGACATTTTTAGAAATTTCAAAAATAAGTGTGATTCTGGCTATTTTTGTGGGATCTCATTTAGTTATGTATGGGAAGGTCTTTATAGAAAAATGGATGGGGCCAGGTTACCATGACAGTTATTATGTGCTGCTCATCTTATGTGTTCCTATGACCCTGGACCTTGCCCAGAGTCCAAGTATTGGTTTATTCTATGGTATATCAAAGCATCGTTACTTTGCATTTTTGAGCGGTTGCGAGGGTATTGCTAATCTAATTTTAAGCCTTATACTAGTCAGATATTATGGAATCTACGGTGTTGCCTGGGGTACATTCATCCCATTGGTAATTGTCAAATTATTTTTCCAACCCTTCTATGTTTGTCATGTAATTAATGTGACATGGAAAGAATACGTTATCGATACGCTTTTTATACCAGCGATTAAGACTATCATTCCTATTTTAGGGTATTGGCTTTTAGTAATAAGGTATTACCTCACACCTAGTTACTTAAGCATTTTCTTAATAGGTGGCTCTTTTATCTTATTGTTTATACCGCTCTGTTACTTTTTCATTCTCTCCCCATCGCATCGCCGATTAATAAGAAAGCATATGATCCATCGTAAAGATGTAGTGCAAGTAATGACAGTTTAGGACAGCAGCCATTTCTCCTTGTGAATAAACCAAATTCCATCAAGCACATGAACAAGCCATTATTTTTTAAAAATAAAGAAAATAATTATAATCTTTTTGGTTTTCTTTTCCAACCAGAAATAAAAAATATCAATAACCAAAAAGGCGTTATCTTTTGCGACTCGATTGGGAGTGAGAAATACTATAGTCACAGGGTGTTGGTTAATTTTGCCAGACTTCTCCAGGCGAGGGGCTATTGTGCCTTTTTGTTCGATTACTATGGAAATGGCGATAGTGAGGGGGATTTTGAGAATACAAGGTTAGATACGTACTTATCCGATGTGAGAGCGGCTATTGAATTCCTGATGGAAGAGACAAAGATAGAGGAAATTTGTTTACTGGGGGTAAGGTTAGGATCTGTTTTTGCCTCTTTGGTTGCTGCGGAAGAAAAGAGGGTAGAGAGACTTGCTTTGTGGTCGCCAATTATCGATGTCGGAAAGTACCTTTATGACTCTCTAAGGGCAAACCTGAACATGCAGTTCTCCCTGTATAAGACAATAAAGTTTAATCGGGACCAGCTCATAGAACAAATAAAGAATAATGTTTTGGTAGAGGGAGAAGGTCATGTAATATCCAGAGATTTTTACCATAGCTTTTCTCAGATTAGCTTGAAGAAAATAAAGATGCGACCTGATGTAAGAGCTTTATTGGTCGATATCTCGAAAAACACAGGCGCCATGAGTAAAGAGCTGAGCATGCTTTTTGAAGATAATAATCAATGCATCAGGATGACGGTCAACGAGGGTCCTTTTTGGGTACTGAAAGGAACCAATCAAATATATACAAACCAATTAAAGGCTCTTTTTGAAAAAACCCTCTGTTGGTTAGAGGATAGTAGTAATGATCAAGGAAAAGCCAGTGATAATGGCCACAGAAAAGCCAGTGAGCTTTAAGAATAGAGCAGGGCAAGAACTTTATGGAATAGTTCACATTCCATGCGCTCATGGAATGGAAAAGAGGGTGGGAATTATTTTTTTAGATCCTGGGTTAGGGTATAGAATTGCTCACTACAGGCTCTACGTTAAGCTTGCCCGGAAGTTGGCCCAAAAGGGCTTTTATGCTTTACGTTTTGACCCTGCCGGTTTAGGCGAAAGTGAGGGAAGCGTGGAAGAATCCATGCTTTTTGACATCTTTAACTTAATCAATAAGGGTCTGTTTATTAATGATACGGTTGATGCGGCTAACTTTTTTATACATGAATGCGAGTTAGAGGAGATTATCCTTATTGGACTTTGTGGTGGAGCAATTACGGCTCTCCTTGCCTCCCCACATTGTCAAAAACTGAGATCACTTATCCTCCTGAGTTTTCCGGTACTTTTTAGTTCTCTTTATATAGCGAGGGAATCTGTTAATCCTGCCGATGCTCAAGATACTCTCAAGGATTATCTCGGAACCCTCACGAATTTCAATAAGGCAAGTTTATATTCATTGAAATTTTTATTAAAGAAAATAAAAGATCGTGGATTACATGAATCAGCAGTTAGATTCACGAAAGCCTTGATGGGAACATTCGGAAAAGATCAACCCGATTTTAATCCAAACTTTAATATGACATTTCTGGATGCTTTTGAAAGGATGGAAAAAGATATATCGATAAACTTTATTTTTGGGGAGCATGACAAATGGAAACTATACTTTGAGGTTGAATTTGAACAAAAGGTACTGAAGAAGTATAAGGAAAAAGAAAAAAATTATAACAAGTTTATTATAAAAGGGGAAAGTCACCTGTTCACCTTTCAAAAATCTCACGATGAGCTCATGGACATCATCTTGGGATTGTTGCCTTCAGTTGGTATAATAAGCGATAGATTAAATCATGCCGAAAATATCCGTAGTTATTCCCCTTTATAATAAAACCCCGCATATCCAACGGGCATTACAGTCCGTTTTTGTCCAGACCTCTCAGGACTTTGAGATTGTTGTTGTTGACGATGGCTCCACTGATGGTGGAGCAGATGTGGTAAGGAGTATTTACGATCCACGCCTTAGATTGATTCAGCAGGAAAATGCTGGCGTCTCCGTAGCAAGAAATAGGGGCATACAAGAGGCAAAAGCTGATCTGGTTGCTTTTTTAGATGCGGATGATGCATGGAAACCGGAATTTTTAGAAACTATCCTAAGATTAAGAGAACGGTTTCCTGATGCAGGCGCTTATGCTACTGCCTACGAATTGCATGAGCCAAATGGTAAAGTAATTCAACCTCGATATAAGGATATCCCACCTTCGCCCTGGGAGGGGTTAATTCCTAACTACTTCCGGGCTGCTCTTGGTACTCCACCTGTATGGGCTTCTGCAGTTGCTGTGCCTAATGGAGTCTTGCGGGATGTAGGATATTTTCCAATAGGAGAGCGTTTAGGAGAAGATGGCGATATGTGGCTGCGGATTGCGCTTAGATATTCCATTGCATTTAGCTGGCAGATTGGCGCTACCTACTTTAGAGATGCTTATAACAGGGCTTGTGATAGTCATTTCAGGCAGTCCGAATATTGTTTAGTGGAAACCGCGAAAGAATCAATAAGGAAGGGTGAAGTGCCTCCTTCTATGCTCCCCGACTTACAGGAATATATGGCCAAGTATACAATATCCGCTTCTGCACAATGTATTTTGGCAAGGAAACCTGAAAAGGCCCGACAAATGCTGGCGAATTGTAAAACCAGGCATTTTTATTGGCAAAAGGTATGGTGGTATTTTTGGGCTATCGTGCCTGTCCCAGTGTCCCATTTTGCCTGGCGAGTGAAAAGAGGGGTATTGAGGGGAAATCTGTGAGAAAGCGATTTATCGTATCGAGTAAGGCTTTTCCCCCCATATTTTTCATAAGCTTGACAGTGGTAGTAGCAGTAACCTTTGTATTAGGCCTTTCTAATGTGCTTTTTCTTCCAGCCGTTATTATTGCTAATATTACAGTTATCCTTCATCTTCTTCGAGCCCAAAAAAAAGCTCGATACGGTGCACTTGCAAGTCTAACCGCTCTTGTTCCTCTTTTTTTCTACTTATGCCACTTTTTGTACCAAACTGCCATGCAATTAGGTTTAGCTGGGTACGATAAATATATAATATTTGATCCTCAACTATATAAAGAAGCAACCATATTGGCATTGGCGGGTTTTTTTTCTTTATTGGCTGGCAGTTGCGTTGCTGAACTCTTATATAGTAAGGAAAACCCTCAGAAGAGGAATCAAACTGGCAATGGATCAAATAACGACCTAAAATTCAATAGAATAGCGGTTATCTCTTCAGTTGTTTTTTTTCTCATATTTGTAGAAGAAATTTTTCGTATCGGCACCGCACAATTTGCTGCCATGTCGTACAGCAATCCCAATTTAACGGCACAATTTTCAAGGGTAATGGATAATTCCCAAAAATTTTTTATGTTTAGCATCATTGCGGCTATTGCAAGCCTGCCCCGAGAGAGATGGAAAAGGAGTATAATACTGCCTGGCACCCTTGCGTTCATTTTTGTTGTAATTCTAGCGATCTGGGGGTACCGTGGACATACAGGCATTTTTTTACTGATATGCTACTGCATGTTTGCAATCCGAGTACATCCGCTTCCTCTTAAAATATTGGCAGTTCTATTCATTGGCATGATAATAAGCTGGTCTATTATCTTAACAGCTAGATCTATACCAATTTCGGAGAGGGACTATGCTAGTATTTTAGATAAAAGCGCAACCAGTGATTCTATTATCGAGATAGCACTGAGGACGCCTGGCCAGATGATCACAACAGTCAGTAGGACTATGAGTCTATACCCCCATACTTTTCCTTATCTCCTAGGCAAGAGCTACTTTGATAGTATTTATTATATTATTCCCAATATATTTAGAGACAAGAGAGATTCTTCAAGTTTGTACAGTTTCAGTATAACAATGAGTTCGTATTATTACTTTGGAGGTATCTCGCGTTCAAAAATTACGAAAGGTGTAGGATCGACTCCACTTGCCGAAGCATATGGCAATTTTGGAGTATTCGGGGTATTTATTTTGTTTCTTTTGGGATGGTTTGTAACAAGAATGGAGTTAATTTTAATTGGTTCAAAAGAATGTTGGCGGTTAGCATTCCTGGGAGTTTTTTCATATACTATATTGTGGGCAATGAGAAATGACTGTCTGTCAGTGGCCAGAAACTTAACATATGGATACGTGTTATTGAAGATGCAACTGCTTTTCGCTTCTTTTGTGAGGGTACGGCTAAAGACGATTCAACCTTCGGGCTTCATTGATAAAAAAGGAGAAATTTATCCTCTCTCACGGAGGTTTTCCACAGACAAAGGAAACCGTTGATTGGGGTCATTTCCCCTGTCTAGTAAGTGAAAAATAAAATAAGAAGACATATCATAAGTTATTGTCTTATCGTGAGTTGAATTGCTGACTAAAAAATTAGAGCAACCTTTAAGGGAACTCTAAATTATTAGTATACCCAAAGAAGGCTGATCTTGTATTCATCTCCACCTAGCCTCCTCCCTCAAGGGTTCAGGGACGGACAGGTTTAGTTAACCACAAATTCGACTGTCACAGGAACTCCCTGCACTAACACTTCCTGCACTACATCAACGTCATTCCCGCGAAGGCGGGAATGACTGGATTGTGGCCATTTTAACTGAATCCCTGAGCTTCTAGACTTATTCGTTTGTAACAAGTCATGTTGCCCACGAACGTTAATCAACTTACGCTATACCAAACCTGTCCGCCACCCTCAAGGGGGAGGGATTGAGAAGGCTTACCCACCTCAAGTTGGGTAAACTATTTTTGGGGAACTCCCTAAGTAAAAGTACATGCCAAAAAATATGATTTAAGAAAATCATAAAACCTTGTTTATGAAATTGGAGTTCTATTATGCGTTTAATAAAACAGGTGGTCAAAAAACGTTTACTAAAATTGTTACCTGAATGTTCACTTAGGATAAGGTCTGGCATAAACGAGGGGAAGTATTTTTTCGGCCACCCATTGGAGACATACCGTCAATATATCCTCGGCAATAAAGAAGACAAGCTCCAAGCTGTATTGCAAGGCATTAAATTTGAAGGAAAAACTGTTTACGAAATAGGATCTCACTATGGTTTTTTTAGTATATACTTCGCAGAAAAAGTGGGGAATAAAGGTGCTGTCTTTGCATTTGAACCTAATCCTACAAACTGTAAGATATTACAAATAAACCTGCTTCTGAATGATATAAAAAATGTTAAAGTTTTAAATTATGGAATTGGAGCAAATGATGGGACTGCTCTTATGTTCATAGATCCACTTTCGTCTCAAGGTGGAAGCATAAATCCGCTTATCAAGGAATATCTTCAAAAGCAAGGACAAATTGTTACTACAAATGTTAATATTTACTCTTTAGATTCTCTTTTAATTAAGAAACAGTTATTCCCTCCTAATTTTGTCAAAATAGATGTTGAAGGTGAAGAGCATAATGTACTTATTGGAATGCAAGATGTTATTGAAAAATACCATCCAGAATTGGTTATTGAAATTCACGGGGTTGGGATAGATGATAAGAAAAAGAATGTCCAGAAAATTGTAAATATGCTTATAGACCATGGTTATAAGATTTTTCATATCGAAACATCCCAAGTAATTAATAAGGCAAGTGCTGAAATAGCTAGAGAAGGGCTTTTGTTTTGTACGTATCTGAAAGACAAGTGAGATATCATTTTGCCAGGTAAGGGTTATAATCTCACTCCTCCAAGGTTGTTATTTTTAAGATTATCCAGGGACAATCCAGGGGGGTCTGAAAACCAGATCTGCCATTTAGCACAAGGCCTGAAAAATAGTGGATTACTAGAGCCTTTGTTAGTTACAGATAGAGAAGGCTTCTTAACTGATAAATTTAGAGGATACGGGATATTAGCCTATATTTTTCCTAACCTTAATAAGTTTCAGCACCTAATGGCAACTTATTATCGATTGTCTCGGGTAGTAAAAGAGAATAATGTAAAAACAGTTCAAGCCCATACCTTCAGGGAAGATATTTTGCTTCGTGGCTTTAAGCTTTTTTCCCCCGGCATAAAACATATTTACCGACCGCACACCCATATTGAAAACTCCCACATACCGCTATGGAAGATGCGGCTTTATCACAAGATTGACTATTTAACTCAAGGTTATGTAGACAGGTATGTCTGTATTGCAAATTGCATCAGGGAAGAACTTATTACGAAATCTGGTGTGGCTCGAGAAAAAATTCAGGTGGTCAATGATGGTGTTCCGGGATTTAGGGATGTTAGAGAAAATTTGCCATCAATTGATAAACCTCTTAGGAGAAGAGTAGCTATTGTGGCCAGACTGGCACCGGGCAAGGGGCATGACTCCTTGTTTAAGGCCATATCTTTATTAAAAAGTAAGGGCATATCAATAGATGTTCGGGTCATTGGTGGGGGGGCGGTGGAATTTACAAACGAGTTGAAGGAAATGGTAAGGTGTTTAAGCATTGAAGAGCTGGTTGAATTCTACGGGTACACACAAGACATCCCTAATGCTCTTGCGGGAATTTCTGTTGTGGTATTACCTTCTCGTTCAGAAGTATTGCCAAATGCAATTTTAGAGGCATGGTCATTGCGGAAGATTGTTGTTGCCTCTGACGTAGGTGGTATACCGGAAATGATAATAGACAAGGAAAATGGTTACTTACATCCACCTAATGATGAGCATGAACTTGCTGAAATTTTGGAGATGATTTTTACAGCTCCGGCATATACCTGGAATTCAATACGATTAGCTGGGGAAAAAACGTGGCGATTGAAATTCTCTGTTGAAAGCGTTGTTAAAAAATTTATAGATTTTTATTGTGAGATCGGAGCAATTAGCCAATGTTGAATTCGAAGAGAGATACTAAATGAAATCAATTGATATATTAATAGATATTCAGGTGGTGCCTTTAACTGCTGATGGAATTGCTACGGTATTACATGGATTATTGCCTGCTCTTTTTGCTATTGATTCGGTTAACACTTATTTTCTTATTGGAAATAGCGATTCTTTTCCCTCATTATGCCCTATGGTTCCTAATGTACAGGGAGCAATATGGCTAAAAAATCGTAGTGCAACGTTTCATCGGCTTATTACCCAACATTTTTTCGATGGAATAAAAGTAAATCGTCTAAGCCCTCGAATATTTTTTTCTCCCGCTACCTTATTGCCATATGGATTAAGCTCTAAAATAAAAGCTATTCCTGTAATCCATGATTTAGCAATTTATAGGATACCCAATATCTACCCCAAAGCGAAGATCCTTTATCGCAAATTTCTCTTCGAGAATGTCATCAGGAGAGCTGATCATTTAGTTTCTATCAGCGATACAACTAAAAGAGATATTCAGGGGATCTTTAATATTCCATCTAGCAAAATTACTGTTATCCCCAACGGCACATCAATTCCTATTTGTTCGTCCAGTTCTCCAGATGAGATATCCGTTCACTGCCAAAGGCTTAAACTTCCAGAAAGATATATACTCTTTGTCGGGAATATAATGCCACGCAAAAATATTGCTCGTTTGATAAGGGCCTTTGATATCTTAGCTCAACGATCTGCGGGAAAAGATACATTTTTAGTGATTGTGGGGAAATTTGTCCTTATGACTAAAGAGGTTGAATCAGCTTTTAGTTCAGCTACTTGTAAAAACCGCATCTGTTTCATGGGTGAAGTATCTGATGAAGACCTTGTTTGGTTTTATCGGTGCGCGACTATTTTTGCCTATGTTTCCCTTTATGAGGGGTTTGGTTTACCAATTCTTGAGGCGATGGCATCTGGAACGGCAGTTTTAACAAGCAATTTGGGAGCAATGGCGGAAGTTGCAGGTAATGCTGCTTTATTAGTAAATCCCCTGGATATTGAGGAAATTGCTTATGCACTAGAGCAAATATTACTTAACCAGCATTTACAAAAAAGCTTACTTGTAAAGGGTTTTAATCAAGTTAAGAGATATACCTGGGAAAGCAGCGCCAAAGAGTACGTGGCGTTGTGGAATAAGATACTGAAGTGAAATTCTACGAACTTTAGCGTTGGGGCATTGGGAAATGTTTCTTTAGAATACTGCATGGGGAAGGTGAATCTTAATTACCAAAATGAAGTATAATAAATTTGAAAGACATATAGGTAAAATACTCGATAAATATCCTCGGATGAGGCATATATCGAAGTTTTCTTATCAAAGATTGTCTTACTTGATCTGCCGTAAGAAGGGGTTTACTTCTGAAGTACATCCGAAGGTTGGGATTAAAGGCATCTTAAGTGGCAGATCAGATGCTAACCCAGATGGCAAAAGTAATATTGAGGCTTTCTTTGGCTA
>Ga0307378_10013893_pt1 | contig 10160 bp, 6 predicted proteins | sample UN1MG_FD_202238 | JGI IMG/M metagenome (GOLD analysis project Ga0307378, IMG submission 202238) | Soil microbial communities from Risofladan, Vaasa, Finland - UN-1 | ecosystem: Environmental > Terrestrial > Soil > Coastal area > Acid sulfate soil | place: Finland: Risofladan, Vaasa | collected... | reverse complement strand
GGCTGGCTCGGCCGAAAACACGACGGCGAACCGGGCTGGATCACCCTCTGGCGCGGCTTGGACAAATTCATTCTGATCATGCGCGGTGCCGATGCAAATAAGTTGAAATGTGGGTAATACTGAGGGCAGAGCCTGGGAACGAGAAGACGACGCAACCAGCGTTTCGATTCTCCGAACGCCACCCCATGAAGGGAGCTTGCGTGCGATGAAGACGATCCCCGTCAAGACGCTCTATCTCCAGATGCACGGCCCGCCCGAGGCGACGATCCCGCCCCCGACGGAGGGGATCGAAGTCGCCCGGGTCGAGCGACCGGAGATCGCATTCTACCGGGCTCTGTACGACGTGGTGGGACGGGATTGGAACTGGATCAACCGGAGGCTGATGTCGGACGACGAGCTGCGGGCGATCATCCACGACGACCGGGTCGAGTTCCACGTACTCTACGTACAGGGGACGCCCGCGGGGTTCTGCGAGATGGACCGCAGGGCCGACGGCGAGGTGGAGCTCGTCTATTTCGGCCTCGCGCCGGAGTTCATCGGCCAGGGGCTCGGCAAGTACTTCCTCAACCGGATGCTTCTTGAAGCGTGGTCCTACGCTCCCAAGCGGGTGTGGCTGCACACCTGCGAGCTCGACCACGAGGCGGCGCTCTCGACGTACCAAAAGGCCGGCCTCGCCGTCTACCACGAGCGGGTGATTATGCAGAAGGTGCTCTGATCGCGATGGTGTCGGGATACGGGACGCGGCAGGGCTGCGACACCGCGCTCGGCGCAGGTCGACGCGCTCGGCGCAGGTCTCCTGACCTCGCCGAAGGGCGCGCTCGGCGCAGGTCTCCTGACCTCGCCGAAGCCGAGGACCGCAGGCTTCTTGATTCTGGAGACCTTCGGTCGAGCCGTGTGCGGGGTCGGGAGACCCGCGCACAGCGCGCGCCAAAGCCCGCGGAGTGCGTTCCGTGGTACCGTCGCGGGAGTGCTTCTGGGGAGACGATGCCCGCACTGCTAGCGTGGTCGAGGGCTTCGACGCGGAATCGGGGTTTGTGTTTCGGGGCGGACCGGGTAGATTTTGCAGACCTTACAACCGCCTCGGCAGCGTTTGGTTGACCTCGGGCGTGTTGTGGTCGACGCGCAACACGACACGCGGCAAGAGGTTGCGACGCCGGGTGGGCAAGGCGGCCGCAGTTTCTGCCCGGTTGGCCTGGATTTTGCGGACCCCGCGTCGCGTCACGTCGGGCCGCACGGAAGTGGCCAACGAGCGTAATCCATCCAACGGAGACGTCGAGGAGCATGGAAGCTCGCATCTTGAAGGCCGCACTCGCGGCGGCCGTGCTGCTGGTCTCGATGGGGGCCAGCTACCGTACCCCCAACTTCGTCGTCGAGACGCAAAGCCCCCAGCTCGCCGAACAGTTCGCCAAGGCGGCGGAGCAGTACCGGCGGGACCTGGCGATCGCCTGGCTGGGCGAAACGATGCCCGACTGGTCCCAGCCGTGCGTGATGACGGCGCAGGTGGGCACGAATCTGGGGGCGGGCGGGGCCACGACGTTCGTGTTCGACCGGGGCCAGGTTTTCGGGTGGCGGATGACGATCCAGGGCTCGCACGAGCGGATCCTCGACTCGGTCCTGCCGCACGAGATCACCCACATGATCTTCGCCTGCCGGTTCCGCCAGCCGGTGCCCCGCTGGGCCGACGAGGGCGGGGCCACGAGCGTCGAGCACCCGAGCGAACGGGCCAAGCACTACCGGATGCTGATCCAGTTCCTCCAGTCGAATCGCGGCATCGCGTTCAATCGGATGTTCGCCATGGAGGAATACCCACGCGACATCATGCCGCTTTACGCCCAGGGATACACGCTCTGCGACTACCTGATCCAGAAGAGCGGCCGCCGCCAGTTCGTCGAGTTCCTGGGCGAAGCGCTGGAAAGCGATCAGTGGTCGGCGACGATCCAACGCCATTACGGCATGGGGAGCGTGGGCGGCCTGCAAGACGCGTGGCTGGCGTGGGTCCGACAGGGATTCCCTCGGATTCAGGCGCCGACCACCGCACCGGGCGAGACGCCCGGGCCCGAGCTGCTGGTCGCCGGCCAAAAGCGGCCGCGCCCGGAGCCGAACCTGATCTACCGGATCGGCAAGCCGGCGGGGTCGGGCCCTGCCCCGGGCAGACTGGCTTCCGTCCCGGGGAGCGATCGTCGTCCCTCGGATCGCAGGTCGCTTGCCGGCATCGCGCCCGATTCCGGCGCGCTGGCCTCGTCGCGTGTGGAAGCGGCCGGCGGGGTCGTCGCGCCGGCGAAGGTGGTGCCGGCTTCCGGGTGGCATGCCGTGGGAGAGAGCCCGGGACGTGCCTCGGCCGCGGTGGCGCAGGGGCCGGGGACGGTTGCGGGGGAGCCGGCGGCGGAGTCGGTCAGCACGCAGGTCGCCCACCCGCAGCCGGTCGGAATGCCGCGACAGATCATCCTGGAGTGGAGCCGGCCGTAGCGCCTGTCAGATTCTCAGTGGCAGGTTGCCTCGCTGGTCGTGAGCGGATTCGTCGGGTCCATCGGTTGCCGGCGACCGCACGAATGCGGTTTGGAGCGGCCGAAGAACAAGTTCCGCATTTCCCCACCGGCCTTGTGCCGATGGAAGGGGGTTTAGGGTTCGGGGTTCAACACTTGGAGTTCCACCTATACACGGAAATCCTGAATCCTGAACCCTGAACCCTGAACCCTGAACCCTGAATCCTGAACCCTGAATCCTGAACCCTGGATGTGAGGCCCTGCCTCGCCTGGCTCTCTGGGGAGGCGGAATCGACGGTCCCCAGCCGCAGGTCATCCACAGGTCGGGGCGACGTCGCCGGTGAGGAGGAAGTAGGCGAGGTGGAAGAAGACGGGGGCGGCGAAGCAGATCGAGTCGATGCGATCGAGCACGCCGCCGTGGCCCTCGACCAGGGTCCCAAAATCCTTCACCCCGCGATCCCGCTTGATGGCCGACATGGTCAGCCCACCGGCGAAGCCCATTAGCGCGATCACGGCCGACGCGCACGCGGGCTGCCACCAGTGGGGGAACGGCGTGGCAAAACGCAGGGCAGCGCCCAAGAGGGTCACGCTGGCCATCCCGCCGAGGAATCCTTCCCAGGTCCGCGTCTGGCTGATGGTGGGCACAATCAGGTGTCGGCTGGGAAGCTTTGACCAGGCGAATTGCAGGGCGTCGCTGAGCTGGGTCATCAGGACGAAGAAGAAGAGCAGCCGGACCGTGCCGCCGGCCGGCGTGCCCGCTGCGATGCCTGCGCCGATGCCCGCGCCGGACTCGTCGTCGGCCGCTTCTCGGAGCACGTCGGAAGGATCTTCCTGCTTGGGCTCCTGAGCCCCCTCCGCGGTGTTCGCGGCCGGCGTTTCGCCCGGGCCGGTCGCAATCGCTTCCCCAGCCGCCGATTCGATCGCCTCCCCGTAGGGCTCCTGGTTGGCCCCCGGCGAGCTACCGACACCGCCGGGATCGTAGGGGGGGATTTCCAGCGTCAAGAGGGCGGGCGCGAAGCTGAGGCAGTAAACGCAGATCAACAGCGCCGACTGGATCTTGGCCGTCCGTTCCAGGAACCGCTTGGCGTCGCCCGACAACGCAATCCGCGCCGGGATGAGCAGGAACGCGTACACCGGGATCAGCGTGCTGTAGAGGTCGTATCGCTCGAGCCACACCAGGACGAACTGCGCCGGCGTCAACAGGGTGAAGACAAAGAACAGAGCAAAGTGATCGCCGGGCCGGGTGGGGGTCAGGGTGATGAACTCTCGCAGGGCCCAGAAGGAGATGAAGCCGAACAGGAGGATCGTAACCCCGTGACCTGCAAAGTACTGATCGGAGAGAAAAGCGGCGGCTAACCCGGCGAACAGGGTCCACCACGCCCGAACCCGCACCCGGAACGTCTCCACCAGCGCCAAATCCACTCGGGCCTCGGAGACACGGCGCTTGAGGATCCGCACCACCACCGTGGCCGCGATCAGCAGCAACAGCACGAAGCCGATCAGACCCAGGGTGAGTGTGTCCATGGTGAGTGGCGAGTGGCGAGTGGTGAGTGGTGAGTGGTGAGTGGCGAGTGGCAACCGCCAGGCACTCAGTACTCGGTGGCAGGTGGCAAGGGCAAGCACGGGAACGATCCCCACTCGCCACCCGCCACTCTTGTTACATCTCCTTGAGTTGCCGGACCGCCTCGCGCGCCCGGCGAAGGAAATCCACCTTCGCCTCGCCCGCCTCCAGCCACATCGGCGGTCCGAAGCTGATGCAGGTCAGCAGGGGGACGGGCAGGAATTCTCCGCGAGGGAGGATCCGGTTCATGTTGTCGATGTGCACGGGGATCAGCTCCAAGTCGGGCCGCCTCTTGCACAAGTAGTATAACCCGCTCTTGAACTCGCCGATCTCCGGGCCGGGACTGCGACCGCCCTCGGGGAACACGATCAGCGAGTCGCGGTTGCCGATCTCCCGGATCATTACGTCAACCGGGCTCTTGTGGACCTTGATATCCGTACGATCGATCAGAAGCGCCCGGAACACCTGGGTCGCCAGGTAGCGGCGGACCGCCCCGGCGTTCCAGTAGTCCTTGGCAGCCACCGGCCGCGTGATCGACCGAATCGACGGGGGGAGCGACGACCAGACCACCAAGGCGTCCAAATGGCTCGTGTGATTGGCGAAATAGATCCTCTGACACGGGTCGGGCTGGCTGTCGATCCAGCGGATGCTCGCACCGCTCAAGACCCTGGCAATCGCGGCCAGTATGGCTCCGGTGATCCTGGCTACCATGCTCCGCCACGCCCGACCGATAGGAAGGACTCCGCCGCCGGCCATTCCGCCAGACCCTCGCCCGATCCGATCACGCCGTCCACGGGCCCCGGATTGTCCGTCAGACCCGCTGAGCAGCACAAGCATCTCCCCGGCCTTCCCATTTCCAACCGCAAGCGGGAAGCTGAAAAAAGGGGACGGACTTCGAGCCCCGATCCGCTCAGCGCCGGGAGAAAACGCCGGCGGCGAGGTGCCTGTCCCCATTTCCGTGCTCTCTGAGTAGTGGGGGGGGCCGACCCTTTATCCTAGTCTTCGGTTCGGCCGGAGCATAGCCCCGTACTGACGCCTGCGTGGCCACCGACCGACGTTGCCGCACCCGGCCAACGAGGGCTGCGTGCGGCGAAATCGACCGGCACAACTCGGTCTGCGCAGGGGAGCACCGGCGTTTCAGTCGGCGTAACCGCTACCGGCTTCCCGGTCGCGTCCGCCCCGCGTCCCTTCCCCATCCTGCGCTGCTCCTCGGCAGCGTGCTTTGGCTCGCGCCGCGAGCGGGGTGACGCCGTCCGGTCCCTGTGAAGACCCCGATGAGTCCGGAAACCATAAGAGCTGAGCCGTCCCCGGCCGACGCCAATCGGCCGATCCGCCCGCCGAGGCACCGACTTAGGAGCGGCCGAAGAACAACTTCCGCATTTGCGGAGTAGTAGGCACACGCCGTGTGCCGTAACCGGCGGACGGCACACGGCGTGTGCCTGCTACGGAAGTCGGGAAGCCCTTAATACGCACCGCGGCGGCTGAGCACGCTGCACGGGGTCCTGGCCAGCAGTCCCAGGTCCGTCCACAAGCCCTGGTTGCTCACGTACCAGAGATCCATCCGCACCCACTGCTCGAAGCCGATCTCCGAACGCCCGCTCACTTGCCAAAGGCACGTCAGCCCCGGCTTGACCGTCAGGCGGCGGCGCTGCCAGGGCTTGTACTGGGCCACCTCCGTTCTCAGCGGAGGCCGCGGGCCCACCAACGCCATCTGCCCCAGAAGGACGTTCACCAGTTGGGGCATCTCATCGATGCTCGTGGAACGCAAGAAGCGGCCGAGCCGGGTGATGCGGGGATCGCGACGGTTCTTGAAGATCGGCCCTTCGTGCTCGTTCTTCACCGCGTGTTGCCGTCGGATCGCGTCCGGCTGCATCGTCCGGAATTTGTACATCGTGAACGGACGACCCCCCAGCCCCAGACGCTCCTGGCAGAAGATCGGGCGGCCCCGCGTGGTGAGCCAGAGGACCAGGTACGCGGTCAACATGATCGGGGAGAAGAGCAGCAAGAGCGCCGCGGCGCCCAGCACGTCCAACGCCCGTTTGGCTCCCAGGTACCAGCGCGACCGGTTGCCGTCCGGGCGGACGATCTCTCGGCCGGCGGCCAGCCGGACGTCGATTCGCGAGACGACCCGGTCCGGCGCCTTGCGGATGCGGCGCGGGCTCCGCCGCGGTGATTCGGGCGGACAAGCGACGGGCGTAGCTTTGAACGGCCCTGCCCCGGACGGCTCGGATACCGTCCCGGCCTGTCGGTCAAACGGGCACCCGGGCACGTGGCAAGGTGCGTTGTCCGCGACGCGCAAGGCCGCCGGACCGCTGAGCAAGGCGGTCGACGAGCCCGTCGTGGGACCGGGATGGGAGGCATCGGAAGAACTGGGAGCAACGCTGGGAAGCAAGGGCTCCTGGCCGGCGATCATCATCCTACCTCGCGTCGAGCCTCTGATTTCCGCCTGGACGTTGAAGACCAGGCACACCGGAATCCCCCGTAACGCAAACCGCGCGCCGGCGATCGCTACCCCGCCCACGCGCCCGCCCGGGCGACCGCAACCTCAGTTGACACCGTCACTTGCGGTCGTCGAGGCGCCCCCAAACGGCCTTGGCGAATCGCCGTGCGTTGTGTTTCCCGAAGTGGACGTTCACAAATGTCGACACCGAGATGCCCCAAGCGGGCACGTGTCGAAAGGGCAACAGCCGGGCGACGCTCCTGCCCGACGGCGACGCTCCGCTCGCCGCGCCGTCATCATCGCTGCATTCCGCATCGTCCGACCACCTCCGCGCCACCGGCACTCCGGCGCTCTTCTGTCATATACTTGCAGAGGTTCTGAAAACGGGGCTTTGCCCCGACCTTGCCGGCAGTCACGCAATCGAGGCCGCACCATGAACGCAATCGCGCCGTGCCAGACGACCACGTCCACCGAGCCGGCCGTGCCCGGCGAGCGACACACCGGGCATCTCACCGTCGCCCTGGTGCTCAACATCCCCGGCGGGGGGAGCAACATCGGCAAGCACGTGCCCATCTCCTTGCTCTATCTGGGCACGCAGTTGAAGCGCGCCGGGCATGCCGCCGTCGTCCTGGACCGCCGCAACTACGCGGACGACACGGACTTCCTCAGCGCCCTCAAGCAGGTCGGCGCCGATTTGATCGGCGTCCCGCTCTACGCCGACTGCTACGCCCTGACGTACGAGCTGATCAACAAAGTGCGACGCTTCGCCCCGTCGACGAAGATCGTGCTCGGAGGCCCCGAGGTCTCCGCCAACCTCGAAGTCGTCGCCCAGACGTTCGAGGGAAAGACCGACTACCTGCTCTCGGGCGAAGCGGACTACACGCTCGCCCAGCTTGCCGACGCCCTGGCCGCCGGCGACCCGGACGCTCTCGAGTCCGTCGAAGGGCTCACCTACTGGACGGGCGGCGAGATCCGCCACAACGGGCAGCCCGACCCCGTCAAGGACGTCGACAACGTCCCCTTCCCCGACCGCGACCTCGTGAGCGCCCGAGACTGGAAACGCCACTACTACCGCATCGGTCTGAAGCGTCCCAGCGACGTGATCCTCACCAGCCGCGGCTGCCCCTTCTCTTGCCGGTTCTGCTATCGACTGGCCCCCGGCTATCGGGCGAGGTCGCCGGAAAACGTGATCGAGGAGATGGACTATATCTACGCCCGGGGCACGCGCGGACTGAGCATCATCGACGACAACTTCCTCTCCAGCCGCAAGCGCTGCATCGCCATCCTCGAGGGGATGCTCCGCCGGGGCTGGAAGTTCACGATCAAGTGCCGCGGCCGCGTCCAAAGCGTCGACCCCGAGCTGCTCGCCCTGATGAAACGGGCCGGCGTCCGCACGGTCACCTACGGCCTCGAGTCGGGCTCCCAGAAAGTGCTCGACGCCATGGGCAAGAAAACGACCGTCGAGCAGAACTACCGGGCGATCCGCATCACCCGGGAAGCCGGCTTGCAGTGCTACGTCGACCTCTTCCTCGGCTATCCCGGCGAGACCCGCGAGACGATCCGAGAGACCTCCGACTTCCTGGCCAAGGCCCGCCCGACGGGCATCAACATGGGCGTCCTCTTCCCGCTGCACGGCACGTACATCTACGACCAGGCCAGGCAGGACGGCACGCTCGTCGGCGACTGGGGCCTGCTCGAAGACTACCCCTGGGTCAAGCTCCCCTGGATCGACGACGCCGAGGACCTCTGGGACGAGCACCGCCGCGTCAGCCGCCGCTTCTGGCTCAACCCCCGCGTCCTGGCCGGCGCGCTGGCCGCCGGCCTGCGCAGCCTCTCGCTTCGCGACTACTGGTCGGCGCTGAAAGAGGTCAAGAGCCAGGTGTTCGACTGAAACGCCGGCCCCGGCAGCCGAGGTCCCCGCAGTCGCGCGCCGCTCGCGGGGCCGACCTAGAACTTGATGATCCCCTGCGCCCGCAGCTCCAGGGCCTTCTGGCACATCTCGACCATCCCCGGCGTGTAGCGGCAGCCGATGTCCCCGCCGTCGGAGGCCTTGCCGATGCAGGGGCTGGTGGGGCGAAGGCGGTAATCGAACATCTTCCGGTTGACAAACTGCGGATCTTGCGAGAAGCAGCCCTTTCCGGGTCGCGCTTCATCGATGAACGGGGGATTGCCGTAGACATCGCAGTAGTCTATCGCGGCGCCGGCCTCCCGCGATTCGACAGACAACACAATGCATTCCCTGAGCCGGTTCGGCTCGCCCACCAGCGTCAAAGGACCGCAAATAGTACAGAATCGCATCGTACCCGGGCCCGCGTTCCAAATTCCTGTTACGACCACGTTGTCAAGTTCCTGCGCGACGGGGGGACCGTACTTTCCCCCAAGCCACACCGAGTTCCTCAAGTTGAGCTTTCCGTGGCTGATTATTCCTCCGATGACGACACATTCTTCGACGTGCCAAGACGCCGGAGCATAATTCGAAGACCCCGTCCTAAGAACGTAAGAGCTCCGCCCGTCAACGATCGACGACCGGATGGTCACTGATCCTGCGACGCAAACTGATGTGCCACCGGCCGCCCCGGCGTGCGAGAGCACGACGCGTTCCATGCTTACTCTGGGCGCGCCTACCCACACGAGTGTTGGAAAATTCGTCACCGGCCCCACGGACGTGATGATCGGCCAGCAGCCGGTCATGCCACGCACGGTCAGACCTTGCTGTCGGATGTTGATCTTTTCGTTGTACGGCCCGTTGTCCTGGATTTCGATCAGGCTGTTGGCGGGCGCCGCGTCGATGGCCGCTTGGATGCTGGTAAAGTCGCCCTTGCCGTCCTGGCGAACGGTGATGAACTGGCCCAGGTCGGCGACTGCCTTCTCCATTTCAGCAAACGAGGGCTTGCGAGTGGTGTTGGTCGCGGCCTGGGCGTTCCCGTACTCGGTTCTCAGCTTAGCGACAAGCGGTTTGACGTCGAAGAGCTGCTCTTTCTTGAAAAGCTCTGCGGCTTCCGCGTAGAGCTTCTCCGCCTCTGCCTCATAAATGCCGGCTTTCGCCTCCGCTCGGGCGGCCTCGAACCCGGCTCGGTTGGAGGCGAACCATGGCGATTCGGCGTACTTCGATTCAATATTCGCAAGCAACGCTTCCGCTTCGCTGAACTTCTCCGCATGTAGGAATTCTTGCGCTTTTGCCAACGCGGTTGCGGCCAGCGGCGCCAGGTACGGGCCGACGTCGGCTCCGAGTGCGCGGGCCTGCTCGAAGTGGTCCTCGGCGGAAGTCGGGTCCTTCGAGGCCAGGGATAGCACCCCTGCCGCGAGGACGTCGTCGGCGTTGTCCTCGCTGCTGACAAGCCGGATCAGCTTCTCGATTGCCTGCGCGCCGACGTCGGGCCAGGGGAGGGATTCGGTCTTGCCTGTGGATAGCTTGGTTTCGATGCCGTGCTCGTCGGCTCCGACGATCTCGCCGCCGGTGCCCCGGATCATCAGGTCGCTTTTCTTCAGACGCGGGTCGGCCTCGTTGATCTTCTTGACGATGCGGGCCTTCAGGTCGACGAGGCGGTGTACGCCGCTGCGCCAAGCGGTCAGGCGAGCGGCGAGTCCCTTCTCCTCGAACTGGACCTTGGCCAGGGCCGCTGAAGCCCCTTGGAAATCCCACGCCGCCACCAGCTCTTCGATGGGCTTCATCGCG
>Ga0307378_10013892_pt1 | contig 10160 bp, 22 predicted proteins | sample UN1MG_FD_202238 | JGI IMG/M metagenome (GOLD analysis project Ga0307378, IMG submission 202238) | Soil microbial communities from Risofladan, Vaasa, Finland - UN-1 | ecosystem: Environmental > Terrestrial > Soil > Coastal area > Acid sulfate soil | place: Finland: Risofladan, Vaasa | collected... | reverse complement strand
GGCTTGACGCTCAGGCTGTATTGTGCGGCGGGTGATCCCCCCGCAATGGTAAGGTGAACATGGATAGTCGCCGGTCCAGAAAGCGGCACGCCAGCCGCAACGACGTTCGTGTCTACCATCGTGGCGACATAGCTTCCAACGGCACCCACGGAGAAGACCATGCTCGTTGCGCTCTGCGCGTCGTAGGAGCCTATGCCGGTCGTGTTCGTCGGTAGCCAGCTTGCGGCATACAGATTCGTGGTCATGTATATCGTATCGCCGAACGAAAGCAGCGAGCGCACCCATTCGGCGGTCGGTAGTTCGTCCGATGCCGGTGCCGTCGTCAGGTGGTCTACCGTCGTGAGCAGCGAGCCGGTCATCGTGTCGCCCGCCTTCTCCACCCAGATATCCCCCGCCCATGCCCCATCGCCCCGCAGGAACAACGCCGCATCTGCGCCCGTGGCCGTGACTGCGCCCGTGCTGCCGTCGCCCGAGAACAGGGTCAGGTTGGTATGGTACGCGCCGTCCCTGTAGTAACTTCCCGGCTGACCGTTCAGCGTCACGGCGTCAGTCTCAGCAGCGGGAGGGTTAACCAATCCCCCAGCGATAGAGTTGCCAAATGCCGATACTGCCAAAACGCAAAAAGAAACTAGTCCGGGGATGATGAATTTTCTCATAGCACTGCCTCCAGTTGGATTACCATTCAAAGACTGCCGCCCACGTAGCCGCATTGGTCGTGATGGCAAAGAACTCGCCTTGCGGGCACTCTGGGCCCAGGAAGGACACTGCTCCGCCATTGGCGATAAGGGGGAGGCTGTTGGAAGTATTGACCGCGCTTGAATCAAGGAACCAGAATCTCTGGAACGTGGATGGGTTGGCGATAATGAGTCCGTTACGTTTACCGCTCAAAGTCCTGTAGTAATAATACCCATCTGCAGCATAGCCTGTTCCTGAGGGGGCATTAGTCGACACGCCACCGGAAACAACCAGGACCATGTACACCAAACCTTCGGACTCCACATATTCGCCTTGCGAGTACGTGGTATTAGTCGCCCACGCAGCTGCAGATCTTTTGCCTGGCTGAGGAACGATCTTGGTCGCTGTGATTCCTACGAGCGCGGGATCCCCGAAACTACTTATTACGAGCGTTAAACTGATCGCAAATACCAGTGACAATGCTTGGAATTTTCTCATCGAGCAACCTCCCTTTTTCTTTGATGTCAGCCATGTGATCAGGCGCAGGCGGTTCAAGCGTCCGTACCGAGATCTTAGTCTTTTTTGGAAATGCAGGTTTCACCCCGCCCCTCGTAGATAGGAAATAAACAAGCTCCTCTTCGCTTCCGAACAGCTTAGTCGACCACCCAGGCCCACGGCCCATCCAACACAAGCCGCCTCCGACCTGAACGACTTCGATTGTCTTCCCTGTAAAAGGGCATCTGTAATTTGGTTTCTGAGCTGACTTAGCCATCGGCTTTCCCGCCTTCGACTACCTTGAAATTCCCACGCGCGATTTTTGCCATAACATTTTCATCAGACATAGCGCACATGACTCCTAGCAAATCTCCCACTCGGTGCATAAACTCCTCGAGCTTGCGATGCCCTTCATATACAGCAACCCCGATATTCACGCACTGCTGTTTCATCTCCTGGTCAGGGCACACGGCCGCAAACTTCTGAGCCAATGCGTCCGCCGCTTCTGCAAACTCGAGATGTAATTTATCAGCTTCCGCCTTCGTCAACTTCGTCATATCTATTTCTCCTTTTCTTTATCAGACCACATTGACGCGGCCTTGTCAATAACTTGTGTGAAGATTGTTGTATTTCTTTATCAGGTCCATCGAGAACCCCGCCCCTGGCTGTCCGGTAGGCAGCACCACTCCTGAAGGGTTCCATTCAGTGGTCCCGGGCATGAGGCCCAGGCGTTCACGGACCAACCCCAAGATGATCATCGAGGCGTCGGCCTCGTCCGGGGACTGGCTATGTGTCCGCTTCTTGTAGTCTGACTTCGACTCCAACTGGAACGGAGAACTCTTGGGGAGAATGCGCCGAGTACAAAGTTGAGAAGCCACTATGTCAGACAATCCACGTATCTGCATCTGCTGGCCGTACTCCAACGCCAGGAAGTACATCCACGTAACTCGATTGCGATACCTGAGAACAGATGAATCTGAGTTCGCTGACGATACAGACAGGTCCGGTGGTTTCGTGGAGAAGTTACAGCGGTACACCCCACGACCCATCAGCATCTCGACGCCATCAGCACAACTCTGGGTGCCACTGTCGTCAATGCCCAGTCGATTCACAGAAATAGTCTCCTGCGTCAGGATATCCTTCACCTGAAGCGTCAGTTGCTCCAGCACAGGCACTTTGGACGAGGCCTCGATCTTCAATTGGAAGCTTGGGCCGAACTGAATGAGGGTGGCCCCCTCGATGTCTACTCCCACTTCAGCGGTCGCCACGATCGGTTTATCCCCGTCTGAGGTGAAGGCCGGGTCAAACCCAGCCACTTTGACGGGTGCTGTCTTCCACACAACGCCCGAGTCCTGCATGCGGTAGGACTTCACCATGGCTTCAGACAGAACGGTACGCTCAAGGCCTTGTGGGGGCGGCATGGCCTTGATAAAGGTCCACACGGCCGGCGCATCCAGGTTGTTATTGTTCTCCCGATGGATACGGTCAATGGTCTTCTGGGTGTGCAGGAAATAGAATTTCTCAGGATCTCGGATTCCAGGGGAGTCATAGCCATTGAACCTGAGGACAGTCCACCCTGAGTCAGTCTTCCACCTGGTGGAGTCCTCATCAATAGCGCTCCAGCCTCCTACGGGGATGGAGTTGATCCCACATAAGTCGAAATAACTCTCTGGGTTCGCCGCCGCCATGAACTTGAAGTCTTCGCAGACCCCCAGGTTGTTCTTAACGTCGATGATGGCCGGGCGCATGGCAGCCAATTCGTCTGCTACAATGCGTACATACTTCAAATGGACGCCCATGACTGCTGCCCTGGCGTCCTTCTGAGACCCCTCGTTGATGGCCACCCCGCGTATGATCGACTTGATCGTGGCAAGATCGCTATCGTTTGTGCTGTCTGTACACACCGTCATAGACTGCCTGACGTACTTGAACGGCACTTCCATTCTAGCGTTGCTACGCAAATAGTTGAGGTTCTCCACGACACTGGCAAACGTACGCAGCTCCAACATGGGCTTGGTCGTAGACGCCATCATGATGAAGGTGTTGAGCGGGTCGGTGATGTAGTCCATGAGTGAGAGGAGCCCCATGCCATGGCTCTTGCCACTGGCCGCCGAGCCCCACATGATCAGCCCCTCGTTCATGGTGTACTCTTCAGCCATCTGCTCAAGCCAAGGGTGTATGATCAACTGCCTCGGGGTGAACAGCATCTTACACGCTTCGAAGAAGTGCTCCGAGATCGGATTGAGGAAGTTGGCATCGCAGTAGGGTTTCTCCTTCCACTTCTTCCACAGAGTTAAGTGCCTCTGGTGCTCAGGCGCTTCCGCCGGCCAATCTAGGCCACGCCAGGTGATGTAGTCCTTGTCGAGCAGGGACTCCTGGACCTCGGGGTCGTATTCTTCTAGATTCCTAGTGTCGAGCATGCTTATAGTCCTTCCAATACCGATCGGGCAAAGGCATAAACTCTCGAGGTAACCCATAATCGCTTCGGTCTTTGCGCTTCAAATACTGTGTAGCCCAAGTATAGAGTAGCGGTGTAAACGCCTCTGCGAAACAAGCCTTCACTTCATCTAAGTTACATCGCCCCTTCCGAGTCAAGCTCTTGTAGTCCACTGCCAACGACACTGTGTACTCCGCTGCATGATTGACTTCGTGAATAATGTCTTGCAAAAGGAGCGCCTTAGGTCTGCTGAGATCAACGAACACGTAAGACACGAACCAACCCTGCTCGTCGCCCTTACACAAAGTACAAGTGAGGCATAGCGCAGCGCACCTTTCGATCTTCTTCAGAAAGTCCTTAGCTATCTTACGGCAGAACAAAGTCTTATGCGTTCTTAAAATTCCTCGACGCATGGCGGACCGCGATGAATAGGCCTTAAGTATCACAGCGACTCGGGGCCCACCACAAGCTGCTTCTAAGAACAGCATTAAACCTCCTCAGCTTGTCGACAGATATCCCCGCAACGAGCATACCCGGCGATGTCTACCCAGTTGTCCCGCTTCTTCTGGTGAGTCTCGCGAGAAAGTTTTATACAGATCATGAACAATGCAACATCTCTTGCGGTGAACTCGATGCCTTTCAGGGCAGACCACATCTTGGCCGTGCGGTCGAAGTCCTGCGTCGGAGGCCCGTACTGTGCCTGCCGCGCGCCTGTGGTCAACTCCAATGCCTCTTCCAGAATATCTTTATCAGTCATGTTTCTTTCTCTCCTTTATGTGTCGCCTCACCTGGCCCGTTGCCTGCTCGTCGCGCCAGATCTGAAAACTGATCTCTCGTTGTTTGCCAACCTTATTCAAGTAGAAGTTGATTCGATGAACCAAGCCACAGTCACAGCACTCCATTCGGAACCCCTTTCGAATCGGATGAACACGTTCTCCGTCTTCGACCTGTTCGTAGGTGCTCTTATGCAGGACTATCTCCTTGCTAAGCAGTTGCTGACCTCTATACATACATCACCCAAAGCAAGTCCCAACGCGCCGGCTTCGGCGATAATGCCGTGCCGCTTGTTCCATCTGCGGGGGACCAGAACTGCAGCCCCTCCACAACGCCGCCACTCCTCGACGTTCTCATCCTTATCATCTACAAGGATCTTCCCAGGGCCAGCGATGTGCTTCTTGCTGCCGTAGACGAAGTACACAGGCCCCTTCCAACCCTTGAGATTCCGGGCTATCCATTCCCGCTTACCAAGGACACAGTCCGCTGACTCACTGGGATTGGTCAATAGAGCCACAGGCGCTCGGTTCCTCAGTCCCTCAAAGAATTCCAGAGCCCCGTCGCAGACGGGCAAGTTCGCCCAGAAATCGAAGCTCGAAAGAGGCTTCCAAAAATCTGACTGACTAAGGCCCCAGAAAGTTGCGATGTCCCATTCACCGGCCGGCCTTTGGTCCTTTACAGGATCCTTGCCATGAGCAGCAATAACGCCTGCATCGAAGTCGGCCAGCACACCATCCATATCACAGAATATCGTTACACTCACGAGCTTCTCCCACAGTACGGGCAGATTCCTCGGCCCTTGGTTGTATAGTTCAATCTCGAGCTGCACCTGTAGCAGATGCCGCACACATCCCTCAGGAAACGCCGCCACCAGTATTTTAACCTGAACATTAATTTACTCATATCGCGATTCTCATCAGCACGAGGTTCAGGGTTGCATACATCACCCACACTATGGCCCACAGTAGCTTACCTTGATAGACATAGAATCCTGAGGCGAAGTAGTACAGTATCGTGGCTGCGAACAGAAAAGGATTGCTCATTATGAACTTCACCTGATCACCGCCTTCTTATGCCTCTTCTGCACAAAGGCTGCTTCGCCCTTGTTGGCCAACAGCTTCTCAAGGTCTACGAACCCAATCCAGCAGTCGCCGTCCACGCCCCACATCCAGCCCCAACTGTTCCGGAGCAAGACCCTCATGTTCTTAGGGTCGACTGCGCGCGCGAGGATACAATGCCTGCCCCGCTGAGCCCCGGTGGCACGAATGTAGCCCAAAGAGTCGGTATTCGACATCCCTTCGAGCCAGGGGATCCCCAGGACCGCAGGACCGTTGTGCCCAATGCCCAACAGCAAATCTTCGAAATTGAATGCCCAGCGATAAGAGTCGAACCAGCCAAGCTTCTGCCCGACCTTGAGCCCTGCCAGGACACTGGTGCCTTCGTAGAAGGGCTTAGCCCCTGGGTACGCTCCACCATCCCACTGATCGATCTTCTGGGCTTCCCAATAGATGTTGTCCCTGCAATAAGCCATATCGACCTTCGACTCCGACGGCCTGGCGATCAACTCATGGCCAATGCCGGCCCCAACGCACGACCCCTCTCGACCTTGGTCGAGCCAGTTCAGGCACCTCCAAGTATATTTCCTCAGGGGCTTCCCTGCGGTCAGCTCAGCCACCGGGAAGTTCCTGCTGCGCTCATCGAAGTCTACAAGACACGCGAGCCTCGGGTCCTCAACTTGTGATCCGTCTCTGAGGTTCGTCATCAGTAGTTCCTTTCACTTCAGAAGTAGATATTGCGTCAATATGCCCCGGGTGGCAATCACAATGTGCTACAAAAGGGGCGTGTACGGCCCCGCACCTTGGGCACATCCAACCCATCGGGGCAGCATCGTCTAGCTTCCAGGTGTATGCCTTGCTGATAGCAACACAGTCCGCGCACTTCCCATTAACTGAGCCTTCGCCCAGTTTGTTGACACAAGATATACAGTATATTTGTGTCATGACGATCGTTTCCCCATTCCATATTCTTCCGCTGTGTTTCTAAATATGGCTTTCAGTACATCACCATACCCGAAGCGCCCTGCGTTGTGCTCAATAGACTTCATGATGTCCCCATCTGCATGGCGCTCGGTGGCAGCGCACCAATCACAAAACATCTCCACGAGATCGACTAAGGTCATGCCCTCGAGTCCAACATGAGGTTCAAGCGTGGCTTCAAACAAAGATCCTTGAGGGCAACAATCAGGGCAGAATCTAGGCTTGCTATCATACACAACGGCTTCCGGGGCCTGATCTTCGGTAAACACGCCGGCGCACAACGGGCACTTCCAAAGCTTGGTGTGTTCGGGGTGATGCCTGTTGTTGGCATAGTGGTGATCGAGGGCTGGCTTCATCTCCGCCAACGAGGCCTTGTACTCTTCGCTGCCATAGGTCATGCCCTTAAGCTTCTCAGTCACCACGTCAAAGACCGACTTCTCAGGGTCCACCAACTTGCTGTCGTCGTGATGTACCCACCGCAACGAAAGCCTGGTTGTAATTATATCTAGCATATCTTGGACCCGCTTGATATGGGCCTTAGTCTCTATTGTGCTGTCTGTGCTCATTCTATGAACCCCTCCTTCAATGTATACTCGCAGTTGATATTGCCAGCCTCGTCGACTTCACCACACGGCACCCAATCCTTACCTGCGAGATCGCCGATGCTATCCCAATCCAGGCCCCTCGTTACGTGAACGGTGCTCCATCCACAGGACTGGCACCACCAAAGAACCGGGCTACCGTCGGCGTCAGCTTCGACGACTTTCGTGTTCTCGGACTTACATATACTACATGCCGGAGTCATATCTTCCCCGCAGTCGGGCTGCTCGTCTCCTCGCCAGGGCTGGGGTTTATGTAGATGTCCACCTTGAACGAGTTGTCCTTCGCCACAATCGAGAACCCCGTGTTCCCCATGTGCGACAGCGCCAGGGCGACGGCCTGCGCGGCAGGCATCATGTCGGCGAGCCCCCGGGACAGCATCGCCACGTCGCTCGGGTGCCCAGGCATGTCGTGCATCGAGATCCTGGACCTCGATGCCTTGATCTCCTCCCACACCTGGACGACGAGCGCGGCCTTGTCCGCTGAGAGGTCCGCCAGTTCCTCGATCTGATGGAGGTTCCGGTGGAAGTGCCTCGCGTTCCAAGGGTCGTTGACAATCGTGCTCATATAATCCCCCTCTTGTCTGCAACGCACACCGCTGTGAAGATGAGGACATAGATCACCACAGCCACAATAGCCCAGAATAGCCAAGCCTTACTCATGCTTACGCTTCCAATCCCAGTCAGGCATCCACAACGGACGTGCCCAGTTCTCTGCGTCCAGCCATTCGGGGCAAGGCTCGTCGTGATGCCTCAAGGTGAACGTAGTCCCGCAATGTGGGCACTTGCTGGTGGCGCCTAACTCCACACCTGTGTCGCGGTATTCCTCAGCCACACTGGCGTGGCAGCACCGCATCACCCCGCCTATCTGGATCCTAGTGTCTTCAAGTTTCATTTCCTCACCCCCGCAAGTGCCTCTCGCCTCTTAGTCTCGAACGCCGCCTTGTCCTGCGCGTTGAGTTCGATCTGTCGATCCGGAACCCAGTGCGGTCGCTTCCAATCCTCCTCGGACATCCAACCCGGCTGTTCCTTGTCGGCCAAAGTAGTCAGCGTAAAGCCTGTCAGGCACTGCGAGCAGATACTCTTATCGCCGAACTTCACCCGCTTGCCCTTGAATTCAGTCCCTATTCGTTCCAGGCAGCATCGCTTTGCTCCCACTACCTGTATTCTAGTCTGACTCAGGAAGTAATCTTTATTCATTGCAGTTTCTCCTTTTCTAGTTCCCTACATCCAGGTTGACGTCGTTGTCGGCCAAGAGTGCGTGAAACTCATCCCACGTGGCCTCCAGGGCTTCGTCTGCTGTTTTAAAGCTGTGCTCACCCTTGTTGACTTTGCGCCGCATCCAGTTCTGCAGATCCCACAGCACCGACAGCATCTGCCGGCCGTGTTGAGCCTCATAGAGGTCGTGTTCATGGTCCTTGCCGAACGCCAGAATGGTCACCGGTCCCTCAGAGTCCAGATTCAGTTTCATCGTGCAGCCTCCATGCTAATTCAACCAGTACCTTGACGTCCACGCAGAAGTAGTCCCCATTGTCCTCAGGGCTTGAGAGACGATTGAGCCCCTCGCCCCCGTACGTATAGAGCGTCCAGCCCTCGGGGAGGACCTGATTTTTATCGTCCCGCGCTATATACACCGTCGCCTTCCTGGCGACCTCGACCTCGGTGCGACCCTTAACCTGGTGGAACTTCCCCAGGGACACCGCCACTATTGCAACCAACACCGCTACTACCAACCAATCATGCCATTTCATTCTCCGTAGACCTCCTTCGACCAATCATAGCAGGGGATCTCCCCCAAACCCTTGTAAGAAAACCAAGAGCAGCCTTCGCACTTTATGTTGAAGGGGCCGGTGCCTGAGAACATCGGCGGGAACTGCGGGGTGTTGTATGGCTTGGCCTCCAACGCATCCAGTCGGGCTTCGAGGGCGTTGAGCCAGCTGTCGACTTCTTCAAAAAGCTCGCCCACGACTATGCTCTGCTCGACAAGGCCGATCAGCACCTGGGTGTTCTTTTCCATGGTCAGCTGGGCTTCCATCGAATCGTTGTCGCTCCGTATACCCCTGATCAATATTATAGCTAACGTCAACGCCAGTGCCGCCGTCAATATAGACGCCAATGCCAATTCTGAATCTCCCCAGAACTTTTTCATTTACTTAGCCTCCTTTTTCTCAGGCACGTCCCAGTACGGATTCTTGCACCTGGGGCACATCCTGACGTCCTCGTGCCTCGGGGCCCAAGTGTGTCCGCACCTCAGGCACTTGAGTCTCTTGATTTTAACTTTCACTTTTCCAAGCTTTCTTGACTTGCTCGACGACCTTCGGGGCAGCGCCTATGGTGAGCGCCTTGCACTTCTGCCAGCAAGCATCGCACATTGCGTGGGGCTGCTCCTCAGGCAGCATAAGTTTTCCGCAGGTATGGCATGTGGGCTTCGATCTCATTCTTGGTACGCCGCGCAATGTTGTGCCAGGATCTCTACGATGTTCCCAACGAAGTCGAAGTATCTGGTTCCCGGGAGGAAGGTCTCGCGCGGGTGGCCGAACATTCGGTTCGCCATGTTTCCAGCATTCTCGATCGACGGGCAGGTGTGGGAGTGGGCGCAGTTGAAGCAGCGCCTCAGGGGCTCCTCGGACTTGAGCCAATGAGTCTCCAGGAACTTCCTGATGCCTTCGATAGCATCTATGGTCTTGAGGCTGTCGGCGCTCGGGGGCTTGGGCTCTTCATAGTTGTACTCATAAGGGCCTGTCCCATATGAAGAGAGCGCGTAAGCTCCTGCGATCATTGCCTGCGGGCTCGCTATGGGAAACGTTATCCTGCTGGAGTCGGAAGGTGCTTCTACACGTAGTAACTCAGTGCCTGAGTCGCTCAGGACCTGGATGGTGGACTGCCCATGGATGTGATTGTACAGCAGTACTTTCATTGGTTGATCTCCTTGTATGTACCTATACTACTCCACATAAGGAACTAACTGCAACAACTATTTCAAATTATTTTTGTAATGAAAAGTAGGTACTTTTCATGACAAAACTTCCGAAGTTGTGGACATATTCCGGAAGGCAGTATGCTGCCGGTTAGGCCGCAACAACCCGATAATGCCTAAGATCCTTGCCGGTTATAGTAACACAACTCAACATAGAGGTTACCCTT
>Ga0307378_10013891_pt1 | contig 10160 bp, 8 predicted proteins | sample UN1MG_FD_202238 | JGI IMG/M metagenome (GOLD analysis project Ga0307378, IMG submission 202238) | Soil microbial communities from Risofladan, Vaasa, Finland - UN-1 | ecosystem: Environmental > Terrestrial > Soil > Coastal area > Acid sulfate soil | place: Finland: Risofladan, Vaasa | collected... | reverse complement strand
TCCATCTGCCGGAAACAGAGGTAAAGCGCTTGTTGGTGTGGTATGCCAAGCAGCCTATAGAAATCCAGATTGAAGCCATGAAGCTATCGAGTGATCTTTTTTTTCAGTGGCGGGATAAGTATCCGACTGAAAGAAATGAGGTGAGATTTGGGGCCTTCGTGCTTGCGCTAAAAAAGATGCGGCGCTTTGATCACATCATCACGGAGAAAAACCCAAACCATGACCTGGAAAAAATCCGCAAGGTGACCGAGATGAAAGCAGATCGATTCCTGGCCCGGAAAAAAGCTGAAAGAAAAAGAAAAAAACCATCTAAGAAAAGAGATAAGATCCTAATGCATAGCCAGGAAATTAAGATGCTGCGAGACAAGGGTTTCAGCTTTCGGTTGATTGCTGAATTTCTCAAGGTCAACAGGCGTTTTTCCACCCATTGGACGTATATAGAGAAACTGTGGAAACAAATAGAAAAGTGAGCATAGTTGGCAGGGTGGATAACAAAGCCTGATACAAAAGCAAAGTAAGCGCTCAATAAACCGCATCTTCACATAGCCAAGCATAGATGTCCATCTGAATAATCAATATAAACAAACCAATATGATCATTATCTCCATTTTTTATAAAAAGCTGGCGTCTTTTAGAAATTCAGTTTTTTGTACTAATACATGCGCTAAACCGAATAACAACAGGGCTAATTAGAGGAAATAATTATGGCTTTAAGGATCTATCAAGATCCACGGAGAGTGGTGTAGAACAGATATCTTGCCAGCAGAGCAACTCAAGAATTCAATAAATTTCATGCAGATAGGATTTGTATATCACAAATTTTAAAAGGTTTCAATTTGTTATATAAATAGCAGATATCAAAAGGTAGCGAATAATTAGAAAATGGAACAGGATATTTCGTGAAGATAAGAATGCGTTTTTTACGAAAGATCCACATGTATATCAAATGTTGGCTCAAGTGGTTGGCTCGCAACCCGATGAGCACGATAAACAATGTAAAGGCCTTCCAATACCCGATAGACTCCAACGAGAATTGCACTATATAAAAGAGATGATAGGCTACCAACATTAAAGAAGTCATGCATAGCTATGGCTACCAATAACCAAATGATCAGAAATATCCAACGTGCTCTGTTTTTCTCCGCATAGGCATGATCTCTGTGGTAAGTTGCCATGTTCCTTCTTATCTGTTCAAAGGCTTTTTCTAATTTCGCCTTACTTACATATTTTGATTCGTGCATTTTAAGAAAGCCCTCCTTTCTAAAGCTAAGCGGGCGGCCGGCTTTATGACCGATCCGCTTCAGCGTCTGGTTGGCCATTTTTTGACATTTTGCGATTGTTAATAAGTTCACCGCAGACACTGACGACATAATGCATCGCCTTCTGGCATTCGACTACGTATCTATGGGCGCGGCGGTATGGGGAAAGGAGCGCAATTCTTTCCAAAATTCTCGTTGCCGTCGCGACGAGATCCTCTAGATCTGGAATGTCCATACGGGCACCGAACCGGCTGAGAAAATCTTGAAAATTTATGGCGACCCGGTAGGGATAGTGGCGACGCCCATCTCGGATCTGACGTTCAATAATCGTCCGGGCCTCCTTATAATTCTCCAGCGCGGATCGAAAATCAAGTTCCTTGACTGCCTGAACCATTAAAAAGCGGGAAAAATGATTGTCTATTTGGTAAGTATCCCATTCTTTTTTAGCAGCCAAAGAATACGCAGTGTCAAAATATGTTTTGGCACGTGGAAGATCTTCAATGACCAGAGACCCTATCGCGTACTGTAGCCAGAACAAAGGATTGCTCCTGCAACTGTCTAAGTTCTTAATCGTTTCATAATATTCTATAATTGCATTGCGTCGACCTTTCTCGGGTAACAACGCCTGCACGCTGCCGAAGCGCATCAGGCTCATGAATATATTGCGGTAGCGCGGGCTTACATTTCTCCCCTTTTCTGTTCGTTCCGCAATCCGAATAAGGACAGAAACGAGAGTGCCCGGATCGGAACAGGACCTAAGTATGAATTCAGCGGCTATGGGTGAACGCACAAGGAGGGCATAATAGTTGAAACTTACTATTTCTTTGACAATTGGGTCAGTGCGGAACTGTGGGGTATTGATTCTCTCTGTACCCCAGATATCCGTCAGAACATCCAATGTTGGTCCATGGTTCAAGAAGGTGAGGATAAAAACGCTAAGAAGTATGTCGTAGCTTTCGCCTTTCGCTTTAAGCCGTTGGGCGACGGATGAAATGCGCTGGCTGATATCCGGGGAGTCGAGCAAGTTTAAGAGAACGGCATGGATCTGCCGACCACAACGTTCCACAATGTATCTCTGTTTCTGTGATCTGTTGAGCCCTGCGCGTGTACCCCACTGTCCATATTGATCTAATGCATCAACTACCCATTCAATCTCACGTTCAGATAGATTATCAATGTTCATCTCTTCAACTGGCTTGTCTCCGGAAATCTCTACCAAATCATCGATCAATACATCATTAACAGCGTTGCGTGCAGTTGCCACAATTGATGCTTGGTTCCCTGCATTCAAGCAGAATATGCGAATTTCATCGAGCCAGTTCTGGTATTCTTCAATTGTCACAAGGACTTTCTGTCCTGATCGGGCGATAGCCTCTATTTCTTTGTTGAGACCAGTATTATGGTCGAATAGATCAAAAACCCTGTAACCCCTTTCTATGGCACGTATCCTTAGGCCCTCAAGAAACATGCTCTTGCCATTACCGAGGTCGGATGTTATCACCAAAATGCGGGAACCTTGGCTCAATATATCAAGTGCTTGATCAGTCTGAGATCTATACAAGTAGAAGGTCGTATTTGTGCGGAGTGATTCGGCAACAAGATTTTCGTTACGTCTTCCCCAAAGAAGAAGGTCTCTGAACGATTGATCAGTAATTCGCGCAGGAGGAAACGGGGTGGTAATCTCTCGTGCATATAGGCATCTCAGATCGCCTTTGTCGCGAGGAATATAAGAGGCATCGATCTCCGCCACGAGTTTAACAAAGTCCTCAGTAGAAGCCGTGATGGTGGAACCATATCGTGATGCCCTTCTCAGCGTTGGGTCATCTGGGGATGGCCCTAAGAAGAAAAACAGCTTTTCCTTTGTATCCTCTGCCTCAGATAGTATTCTTTTCACGTCAAGATCATAAAGAGAGTAGCCAATAAAAAAAATTGCTGATGCAAGTCGGATATCTTGGCGAAACAGCATGGCCCATTCAGAATCGGCAACGGACGCAGTGACGTAGCTTTCGTCAGTGAGTTTCAGTTCGGTCAATATTTTGCTCCGATCAAGTCCATCGACATACCCGTTGAGATGAACACAAATCCTGTGATCCTTTGGGATATTGTAAACATCATGTCCCATCGTAACGGGTGTGAGGCGCTGCCGCTCCAATCGAGAAGCAACTTCAAAAACGTTGTCGTAGTTGGTTGTGTAGATTCGTTTCCATGGTAAGGCGGCAACCCCTCTGTGGTAGTCGCATACATCCTTGGCAGTAAACTCTTCTTGAACTTCACGTAATAGCAAATCGACATTAAAACTATCCACATATGCGTCCGCGGCATCCTCCAAACGCATGCCCTTGGGTAGTCCTGCAAGTTCTGCAAAATGATCCGCTATTGCCTGGCCGCTCAAAAAAGAATTATCGCGTAAGTTAGTCGCCCCCAGAGAAAACCCGGCACCGACAAACAATACGGCTTCACCATCCAATATTCGTTGCACACCAGCTGATAAATCCATGTAGTCTTCTCCTCTTGTGTAAAATCATCGTCTCTATGGGCCAACAGTGTCAATAAACGCAAATTGCTTTTCCATGATATCAGACTATATATCTGGAAAATATTTCCATGTATTCGGATATTAATTTAAACTAAAGTAAATATTTCGCCTGGGCTATTTATGGAACTCTTTTCAGTTTATAAATTCGTATACTAAAGAATAAAACAGCTAAATCTGTTTTTTTAGTTCATAGTCTCAGATACAGGCCTGTAAAGTATAAAGCCCCATCCTTCATATGACTGAAGAAATGGGGCTTTTTTTGTAATACTATGATTGGTCACCTGATCCTCCTGTTTGAGGTTCAAAAAACAGACCGAAATTAATCTAAAGCAATATATATTATGTGAATATCCAAGTCAATTTATTATCTTTTTCTGGATTAAATGCTTGCGAGATACGGATGCTATTCCCTTGAATTGCGGAGTTGCCAACTGCGTAACTTGAGATTCAGATGATTCTAATGCAGTTGCATCGGCTTTTTGTTTCTTTTTGGTTTTTCCTTTTGTGTGCAGGTCGGCTTTGACTTCCTGTTCATGGATTTCGTGGTTTAGTTTTAACAGGCACTTTAGGACTTCTTTTCTGGCATCTGGTAAAATTGTGTATCGAACGCGGTCATTTTCCGGTAGATAATCTACCTCGTAAAAATCATGGGCCAGATCGATATCCTCCCAGCCATAAGCTTTCAGAACTGTTTCGTCCATTTGTTTATGGGGTTCGCGCAGGTGCAGAATGTCACGAACGGCCTCATTGAAAGTACAAGTACCCTCTATGTGTTTTCAGAGGTTGACGGTCTTCTTTGCCGTATTGTTTTTGAAATTCGCCTTGCTTTTTCCTGCATGCCTTTTATAATGTCAGCAACGTCATGGAAAAACAAGAAAAATGCTGAAACAATTCAAAGCGATTTATAGGGCTTGGCGAATGATGACCCCTTAAAGAGCCCATCGATGAAAATTCTCGAGGATACCTGATGAAATTATCCATTCCCCTGAAAGACATTATGCTCGCGCCCGGCAAACGGTTCGATCCGTCATCATTTTCCGAAAAGGATGTGATCGAAAGAGTAAAGAAAATCTACGGCGTAATTACCGAGGTTATGGATATTGCCATACAGGACGGCATGGTGGAGATCGAATTCCGGGATGCAACGCCGGAAAAATTCAAGTCCGCCATGAAGTCGTTGAAAAAGGGTATTGAAGAGGCTGGACAGGGCCGTTTCCCGAACGCGCTGAAGCTTTTTCAGGATGTCCTGGCCGTCATCCCTGAAAACATAGACGCCCGCCGAAATATGGCCAAGGTTTACCTGGAACAGAACAATCTGGAGAAGGCAAAGCAGCACCTGCACGAATGTTTGCAGATCGACCCGAAGGATGCATGGAGCTGCGTCATGTTGGGCAACATTTATGCGCGCAACGAAAACAACCTGGACGTGGCGGCTTTCTATTACGAGAAATGCCTTGAGCACCATCCAGAAGATGCGATGGTCATAACCAACTATGCGGGCATGATGATGGAAAAGGAGGAATTTCAGAAAGCTGAGATCCTTTTCAAGAAGGCGATAATGATCCAGGATGTCCCAAACGCGTATTACGGGCTGGCTCTTCTTTACCGTATGGCCGGTCAACTGGAAGCCGCTCGACAGGTACTGGAGACCTTTTTCACCCGCTCAGCCAACATCAAAGGCTTGAAAAGCTCTCCTATTCATCAGGAAGCAAAGAATTTGTACAAAGAACTCAGCACGGCCCTGGGCGTTCAAAAACAGAGCCATTAAAAAGATGAGAAAAATGTGGAATCTCAGCCGTTTCTATAATAGAGAGAAATCTCCCCACTTTTTTTCGGTGGAGAACAAGCTGCCGGTTGTGAAAGGTTGAGATTGTGTTTATGTCGTTTTCGGAAAGCTCCTGAAGATTGGAATTGCGGAACTGTATCTTGGGACATCCCTCAGTTTCCAGTTTCAAAAGGACGTCCTCCTACTTTCGCTAATGCGCTAATCAAGATGTGATCCCCACGGCTCCAAACCTCGTAATTTTGCATTTAGTTTTCTTTGTGATGCCGTGTTTTTGAAATACATTGCTGGAATTGGGTATGTTTTTTCATCTTCTTTTCGCAGCTCTTCAATAACTTTTAATGCATCGACATAAATAGAATCTGGTAATGTATCTTCCTCAAAATTTTTCAAGACTGTTTCGACTTCTTTCACTTTACCGTGGCCCCAATTGTCATTTAGTAATTCGTGGCCTATTGTTCTTGCTATATGGAATATCCCATACACCCGACAATCCCGCTCTGTAGAGGTGATACCATTCAGTTTTTTCGTATTTAATGACTCCGCATGGCAAAGTGTATATATCTTATAAGAAACTAAAAGATCCGCCACTGAAGCATTCTCAAATATCTCACCATAAAAATCAGACCAGATAGCACCAAGATATCCGCGAGCATTCGCTGGTTTTGCTCTAACGACTGCTAGGTATGCTTGGGCTGATTTTGGGCTTGGTATAATTTTCTTCCTGTTTGGTCCTCGCAGTGATTTGTGTTGTTTGTTTTTTCTCTCATAAAAATAGTCATACTGCTCCAGCATGATCCGTTCAATGTCACGTTGAACTGGATCATTTGCCCGTAAGTCTCGATCGGTAATTTTATTCTGATTATTTGTTGTAAGAGTTATTTTCTCTACTAAATTTGGGTTATCAGTGGAGTAAACTCTGAGTAAAACTTTCACACTGTCATCAAGTTCATCTTTCTCATAGGCTTCTCTTAAGGTTACGGTTGTTTGGCAGCCATTGACAATTTGTGCATTTTTTACTTTTAGCGCCGGGTTATCGGGATCTCGTGTGAAGTCAAATGCATCACAAACCATTGTAATGCCATTATTTAAGAACCAAAATCGTGAAGAATCATCACCAGTACATGTGTCCCAAATATCCCGATTGACCTTCCCTTTGTTTCCGTAATACGGGCGAACATTTAGGTCAAATATAGCATCTCGTGGATCGGTAGACGCTGCTTTTGCGAGTTCGCTGCCTTTAACAGTACAAACAAAAGAATTAGTGTCTCCTTGTTTGAACTCCATAATCGACGCTCGATTTATGTCATAAATTACCGGCAACTCCAGATCAACTTTTCGCTTAGCTCTATCGCCTTCATTTATCAGTTCCATGAGCTCGTGCGCCCCTAACTGATCAAACAAGAAGTCATCAAACCCTAAGCTCGAGTATTTTTCATCCAAGATCTTCGCTTCTTCTAAATATTCTTTTGAAAGACATGTCTTGTCGCCATTTGTGATGTGATACACCCTAATTGTGATATTTGAAGCTCCATAATCAGAACGAAGCGAACGTAGTTCTTTTATTTTTTCTTTGAAATTAGTATTATCTAAGCCATCTACTTCGGCTTTGGGTCTTTCAAACGACCAATCTAGCCCATTGCGAATTTGGATTACGGTGTTTGAACTAAATCCTTTTGTATTTTTTGCTTGTATAAAAGTTATATCTGCATGTCCTTTTTCTTGATTATCTTCAATATGAATAAAATCAATTTGTTTATCTTGACCTCCATCGACAACATCTTCAGCTTCAATTTCTCCAGGAGAACAATCCAATATAAGCGAACTCACAAGAAATAAAAAACCAACATCCTCAGTTTCATTAATTTCTTTCGCAGACTTTTCTGTTTCTTCTTCAATCCATGTTTGACGAATTTTGATATTATCTACAATGTTCATTTTGTTAACCTATGATATTGATTATGAGTTCTAACCCCAGTTAGTATATAGTTTCAGTCTAATATCAAATCTAAAACCATTTGACGAGTAAATGTTGATTTTTTTGTAATTTTTTAGCTGGATAACTATAATTTTGTAGTGATATACAGTAGTTGGATAACATCATATGATAAAGATACCTATATTTTTTGACAGGATAAATCCGCCTGAGGCGGAACATGATAATTTTTTTCAGGCCGTTGATTTCTTAATTTAAATCCTTGACTTTTTTATGCGTTTTTTTAAAATAGCTTCATCTGTCCTGGTGCATCGGCTTTTTGTTTCTTTTTGGTTTTTCCTTTTGTGTGCAGGCCGGCTTTGACTTCCTGTTCATGGATTTCGTAATTTAGTTTTAGCAGGCGTTTTAGGACTTCTTTCCGGGCATCTGGTGAAATTGTGTATCGCACACGGTCGTTTTCAGGTAAATAATCCACTTCGTAAAAATCATGAGCCAGGTCTATATTTTCCCAGCCATAAGCCTTTAGAACCGTTTCATTCATTTGTTTGTGAAGTTCGCGCAGGAGCAGAATCTTACAGACGGCCTCGTTGAAAATGCAGATGCCTTCAGTTTTCGAGAGGGCATTCTACTTCCACTAATGGGTTGATCAAGACGCGACACCGAACCCTCGCGTTTTGACACATAATGCCCAGCCTTACTTGCCGCCCACGGTTTTCGAGCTTGTCGACACCGCTTCTGTGGTCAAGTACAGGCTGTTGTTAGTGTTCAATCTATTTACTATCTATTTTTAATAATTCAGATCCTATTGACGATGATTTCTTTTCAATTTCTTTTCCATAGGTTAATGTATCCAACAATCGGGAATTATTCTTTTGTTCTTTATTGCCATCGAACACTGCAATGCAGACTTTTGACAATAAATTTGAAGTTAACACCTGATCTTTTATTAGCATATCAATTGAATATTGGGTTGAATCATCGGGAAGAGTCAAAATTGCAGAAATAGTTTTCTTGTGTGCGACAAGACGACTATCCCTTTTCCAGTCATGATCCATAAATTTCTGTAGATTCCAGTAATAGTTGGGAGGCTGGGGATGCGTACCCCAATTCGAATGAAGTTTCTTAAACAACCATCTACAGACAGTTGGACCTAATAATACTGCAATCCGTATAATGGCATTCATTTGTAAGTATTTCTCAAGTTCTGCAAAATCATAAATAATTTTTGCAAATGATTTAGCAGGAAGATTTGCAAGAAAAAAAAGATGAGGGGCATAGAAGCTAATCCCTGCACGAGCTAAAAGATCAATATTCTTTACCTCATAGCTTAAATGATTACGTTCAGAATAAATTCTATAATATACAGGTTCGCCGAGCAGGAATTCTTGCCGACCATCAGCCAGCAATGTGTTTGCATCCACAACGTTGTTTATTTCATGAAATAATTCATTTGATAATTCTTCATGTAGAAACGTTCCACTTGCAATGTTTTTATCTCGCGTTAGTATAACTTTATGCGCACTTGGATCTTCAGTCAAACGAACAGCCTGCTTTGGGTTCAAAACTGTAATATCTATACCAGTATCAATTTTATTGTTAATTCCGGCGATTATATCTGCATTTTTAATTCGCTTTTCATTTATGAGACTTACTTTAAAATCAGATAGAATTGAATCTTCAATGCCCTGTGTATTGAGATTCTTTATTGAATTAATAATACTTATAAGAAAATTCCTAACCTCTGCCGATGATTCTTTTATAGAAGTTTTATTGGACAGAAAATCAAATGGTGAATAAGGTTTCTTGAATCCAATCGGCAAAAGAATGAGATCGGAATCAGACGATAAGTCCATTGAAAAATATTTGAGAATGAATTTTTGATAAAGTTCAACATTACGTTTAAGTAATGCAAATATTACTATATCAAGTTTTTCAGAGTAAAAATGTGCAACCTTGTTCCTGTATTCATAAAGTTTTTCAAGATTTTCCTTCATCACCTGAAAATCAGCACCATGCTGGCTTGCAACGAAAGCCAAACAATCGAGAAATGGTTTTGTTGTACCATCCTTTTTATATACTTTAACTTTCTTATGATACTTATAAATATAGCCTTTCAGTAGCAATTCCCAAGCGTTTAGAACTAATAGAACCACAACTTCATATCGATAGCTGAATGTCGGCTTATTGTGGATCTCAATTGCAGAAAGCATTGCAGCTTTTGAATTTTTCGCGAGACTTTTTGCTACGGGGGACTTTCTTTTTTTTCTCATAGCACTCTTTAGGAAATATCTGCGCTATAGAACAGTAACCAGTTATTATATAGTTTCTGACTATTCACACAGATGTTTTGAAGTACAGATATCTTGCCACTATGCAATTCAAGAATCCAATAATGTTCTTAGAGATTGCAGTTACATATCACAAATATTCGAACGTTTCAATTTGTTATGTGAATAGCAGCTATACGTAACGAAAACATCTGCGGTTTATCCAGAAAATATTTTTATTGCATTAAATTTTCCAAGCAAGGGAGTGCAATCTCTTTTCAATTTTTTTAAGAGTATCGATTAAGTCATTTTCATTGGGCAATTTGCCAATAACCAATTCTTTAAAAATTGTTCGGTATGTTGATTTGATATGATTCCA
>Ga0307378_10013890_pt1 | contig 10160 bp, 13 predicted proteins | sample UN1MG_FD_202238 | JGI IMG/M metagenome (GOLD analysis project Ga0307378, IMG submission 202238) | Soil microbial communities from Risofladan, Vaasa, Finland - UN-1 | ecosystem: Environmental > Terrestrial > Soil > Coastal area > Acid sulfate soil | place: Finland: Risofladan, Vaasa | collected... | reverse complement strand
ATTTGAAATAATGTCGATGATCTATATGCTTACTCTAACTATCGGGGTCGCTTTGTTGATTGTAAGACGTTTTTGTTTTCAAAAACAATGTTTTGGAATATTTAAAAATAGAAATCATTAAAGTTATCTTTTCTCATTGTTAGCTAAAAAATAACTAAAAAATTTTCCCTAATGCCTCACATAAAAATATAAAGGAAATGCTATACGATGCCTCAAGTAGAAATGTACTCGAACCTACTTGAAGGTTCCATACTTTTTTCTAGATCTTCTGTTACTTTTTGCTTTAAAGCATTTAATTTAAGCAACCTATTTTGCAATTTAGTTATCTTTCTTTTCAGCTCTGCTAGATTTAGCATAGCATATTCTTTTCTTTGTTGCACCTTTATCTTATCTTCAATATCAGGAGAGGCCAGAACTCTTCGGTAAGGGGTTTTAGCCTCGTCATATCTTTTAATAACCTTACTCTCTATCCTTTCTTTTTTAATCAATTTTCTTACCGGTTGAAAGAAGTTGACATAGAGTCTAAGATAACCATAAAGTTCATTTAAAAGATTAAGCTCTTTATCGGTATCATATCTGGCATAGCCTACCGCCATTCTGATGACCGACCAGTTCTTCTGTTCTACAAAACAGGAATCATTCTTTCGATAAGGTCTGCTTCGGGTAAAAGTGATATGTTCTTCCTCACAATAATGGTCTTCCCCCGATAAAACGGACACTCAGTTAAGCGACCATGGTCATTTTTTCATATTCCTCAGGGCTATGATACCCGATAGAAGAATGTAATCTTTCTCTGTTGTAAAGTATTTCTATATATTCAAATATATCTCTTTGGGCTTCGATTCTCGTTTCATACTTTCTCTGATAGATTTGTTCTACTTTTAAGGTTCGGTAAAAACTCTCCATCACTGCATTATCCCAACAATTACCTTTGCGACTCATCGAACATCGGATACCTTTTTTACCCAGCAATACCTGGTAACAGTAGCTAGCATATTGACTACCCCGATCTGAATGCAGGAGTAAACCCTGAGAGGGCTTTCTCTGCTTGATGGCCATATGTAAGGCCTCTAACACTAATTATTGTGTTATCCTATTTTTCATTGACCATCCCACGATTTTACGGGAATACAAGTCCATAATGGTGGATAGATAAAGCCAGCCTTCCTGGGTATAGATGTAGGTGATATCGGCCACCCAGAACTGATTGAGCTTATCTACCCTAAAGTTGCGATTTAAAGAGTTTGCTGCTACTGGCAGTGTGTGTTTAGAGTCGGTAGTAGCTCGGTATTTCTTTTTGGCCATAGCATAGATTTTTGCTTCTTTCATTAATCTTTCCACCCGCTTTTTACTCACCTGATAATCCTCTCGGACCAGTTGTTGATGGATGCGGGGACTCCTATAGGTCCGGCGACTATGACGGTGTATTTCCACTATTTTTTGTTTTAATTTCATATCTTCTATCTTTCTGGTACTTTTAGGATATTTGATCCACTGGTAATATCCAGACCGGGAAACCTCTAGCACCTGGCACATCTTCTTTACACTGAATCTATCAGCGTATTCCCGGATAAACCGAAATAAATCTACGGTTTTTTGGTGAAGATGGCCAAAGCTTTTTTTAATATATCTCGTTCCTGCCTGATATCATAAAGCTCTTTCTTTAACCTTTTGATCTCCTCTTCTTGCGGAGTGAGTCTTTGCTTGCCATTTCCGGGGAAGGCCAGTTCTCCGTTTTTCCGATATTGGACACGCCATCTATTCAGATTACTATGGGCAATCCCCAGGTCCTGGGCTACTTCTACTACTGTCTTTTCTGATGTCAGACTGTGCTGAACTGCATCTTTCTTAAATTCCTCACTATATTGTCTTCGATTTCCTTCCATATCTTCTGAACCTCCAATCATTTAATTATAGCTCTTAACCTAGTGTCCAGTAAAGCGGGGGAGGTTCATATCCTAAATTCTCTAAAGAGAGATCTTTTCTCTCTTAATGCTCTTTGAAATCTAATATAGGGGATCTCCCCGATGGTAGAATGAACTATGCTGTAGTTGTATTTTTGGAGAAGATTATTTAAGATTAATTGGGCCTCTTGAATATCCCTAATATTCTCTCTATAACAGGTGCTTATTAATCTGTCCTGAATCCATCTATAGGGTCTTTCCATTTTACCCTTGGCCTGCGGAGATAGCGCATAGGTTACCTTTACCCTACAGTCATCTAAAATCTGTTTCCACTGAGGATCTGCCTCATCAGTAAGTTGGTAATGGTTTCGCCAGAAACTGTCTCTTCCTTGCACGAACCGAAAGATAGAATAACTATCTACATAATAGGCTAGAGGAAAACCATATTTCAATAAATAATAAAAGAGTGGATTAAGTCCGGAAGGATTGAAGATATAAACAGCAATTAAATATTACCACCGGGAATTAAAAAAATGTTATTAAAAATAAAGGAAGGACTTTAGCATGAAAAGAAAATATTTTTTAGTAGTTTTAGTTTTAATATTAGCTATATTTTTATCAGGTTGTAGCGGTGGGGGGATAGTAACTCCTGATACCGATGAGATAGGAGGGGATGCTTATCTTTGCGAAAATCTGCTTAGAGGATTTTACACTGCTCTTAGTAACCAAAAATTTACCCAGGCCCTTTCATATTGTAAATATGGCGGAGCTACTTTTAAACTTGTTAATAACAAATGGGATCTAGCACAGGAGTATCCAACATTTTATACAACCTATCAAGTTTATGACGTTTTTGATTTTAAGTATGTGGGGAAATATTTAAGTCTCCATTACGATTTTTCTTATACAATACATAGTATCTATGGAGACGCATACATAGCTCCTCAAACAACATATTACTATAATTCATTAATGCTTTTTGAGAAAGTAAATGGAGAATGGAAAATGTCCTGATTTAGCTAACATATTACCCTTAGCTCTTTTAAGAATAGAGATAATAAAAGAATGGATTAATCCCGGAAGGATTAAAAACGTAAATAATAAATATAAGATAATATCAAAAATAATAAAAATATACACAGGGATTAAGGGGGTTCATACTATAAAACTATTTAATAAATATATTAAAGATGAAGATAATTCCATACTGGAAGTTTATTGTGATAACTTAAAGAGAGATGAAATTAAAGAGCTGTTAGCATTACTCGAAGGTATAGGATTTAAATATATCTCTGTTGATACAAAAAGCATTAAAGCGGTCAAAGAAGGCGATTATCATAAAATATATCAAGCCAGGAAGAAATTAGAAAAAGAAGGATTTACCTGATCGGAAAAATTATGAGTTACTTTTAAAAATAAGACAAAAATTATTGTTATTTTCTCCTGATTTTTTCTTTTTTTAATGTTATAATTATAAGTACAAAAGGGAGTGCGATTTGCCAAAATTACGCTCTCTTTTTTATGGCTATACCGAAAGACTTAACACACGTTTTCCTTTCGGTTTTTTTATTTTATTAGATTTAAATGTTTTTCACCTGTCTGCGTGCGGATACGCACAGGCAGATAAGTTAAAAAAACACTACAAAAATCAGTAAATCATACTCAGTTTAAAACTATTCAGGCCTGGAGGTAATTATAAGCTAAACCCTTAATTCATACCACGCCAAAAAGGGTTTAAATTATATTTAAAAGTATAAATGAGTACATAAAATATGATTATAGTCTAATACCGATTGATAAGGAAAAGAAACCTTATATATATTGGAAATCTTACCAATATAAAAAAGCAAACATAGAAGATATTCTTGATTGGTGTAATAAATTTTCTGATTTAAATATTGGAATAGTTACCGGGGATATAAGTAAGTTAGCGGTTATTGATGTTGATGATCTTAATCTTTTGCCGGAGCTAAAAGAATATTTACCAGAACTAAAAAAAACAACCAGAGTTAGAACAAGAAGGGGCTATCATTACTATTTTTCTCTCAATAGCGAACAGGTTAAAAGCACCAGTAGCTTATTCGGTAGAAAACTTGAATTAAAAAGTAATGGAACTTATGTTGTAGCTCCCCCATCAATAATAAAAGCCCACCAATATGTTTATGAAATTCCCCTTAGTGAAATGCTTCCTATACCAAGATTATTAATCGAAAAAGACCTGCCTGCGTGCGGACACGCACAGGCAGGAAATAAGCCAGTTTCTTATGAAGAAGATAGAAAGCACAAAACTTTTAAAATACCAAAATACCACGGTAAAAAAGCGGACTGCATACGCCAGATATTAAGCCGGGATTTACAGGTAGGAGAGAGAAACAATAATTTATTTATTCTCTATAATCTATTACTCCAGAATAAGAACACGAAAGACTATTCAAAGAATTTAGTTATCGAAAAAAATAGATCTCTATCAAACCCCTTAACAGAACCGGATTTAAAAAAAATCTTCCGGAAAGCTTACAATTACGGGATGCAGTAGTATCAGAAATAAGCTTGCGTATATAAAATGTGAGACTTGCGAATATAGGTTTAATGACGGTAAATTAAAAGATAGTAATATTTTAATTAAAAATATTAGGATTTTGCCGAAGTTAAGCAGTACGCAACGTGGGATAGTTTGTCTTTTGGGAACTGTCTTTGAGGGTGAAAATCCTTCAGTTTACAGAATAGCAAAAGAAGCAAATATGGATTGGCGAATCGTAAATAATACAATGAAGAGTTTAAGGAAGAATGGTTTATTTGGTTAAATTACAAAAAACACTGTAAAATTACAGAGGTATTTTTCATATTTTTTAAAGGTTTCAGCGGAAAAATGCGGGCTAATATACTGGAGTGAAGGGTGTTTATTCTCTTACTTCTTTTCTTTTATTTCTTAACTTATTTTTTATCTCTTAACTTTATGGTATTAAAGAAATATCAAAAGAAGGCTCGTAAAAAAGAAAGTGAAACTTTATACTATAAATTTTTTTAGCAAATAAAAAGCTCGCTTTGTTATCGGCAAAGCGAGCTTGTAAAGGAGGTATAATTATGAAAAAGATTATTTATTGTTTTGCTTTACATGAGTTAAACAATAAATAATAATATGGTCAATAGTTTACCACTTTTAAAAATGTTGTCAAGCGAATTTGGAATTTTTGATTGAAATACTTTTTCTCTTTCCTCATTAATTATTACCAGTCCAGGGATCATATTTGATTTAGATCTGATTTACTCCCTTTACCTGATTTAAATTTATCAATCCTGGCCACTCTGGCCAATCTAATTAATTCACCTGGCTAATTTAATCTACTCCGGCTATTCTCATTTTACAGACCAACCACTTACCACGCGCGGGGCGGGTAACTTTCCTTCCCCCTTAAATCCCCCCTAAAACCCCTCTCTTATCCCCCTTCTTTTTATTTTTTGCTCCTTGGCTCAAAAGCTACACTCGCGGGGACGCTTCTAAGCATAAATGCGGGCGGTAACGCTCTTTACGGCCCCGCTGTTGCTTCGCTTTATTAGCCACCGCAAAAAAAACAAGGTTAGGCTATGATTCATTGGGGGGGAAGTATAAGGGGGAAGGAAAAACTACGGTCGATTCACCTTCACTCTACCAGCATAAATGAAAGCCTATCGCTCTTTCCTCTCTCCCTTGCCCCGCCCCTATTCTGTCTCTGTGAGTCTATTTGCTTCCGCAGACCCTTTTATCGTAACACTCCAGGCAATTAAAAAGCATTTTAGGAATAGGAAAAAATACTTTTCTATTGCCTGGCTGATTGTCTTAATACTGCCGTCAGGAATAACCACCTGTTCAAATTTTTCTCTGGCCCTTACATGGGATATTAAAAACATATCCTAAGTTGGACCAAAGAAAAATATCAACAGGTGGTAAGAATAAAAGAACTTTAAAAAAGAAAGAAAGACCAGTGAACACAATCTAAAAGGAAAAACCCTTTTTGGTTGTGATCACTGGAAGAGTGGATTAAAATATATTTTACTAAATAAGGTAAAAACAGCCCCTATTTAGAAAATATATTTTAATCCTGAGAGAAGAAAACCAAATATAGGACGCACCTATGAATGCAATATGAGACTAAAAGAAGCCCGCTTTTAGACTCATATTGTTTCATAAGTGCAAAGACAATACCGCAACATTTGGCAGCAGTGAAAGTATTCACTACTGACAAATGTTGCTCTTTCCTTTTAATGTAACTATCCAGGTAACTGAAAAGGTTTTTTGTACCCCTGCAAGCAGTACCTTGCATAGTAAAAAAACCTTTTCAGTTACCTGGATGAAATATCTTTATATTGCCGAACGATCTGCCTGAACAAATTTTTTTCTGAGTCTTTACAGGAAGATTAAAAACATCTTCCCGTTGACTCAAAAAAAATATCATCGGGCAGTAAAAAGTAAAAAGAAAGAGCAATACACTCACCAGCAAATAGTAATTTACCTGGTGAGAGTATTGCCAGGAAGAGAAGAAGAGTATTGCTTTTTATAAACAAGGGAAAATCACCCCTCTTTTACAAAAAGCAATACCAGAAATAGAAAAGCGAAAAGACCTGTCTGCGTGCGTACACGCACAGGCAGAGAAGCATAACACTCAAAAAATAATTTAATTTTAGCAAAAAAATGAAATTATTTTTATCGTGTAATGCTAAAGAGAAGACGAAGGCTTAAAAAATAGATAAGAAGGGAAAATCACCCCCTCTTATCTATTTTTATTCTGATACAGAAGGTGTAGCGAGTGAAAACGATGGGTTAGTCTTTCTCCCGTAATAAAAAGATAAAAAGTGAAAGAGGGTATATATGCGGGGCTTTTTATCTTCTTTTTCGGTGAAAATTTTTTCAGATTCCTTGCAATTAGCGATAAGTAAAAACATCTATAAATAAAAAGTTAAGAGAAAAGAAACATTTTTATTTATATAGTTTTTGCCTATCGCAGGGAAAAGTTCATCTTTTTTCTTCTCTTTGTAGTTTATCTCCCGGCGTTTGTAGAAGCCAGTGCCGCAAAAAATCTCATGCTTGATTATTTTTGCTGTAATTTTTTGCGGTGCTGAGTCTTCTATAAACGCCCTCGGTGGCGCGTACATAAGCTCTTAGGATAGTTTTAGTATTTTTTATCCTGTTCTGCCTGGAGTGTACACCCGCAGACAGGTAAAAAATATTTAAACGTAGAAGTATAGTGATCAGGAAGAGAAAGTAGCCATGCGATGATCAGGAATAGAGGTTTAGCCCTTCGATAAAAAGCATCTCATTTAGCCCGCCTTTATATTTTTAACCAGGCTAAAAAAGCTTTTGGCGGGCGGTCGTGGTATAAGTAGATTGGCTGGAGCAGTAAAATGGGTTGATTAAAGCAGCTGGAGTAGTCTAAAACTGATAGGAATAGGTCCGGATGATAAGTTTATAAGGGGAAATTAAAATTAATCAAAATAACAATACATTTTAAAATTATTTTAAAAAAGAAGGATTTTTTAAATAAATGTAGTATAATTATATAACTATACTAATTAATTATTAAGAAGGAATGAATGGTTATGGAATATATAAATAAGGAAAAATTAATAAATAGTATTCTTTATTTTACAAAAAAAGTTAATTATCCAGGGAAAACTAAAATATGCAAATTATTATTTTATCTGGATTTTACACATTTTAAAGAGACTGGGAAGTCAGTAACTGGTTTGGATTATTATGCTTGGGAAATGGGACCTGTTTCAAAAAGTTTATTTTATAAAATAAGTGGAGATATAATTTCAGAGGAATTTCAACCATATATTGAAGTTATAAAAAGAGATAAATTACATGAAATATGCTCCAAGAAAAAACCAGATCTATCGGTTTTCTCGAAACGTGAAAAAAGGATTTTAGAAGAAGTAGCCGAAATATATAAATATGCCAAAGCAGAAGAGATGACCGAAATAAGTCACTTAAAGGAAAAACCTTGGTATGTAACTTTAAAAAGCAAAGGAGAAAAGAAAATAGATTATATGTTGGCTCTTGATGATACTGTAGAATCTATTAACAAAGAAGAAGCCACAGTAAGACAAAAATTTATTCAAGAGACCCATGAGATGTTAGATAATGCCAGAACTTAAGCCGGGTTGTATACTTTTTGATACAAAGTTTGTATTTAAAGATAATGAAATTGGCGAAAAATTAATTATTTTATTAAATAATCCCCGGAAAAACGAGCCATTTTTATTCTGTAGAACAACATCAATAGAAAAACCTCCCTATACAATAAAAACTCCGCCTGGATGTCAAAAGAATTCACAATATTTTTTTATAAATGCATATGAATTTTTCCCAAAAGATACATGGCTTCTTTTGTACGAGATCCGTGAATATGGTAAAGCTCGCATATTAAAGAAGGCTTTCGATAAAGAAATAAGTATAATAAATTCCATAAATGATACCATTCTTCGACAGATAAAAAATTGTATAAAAGATTCTATTGATATTAGTGAAAAATACTTAGAAATGATATTAAAAACAATTGTATAGAATATTATTCTAAGAATCATAGTTTTGGAATATTCTTTAATAAAATATATTTTATAAATAAACAATATATACTAATTAAATAGAATAAAATACTTATAAAGCCTCTGCCTTAAGAAAGCAGGGGTTTTTTATTATGTCTTGGAATATTAAATTTTCAAAGATCGTATATTAAGTAGATGAAAGAGAGGAAGGGGTCCTTCTTGTATCGGGAAGGATCCCTTTTTATTTTTATAATATAACGAGCAATTCAAAGCTAATCAAAGAAAAACATACCTTTATTTATGTAAATCAAAGAGGACGCTTTAATCTTGACTAATATAATCAAGTATGATAAAATATACCATATACCGCTTTGTTTTGCTTGATTTATATTTCTAAAAAAGGAGGTGAAAAAATAAAATGCCAACCGAATTAGGAGAAGTAACTAGTTATAAAAGACTCTATATGCAATTCAGGGATAGTGCTGCAAAAACTATCAACCTCACTTTGGATAATCCTAAAAATTTAGATGATGAAGATTACGTAGATTTTGCCGCACAAGACGCAGCTATTGAAGGAGTTATGGATACTATTATCGCCAAGAACATTTTCCATAATAATGGAAATGACCTGGTAGCTAAAGTCAATGCTCGAATCCTTGATTATAAGTCTACCGATGTTATGGATGTGTAATATAAATAAATTAATATAAAAATCTTCCTTGGAAGGCTCCGCGGACCTTCCCGGGGAGGTAGAAAGGAGTAATAAATGTTAGAAGTATTTATCACTAAATATCTATTAGATTTCGCTCTTGTTTTTCTAGTTGGCCTGGCCTCTAAATTTATGGTAAATAAGTTAGGCCAGGACAGGGCAAGCAAAATAAAGGAGGCCATTCTGGCAGCTATGCTTTGGGCTGAAGAAGAGCTGGGGATAGGAAATGGTGAGGAAAAATGGAAAATAGCCTGGGTAAAACTCATTGAAATATTAAGGAATCAAAAAGTAGAATTAAAAGAGGGTGAAATTTCCTATGTAAAGGATCTGATGAAAGCCACTGTCCCGGAGGTGAACGAAATTATATATAAGGCCTGCCGGATGTAGTAAGGAATGCCAGGACTTTAAAATATGAGTAAATAATGGTGATCATTAATGATATAAAAATAGCTGAATATTTTACTTTATATGAGTTTGAGTGCCCCTGCTGCAGACGGATTATGTTATCTCCGGACCTTCTGGCCAGGTTGGATCATTTAAGAAGGGTCATCGATAGACCTATATATATTAATTCCGGCTACCGCTGTAAAGAGGAAAATCATAAAGTCGGGGGAGCTCCCGGCTCTTATCATCTCCTGGGTATGGCGGCAGAATGGAAATGGTAAACTAAAATGCACCTCAGGTGGAAAATAAAAATGCACCTTTTAAAAGAAACAGTTCTTTACTATAGTATGAATAATAATCAATACTATAAAGAAAGGACTGATCTATGGTTAACAAGATTATGTATCAAAAGATTCAGTATTTTAAGAGGAGAGGGTTTACCAAAGCAGACATTGTAAGAGAAACCGGATTAAACAAGCGGACAGTCTTTAAATATTACGACATGTCAGAAAAAAAATACGCTCGGTATATAGAAAAAGTGAGGTATCGGACCAGGATATTTGAGCCTTATCAGTCCCCTATTCTTGATCTATACCAAGTAAATAATTTTCAAAGCCTGGAAAAATCGGCGGTGTATG
>Ga0307378_10013888_pt1 | contig 10161 bp, 7 predicted proteins | sample UN1MG_FD_202238 | JGI IMG/M metagenome (GOLD analysis project Ga0307378, IMG submission 202238) | Soil microbial communities from Risofladan, Vaasa, Finland - UN-1 | ecosystem: Environmental > Terrestrial > Soil > Coastal area > Acid sulfate soil | place: Finland: Risofladan, Vaasa | collected... | reverse complement strand
TAAAAAGACGCTTTTGATAACAGGGGCGTCGAGCGGGTCGGAAAATATCAACGAGGCTGTGTGTTCGCTGCTGGATAAGATAGATTGTTTTGCAGAGGACTGGCAGATAGTGCATCTGGCTGGTATGGCGAATTTTGAAAAAGTTCAGGGGCAATACGCTAATGTGAAAATCGGACATAATGTTCTGGCCTATTGCGATGATATGGCTAACCTGTTATCAATTACGGACTTAGTAATCGGCAGGAGCGGGGCGGTAAGCGTGGCAGAATACGCGGCTGCAGGTGTGCCGAGTATTTGCATGCCATATCCATACCATAAGGACCGGCACCAGTATCTGAATGCGGGTAAATTGGTGGAGGCGGGGGCTGGTATAATAGTCGATGACCTTCCGGACGCCGGGGACAGGGCGGAATGGCTTTGGGAAGAGCTGGAAGAATTGCTGAAAAACGATGAAAAACGCAGAGAAATGAGGGAAAGCTGCGCAAAAATCGGGGGCAAAGATGCGGCATTGAAAATAGCAGAAAGACTGCTTGAAATGGTACGGTCAGAGGCGAAGATTTGATTTTTGTAAGCAGCAGTTTTTGAGCTAAAAATGGGGGTGGTTTTGTATGAGGGGATTTAGGGCACCATTGATTCTGGGCTAAAAATGGGGGTGGGGGTTTAAAAAAAGACGAAAAAAGTCAAGAAAAGACGAAAAAACGCACAAAAAGCGGAAAAAACGAAAAAAAAGTTAAAAAATGATATGTTTTTGTGCAAAAAAGCGCACAAAATTTCACACCCGATACAAAAAGCATTTCCAATGTTAAAATAGGTAAGATTTTGCGGGGGAAAATTCCCTTCTCAAAATGAGCCCTTATCAAATGTTAAAATAGGCAATTTTAAGTGGGGCGTGCGGGGGCGGATGGGCCGGTATAAATGGAGAGGCCACATTTTTTTGTAACGAAACCATTTCTGCCGCGTCTATATAGGTAGCAAAGGAAAACAGTATGCAAAATGATCGAAAGGAGAATATTTGATTATGTCAAGAGGCAGATTTTGGCTATGTATATTTTGTGTAATATTTCAGATGTGCTTTGTGAAATCTATCCGGTTTTCTTATGCGGATGGAAAAACAGACACTACAGAATCTGAAGCTGCCATGACCCAAATACAGGGGTCTGTTCGTGACCCGAATGGAGCATCTGTGGCAGGGGTACGAATCAGATGTGTTTATTACAAGATTGTCAATGGAGAGGATTGGGCATGGGGAAGCAGGGGAATCAAGCCCCAGACGACTGACAAATACGGAAAGTACGCCTTCTTTGTACCGTCTAATTTGAAGTATGGAATTGATGCCGGTGGGATCATATCCACTCCAGCAGTTAGCAGAAAATTCATTGCAGAACCAAATGAAGTTTACCATGTTGAGGATCTCATTGTCCGCCCCGCTAATAATTCCTGTAATGGTAGAGTATTATTTGAAAATGGCCAGCCAGCAGCAAATCTTCCCTATGGTTATGTTTCTAACAACTTTTCCCCTTCCGATACCAGTTATCAGCTTAAGACAAATAACAGGGGAGAGTTTGTAATTGAGCATATTCTGCCTGATGAACTCTTCTCATTCTGGATTTTTCCTAAGGAAAACACTCTTTGTGTTTGGAAGAGGTTGGAACCGAATTCGAGAAACCTGGAGTTTACCTTAAAGACCAGTGAATACATCGAATTGCCTGTAGATTGGTTAATGGGTTCCACACACGAAGCAATTGCCCGGGCCATGACATTTGCTAAGGATTCCAGAATCCAATTTTGCCTACCTGATCTCCATGGCAACACAATCTCACTTGAAGATGAACAGTTTAAGAACAAGGCAGTCCTGGTCAATATTTGTGGTTCCTGGTGTGGGGGTTGCCGCCTGGAGCTGCCCTATCTGGTTGACTTTAAGAATAAATATAAGAAAGAGGGGCTCGAAATTATAGGGATTGCATTCGAACGAGGATCAAAAGAAGAACAACTACAAGCAGTCAAGAAATTGGCTCAGGAGTTTAAGGTTAATTATTCTCTGCTTGTTGGAGGTATCGAAGAAAGAGAAAAAATAGGAACTATCATCAATGGTTTGGAACTTTTTCATGGCTATCCCACCACGGTATACATTGGTCGAGATGGGTTGGTGAAACATATCCAGACGGGTTTCTGGTTATGGCCGGAAGCCCACAAACAGTGGCAGATAAAACAGATGGAAGACCACGTCAAATCGCTACTTGGTATAACCGTAAACTGACAAGGCCCTTACAATTGGAAACTAACTTGAAAAAAGTTTCAACTGAGTAAGTTTGGCCCGACTTATATTTACAGCAGGGACTATCTCATCGGACATACCCTACAGTTGCAAACATATGTTCACAAGGTATATCGTTTTTTGTGATTTTTGCGGTTTTGTGAGCTATTTTGGGCTTTTGGTTGTAGTGCCGTTGTATGGATTATTTTCGCTTTTTACGGACGTAAGGGTAAAGTTAAACGGTCAATATGAAAGCTTGAACTTTCAAGAGAGACCGGATATTCTAATTGTAAATCGGAAGGTACAAAAATTGTTTCCAAAAGCGTTAAAACAGCAAACGTTGGTTTGAAGAATGAAAAGTACAGTAAGTGGGAGATAGCGGATGTCTATTATAGCAGTTACACTCAGTTGTCTGTTGATTTCGGTCATCTGGAATATACTTTTCTGGGACAGAACTTACGGTATATCTATGCCTATTTTTGCAGCCGTAGTTATTTCCTTTCTTCTGTGGTTCAAAAGAACAAGTTTGTCCAAAGCCAGATTAACGTTGTCCATCCACCTGTTTCTCCTGGCATATCTGTCCATTTGTGTTGTTTGTTATCGAAACAGCCTGATTCTTTATGCTGCGATTCCAACCATCCTGCTTGGTCTCGGTGCAGTTGTGTTTACCGGACAGGAGGGTTATTCATTTTCCAATTGTATTGGCTTGATAGAAACTTTAATTAGAAAGATTGTCGGTGCGATACCCACTGCTCCCGATGCGGTCGGTAAAGCGTTTAATAAGCTTTTAGGAATCGATAAAGCATCAAGAACAGCTATAAAAGTCTTTATAGGAATTCTTGTTTCTATTCCATTTCTGGTGGTATTTGCATGGCTGTTTATTTCGGCGGACCCAATTTTTGAAAATCATCTAAGGGATTTTTTCGATTTCATCTGGCAGCCGGAGCTTTTCAAAAGAGGCGTTGTAGTCGTTTTTATGTGGTTTTTTTTCTGCGGTTACCTTGCACGAACTTCAGAGGAATTTTCACTGGAATCACATCTTGACAGGGCTAAGCCAAAGCAGAACTACGACGGCATAATTGTTTTTGTCTTTCTTCTAATGAATAATCTTCTTTTTCTTTCATTCATTATTATTCAGGTGGAATACCTCTTCGGAGGAGCAGAGGTAATCAGAAATACGTCTTTTACTTACGCAGAATATGCCCACAGGGGTTTTTATGAGTTCTGGGCGACAGTTATACTTGTTTCGATAATCATCATTTATACCGATTACAGACTTCGGGAACAGAAGGGACATGTGCGGCGGATGGTTGAATACGCATGGATTGCAATGATTTTTCAGACTCTTGTAATTATCGCTTCGGGTTTGAAGCGAATTATGGTGTACGAAGAAGCCTACGGTTATACGTATCTCAGGATTTTGGTTGGCTTGTTTCTTCTCTGGATGGCCGGCGCCTTTATACTTTTTATCCTGAAAATTATTCGACTTAAATCTCTATCCTGGCTCATCAGCAGCGGGCTGAGTTTGTCCTTTGTGTTTTTGGTTTTTGTGAGCACATTCAGCATAGATACATTTATCGCCCGAAAAAACATTGACCGCTACCTCAAGCAAGGTAAAGAACTGGATATTGAATACCTTTCATATTTATCTACAGATGCCTACTCAGAGATAAAGCGTCTTAAGATGGAAGCAGAAGATGAAGAGGTTAGAAAATCAGCAGACGAACTTCTTTTGCACCTGCGTAAAACATCAGAGAAGAACCTTCAGCATTGGGCTTCGTGGAATCTAAGCCAATCTAAGGTTAAACGGGGAGGGAAATAGAATATGCATACAGCCGCAAGGTCAAAATGTTCGTATGTTCAAAACGTTCTCATTTTTTGGGGATTTTGCACGCTATTTGGGGCTTTGGGGGTAAGGTGGTTGTATGGATTTTGGTTTTTTTAACAGATGCAAGGGTATCATACAGAGTCAATAAGGAAACTTGAAATTTCAAGACAGTGTTGATATTCTATTAGAAATGAGGCTTGTTGGCATATGAGAGCAAAGACATAAAAGTCATGGAGAATAAAAGATGAAGGAGAGAAGAATTACCTGGTCATTGATCTTTATAGTATTAGCTTTATTGTGTAATGTAATTTCAGTTTCTTTCTACAGTCAGTCTCTTAAATTTCATGCAAGAGCCAATCTTGAATCATCAGAAAATGCAAGAAAAGAATTAATTACAAAAAGTGAAAATCTTTCTACAAAAGCAATTCCCTTGCACTCCAATGGTTTACTTTTTGCTATCATAAGCTTATACCCATTAATTACATCAGCATTTTGGAAATCAAAAAAACTGATACACTGGTCTCCAGCAATCCTCTTGCTCTTATATATTCTTATGCAATTAATGATAGTATAAGCAGAAGAAAAACTTATAACAGCATAGTCATCTCCACACAAACGTAAACATGCTGCATTAACTTTTTGAAGAAATACCAACTTTATTAGGGCCTTGTTACCATAAGTTAAAACCTAAAGCGGCGCGGAATGATGGGCAATATATTTTTATAATATCATTTGCGGTTCTGCCAATTAACTATTGCAAACTGTGAAAATCAATGTAGCATATCGGTACGACAGAACCGGAAAGGAAATCGCTGTTTTATCTTAAGTAAACGGCGGGAGTGCTGAGGCGTTAGTTGGCACCGGCCGGTCAATGTCGGAGGCGGGTGACGGCTTGTGGACTTTTTGAGTCGAGGTAGATAATGTCTTTTCAAAGAGAAAAACAAAATATATCCGCCAGTGAGTTGCTTCAGGCCCTTGCCGACGGTCAAGACATCCTGTTAAATAGCTGTACCATAACCGGCGTACTCGACGTGAACCGCCTTTTTGACCCGGTAGAGAAATTCAAGACTGAAAATTTAGAAATCGAACAAGACCGGGACACGAAAGTCCTGATACTATCTCAGTCAATAGTGTTCGATAAATGTATTTTTGAGGAAAATACTGTTTTTGCCGGTCCTTTGTCCGAGCCGGAAAGCGTTGCGGTCAAGTTCAAGGCCGACGCGATTTTCAACAGTTCTGTTTTCAAATCCCAGACGCAATTTCGAAATGCGGTATTTTGCGGCACGGCTGGTTTTGACGGCTGCACGTTCGGCAGCTTTGTTACCTTCAAAAACAGTAAATTTATGCAGGACGCAAAGTTCAGAACGGTAAGTTTTAGCGGCTACTGCCTGTTCGGCGGGGCTTTTTTCCAATCTTCGGTCAGATTCGATAATACTCATTTCGCCAAGGGTGCGAATTTTTCAAGGGTCAAATTCTGCGGACAAACAGACTTTACAGGGGTTTATTCATCGAGCAGAGCGGTACCGACATACGAATCGGTATTCTTCGCCCGCGGGCGGTATGGCGATGGCGAGAGTTTCTGGCGTTTTGTGAAGCAATCGGCTCAGGAGGCGGGTTATTATCAATTGGCGGGCGAGTGTTTTTATAATGAGCGATGCGCCAGCCTGCGGAAGAAAATGCACGGGCAGGGACTTTACGATGCTTTGTCTCCACTTGGAAAATTGGGACAGATGATATGGGCGGTGCGGTTGCTTCCGGAGTTTATTTTCGGCCGTCTGCTTTTCGGATACGGTGAAAGGCCCGGGAGGGTCCTTGTTGTAAGCGCTTTGGTTATAGTATTTTGCGCGTTTTGCTATTCACAGCCGGGCGCTTTGGTCTATCGAGAGGGGCCGATTGAGTCATCCTTTTTCCAGAGCTTGTATTTTAGCACGATAACTTTTACGACTCTGGGATACGGTGATTTTTATCCATCTACCCAGGGATTTTGCCGGCAGATGGCAATGGCTGAGGCTGTATCGGGGGTTTTTTTGATGTCTTTATTTGTAGTTTGTCTTGCAAAACGATTCTCTCGGGGATAAGTGCGGGAATATTCAAGAATTCGGAGTGCCGTTTTCTTTCGGGCGGTGCTGCTTAAAAGAAGCCTACTACAACACTTAGCGATAATACAGAGATCAGGCAACTGATAACTACTATGGCGGCGGAAAGCTCTGTGTCGCCGTCGAGCTGGTCGGCCATTACATAGGAGACGACGGCTGTGGGGGCGGCTAAAAACAAAAGGGCAATTCTGGTTTCACCAGCACCGAGGGCTAACAGCTTTGCTGTCAAGAGACCGGCGAGCGGGGCGACTGCGATTTTAATTACCGATGCAGTGAAAACAAATTTGAGCGGGGCGGAAATTCTTTTGATTACGAGAGTTGCGCCAATTCCGAGCAGGGCCAGGGGCAGGGCGATTTGGCCGAGAGCATTGCAGGAACGGCTGATAACCACAGGCAATTGCGGAAAAAGAGCAGAGTAAGTAATCCCGGCAACACAGGCAAGAAAAAGAGGGTTTGTCATTATCTGGCGAAGGATTTTGGCTGGGACGTGACGGTCGATTTTGTGGCGGCTGGCAAGCAAAACGACTATAGCGGCGGTATTGTAAACGGGGACGGTTAAAGCGATTACGAGGACGGCCAAGGTTTCCATAGCGGCTGAATCGAAGGCGGTGGAGCCGGAGAAACTAAATATTATCACCGGCAGGGCTATATAGACGAGATTGCCGCGATATGCGCCCTGTACGAAAGTGCCGACGGCCGGTGCGGGGACGCGGAGAAAAAACGCTACGACGTAGGCTATGACAATGCATGTAAACATAGCGGTCATAACGACTAAGAAGGTTTTTCCGGCGACGCTGTAATCGTATGAGGCGGCTGCGATTTTGTAAAACAGCAGACTCGGGAGGGCTATCCAGTAAATAAGGCGATTGAGCTTTTCGACGAACTCGGCGGACAGGAGGTGTATTTTTCGAAGGACGGCGCCGAGGGCAATTATCAAAAAAACAGGCATCAATGTATTTAGAACGTGCATATTGGGCATTATTATTGAAATTAAAAGACAAGTCAAAGTATTTCGGCGGGTGTTAGCGGGCTGAAATTTTGGGAGTTTTGACGCTACGTATTTTTAAAATATAAAGTGCGTTTTTTATTGTTACCGGGTAATATAGATGGCAATATAAAGATAAATCAGGTCTTATCAGGATATATTCAGGGGTTTATAATTATGTCAAAAAAGTTGAAATTGGGCTTGAAAAAGGCGTTTTTAGCAGTAATTATTCTGCAACTGTTAATGTTTAGTTCCTCCTGCTGCTTTATGCAAAATGTTATTGACGCAGCGAACTGTAAAGATATAAGACCCTCTGAAGGAAGCACTTACAACATCCTGCAATACGGTGCAAAAGGTAACGGCCGAACGAATGACGCCCGGGCCATTCAGAAGGCCATCGATGCCTGCTTTGCGGCTGGCGGTGGGAGGGTTCTACTGCCGGGCGGAAATACCTATTACAGCGGGTCGGTTGTTCTTAAACCCAATATTGAGCTTTACTTAGAAAGCGGGGCTGTTCTGAAGGCGAGCGTCAATATCGTTGATTTTGGCACTAATGAGGTACAGGAAGGATTCGGCTCATCATGCGGGTTTATATCGGCTGTAAATGCTGATAATATAAGGATTTGCGGCGGCGGGATTATTGACGGCAGCGGCTTTGATTTTATGAGCAGCGAAACCGAAGATATATATAGAGCCAAGCGCGACCGTCCGTATATGCTTTATACTGTCGGATGTAACCACCTTAGTATAACGGGAGTTACGTTTCAAAATGCCCCGTTCTGGACGATACGCCTTATCGGCAGCGACGATGTTCTCATAGACGGGATACGCATATTAAACAGCTTAAAAGTGCCTAATTGCGACGGTATCGACCTTGACCATACGCGAAACGCCCGGATTGCCAACTGCCACATTGAAGCCGGAGATGATGCAATAGTGCTTAAAAACGAGGATTCTTTCCGTAAATACGGGCCGTGTAAGAACATAACGGTGACCGGGTGCACCCTGATTTCAACGTCGTCGGCATTTAAGTTAGGGACGGGCAGTTTCGGTGATTTCCGCAATATTGTGGTTGATAACTGCGTTATTTATGGCAGCCATCGCGGAATCAGCATCCAGGTGCGTGATACCGGGGATGTTGAAAATGTGCTTTTCTCGAATATTATAATCGAAACGCAGCATTTTGCAGATATCTGGTGGGGAAGAGGTGAGCCGATATATATAACTTCAATGCCACGGACAGGGGAAACAAAGCCGGGAAGGGTACGGAATATCCGGTTTGAAAACGTGGTTTGCAGGGGTGAAAACGGGGTTTTGGTGTACGGGACGGAGGATAAGCCGATAGAAGATATCGTGTTTGATAATGTTCGCATCGAGATTGATAAATGGACAAAGTGGGAGATGGCGGGTTATGACCTTCGGCCGGGACTTATCAGAGATGTGTATGGCCAGAGCAACGCGGGTATTTATTGTAAGTATGTTAAGAATATGACTTTACGAGATACCGAAGTTGTGTGGGGGGACAATGTTCCGGAGTATTTCGGGCCGGCTTTGGAGGCTTATAACGTGGAGGGGCTGGATTTCGAGAGGTTCAAAGGGCCTGCCGCCCATCCGGATAAAGGGCCTGACAAAATCATCGATTGGAGGTAAAGTATTGCAAATTTTTGGTTTTGAGTCCCCCTTATTTTTGAGCTGAAAATGGGGGTGGTTTTGTATGGGGGATTCAGGGCACCCTTGATATTGGGCTGAAAATGGGGATGGGGTTTGAAAAAAAGTCAAAAAAAGTCAAAAAAAGACGAAAAAACAAACAAAAAGCGGAAAAATTGAACAAAATGCCAAAAAAAGCGAAAAAATGACCCGTTTTATTGTGTGTTTTTGTAAAAAATTGCACACCTGATACAAATGCCTCCTCCAATGTTAAAATAGGTAAGATTTTGGTGGGGGAAAATTCCGGTCTCAAAATGAGGGTGATTAAAATGTTAAAATGGGTGGTTTGGGTGGGCTGCGCAGGGAAAAGGGAAAAAGAAAACTAACACTAAATATTGAATCCCGTAGGGTAGTTGGGAGTTGGTAGTTCGTAGTTCGTCGAAATGAAGCTGTGAGTTTGTGCGCAGAGAAAAGACACGGATTTTTTTAGAAAGACAGAAAAAAAATATTGAATCTCGCAGGGGCGCAGAGAAAAGAAACGGATTTTTTGTCAGCTTAGCGTTCTTTGCAAGCGAGTCTCTTAAAGCAAGCTTTATTACCTTATCTTGTCGTCGTCCACAGTTGCATTCAAACGTATGCAACAATATTTTAAGCTGACTAAATAGCTGTTAATCACTGATTATGTGGAGGGAAATTAATTTAAAAAAGCAGGCCGGGATTTTATTTTTAGTTACTTTTTCCAAGGGGGGTAACTGGGTGCTATTGAGGGATATATTTGCAGTGTTTTTGTTTTACTATCAATAAAATATTTCGCTTGAAAAATAGGTGAATGTCCCTGGTTTGGTTTACGCGAGCAACAAAAGCAGCTATGAAAAGCGCACCCCTAGCTTTCGTAACATTTCGAATGTGTCGTGGTAGTTTACATCAAATGCGTTGCAGACATTCGGAATTGGAACCTTTCTTCTTATATCAGGATTAAGAACTTCGTGGGTTACGACGATATGCCCTTTGGCTTTGGCATAGGCTACGATCCAGCCATCCGCACCAGAGGCAAAATCAGCTTTTGCTGCATCCATGAAGTTATCCTGAGCTTGTACCCAACTCATTATTTCACTATAAGCTGAAATGACATCATCTTCATTTGTCGAAGCAAATGCATTAGGTTTTTGCTGTGTTTTAAGAAAGTACGCCCGACGGGAGCGTTCTTTCCCGCCGAGCGTAGTTTTGTCACACTATAATTTTCACAACTAACAGAAAAACAGGTTATTACTCAAGTTTCTCATGAGAAGCAGGTTTTACTTCCTGTTTTGCGGCCGGGAGCATAGCATTTTTCAGCTTGTTCTCTTTCTCT
>Ga0307378_10013887_pt1 | contig 10162 bp, 8 predicted proteins | sample UN1MG_FD_202238 | JGI IMG/M metagenome (GOLD analysis project Ga0307378, IMG submission 202238) | Soil microbial communities from Risofladan, Vaasa, Finland - UN-1 | ecosystem: Environmental > Terrestrial > Soil > Coastal area > Acid sulfate soil | place: Finland: Risofladan, Vaasa | collected... | reverse complement strand
GGTTACGGACCCCTGGTTGTCGCCCGCGGGCCGTTGAACGCCCAAAGTCTCAAGGGAAAACGAATTGCCGTTCCGGGCAAGATGACGACGGCATACCTGGCGATGAGGCTCTACGAACCGGATTTTGAGCCGGTCTTCATGTCTTTCGATCGAATCCTGGGACGCGTAGCGAGCGGAGACGTGGACGCCGGCGTTTTGATCCACGAAGGCCAGCTCACCTACGCCCGCGAGGGTGTCAACAAAGTCGTAGACCTGGGCGAGTGGTGGAACCGGGAAACCCAACTCCCGTTGCCCCTGGGCGGCAACGGCATCCGGCGTACCCTCGACCGGCGGATTATCCAGCAGACGGCGAAGGTGCTGAGCGAGAGCATCCGCTATGGCCTCGACCACCGCGAAGAGGCGCTGGAATACGCCACCGAGTTCGCGCGGGGGCTCGACCCCTCTACCGCGGACCGGTTTGTGTCTCTGTACGTGAACGATTGGACGCTGGATTACGGCGAGCGCGGCCGGCGGGCCGTTCAGACGCTGCTCGACCGCGGATTTGAACAGGGTGTGCTCTCCAAACAAGTGAAAGTTGAGTTCGTCGAGTAGGGCGCCTGCGAGAAACCCGAGTGGAACACCTCTCCGGGACGCCCGAATTTACGCCGAACTCCGGAATCGATTATGGAATTGCTATTGGCAAGTCACAGCAGTTACCCGCGCATCGGAGAGAGCGCTGAGTTCCAGTCGCTGCGGCGGACCATCGCCGCTTGGGAAAAAGGTGAAAAGACCGACTCCGACCTGCACGCCGCGGAAGACCGGATGACGGAGCTTGCCCTCTCCGAACAGGCGGAGGCGGGCCTGGACGTGGTCACCGACGGGCAGATTCGATGGTACGACCCCGTCTCGCACCTTGCGGGGAAGCTCCAGGGAATCCGAATCAACGGGCTGCTGAGGTTCTTTGACACAAATTTCTATTTCCGGCAGCCGGTGATCGAGTCGGATATCAAGCGCACCAAGCCGCTCATCGTCGAGGAATTCCTATTCGCCAAAGGGAAATCCGCGCGGCCCGTGAAGCCGGTCCTCACCGGACCCTATACGTTGGCCCGGCTCTCCATCGAAGGTGAAGGGAAAACGGGAGGTTTCGAAAAGGCGCTGGAAGGATATACCGCGGCACTGGGCGAGGAAGTTGCGGCGCTGGCCGCCGCCGGCGCAACGCTTATTCAGGTGGATGAACCCGCCCTGCTCAAGAACACGGCGGATTTTCGCCATGTCGAGAAAGGGCTCGCCTCCCTCGCGGCGCGCAAGGGAGCTGCGCAACTCGCGCTCGCCCTCTACTTTGGAGACCCGGCGCCTCTCTACGACCGGTTGCAGACCCTGCCCGTGGACATCCTGAATCTCGATTTCACGTACAGCCCCGGCCTGGTCGAAATCATCGCGGCGGGCGGCGCGTCAAAAACGCTGGCCCTGGGGATGGTGGACGGGCGCAATACCCGGTTGGAGGATCCCGCCTCCGTCAGTCGCCAGCTCGAACGCATGGCCTCGAGCCTGGGCTCCGGCCGCGTCTACTTGAATCCTTCGTGCGGACTCGAGTATCTGCCGCGGGACCGCGCCCTCTTGAAGCTGAAACACCTGGCCACGATCAGGAAAACATTCCTAGGGAGCCGAGCATGAGCCGCGAGAAACTCCGCCAGTTGGGGATCGATTTGCCGCTGTTCCCCACCACCTCGGTGGGAAGCTTTCCCAAGCCCGATTACCTGATGAAGGCCCGCTCGGACTTCGCCAAGAAGAAGATCACTGAAGAGGAGCTTCAAGAGAAGGCTCGCCAGGCGACGGAATTTTGGATTCGAAAGCAGGAAGAGTTGGGCGTCGACGTTCTGGTGGACGGGGAGATGTATCGCGGCGATATGGTGGCGTATTTCGCCGAACACCTGCGAGGCTTCGAGATTGGCGGATTGGTCCGCTCCTACGGAAACCGCTACTACCACAAACCCATCGTGACCGGGGAGGTCCGCTGGGAGGCACCTATCACCGTCGAATGGTGGAGATACGCCCAGAGCCTGACCTCGAAGCCGGTGAAGGGAATGCTCACCGGGCCTTACACGGTGATGGACTGGTCCTTCAACGAGCACTATCCCGGACGGAGGGAAACGTGCCTGGCCCTCGCAAAGGAAATCCGCAAAGAAGTCGAGGCGCTGATTCAAGCGGGAGCGAAGATCATCCAGATCGATGAGCCGGCGACTTCGGTCCGTCCGGAGGAACTCGCCTTCGCCATCGAGGCCATGCACGCGGTGACGGACGGCCTCTCCGCCTATTTCATCACTCACATCTGTTACGGCGCGTTTGAATACATCTATCCGGGAATGCTGGATATTCCCGTGGACAACTTCGACCTGGAAATGTCGAACAGCGGCCTCTACATGCTGGAGCTTTTCAAGAAAAATCGTTTCACCAAAGACATCAGCTTCGGAGTGGTCGACGTCCACTCGCACGTTGTTGAAGGAAAATCCGTCGTCGAAGGGCGGCTCCGGCAGGGCCTGGAGGTTCTGCCCAAAGAAATTATCTGGGTCGACCCGGATTGCGGCCTGAAGACTCGCAGCGTGGACGAGGCCATCGCCAAGATGCAAACCCTGGTCGAGGCGGCCAAAGCGCTCCGGGATTAGCCCATTGTTTCAGCGTGAGGCCGGTCGGCTCCACAGTTGTCGCCTCTCATCCGGACGATCATTGAATGGCCAAGAAGGCATCGCGGATTCCGTTTAGCGCCGCTCAGAGAAAAATCCTCCTTGTCCTGGCAAGCACCGTGGGGCTGCGGATGCTCGGCATCTTTCTGGTCCTTCCGGTCTTCACCCTCTACGGACTGCAGTTCACCGATTCCCGTTTCCTGGTCGGCCTGGCCTTCGGCTGCTACGGGCTGACGATGGCCCTCCTGCAAATCCCATTGGGACGGCTTTCCGACCGCATCGGGCGGCGGAACGTGCTGGTTGTCGGCATGGGGGTGTTTGCGCTGGGCTCGTTCCTCTGCGCCATTCCCGCCTGGTTTCCGCGGCCGGCGCAAATCTACGAATTGATGCTGGGGCGCCTCATCCAAGGCAGCGGCGCCATCGTCTCCACCGCCTTTGCCACCGTGGCCGACAACGTGGAAGCGGAAAAGCGCTCCTTCGCGATGGCGGCTCTCGGTATCCCCATCGGCGCCGCGTTTATGGTTGGCGTCGTCGGGGGGCCTTTTTTGGCTGGAGCGCTCAATACCGAATCCTTGTTCTGGCTGACGGGTTTGCTGGGGCTGGGGTCCGTGATCCTGCTCAGGCGAACCCTGCCATCCGTTCGAACGCAGAATCCCCCACCCGCACCGCTCGGCGTGGTTCTCACCCGAAAACCTCTGCCGCCGCTCATGCTGGCCGGGTTTCTGATCAACTTCTTCATGTCGTCTTTCTTCTTCTACTTCCCGCTGATCGTCACCGGTCAACACCACCTGAAGCTGAACCACTATTACGTTCTGCTGCTGCCCATGCTTCTGGTCAGCGGCATTACGACCTTCCTTCTGTCGTGGCTGGCGGACCGTGGCCTGGCCCGAACGATTGCCGCCGCGCTGTTCCTTTGCCTTCTGCTGAGCGCCGGCCTTCTCTTCCGCCCCGAGCTCGCGGGATTCGATCCGCACCACTTGACGGGCGTATTGATTGCGGGGATTTTCTTCTTCGTCGGTTTTACGGGCCTGGAACCCATTCTGCCGAGCCTGGTGAGCAAGTTCTCGCCGGAAGGCGCCTATGGAACATCGCTCGGCGCTTACAACACACTCCAGTTCCTGGGAAGCTTTGCCGGCGCGTCTGTGGCTGGAGCGGTTGCCGGCCAGCCGTCGGGCAGGATACTGGGGACGCTTCTGGCAGTTTCCATCCTCGGCTCTCTCCTCATGGCATTCGGCCCCCAGGCCGGAGGCGATTGACATTCCTCTCGCCGGCACTCGGCCACCCCTCGGACCCACACCATAGCGTCCGGAATTATAGAACCGGCCAAAGGATTTCTCTCTGTGGTTAGATCCCTGAAAGGGAGAAGGAAAACAGCGGCCCGGAACACCTCGGCGCACTGAGGACCGATTACGAACAATCATGGCCGGGGCCAGAAAAAAGCGGCGGCCAGCATTCCACTGGCCGCCGCCCCTCAAAAACAGATTCGCCGTCCCAGCCTCAAACTACATGCAGGACGAGCCATCAGGTGGCGTGAACGGGCTAGTGCTCGCCGGAAGCAAGTCGTTCAACGCGCAGCCCACTGCGTTCGACGTTTCGGTTGCCGTTTCCGCCGCCGCTGTTGCGTCCTGCGCCGCCGTCGCCGCCGAACCCGCCGTGGACTGTGCCGACGCAGCCGCATCCCGAGCGTCGCTGGCTCGAACGACCGCCGTCGCACCGAGCACCGTTGATGTTGCACCCGTAGCGATCGCACCCACCTGCATCGCGGTCGAGCCGCTCAGGCCCGCCGCGCCCGAGCCCGCGCCTTGCGGAGCGCGAGCCGCTTTGGGTCGCACGGTAATCGTCTTCCCTTTGGCCACTTCCACCGCCGGCCCGCTGCCTTCCACCCGCAGCAGCCCTTCCTTCGTCGTCACCACAACCGCGCCGTTCACCATCGCCACTTCGCCCAGCGTCTTGTATCCGGCTGCCGGCAGCACCGAAATCTCTCCCACCTTCACCCGCAGCCCCATCCGATCGCTCGAATGGTACATCGATACATTCCCCTGGCCCAGCAGCACCGTTACCTCGCTCTCATCCCGCAGGAACGAGGCCACCGTCTCGCGGCCAAACACCAGCCGACTTCCTTGTCCCACGGCCACCACCGCAGCCCCGTCTTTCACCTGCAAGCTGTCGCCGCTGAACACTGTCGTGTTCGGCATCAGTGCCTGCCCGCCGATGGTCGCGTTCATGCTCCCTGCCACCGAGCCTATCACCGCCGACCCGGCAAACGCCGAGACTGACGCAACCATGACCCCAAGGAGCACCAGTAGAGTCAACCGCGCTCGTAGGTTTTTCCGCAACATGATTCACACTCCTGATTCAAGTGGGGCCCAGCAGTGCTGCGGCCCGGGAAATGTTTGCCTTGAAAAGCGCACGGACCCGAATCGCCGCACATGTTACAGGACGCATGCTTCGCTGTCAACAAGAGGGTCGAGTATGAGTCCCCCATTAAAACGCCTTTCAGAAGGGGCCTGCCGAGCTCACCGATTCATCCTTCCTGCAAGGCTGAAGTCCCGTCGAGCCAAACCGTCGATTCACATCCACTCAGCATTTCTGAGATTGCGGGTCCTCGCCGCCGGGCCTTCAAGCCTTCTGTGATATGCTGTCTTTGAAAAAGCTCGACCCGAGGATCGCGCAAGCGGATGAACAAAATCAACCGCCTCATCACCTGGGCTGAAGTCGTTGTGTGGATAGGTCTGATTTTTGTTTTGTCGGGCGAATCCTTCGGTGCGTCCCAGACTTGGATTGCGCTCAAATACTGGGTCGATTTCTTGAAACTTCCGGTCAGCCCTGAGACTCTTTTGCTGGTCAATTTGGTGATCCGAAAGGCAGCTCACTTCGGGGAATTTTTTGTGCTCGGCCTCCTGCTCTCCCGGGCGCTTCTGGGAAACCTCGGCGAGTTTCATTTCAAAGTCGCCTGGTGGGTCGTCGGAGGTGGCCTGCTTTGCGCGTTTGGTGACGAAGCCCACCAAATATTCGTCGCATCGCGAACGCCCTCGCTGTGGGATTCACTTATCGATTTCTCCGGCGTGCTGGCTTCGCAACTGTGTCTATTCCTCCGTTCACTTTTTTCCCATGCAGGATTTATGCGGGCCGGCTCGGAGGAAACCTCCGCCACGACGGATGAATCCCCGTAGGGGTGCCCACCACACCTGCGAATTGACCGCCGCATTGTCGGCGGATCGATCCGCCATTGCGAATGCACCCCGAACCCCGGGCGAGAATGATTTGACGGCGATGGACACACTTGACTCATTGCGCGCCCGGCGGACCTCCGCTAGAATTCAAGAGCCGCAGCTTTGGGGCACGAGATCATTTTCGAGGATGTTTGCTTGCCGGAAAAACTCCGCATCGTCGTCGGTGGCGACCACGCCGGATTCGCGCTGAAGGAAAAAGTCCGCGACTACCTTGCGAACAAGGGCTACGACGTGGAAGATGCCGGGCCCGCCAGCACGGAGCCCGTCGACTACCCGGATTTTGCGGAGAAGGTTGCGGAACGCGTTGCAGACAAGCGGGCGGATTTCGGCGTGCTGATGTGCGGCACCGGCCTGGGCGTGGCTATCGCCGCCAATAAGGTCCCGGGCATCCGCGCCGCCACCTGCAACGACACGCTCTCCGCGCATTTCGCCCGCGCCCACAACAACGCCAACGTCCTGGCGATGGGCGGGCGCCTGATCGACGAGGCCACCGCGCAAAAGGTCCTCGATACATGGCTCTCCACGCCCTTCGAGGGCGGCCGCCATCAGCGTCGCGTTGAAAAAATCGCTGTCATAGAAAACAATCATCCGGAGAAATCCAAATGACCTCTTCCCTGCCCTCTCGCCGGCGAACGCTGGCCGAAGTCGACCCGGAAATTGCCCAGGCCATCGACCACGAAGTTGACCGCCAGGCGCGCACCCTGGAACTGATTGCCTCCGAGAATTTTGTCAGCGAGGCCGTGCTCGAAGCGCTGGGCTCGGTGATGACCAACAAGTACGCCGAGGGTCTGCCCGGCAAGCGGTACTACGGCGGGTGCGAGTTTGTCGACGTTGCCGAATCGCTCGCCATCGAGCGCGCCAAAAAGCTCTTTGGCGCCGAGCACGCCAACGTTCAGGCACACTCGGGCAGCCAGGCCAACCAAGCCATCTACATGACGGTGCTGAAGCCGGGCGACACCATGCTCGGCATGAGCCTGGCGCACGGCGGCCATCTCACTCACGGCCATCCGCTCAATTTTTCCGGCAGGATGTACAAGATTGTCTCCTACGGCGTCAGCAAGGAGACCGAAACCATCGACTACGACGAACTCGAGCGGCTGGCGATGGAGCATCGGCCCAAGCTCATCGTCGCCGGCGCCAGCGCCTACCCGCGCGTGCTGGATTTCGAGCGCTTCGCGGCCATCGCCAAGAAGTGCGAGGCGCTTCTTATGGTGGATATTGCCCACATCGCCGGCCTCATCGCCGCGGGGCTTCATCCCAGTCCTTTTCCGCACGCCGATTTCGTCACGACGACAACCCACAAGACGCTGCGCGGTCCGCGCGGCGGCGCCGTCTTCTCAAAGGCCCAGTACGCCAAGGAACTCGACAAGAACGTCTTCCCCTGCCTGCAGGGCGGACCGCTCATGCACGTCATCGCCGCCAAGGCCGTCTGCTTTCAGGAGGCGTTGCAGCCGGAATTCCGCGAGTATCAGAAACAGATTGTGGCCAACGCAGAGACCCTGGCGGAGACCCTGGCCGCGGAGGGTTTCCGCATCGTTTCCGGGGGGACGGACACGCATTTGATGCTGGTGGACGTCTTCTCTCGAAACGTCACTGGAAAGCAGGCGGAAAAGACTCTGGAGCGCGCCAGCATCACCGTCAACAAGAACGCCATCCCGTTCGACACAAACCCGCCCATGGTCGCCAGCGGCATTCGTGTGGGCACACCCGCCGTCACCACGCGCGGCATGAAAGAGCCGGAGATGCGCCGCATCGGAAAGTGGATCGGTGAAGTGCTGAACAATCTGGAAAATGAATCCGTTCAGAAGCGCGTGCGCGGCGAAGTCGAAGCCCTGACCGAGCAGTTTCCGCTCTACGAGAGCCGACGCGTCCCCATAGCCAAAACTGCGTAGGCCGGCCTCTGAAGCGAGTTTGCGTGTCACGCTATACTGCCCGCAGGATCTCCTGCGCAGCTGTGTAGCCACTCTGCACCGCGCCCTCAATAGTCGCCGGGAGGCCCGTCGCCGTCCAATCGCCTGCCAAGATTAGCCCGGAGATGGGAGTCGACGCCGTGGGGCGAAGCGCCTCGGCATCGACGCTGGGCGAAAACGTCGCGAACCGCTCCTTGATGACGAGTGAATGGACCAGATTTGCTTCGCGCGTTTGAGGCAGGAGCCGGGCGAGGTCGCGCAACGCAATGGAAAGCAAATCATCCTTCGACCGCTCGATGTGGGCGTGCGCACCACTGAGCACCAGCGAGACGTAGTCCCGCCCGGAAGCGTGGCCGCCGCGCTTATTGAAAAGCCACTGGACAGTCGTGCCGCGCAGCCCCACAAAGTCGAGTTTGGTCAACTGCCGGTCAAACCAGAGGTTGATGGAGATGATGGGCGCGGGACGCAAGCCGAGGATTTTTGTGAAGAAGGGTTCGGAGCGCAGCGGCTCCGCCGGCAGGAGTCGCACGAACTCGAACCAGGGCACCGCGCTGATGACGGCCGGCACCTCGATGCTTTCGCCACTCGCCAACCGCACCCCACGGCAGGCACCGTCTGCAATGACGAATCCAGTGACGTTTCGGCCGGTCTCCACCTGCCCGCCGCGCGATTGAATATAGTCGGCGGCGGCCTGCGTGTAGCACTCGCTCAATCCGCCCTGCGGGATTCCGATGCGCGAGTCCGCCGGAGAACTGAACAACGCCAGCCGAAGAACTCGCTCGAAGACGCTCGCGGCGGCGCGACGCGGGTCTTCGTTCATCGCGGCGATGCTGAACAAGTCCCAGAAATTCCGCCTCAGCCGCTCCGACTGACCGAGGCGAATGAGCCATTCCTCGACGGTCAGTCCGCTGCTGCTGTTCGAGGAAGGGCCCTTCGAATCAAGAGCGCGACCCAGGCGCAAGATCTCCAGCTTCTCGCGCCAGGTAAAGCCGTCCGAACGCATCACGCCCGCGAGCAAGTGCCACGGGGAAGGCAGGCGCGGGCACTTCAAGGAACTAAGACGCCCGCCGTCCTCGAGAAACCGTACGGTCAGACCGGGCTGGAAGCGAATGCGGTCGAGCGTGCCGATTTCTTCAAGAAACCGCAGCGTGGCGTGATAGGCACCCGTCAAGATGTGCTGGCCGTTGTCGACGACGGACCCGGTGCTGGGCTCGATGAAGGACCGCGCGCGTCCGCCGAGATGAGGTTTTTGCTCGAGGAGGTGAACGCGGCGCCCCGCACCCGCAAGCGCCACACCTGCCGCGAGCCCGGCAAAACCGCCGCCGATGATCAGAACTTCGTTCATCTTGGATCTTGGATTTGGGATTTTGGATTTCTCACTTGGATTTGCACCATGGACTCCCCATTAGTCCCCATCAGCCCTCGGCGGCGTAATACAAGAATTAGTGCGAAGCTAACTGGTTCTCAATCCAGAATCCAAAATCGAAAATCCAAAATCTACTTTTGCCATTCCACCCCGAGGTAGACCGACAGAGCCGTCCAGAATTTGACCGGGCGCGAGAGGCGCACGCGCTCCCCGAACACATTGTAGCGGCGAAGCTGAATGCGCTTCAGAATCCTCCAGTAGATGGCCGCCATGATTTCCGCCGCAATCATCGACCGGCGATCCTCCGGAGGCAACATCTGGCGCGACAGATCAAAGAAATGGCGCGCCCGGTCGCATTCGAACTGCATCAGCTCGATGAAGGGGTCGGTGAAATTGCCGGCGAGGATTTCATCGGGGCGCACACCGAATTGCTCCAGGTCCTCGCGGGGCAGGTAGAGACGGCCGCGGTGGCCGTCACTCTGCAGGTCGCGGAGAATGTTCACCATTTGCAGCGCCATGCCCAGATTGACGGCGTAGTCGCGCGCCCGCGGATTGCTATAGCCGAAGATTTCGACGGCAATCAGGCCGATGGTGGAGGCGACGCGATAACAATACAGCGCCAGCTCTTCGAAGGTGTTGTATTGCGCGCCGCGCAAGTCCATCTCGAGGCCAAGGATCAAATCCTCGAAAGGCTGGCGGGGAATCCGAAAGCGCTCGATGCTTTCGGCGAGGGCCCGGAGCTCCGGAGTCTCACCATTTCCCGCGTAGCATTGGTCGAGCGCCTGGCGGTAGCGCGCGATTTCCCGCCCGGCGGCTTCGGGCTCCAACCCGCTGTCTGTCACATCATCGCCGCGCCGCGCGAAAGCGTAAACGGCCTCAATGGCCCGGCGCTTTTCGGCGGGCAGGAAGACAAATGAATAGTAAAAGTTGGTGGTGCTCGCGCTGGTGAAGCGGCTGTTTCGAGAAAACAGGCTCATCGGCGGCTCGCGACAG